>Ga0224500_10001465_pt1 | contig 13850 bp, 15 predicted proteins | sample SF_Oct11_sed_USG_FD_168126 | JGI IMG/M metagenome (GOLD analysis project Ga0224500, IMG submission 168126) | Sediment microbial communities from San Francisco Bay, California, United States - SF_Oct11_sed_USGS_4_1 | ecosystem: Environmental > Aquatic > Marine > Sediment | place: USA: California... | reverse complement strand
CGTGATATCGTGCCGGAGCGAAAAACCCGCGACCATCAGGCCTGCGCCTCCCACTCACAGGTTCGGACACCCCCGATCGGCCGTTCAACCAGCGTTGTTCCGCCCATCATGAATAAACCCGGCTAGGGCGACAAGGGCTCTGAGCACGGGCACGAGATCGTTCGGTTGAAAATTATCGTGCACCGGAAGAGGGGCGTTCTTGCTACCTTTTGGCATGCGTCGTATGATGGGCACCCGATGGGTCCCATTACAATGGATTCCAAACAAATGGCGAGGGATCTACCTCAACTCGTGCTGGGTTCAACGTGTGCTCGCTGTGATGTCTGCTGCCGTTTCCCGGAAGCAGATAGTTTTCTTCGCCCATACTTTGCACCGCAAGAAATCATCGATGCCGTGATGCAGGGAGTGCCTGAGGTCTCGTTCCCTGACAAGTCCGGTTCGCAAGTGAATCTCGTCAAAAATCCAACTGGTGAGGGGTATCTCTGCCCGGCGTTCGATTCTACATCCGGCCTTTGTGCAATCTACGAGGTACGTCCACTTGACTGTCAGATCTACCCCTTGGCGTTGATGTGGAATGCATCGAGCGAAGAAGTTCTCCTGGGGTGGGACACTAAGTGTCCCTTTATGCGGGAAGAGACTCCTCGTGCGATTCGCGCCTATGCTGATCAGGTTGCACACCTCTTAGTACACGGTGCCGTCATGGACAAGATCGTGGCCAACCCGAACTTGATCGGACGTTTCCAGGACGACGTGATCGTGCTCAAGCCATTGCCTGAACTGACGGCCCGACTTGTTCCGCGGCAAGTCGACCCTCGACTCCGACCTCTCACAGTCTCGGATGCCGCCCATTTTGGGCAAGCGATTGAGCGATCTGGTATGCGTTCTCCCGACACCCCGGCTGTATTTTCCTTTCCCTATCATTACATATGGACCTCGCTGCTTCCCTATTGGTGGATGGAGGCTGATGATACGTTCTTTTTGTTCGCGCACTCGCCGGATGGGTGGTTCATGCCGTTGCCCCCCCTTCGACCTGGTCCTCTGGATGACGCACTCGAACAGGCGTTCGCCTTCATGCATCAATGGAACGGGGACTCGCCGGTCAGCCGGATTGAGCATGTGATGAATTCACAGCGAGCACGATTCACCGCAGAGAGATATCAATTCCTAAAAAACGACGGAGACTATCTCTACTCAGCGTCGGCGTTGGCTGCGCTGGCAGGGGATCCCTACAAGTCCCAACGGGCGCTCTGTAATCGTGTGGAACGGGAGCATAGAGTTGAGAGCGAACCCTATCGCCCTGAACACCAACGGGACTGTTTGGACCTGCACCGGCGCTGGGCCGGTCAGAAGCGCGGGGGTAATCTTGATGTGATGGGAAGGTTTCTATTGGAGGACGCGGAAGCCGCCCATGCCTGTGTCCTTGAGGAGTACGCATCAATCGGCCTGTCTGGGACGGTGATCAGAGTTGACGAGACCATTGCGGCGTACACCTTCAGCTATTGGTTGACTCCTCACACCTGGTGCATTTTGCTGGAAGTCGCTGATCGATCAATTCCAGGTCTCGCGCAATGGGTGTTTCGTGACACCTGCCGGGCGGCCTTGGCGCAAGGAGCGGCCTCTATCAATGCAATGGAAGATGTTGGTTTGCCGGGATTACGCGCGACGAAGTTGGCGTATCGCCCAACTACGATCCTCAATACGTGGACGATCACAAGGGTGGCAAGATGACTCAGCTGGAAGAGCGTCGGGCATCCATGGCACGACGATACGAATGGTTGACCTTCGTCATGGTGCTGATCACTCTATTTAGTCTGGGAGTGGGAACCTTCCTGCTAGGTCATGTCGAACGCAGCATTGTCGCGGCGGTGTGGATCCCGCTCCTGGTCTTGGTCCTCTGGTCGACCGCCCGGTTGCGTGCCGAATATCGACAGGCGCAGCAGGAAAGTGCGTGGGCACGGGCGGCTGAAGCGGCGTTGTTGCAGAGTCAGGAGCGGAACCGCGCGATCGTCGATACGGCGCTGGATGGTGTCATCACCATTGATGCAGCCGGCATCGTGACGGAATGGAATGCACAGGCGACGGCGATCTTCGGTTGGACTCGTGACGAGGCAATGGGGAAATCGCTTTCGGAGACCATCATCCCCGAGCGAGATCACGAGGCCCATGCCCAGGGGATTCGGGAGTATCTGCAGTCGGGTATCGGTCCCGTGTTGAATCGTCGTATCGAGATTTCCGCTCGCCACAAACACGGGCACGAGTTTCCGGTAGAGCTCGCGGTGTCACCGGCCCGCATCGGCGAGACGTATATTTTTAGTGCCTTCGTGCGCGACATCACCGACCGCCGTCGGGATGAACGCCGGGTGGCATCCCAACACGCCGTGACCCGGGTCTTGTCCGAGGCGGTGACACTTGAAGAAGCCGTGCCCAACATCATTCAGGCTGTAGGCGAGAGTCTTGAATGGGATGTGGGTGTCTTTTGGCGAGTGGATAAGCCATCGGGAACCTTGCGCTGCCTCCACCAGTGGCAAGCCGCGGGTGCCTGTGCCGACGAGTTTATCGCTGCGAATCCAGTTCATGGATTCAAACCGGGAAAAGGATTACCTGGTCAGATCTGGGAACGTGGGCAGCCGGTCTGGGTACGAGATCTCATGAGCGATCCTGCTCTGGTTCGCGCCGAAGCGGCCACCAAGGTCGGCATTCATGGAGCGTTTGGATTCCCCATTCGCATCAGCGGAGAGGTTGATGGGGTCATCGAGTTCTTCAGCCGCCAGGTGCACGAGCCGGACGAGGAGTTGCTCGGTATGATCGCCGATGTGGCCCTGAGAATCGGACAATTCGGTGAGCGCACCAGAGCGGAAGAGGCCTTGCGTCAGACAGAGGCACAACTCCGCCAAGCACAGAAGATGGAGGCCGTGGGACGGCTGGCAGGTGGGGTTGCTCATGATTTTAATAATCTGCTGACGGTAATCCGTGGGTACAGTGAGTTGGTCCTCGGCCGGTTGACGCCGGGGGATCCCTCGCGGCGTGAGATGGAAGAGGTAAAAAAAGCGGCCGATCGAGCCACCGGCCTCACCAGCCAACTCCTTGCCTTCAGCCGACGCCAATTCGTGGCTACCAAGATCGTGGATTTGAATGCGATCATCACGAATATGGATGGAATGCTGCGGCGGTTGTTGGGTGAGGATGTCGTCGACCTCTGCCTCGACCTCGATCCGCGATTGGCATCGATCAAAGCTGATCCAGGCCAAATTGAACAGGTGATCATGAATCTGGCCGTGAATGCTCGGGATGCCATGCCCACGGGAGGCCGATTGACGATCGAGACCCGGAATGCCGTTGTCGATAAATCCACTCAGCATGAAACCATGATGCTCGAGAAGGGATCCTATGTGCTCTTGGCGATCAGGGATACCGGAGAGGGCATGAGCGAAGAAACGCAATCTCATTTATTCGAACCCTTCTTTACGACAAAAGAAAAGGGGAAGGGAACCGGGCTGGGACTCTCCACGGTGTACGGTATCGTGAAGCAAAGCGGTGGGACGATCGGCATCGAGAGTAAATTGGGACAGGGAACCGTCTGCAAGATCTTTTTCCCGAAAGTGGATGAGGCCGCCCAGGTCGTACCGGTCGCCAATGGTGCCGTGGGCAGAGCCGTCGGGCGGGAAACTATTTTGGTGGTGGAGGATGATCCATCGGTACGCGGCCTCGTGCAAGAGGCCCTGCGTGTCAGCGGGTATGACGTGTTAGTGGCTCGCCATGGCATCGAGGCGCTGTTGACCGGTGCCAAGCACATGGGCCCTATTCATTTGTTATTGACCGACGTGGCGATGCCCCAGATGAGTGGGCCGGAGGTAGCCGAAAAGCTGGCGAGTGTACGGCCGGACATCAAAGTCTTGTATATGTCGGGCTACCCGGACCATCCGGTGTTCGAACAGAGCGGGGTCAAGCGGGACACGGCCTTTCTCCACAAGCCGTTCACACCGGCCGTTCTCACCCAAAAAATACGCGAAGTGCTGGATGGGAAGGAACCGGCATAGGGGCTCTCCCTGCTCGCCGATCGCTTGATCTTCGCCGTTTATTCCGTTTATTGTGACGGGGTGACTTCCGACAGGAAGAGCGCGATGATGTTCCACGTAAGCATGAGAAGTTGATGCAAGCGGCCCGCGAAATCGATCTGGCACAGTACCGTATCCTCCATGAGCCGTTTTATGCGGATGTGTCCGGGGAGGTCGGGCTGTTTACCGTCGCCGCCGAACGACGCTTGCCGGTCATGTTGAAGGGCCCGACCGGTTGTGGGAAGACCCGGTTTGTTCAATATATGGCCTACAAGCTTGGCCGGCCGTTGATCACCGTTGCCTGTCACGAAGATCTCACCGCATCCGACCTGGTTGGACGATACCTGCTCAAGGGACAGGACACAGTGTGGATGGATGGCCCGCTGACGCTGGGTGTGAAGCATGGGGCGATCGTCTATCTTGACGAGGTGGTGGAGGCTCGGAAGGATACCACGGTCATCATCCACCCCCTCAGTGACGACCGGCGGGTACTGCCGATCGAAAAGAAAGGCCAAATCTTGGAGGCCGCGGACGAGTTCATGCTAGTGATTTCCTATAACCCGGGCTATCAAAGTGTGCTGAAAGATTTGAAGCAAAGTACCAAGCAACGGTTCATGGCGATTGAATTCGACTACCCCAGTGCCGACATCGAATCACGCGTGATCCAACGCGAGGCGGGGGTCGAGCCTGCAGTCGCTGGAAACCTCGTCAAGCTCGGCCACAAAGTTCGCAACCTCAGAAACCATGGGCTGGAAGAGGGAGTGAGTACCAGACTCCTCATCTATGCCGGTACCTTGATCATGCAGGGTATTCCACCTGAGCGGGCCTGTGATGTCGCCATCGCCCGTCCCATCACAGACGACACGGACATGCAACGCGCCATTCAGGAATTGGTCAAGGCCATCTTTTAATTCCTCACCTCCCGTGGGCGTCCTTCCTGGAATTGTGCGAGATGGCAAGGATGGAGTGATACTGGCGGTTCATGTCCAGCCGAACGCTTCGAAGACGGAGTGTGTCGGAGTGCATGGAGATGCGCTCAAGATCCGGTTGGCGGCTCGCCCGGTTGAAGGTGCCGCGAACGATGAATTGATCAAATTTGTCGCGGAATGCTGCGCAATTTCACGAGCAAGGGTGCACATCCGGGCTGGGGCCGAATCTCGGCAAAAGCGACTCAGGGTAGAAGGCATATCGGCTCAAGAACTGTTAGCACGATTATGTCCGCAAGCGTGAGCGTGGAGGAGTAGATATGAAGCGAGTGCAGATCGGCAGTGTGTTTGGGGTTGTCTTGATGTTGTCAGCTTGCTCTGGTGCCCGCCCAGTGCTCTACCCCAATGCGCATATGCAATCGGTAGGAAAGGAAGTCGCCGAGCAAGACATTGAAACCTGCAAAGAGATGGCGGAATCGGCAGGCGTGGAGGAGCGTAGTGGGAGCAAGGGAGGGCGTGTTGCCACCAGCACGGCGGTCGGCGCAGGTGTGGGTGCGGCGAGTGGGGCAGTGGGAGGAGCCATCTCCGGAGCAGTGGGTAGAGGATCGATGATCGGTGCGGCCAGTGGAGCCGTCTGGGGTCTCCTGATGGGACTATTTTCGGCTGTGACCGGCCCGTCCCAGCATCCCAGCCAGGCCTACACGAATTATGTCAATCTCTGTTTGCAAGAGAAAGGATATGAAGTGACAGGGTGGCAGTGAAGGGAGGGAAGGGCTACATACGGGAAGGGTTCCTGTGCTCGCGCATCGCGCACACGGGGTACTATTTGAATTGATCCGAGGGGCGGCGCTCGATGCATGCGCGCAGTGGGAACCCTTCCCGCATGTAGCCAGAGGGAGATGTGGAAGGAAGCGAAACAAAAAGCCCTCGTTGGATGCGCGCAAAGGAAACGACCTCAATATCCAGCCGTAATGAGGGGAGAAGAAGTGCTCGAACAATGCGCGCAGTTGAGTACCCACCCATCCCCTCCGTGAGAGAGAAGGGACGAGAAGATGTGTACAATTGAAAAACCCTCGACATTTACTCCAAAGGGTGAGAAGTGAAGAAATACAAGGAAAACACCCTCGGAGACTTCTGTGGTCAATCCATCCTGGCAGCGGCTGGTTGCGGGCATGCTGCTTCTCACCGTCACGGCCTGTACTGGCCCACAGCCAATCTTACGGTCAAATAAGCAACTCCACTTGCACGGCAGGCAGGTGGCTCACCAAGCGATCGAATTGTGTCAAAAACGCATTGAAAAAAACGGGTTGCGTCCTGGCGTGTATCAGAGTGCCAACGCAGCATCCGGCGCGGTCCTTGGGTTGACCCTTGGCGGTGCGGTCGGTGCGTCGGCAGGGATCATCGGAGGCTTGCCTGGGGTCACAATCGGTGCTGCGGTCGGCAGCGCATTAGGACTCACGATTGGCCTACTCGGAGGTACCTTCAAACCGCTCGAACCCGAACCGCCTTATGCCGAGGCCGTGGAGAGTTGTCTGAAGGAGAAGGGCTATGAAGTCAGTGGGTGGGAGTAGGTATCCCGACATCTGGTGCCGGAGCTGATTCATGAAACGATAAAAAGGGCCGGGTCGAGCTAGTCCCACATCATCTGCATAGAATTCTATATTATGCAGTGTTGAGCAATCACACCCCACTCATAGGCGGAGTGCGCGATGTACGGTCTCAAACCTGATACTGACCTGAGCTTCTTTGCCGGAAGAGAACTTAATCAAGTGGCTGTGGGATCGTACAACGTCGACTTTAACTTTGATGGCCCAGTCTTAGCCCTAGGTGTGCAAGACCTGCTTTCTCTTATTGTGCAAAGTCGGATTGAGCATTCCGCTAAGGGGAGTGTGAGTGAGTGGGAAGGAGATGAAAATAATCCCCTCTCTGCTGCCAGTTTATTGGGACTCGTAGGTAGATCAGTTGTCTCAGTACATGGAGATCCGGATGGGACACTCACGCTTACCTTTTCAAATGGGGATGTCGTGACCGTATTTGATCGGGAAGGTTATGAAGCGTATCAGATCCGTAACGGGGACCAGCGGATCTATGTTTAGTACAGCTCAAAGTTACCCCAGCTTCGAAAGTATAATTATGGGGCCATTGCTCGACCATGCACTTTCCGTAAACTCGTTGGAAAACCATCAGGGATAGGTGATAACTCCCAAACAGTATTTGCGGGCGACAAGCCAGTACAAAGTCATGCAATGATTCCGTGTAGTACGCGACGAAGCGCGGCGCTGATCTGGCGTCACGGATTGGGTGTCAGGGATGAAGTACCGCATGTGAAGCATAAAACGCAGGCGCGAGTTAGCGCCAAGCTTGACAGTATGATCGATGGCTGCCATCCTATTGTTGAATTTTTCAACAACGGAGTTCCACGATGGCCACAGTGAATTTTAGCGTCCCATCAGATGTGAAAGAGGCGTTTGATAAGGCCTTTCGGTGGGAGAACAAGAGTGCGGTGTTGACCGACCTCATGCGTCAAGCTGTCGAAGAGCGCCGGAGACGTCAACGCCGAGCCAAGGTGGTTGAGCAGTTATTGGCCCTACGAAAGCGGACGAGGCACGTGACTGATACGGCAATCCGGACTGCGAGGAGACAAGGACGACCGTGATGACGGTCGTCCTTGATGCCAGTGTAATCATCAAGTGGGTCTTTGCCGATCGTGCAGAAGAGTCCCATTCGGTTCAGGCCCTCCAGATTCTCCACTTGATCGAAGAGTCGAGGTTGGCCATCGTACAACCGCCACACTGGCTGGCTGAGGTAGCTGCGGTCATTACACGTTTGGATGCTGTTCGGGTGCGCCGAGCTGTTTCCCTGCTGCACGCGCTTGAATTGCCAATCAGAGCGGATGTCGAAGTCTATCAGAAGGCATGCGATCTATCTGCGTCACTCAGGCAGCATGTTTTCGATACGCTGTATCATGCTGTGGCATTGCACGAATCCGAAGCGATATTGGTCACCGCGGATGAACGGTATTATCGACAGGCTCAAAGAATCGGTCGGATCGTGAGATTGCAAGACTTCACCACTTGGGCAAGATGAACGGGTTTACGCTGAGCTGTATGAGAGGCAACGCTACTCCCGCGCCAAATCGATATAACGGATGGTCGCTTCTATTGATGAGCTGGGAGTACCCAAGCCGGTTGGGATCATAATCTGCACCAACAGATCGATTTGTTGGCCTGCCTTCACCATCAGCGCCTTTAACGCCCCCACATTCTTCCCGCAGGCGCCTTGATCGATCACCTCGATCTTGCCGGTATCATCTTCCACGGTCAGCATTGTCCGTTCGTGGGCTCGGCCACAGACGAACCTGTTTGTGACGGTCTCGACTTGAATTGCCGTAACTGTACCGGTCAACCGGATTTCTCGCATCTGATATTGATCTGGATAAGCTAAGATCCGGCTGATCGGAATCCGTTCTCGAGAGACGAGGGGGATTTTCAAATACGAACGTGGGAGCTCGTCCGATGCCATCACAGAATCAAACCAAATCATTCCAGTGGCGATGAGTACGACCATCAGTAGTGCTGAGTAAACCCGAGATTCGGTCATGAGCACCTCGCCTCAAGTCTATCAGAGGCTTGATGGTTTGGAGCCGACAATTCGGCACGGTGCCGTTGGTTCGACGGCAGGGAACGCTCTTCCGCTCCACGACTCAGTAGGTTGAATCCAAGAAATCTTCATGCTTTACGGATGGATCCGGCGCACTGGCTGGGCTAGGCTTGCCTGGAATACAAGTTGCCAGTGTGAGATTCGGCAACGGTAGTTGAACTGTTTGTGGGCTTGCTGGTTTATAAGGATCGGTAAGGAAGGGAGGCCTCTCATGTTTGTCGTTGTTGGAGCGACGGGGAATACAGGATCGGCGGTCGCGGAGACGTTACTCAGGAAGAAACAGCCGGTGCGGATCGTAGTCCGTTCTGCTGATAAGGGAGCAGTGTGGAAAACCAAGGGTGCAGAGGTCGTTGTTGCGTCGCTCGATGATGTGGCCGCTGTAGCTACGGCCTTCGAAGGCGCAACGGGGATCTATCTCATGATCCCACCGAACTATGGAGCAAGAGCCTGGCTGTCGGATCAACAGGCCCGCACGGATCGAGCAACTGAGGCGATCAAGAAGAGTGGGGTCAGCCATGTAGTGTTTCTTTCCTCAATCGGTGGCCAGTTGCCCGATGGCACGGGTCCCATTCGAGCCGTGCATTATGCTGAGGGGAAAGTACGAGCCTCGGTCCAGCATTTCACGATCCTGCGGCCACCCTATTTTATGGAGAATTGGGCCCCAGTGATCGGGGCGGCCAAAGCGCAGGGAGTTCTGCCGACGTTCATCGCGCCTTCAGCCAAGATTCCTATGATTTCCACGAAGGACATCGGCCGGGTCGGTGCCGAACAATTGCTGGCCGGTGGAAAGGGTCACCGCATCGTGGAAATGGCCGGGCCGGAAGAGTATAGCCCGGATGACGTCGCTGCAGCGCTTGGTCAGATCCTCGGGAAGACGGTCACGGCCCAACAGGCACCGTTGAGCGCCGTCGTTCCAACGTTTAAGTCGTTTGGACTTTCCGATGAAGCGGCGCGGTTGTTTGAGGAGATGTATACGGCAATTTCTCGGAACGCTATTGAGTATGAACACCCCTCGTCACTGGTGCGAGGCCACGTGGCCATAACCGAAGCCTTGCGTGCGATGGTGTAGCCCGCATGATTCATGAACGTTTCTACTGCAATTGCGGATTCGCTGCTGCGACAAGCCTGCGGCGGACAGGTTCGCCCCGCGCGACCTCAACGTACTGTTTCAAGTACGCCTCGGTCCCCCGGGGCTCCGCGTGCCCGTCTCGCAACGCGACTACGCAATTTCGAAACGAACCGTCATAAATCATGCGGGCTAAGGAGGACACTGCCATGAGCAACGCTGTGATGAGCGATAAGAAGGTCGTCCAGATTCATCGGTACGGGTCGCGCCATTGGGTGGGCGACGGCTTCCCGGTGCGTAATCTGATCCCTGGCAACTCGGTTGGGGAGACGCTCTCCCCGTTTCTCCTGCTGGACTATGCGGGCCCGGAGAACTTTTCTCCGACCGACCAGCCGCGTGGAGTGGGCGAACATCCGCATCGGGGATTTGAAACGGTCACCATCGTGTACGACGGTGTTGTGGCGCATCGTGACTCCACTGGGAGTGGCGGCGTGATCGGGCCGGGCGATGTGCAATGGATGACCGCTGCCTCCGGCGTCGTGCACGAAGAGATGCATGAGAAAGAATGGGCGAGCAAGGGCGGTGTCTTCCATGCCATTCAACTCTGGGTGAATTTGCCGCGCGCCCACAAGATGTCGAGCCCGGGCTACCAGACCCTGTTGAAGAGGGACATTCCCGTGGTCGAACTGGCCGGTGGGGCAGGACAGCTGCGTGTGATTGCAGGGGAGTTTCGTGGGATATCCGAAACGATGCCTCGCGGCATCAAGGGGCCGGCGAAGACATTCACGCCTGTCCATCTGTACGATGTGCGTTTGAAAGCAGGACATGCAACCGAAATCGCCGTCCCGACTGTGTTCAACACGGCTGTTTTTGTGTTGCAGGGTGGTGTATCTGTCAACGGATCCGGGCGAGTTGGAGAGGCGGAGCTGGTACAGCTCGACAATTCCGGTGAGCGCATGACGCTGAAGGCAACTGATGACACAGTTCTGCTCGTGCTCAGCGGCGAACCGATCGATGAACCAGTTGCCCGCTATGGTCCGTTCGTCATGAATACCAAGACCGAGTTGGTTCAGGCTGTGAACGATTATCAGGCGGGGAAGATGGGTCACTTGTCATGAATGGGCGAACGCTCCAGATCGAGGTCTACTCCGATGTCATCTGTCCTTGGTGTTATGTCGGTAAGCGACGGCTTGAACGGGCCCTGCAGCAATTGGACGGTGGCCTCAAGGCCGAGATTCACTGGCGGCCGTTTCAATTGAATCCAACGATGCCGCAGCAGGGCATGGATCGCAGGGTCTATCTGGAGACCAAGTTCGGTAGTCTGAGAGTGTTCGAGGAGATGGAGCAGCATTTGCTGGAGGCTGGAAAGACGGAGCAGATCCCTTTTGCGTTTGGAAAGATTGTCCGGACGCCGAACACCTTTCAGGCCCATCGGTTGATCTGGTACGCCGGTCAGCAGGGGCACCAGGATGCAATAGTGAATGAGTTGTTTAAGGGCTATTTCGAGGAGGGTTTCGATATTGGTTCGGCGTCAGTCTTAACGGAATTAGCCGATCGGGCAGGGCTGAAGGCTGCCACATTTCTGGAAAGTGACGATGGGTGTGCTGAGGTGAAGGCCGAAGAAGTGGTCGGTCACAAGCTCGGCATTCGAGCTGTGCCCTACTTTGTGTTGGATAACGCGTACGGAATCTCCGGGGCGCAGCCTGTTGAAGTCTTCGTCGCTGCCATCGAGAAAGTTCGGCCCCACCGATCTTCCACCGCTGGCTCGTCATAACAGGGAGGTGACCCATGGCCGTTCAGGTCTATGGCTGCAATCATGTGGTGATTGAGGTGACCGATGCTAAGAAGGCGGCCAAGTTTTATCAAGACGTGTTTGGATTGAAAATGTTGCGTGGTGGGGAAGGAGCCGTATGGTGCAAGCTCGGCGAACATCAATTCATGGCCATCTTCGAGGTCGACAAACTTCAGCCAGACCGCACGAAGCATTTTGGACTGATGGTCCGTGACGCGGCACAGATCAAGGAAGTCCGTCGGAAGCTGACGAAGAAGTATAAGCTGAAGCTTCATCCCGACTTTCGCTGTGATTTTCGCGATCCGTGGGGGAACCGCATTCAAGTCGGTGATCTGAGCGATGAATCGCTCGTGTGGCTGCTCCCCTATCAAGAGGTGCAGAAGGCAGGGATTAGGTTCACGTCAAGCAACATATGAAAGGAGAATCACGATGAGCACTCAGAATTTGCAGCAACGGTTAAACGATCTCTTTGGCTATATTAAACAGGGCAAGATCGTTGAGGCAATGACCGAGTTTTATGACAAAGATGCAAAGATGCAGGAAAATGCGAATCCGCCGACCATCGGACAGGCGGCCAACATCGAACGAGAAAAACAGTTTTTGAGCGGCGTGAAGGAGTGGAAGGGGTTCAACGTGGCCGCGTCGGCTGTGGGCGACGATGTTACGTTCTATGAATGCAGCCTCGACTTCATCGCGACCAGCGGCCAGGCGGTTCACATGGAACAGGTAGTGGTGACGCGATGGAAAGACGGGAAGATCGTCCACGAGCACTTTTACTATGATACCGGTGCAAAACAGTAAGCCCGACGCACGCCATTTTCCAAGGAGCTGCTCATGCCGCCTACGCAATGGACGGATATTGGAAGTGCCGAAGAACTGAAGGGCAAACCCCTGCGCCAGGTGATGTGCGGTAAGACGTCGATTGCCCTGACGTATAAAGATGGGATGTTCACCGCCATTTCCGGTGTCTGCAATCACGTCGGCGGTCCATTGGGTGCCGGTACGTTCGATGGGGATTATGTCGTCTGCCCGTGGCACTACTGGAAGTTCCATCATCGAACCGGCCACGGAGAAGCCGGCTATGAGCAGGATCAGGTTCCGGCCTATCCGACAAAAGTGGAAAACGGCCGGGTATATGTCGATCTCTTGTCGGCCACAAAACGAAGGAAGCAGGCCCACAAACCGCACCCCTTAGCTCGTGCCGTGAGCCGCCAGCCCGGGCCGATCCGGGTAGTGGGGATCTCCACCACCGCGATGACGCTTGACCATCCGCGCTTCAGCGGATCGGATGCACTGCTTGAAGCGGCGTTGGAACATGCGAAGAGCAAGTTGCAACTTGAGACTCACTGCATCAAGCTACGGGAACTGAACTTCCGCCCCTGCGAGGGGTATTACTCCAAATCGGCGCAAGCCTGCACCTGGCCCTGTTCGATTACGCAGATGGACCCCACGGATCAGCTTGATCGCGTGTATGAGGCGATCGTTCATTGGGCCGATGTCATTCTGATATCCACCCCAATCCGCTGGGGCAACGCCAGCAGCTTGTATTACAAGATGGTCGAACGGATGAACTGCATTCAGAACCAGGAGACCATCGCAAACAAACATTTGCTGAAGAACAAGGTGGCGGCGTTTATCATTATGGGCGGGCAAGACAATGTGCAGGGGGTGGCGGGCCAGCTCATGACATTTTTCTCAGAGGTCGGCTGCCAGTTCCCGCAGTTTCCGTTCATCGCCCATTCGAGAGGCTGGAGTGCCGAGGACATGGAACGGAATGTCATCGAGGTCCAGAACAGCCGGGAATTGCGGGAAGGCGCGCAGGCGCTTGTTGCGCGTGCTGCGGATATGGCGAAGCTGATGGTCGGCGGTCAGCTCCCTGGGCACCCGCTTGCCCGGGGTGGGCGCAAGGCTCATCAACTCGACAGTGAACCAACCGGATAACGAGAATGGTTTTTACGAGGAATCATTATCGTGCCGGAACAAAGAAATAGAGACGGCTCTCCAGACAATGTTTTTCACGCGCTGCTTCGTCTGCACAAAGCCTTGCTGGATAACGAACGGGTGTCCTATGAGCGCGTGAATGGACGTATTCCGTCCAATGGAGCGTTTTTGCAGCTGGTGTTGAACGATTCCTGGTTCGCCTGGTTGCGTCCGCTGTCCCAACTGATGACCAAGCTCGACGAACTCAACGAAGAGGAGGACCCCTCAACTGTAGAGGACATCTCAGCTCTGCTTGCCTCTGCGCAGAAGCTCTTGATGTCGACGGAAGAGGGGGAGGGATTCGGCAGGCACTATCACGACGCGCTGCAACGAAGTCCTGATGTCGTGCTGGAGCACGCGGCGGTCAGAGC
>Ga0224500_10001463_pt1 | contig 13869 bp, 14 predicted proteins | sample SF_Oct11_sed_USG_FD_168126 | JGI IMG/M metagenome (GOLD analysis project Ga0224500, IMG submission 168126) | Sediment microbial communities from San Francisco Bay, California, United States - SF_Oct11_sed_USGS_4_1 | ecosystem: Environmental > Aquatic > Marine > Sediment | place: USA: California... | reverse complement strand
CGCCGACCTGTACGGCGAACCGTATCCTCCAGTGTATCCGCCTTAAAATTGACGACCATCTTCTGGCCAGGGCGCGCACCGATGAGGTGTTCAATCGCTTCGACGACCCGCTCAGCGCGTACCTTCAACTTCTGCGCCTGATACACCAGCGCTCTTGGATCCAGGGTAGCGCCCAGGCGTTTCAGCATCGATCGCATCAAAAACTTGCCAGCCACATCGTACGGATCAAGCTTGGGATCAAGCTGCGCGGTCACGAGTTGGACCTGCGCAAGAGCCTTGGCCGCAAGGGTCAATGACGCCGGCAGTGGAACTCCGTGTCGAACCCCGATCGCACTCATTTCCTGGAGGATTGGTCCGATCTGCATATCGCCCAGAGCCGCGGTACGGTATTTGGAGATCATCTCGCCGATGTCACTCTGAAACTGAGGGACATCCAGATCGCTCCGATCGAGCGACCCGGCCATCATGAGGATCACGTCGCTCAGGAACACCGTATCTTCTTTCCACAAGGCCATCAGCAGCAACAAGAGGTGCTCGCGCACATTGGCATCCACCGCCCCGACCATCCCAAAATCCAAGAGGTAGATACAGTCCTTCCACCACATGAGATTGCCGGGGTGAGGATCGGCATGGAAGAAACCCTCGACAATGATTTGTTTATAGAAACTTTCTAAGAGCTGACGGGCAGCCTCGACGCGTTCAGGACCGTCCAGCGCCTGAGCAATCTTGACACCCTGAATTTCTTCCATCACCAATAATCGGCCGGTTGACAGCTCTCGGTACACGGAAGGGACCGCCAAGCGATCATAGTCCTCGAGCACCGTCTGCATCCGGCCGATATTCTCGATTTCCTGACGGAAGTCGAGTTCACGCTGAAGCGACGTGGAGAGGTGTTTGAACACGGCCTCCATATTCACCACTTGGTTGAGCACGGGACGCTTGCCGACTTTCTGAGCAAAAACCTCCAGGAGGGCCATATCCTGTTCAATTTCCGCTCGTGCCGTGGGCCGCTGAACCTTGACGACCACTCGGTCGCCCGTTTCGAGTGTCGCCCGATGAACTTGGGCTATGGTTCCGGCGGCGAGCGGCTTCGGATCAATCGATTCGAAGACATCCTCCCACGGCACCCGCAGCTCCTGCTCAGCCACACGAACGACTTCGCTCTCCGGCATCGGGGGGACGTGACTCTGTAACATCGCCAGTTCTTCAATGTATTCCGCCGAAAGAAGATCCGGACGAGTCGACAACACTTGCCCAAGCTTCGAAAAGGTAGGGCCGAGTTCCTCCAGTGCAGCACGAAGACGCTTGGCTTGCTGACGACGTGTCGCAATATCCGATGGGGCCGGTTGGCTCAACAGTTCTTGTACGCCATGCTTGGCCATTACGGTCGCGATTTTGACCGCCCGCGCTCCCATGTGAGTCTCGGAGACGGGAGAGTCGGTCTGCGAAGACGGGACCGGCGAGGCTGATGCTTGGTACCCATCAGCCAATAACTGTGTATTCACGATGATCACGGTGCAGCGCGAATTGTGACTAATACGGTTCGGGACGTTGCCGAGCAAGAACTCTTTTCTCCCGGCCATACCTGAATTCCCCACCACCAAGACATCGACGGCTTCTTCCTCAGCGGCGCGAACGATGGCCAACGCCGGATCATCATCCATCACGACGAGCGCATGTCCTCGCTCTCCGACAAGCTGCCGCACGAAATCTGCCAGTTCATGCTTTGCGGCCGCCGCTTGCGTATGCTCCGCCGTACTGAATTCTGCGGTGGATGGATGCTGCGGCAGGATGACCTGAACCACGAACAGATCTGCGCCATAGCGCTCGGCGAATTGAGCCGCCCAGAGAACAGCTTGCTCCGCTGTCTTAGAGCGGTCGGTGCCGACCATGACACGCCGTATGGTGCTGTTCTGAGGCTGATCGCTCATAAGATAACCCTTATAGATAACGCCTATATAGAACCCGAGAATGGGAATTTCCCGTGGAGTATGACTAGAACCTTTCTCAAAATCAAACAACGAATTGCTGTGCATCCGAGGTCCTCAAACGTGATGGAGTAACACGAGATTCCTCACCACATCGAAGGCCGCCAGCTGCGTGCTCGCATCGATTCTAGGTTCGTGAAGCATCGTGCGTGAAGCGCAATTCGTTTCCAGATCTGGAGAGCTTCACGCTTCACCATTCAGCAGGCTCACGGCCCTGAGTTCTATCGAAGGGCGAAGGACGAGCGATGCCCTATGTCTCAATAACGCGCCAGTAGCTGCAGTTGAAGCGTTCATGAGTGATGTGGGCTGGACAGTAGCGCTGATAATGCCGGAACCGACAGGGATCGGATTTCTTTTTCCCCACCACCGGCGCTATCATAGGCCGCGCTGAATCACTCATGCTCGCGCAACCGCTTCCTGTATCTCTTTGCGAGCGAACGTGGTTCCGTGAATGTCACCGAATGTTCCTCACAGGCGTGAGGGAATGCAACTCTGATTGGGGACCATGCAGACCTACTGCGAGTTTTCTTAAACGACGTCAATCGCTGTCTCTGCTGAGACTATACGCCCATCAGTTATCGTCACCATAAATAGCGATGTCCCGATAACGACTCGAACCTCTTCCATCGGCCATCGCTAGAAGGAGCACGATCCGTGCCCATTGATTTCGTTACCATCATCGGCCTATTGGGAGGCTTCTTCTATCTTGCCAGTCACTCGCAGAAAGATATGATTTCCCTGCGTGTGTTGTCCGTGGCCAGCAACGTCCTCTTTATCCCCTACAGCATGTTGCATGCGCACTTTGAGATCCCTGAGCTGATTGGCACACCGGAATTTCTTCTCAATGTCATCCTCTTACCGATTAACTCAAAACGACTGCTAGAAATCATCCGGCTGACCAAGCAAATCGAACAGGCCACCGTGGAATCGCCCATTTCGGAATGGCTGTTGCCGCATATGCATCTCAAGAAACACCGCGCCGGGGACGTGCTGTTCAGAAAAGGAGACAAGGCCCACGAAATTATCTACGTGGCCGCCGGACGGCTCAAGCTGCAGGAAGTCGACCACTACATCGAGCCCGGCGAGTTGATCGGGGAGATCGGACTCTTCTCAGGCGAGAAGGTACGCACCATGACCGTGGTCTGTGAGACTGACTGCGAGCTCTACAAGATGACCGATGAGATGATGTATCACCTGTACTACCAGAACCCAAAGCTCGGCTTCTTTTTCATGCGGTTGATCGTTGAGCGATTGCTCCGCGACGTGCGGCGTCACACGAGTGAATCTGCAACCTAGCCCGCATTATTCATGAACACTTCTACTGCCGTCATAGATGGATGTCCAAGGTTTGAGGGATGAGGCGCATGCCTCTCACCTCCAACCTCAGGTTTCCAACCATGACCGTTTTACGGTGCAGATTTGAGGTTCCGGCTTCCGTATAACTTGAAACATTGAACATGAAACCCGGGATCCGATGGCCCCTTGTACCAATTGGTTCACCCGCACGGTGGCGATTCGTACAGGCCGATGAACTACCCGCACCCAGTATCGTCACTATTCGACACAAACGACCCATAACGCAGGGCTTTGGCCCGGCCTGCTCAGTTCAGCTCTTTGCACGCCGCTAGCATACGGGTTGCATAACCCCATGGCTTCTATACTAATTCGCCGCCATCTGGAAGGGAATGCTTCAACATGATTGACGTTCCAAAAACAGCAACTCTCAGCCTCTTACTGGTACTGGCCGTGCTAATCCCGTGGGAGGCCACGGAAGCAGCCCACAGCGTGCGTGGTCGGCACAGTCTGATCCATCGCCCACAGATTCAACCAGCCCCTGCTGCACCCGCCCCTGAACTCCAGGCCTCTTCCCCTGTGCAATCGACATCTTCACAGTCCGTTCAGCGCAAAGTTGTGAAGAGACGGGCGGCACCTGCCTCACCCGTTGCAGAAGTCTCTCCCGCGAATCCCAGCAATTCACCACAAATTGATTTTCTACCACCAGCCCATCACTCCTATAATCCCGATGACACTCCAGCAGAACCAGAAATGCTACCTCCGCCGGAACCACAAGAATCACCCAACACCGACACCCAATAGGCATAAGGCAGTCCGCGAATTATCCAGGACCGCTCGTGAGGCGCTTTCGCTTCTCGTGAAGCGTGAAACGTATTTCGTTTCTGGATCCGGACGCTTCACGCTTCTCGTACGACGCTTCACTGCCGTTTGACACTTCAGGTTTCACCACTCGACAGACTCACGGCGGCGAATAGCGTCGTAGACGCACGCATGCATTCGGCGAACTGGGAGCCTGTCCAAGATCCGAGTTTCATTTGTCGATACATCAAGAATCCGTATACTACAACGAGAAGGACAGAGGAGGCTGAGCACGATGCCCAAGATAGATGAACTCTTCCGCATGATGATCGAGCATGGAGCCTCGGACCTGCACCTGATTGCAGGACAAACCCCTGCCTTTCGCATCCACGGTGAACTTGAGCGCCTGCCCGGAAACGCAATCCTCGATAACCAAGGCCTCCATGAACTTCTCTATGAGATCACTCCGGGGCCGAAGAAGGAAGTCTTTGAATCGACGGGTGACGTGGACTTCGGCTATGAGATTCCTGGAGTCGCTCGCTTCCGCTCCAATTTTTTCAACCACAAGCACGGCATCGGGGCGGTGTTTCGGAAGATTCCGACGACCATCGTCTCTGCCGAAGACCTCGCGCTGCCGCCTGTCTTGACGCGCGCGGCCATGCTGCGCAAAGGACTGGTACTCGTCACCGGCCCGACCGGCAGCGGAAAGTCCACAACGCTCGCAGCCATGGTTGACTATGCAAACCGCCACAGGAAAGACCATATTCTCACAGTCGAGGACCCGATCGAATTCGTTCACCAGAGCAAGAACTGCATCGTCAACCACCGTGAAGTTGGCCTACACACCGTCACCTTCGGATCTGCGTTGCGGGGAGCTCTTCGGGAGGATCCGGATATCATTCTCGTCGGGGAAATGCGGGATCTCGAGACAATCGCCTTGGCCGTCGAGGCAGCTGCAACCGGACACTTGGTGTTTGGCACGCTCCATACTGAGAACGCCGCCAAGACCGTGGACCGCATCATCGAGGTTTTCCCGGCTTCAGAACAGCCGCAGATTCGGAACACCCTGTCCACAGCCCTGCGCGTCATCGTCGCACAGAACCTCTTCAAGCGGATCGATCAAAAGGGTCGCTGTGCGGCCCTGGAGATTTTGGTGTGCACCCCGGCCGTTGGTAATCTCATCCGGGACGCGAAGACCTTTCAGATCGCGTCTCAGATGCAGACCGGCAAAAACATCGGCATGCAGACGCTGGATGATGCCATCCAGGATCTCCTCACCAAGAAATGGATCGCCCCCGAAGAAGCCTATGACAAGGCGATCGATAAGAATCGCTTCGCCAAATTCCTCAAGACCCCACCGGATGCGCTGCAATAGACCGACCTACAGCTCTGATACACGGCGCCATCTCGTCGCTTCACGACCGTTTGTAACAAGACCACGTGGATCATGCATCTCGTGAAACGTCACGGCCAACGGTTTCACAGGAAAGTTTCGGGTTTCGAGTTTCAGGATTGCAAATTTCGGCTTCTGCATACCTTGAAACGTTAAACCTGAAACTTGAAACGCACACCGTGGAGCGTGAAACGTGATGTGTGAAGCGTCCGAATTCGAAAACGGAATACGCTTCACGTACGACGATTCACGAATTTTTGGCACTTTACCCTTCAGGGTGCTGGATCTCTTGGAGTGCGAACTGTTTCGGGAGGAGCACCGGCAGGATTACCCCGATCGGATCACCGCGCTTGATGGTGGTCGGTTTATGCAGCTGTAACAAAAAGTTCGCCGTGAAGGCTTCATAGTCGGACAACCAGGGATACTGGTTTGGCGTGCGTTTATACTCCTGCGTCTTAATCCCCTCCCAGATAGAGAACGTACGGTCTGGGTAGTGATAGAAATGGTTGGGGAGATCCTTCATCATCAATCCGACATGTTTGGGATAGTACAGACGAACTCCGCAACAGAGCTTCGGATAGCCGCTGTTCAGAATCAGGTCGACGTACATCCCGGTAAAGCTCTTATACCCTAACAGCCGCTCTTCCGGAAGAATCGGCGGAGACTGCCACTGCACTCCCGAGGCCGTGCGTCGCAATTTCACGTCGACCGGACAGCGAATCAACCAGCCATAGTTGCCGACCGTCCTGACCGGTCCGCAGTCATCCGGCAACACCTTGTATCCGCTGGCCGCCAGTGCCCGCTGTTCCTCCAGCGTCATGTTGCTCATCATCGGGCGGTGCGGATGGAAATCCAACTTCAACCGCTCCGGCGGAAAAGCCGTGGAGTATTCCCGCTCCCAGTAAATGATGATCTTCTCGGATGCGTCGTCCGTTGCCGGTGATTCTCGTGCTTCTTCTTCCATGGGCAGTGACAGTAATCGATGAGGGTCAGCCTGCACAAGAGGCTAGAGATACATGAAAACGAGATGTCTGAACATCAGAGGATCTAAACCACTCACCGGGACGTGACCTTGAATGTATCACCAGCCATGATGAGTCCTTCGGTCCCATCGATAAGCTTAACCTTGAAGCCGTCATGCGCCTGGCCGTGATACACCGCAACCACATTGGCGGTCTCACCGGCTTTAAGCATCGCGATGACCTTCCCTGGCTCAATGTTCATGTTCGGGTCTGTAGCAGAAGTGGTCTGCGTGATGGCATGCACCTCCGTCGGCTTTTCGATCACCAGAATACTTTCACGATCACTGCAGCCAGCTAAGATCACTAGGCTCAGAACAAGGAGCCAAACTTTTCCCACACGCCCCTGCCATTCTTCCAGCGTATCCTGGTTCCACATCGCTCGTTACACCTCACATCGTACGATCCAACGGTACCATTCGCAGCCAATATCGTTCCCTGTCAGAGATTCTGTTCCGTCGTCAGCAAACGCCTAACAGTAATTCAACGAGACGGGCTAAGACAAGAGGCTGCACGGTAACAGATGGCAACATCCTGCTGAATGCAGCGGTATAGATAAAAGGCCGACGGCGCTAGCTTGCAGTGCGTCGCTATTTGAACGTCTCTGAGAGCATTCGCCGACATGACCATCCCCCTGAGGCCGCTTTTCCGGATGAGCTCTTTACGTGAAAGCCTTGTGGTAGTTGGTTTGATCCAGCAGGTAATACAACTGCGTCGCTCTTATTGACTGCCGGCCGACTCACAGTCTCGCGAACATTTTGTCGAGTAACTGTTTCACGCTCTTAGTTTGGCTTGACCTCCATGTGCAAAATCACCGCTCTCTGGATAACACATGGGCATTGGGGTCCTTATCTTCTCTCGGGCGGCAATCATCGAAATACAAACAAGAACACGTCGTATCAGGAGCTGCCCCCAAGCAATAAGCTTCCGCCATGCACAAAATAAGATGCGTCTCCCAATTGAATCTGATTGGCTATTCCCGTGCTATAACCTGTCCGCTTTTGTGCCTATTGAGGCCTTTCCGGTCAAAAGAACCAGCCCTGACGGCCATCACGCTGGCATGACCGAAGAGGGAGCTCCCAGGCATGTCTGAAGAAGTGGAGGTTCGAGTCCGTCCCTGGAGTACGGAATGCTCCTGATCCCCAGAGAAGGGATCGCGATCAACCATCCCATCATGCCGTTCACCGATCACGTTTCCATCCGCGATGTAGTCCCCTTCTCTCAACTCGGGCCGGTGAAATAGTGGCCCTGCCCTATGAAATCTTCATCGGCCTTCGCTACTTGCGCACCAAGCGCCGCAATCGAACGATTTCGCTGAACACCTTTGTGTCGGTGGCCGGCATCACCCTGGGGGTGGCGGCACTGATCGGCGCAGTCGGCATCATGACTGGCTTTCGGGAGGACTTGGAGAGCAAGCTGATCGGCACCACAGCCCATATCATCGTCCAAGAGCGGATGAAAGAACACATGACCGACTATGACCGTCTCACCGATAGGATCCAGACGCTGCCGGACGTTGTCGCAGCCACCCCGTTCGTCTTCCACCAAGTGTTACTCGCCACGCAAAGCGGAGTGCAAGGCATCATCGTACGTGGGATCGATCCGAAACGAGAAGCCACGGTCACCGAACTGGCTAAGAACATCACGGCAGGGAAATTGCTCGACCTCCTCACCCCAGTCAACGTGACCCAGACTCCGACTGATGACCCTCATGGCGAACGACGCACCGTTGAAACACCAGGCATTATTCTGGGTAAAGAGCTGGCTCTCAAACTGGGAGTGCTCGTGGGCCATACGGTCAACGTCGTCTCTCCAGCCGGCCCGATCAGCGCGATGGGTATGGTACCCAAAATCCGCACCTTCGCCGTGGTGGGCCTATTCTCTTCGGGAATGTTCAGCTACGACTCTTCGCTGGCCTATATCGAGCTCGGCGAGGCACAGCGGTTTTTCAACTTGGGCGCGAGCGTCACCGGGATCGAAGTCAAGGTGACGGATGTGTTCCGTGCCGGAGAAATCGCCCACCATATCGAAGAGGAGCTTGGATTCAGCCACGAGGCCAGAGACTGGATGCAGATGAACCGCAACACCATCTCGGCCCTGAAACTGCAGAAGACAATGATGTTTCTCCTCCTCGTCCTCATCACGGTTGTCGCCTCGTTCAACATCGTGAGCACCTTGACGATGCTCGTGAAGGAGAAACAAAAAGAAATCGCCATTCTCAAGGCGATGGGCGCAACCAAGCACAGCATCCGGCGGATTTTCATGCTGAATGGGCTGATCATCGGCTGCGTAGGAACGGCCATCGGCATTCCATTGGGCTATGCCTTTCTGTGGCTGATTCAAACGTATTGGACCTTCGATCCGACCGTCTATGAAATCTCGGCCATTCCGGTTCACGTGCTGACGGAAGACGTGCTCCTGGTGGCCGGTTCCGCCATCCTGATCAGCTTTTTAGCGACAGTCTATCCGGCCACTCAAGCGGCGAAGCTCGAACCAGTCGCCGCATTTCGGTATGACTGACCGCCGTTCACCCTCTGTTGGATGATAGCAAGGCATCCGACCTCACCCCTTGCCATGAGGTCCGATTCACGATTCACCCCCAACTGAATTTCCCCTCGATCCCCTTCCGGACAAAAGATTGACAGTTCCACCCTCCCAAGTGTCAATCTTTTGTAACTGCACAACGTGTATTTTACTAAGTATTTATTGAATCCTTGAAAAACCGACCCGCATTACCGTGGCGCAGCTCTTGCTTCTATATACCAGCAGTTGTGAACCCAACCACCCTAGGAGGAATCGATGGAATGTCCGAAGTGTAAGGGGATGATGATGTTGGAACGGTTCTCGGATTTCTTTGTCGTATTCTACGCGTGGAAATGCTTCAATTGCGGCGCGATGATCGATCGCACCATTGCCAGCAACCGCCGAAAGAGTTTATCGGCACGAGAAGCGCAGACTGTTGCGGTAGGCTAGATAGGTATCGTGGGATCGCAGTCCTGGTCGAGAACGTACGACAATGGTCGGGAGTCTGTTTCTGATATCGCTCTTTCGCTCCTCAAGCCTTTATAAAGACTCCCGCCCCTTATTTTCACAAGTTGGTAAGAAGAACACCAAAGAAACGTGGGCCGACTATGCCGCTGATCGCTTTCGATGTGCTGACTTTTTGATGAAGCGTCGAGATGTTTGAGTGGACTTACCAGCCGCGTCACACAAGACCCGCAAGGCTCGGTTCACGGAAGCCGAGTCCGGAAACACCTTTGCCAAATCTGGATCGACGAGCACAAGATTTGTTCCCGCCATGGCTTGTTTATAGTATTTCCCCCGCCCAACCTTTTTCAGTTTGGTCAAGTCGTATTCGGGACGAAAATCATCTTTCATCGCTTGAGCACCCTACTTAGAGCAACGTCTGCAGCTTACTCAAGGTTTCCGCGAGCACGGCAGATGAGACGACACCTTTCTTGACCGCTTGTCGCGTCCTCCAGTCAAGGCTCTTGATTTGATCCGCCAAGACCACGCTTGTTCGATTGGGGTCATCACTGACCACCACTTCGAAGGGATAGCCTTTCCTGTAACTGGTCATCGGGCAGCACAGCATGAGGCCACTGACCTTATTGTATCAGGCCGGCGAGAGAACAAGTGCCGGAGGATGTCCCGCCTGTTCGTGACCGGCTTGTGGGTTGAACTGCAACTAGACGATCTCGCCACGGTCCGGGACATATCTGGACTTCTTCATCACCAGCTCTCGCGACCCACCGGTCCCCCCGAATCGACTTCACTGTGAGCGTTCTTCTTGGTAATTTGTCTAAGCAGATCGTCGAGCCGATATACCCGGTGAAGTTGTGGTTTCAAGACGACATGGCCATCTCGAACTTCGATGTCTAAATCGTCTTGTGCCTTGAGCTCTATTTGCGTGGCGACACTCTTCGGCACTCGTACCGCCAAACTGTTCCCCCACTTCTGCGCTCTCGTTTTCATGCTACACACTCCCGTTGTATCTACATGGTAGATACCGTGCCAATCAATCAGATTCCGTCAAGAACCACCCTTTCAATGCTCCTCGACCGCCTACTCTGGATCAAACGCTGGGGGTCTGGCTCATCTGAGCTTGGCAATGAAAGACAACCCCTTCCTTACCTCCGCCTAATAAATAATCCCTCCCACGACCCAGTGTCGGTCATCCGGCACATCGATCAATAGTCTAGTGAGATTCATGCGAGCCAGTTGGGAGCCGATCTCGTCTTCCGTAAAGGCGGCGAGCAGAGAATTGTAGAAATCTCTGCGTAAGATGTCCGGCTCGTTGGCGGCGTACTGATCCACGATGGCTTGTGCTGCTTCCGGTGATTCGGGACGCAATAAATCCATCACCAGCACAGGGGCTCCGGGCCTCACCAGCTGACGAATCTTCTGCCAAAACTGTAGTGGGTTCGGCAGATGATGCAATAGACTATTCGACATCACCGCATCAGCGATTCTCGCACTAGCAACTTCTTCATACCGTTCATTGCGCAGCGCGATGCGATCGGCTAATCCCGCAGCCTCTACCGCTTGCTCTCCAAGCTGAATCATGGGAGACGAAGCATCAACCCCGATGATCTGGCAGGCTGGATACAATTGGGCAAATCGAATTGGGATATCCGCTGGACCGCAGCCGAGATCCAACACTGTCCCTTGCGAAAACTCGGGAAAGTATTCTTTGAACCGTTCGACGAATCCTTGATTCTCTTCTGCAAAGTCAGCGCGCGCGTAGGCTTCCGCCTGCCTAAGATCATCCATTAGTTCTGGCTCAAGTACTCGTTCCATCATCCTCACCCTATATCGTTCGTGAATCGTCGCACGTGAAGCGTATTTCGTTCCGGACTAGGACATTTCACGTTTCACGCTTCACGAACCACGTTTCACGACTCAATTGTCACGACATCCCCCGGCCTGACAATCCCGCTTTGCAATACTTTTGCATAGACCCGACTCCAGCCGGGATTGAGTTTCTGAGAAATGCGCGAGAAGTCCTCGTCACGAAACCACCGACCATTGTGGCTACAGGGGGTGGTGTAGCTCGTCACCTCAAGTCGGACCTCCGGGCCAATGGTTAACTGAACGCCAGGCCGCATCCGGTCCCAGTCCAAGCCGGACAAGGTCAGGTTCTCTCCAGAGGATCCGGGATCAATAGAATGCCCCTCATCTTGAAGCCGCTCAATCAGTTCGAGCGAATATAAACAGACGGCACGATCCGGTCCGCCGTGGAACTTGAGATTGCGTTGTCGATCGCCATCCACACCCTGTTCGCTCACCTTGGCTTCCAATACAGGAAGCTTTGGAACCCCTCCATCGGAAACGTTGATCTGATGCACATGGGCGTACGGTGGCCTAGTGGACATGGTCACGCCTCACAAGATTCCGGTTTCAAGAACTGCATCATCACCCACCCCTCTTCGTCTCGTCGGCTCACACAGGCCAAGCCAAGGGCAGAAAACCGTTCAACAATCTCAGACTCTTGCTCCAGCAGAACGCCGGAAACCAACACTCTCGCCCCTCCCGAGGCCACAGATGTTAAATCCTCCGCGAGAGTTACGATTGTCTGCCGATCGAGGTTGGCCAGTATGAGGTCGACTGATTGCCGTCTCTCTGTCGGTAAATCAGCCAAGGTCCCGCACCGAATGTCGATCTGATCGCCCAATCTGTTCTGCTCGACATATTCTCTTGCGCAATCGACGGCGACCGGATCGATCTCGATTCCAATCGCAGAGGTCGCCCCGAGCTTGACCGCCGCCATCGCCAGAATCGCACTACCCGTACCGACATCCAGAATCTGTTCTCCTCCTCGAATATCCTCTTGCAACCACTCCAGCAGCATGCGCGTCGTCGCATGGTGGCCCGTGCCAAAAGCTTGCTTGGGGTCCAAGATGATTTCGAGGTCACGAGGCTCGAGCGTCACCGGTTCCCAACTTGGGCGAATGACGAACCGACCGATGCGAAGCGGTTTGACGGAACGAGCCCACGCCTCGTTCCAATCTTGCACCGGCACAGGTGTCACGGACAGCGACTGCCCCTGGCCCGATTCTGCTAGATCTGCAAGGGCCAGGCGGAGCGCTGAGAGTCGTTCCTCATTCCACTGGGCTTCGGCCCAATAGAGATGGACCTTTCCCCCATCATCCTCCCAGGCTCCCTGGACCGTGGCATCATCCAGGCGACTCAGCAGCTCGCCGACATCGAGGTCGTCATGGATGCAGACATCGACCCAGCCATTCGACATGGTCAACACTCACTCATGATAAGTAGCAACGAGACCATTGTCTCTCCGAGATTTCAGCATTTGACGTTCACGTCCGTTCCCAGTAAGGTCGCCATTCATGACTCTACCCCGACGCGTTCGACTTGAGACGATCATTCGACGAGCAGACAACCTCATTGCTCAAGGGGCAAAGACCAGCGCCCTATTCACCAGATGGCGGCTGGCCATCTTCCTAGTCGGCCTCATCTGCACCGTCACCTTCTATAAGCTGAACTGGTACCACAGCGGCAACCTGTCACTCGCGCTCTTCCTCATCATTTTTATCGCCGTGGCGGCCTATCATAACAAGGTAGAGACGCAGATTCATCGGCTCCGCCAATGGAAACAGATCAAGCAGACACATCTGGCCCGTATCGCGTTAGATTGGGGAAAGATCCCAACAAGATCGACCAACGGACCGAATGCTCACCCCTACGCGGCAGATCTCGACCTCTTTGGTGCTCATTCCCTGACGCATCTACTCGACACCACCATATCGGACCAGGGCCGGGAGCGGTTGCATGGCTGGCTCCTGAACCAACCTCCTCTCCCCGCCGAGTGGCGTCGCAGGCACGCGCTGGTCAAGGAACTGACCGCTCGTCCCTTATTGCGTGACCGACTCACCCTCGATGCCAAACTCACGGGCGACCAAGAGATCAACGGTAAGCGGTTGGCCGCGGTCATCGAGCACCGGCTCGGCCTCCCTCACCTGAATACCATCCTGGTCGTCCAGGCCTTCCTTGCTTCAACAACGATCGGACTAGGCCTCGCCACACTGTTCGGACTGCTCCCAGGCTATTGGATGTTTTCGTTCGCCGCCTATGTGGTGATCTACTTCATGACCGATCAGGGAGAAGAGTTGCTCGAGCATGCGGTCGGCCTCCATCACGAAACTGAACGTTTGGCCACGGTCCTTGGCTCGATCGAGCGGTACACCGCGCGGCAAGAGACGACGCTGGCATCAACCTGGGCCTCTCTGATCGGCACCGTCAGCCCCACGCAACAGCTGAAGGATGCCGCACGCACGCTCCATGCCATCAGCATTAAGGCCCATCCCCTCGTGCACTTGACGATCAACGCGATTGGCCCATGGGACCTCTGGTTCCT
>Ga0224500_10001462_pt1 | contig 13877 bp, 10 predicted proteins | sample SF_Oct11_sed_USG_FD_168126 | JGI IMG/M metagenome (GOLD analysis project Ga0224500, IMG submission 168126) | Sediment microbial communities from San Francisco Bay, California, United States - SF_Oct11_sed_USGS_4_1 | ecosystem: Environmental > Aquatic > Marine > Sediment | place: USA: California... | reverse complement strand
TCTAGCCAGGCTCCACTGCGGACTCGTGTGTCGGTCGAGTGATTATACTGTCTTGGTGACAAGCCGCCGAACGCTCGCTATAATTCCCCACACATGCTGCGAGCCAATACAACCGCTTCCAAGAGGCCCCTTTCTCCCCCGGACCACGCAGCCATCGCGAACGCCGTCGCGGCGCATGTGTCGCCAGGCCTCGCGTTACAGACCGTCACGGCGTTACCGGGGGACGCCTCCAATCGTCGGTATTTTCGTGCGACCTTGACGGGAGGGCCACCGCATTCTGTGATTGTGATGCAGCTCGCGGAACCGGAAGGGTTCAAGCAGTCCGAGGAGGCCGTGAGCGGCACGTCACATCAGATTGCGGAATTGCCGTTCCTCAACATTCTATCCCACCTAGCCAAGACGGGCATTTCGGTGCCGACGTTGCACCACTATGATCAGGTCGCCGGTCTCTTGTATTTGGAAGATTTTGGCGATGTGACATTGGCCGAGACTGTTCGCCAGGCTGACGCGACAAATCTCGAGGCTCGATACAGGCAGGCGATCGATGTGTTGGTGCAGATGCAGGTCAGGGGCACTACTCCCGCAGATCCAGGGTGTCTGGCGTTTCATCGGAGTTTCGACGTCTCGCTACTGATGTGGGAATTCGATCACTTCCTGGAGTATGGCGTTCAGGCGAGGAACAGCACCCCATTGTCGAGTGAGGATGGAGCTGCAGTCGCAAGAGCATTCAAAAACATTGCCGAAGAGTTGACCAGCCAATTCCGAGTCTTTACACATCGGGATTATCACTCCCGCAATCTAATGGTCGACGGGGCGCGGCTCGGTGTGATCGATTTTCAGGATGCCTTGATGGGGCCGGTAACGTATGACCTGGCTTCGTTACTGCGTGACGCCTATATCGAGCTCGATGAATCCCTCGTCGACGAATTGGTGGGATATTATCTCGATCAAGTTGTCGTCCGAGGTGTGGGTGGGATCGATCGAGCGGGATTTCGCCGAATATTCGATCTCACAAGTATTCAACGGAATCTGAAAGCAGCCGGTCGGTTTGTCTATATTGACCGCGTTAAAGGTAATCCAAAATTCTTAGCGGATATTCCTCGTGTGCTGAGCTACGTGAAGCGAAACTTGCAAAAGTATCCGGAGTTGCAATCGCTCAGACAACACCTCACTCCTTATGTGCCGGAATTGCAATGAAACGTGAGACGTAAAACGTGAAACGATCGGAACGGGTTTTGGGCGTATCCCTCATGTATCACTTCTCACCGGGTGCTTCTCACGTTGCTCAACCATGAAAGCCATGATTCTTGCCGCAGGTCTTGGGACTCGCCTTCGACCGCTCACGAACACGATTCCTAAACCCCTCCTTCCGATCGGTGGAACGCCGCTTATCGTCTGGAATCTCCTCTTGCTCAAGCGTCACGGATTTCACCAGGTCGTTATCAATTTACATTATCTGGGGCCGATGATCGAGCAGGCCTTGGGCGACGGCTCGAAGTTCGGGATGCGGATCATCTATTCGCACGAACCGGTCATCCTCGGGACCGGCGGAGGTATTAAGAAAGCCGAGCCGTATTTTTCAGGGGAACCGGTATTGATTCTGAACGCGGATACGTTGGTTGAACTCGACTTGGAAGCCTTGTGGGACGTTCATCGCTCCCGTGGAGCGGCTGCGACGTTGGTTTTGCGAGAAGATCAGGACGCCGAGCGATGGGGGCTGGTGGAGGTGGGGGCGCAGGATCGGATCGTGCGGATCACGGGGCGGGGAGTACGAGAGACCACGGCGGTCGCACGGCGTATGTTCGCAGGGATCCATATCCTTCATCCCCGTCTGCTTCAGCAGGTGCCAAAGGAAGTGGTGTCCTCAATCATCGACCCTTACGTGGCGGCCATCGAACGGGGGGAACCGGTGCTTGGCTATGATCTTCATGGGTATTGGTCGGACATTGGCACGGTCGAACGCTACACGCAAGCGGAGCACGATGCCCGTGCCGGGCGGATTCGATTGGAAGACCGTTCTCCTCACCACGCCTCTCATTGATCACCACAGGTGTGAGCGGCTTGCGTTTGGCCCACTGCCATGTGGTGCGCAGCAGGCTGCGGGAAACGCGTCTGGTTGGAGATAGCCCCCACCGATAGTCTGGCTTGAGACCGTCCTGAGCACTACGGCAGGCTGTGAAAAAGGCCGCCGCACTCACCCGCCCACCCCTGCGGGCTAAGCGACACCTGTCTCCGAGCAAGGCCGCAGCGAGTGAAGAGGGGAATCGTAGCCTATATTCACCCGGCCTGCCCATCACCTGCCAGAGCAGGTGTTATCCCTGGTCGTACGTGGAGTCTCTGGGCAACGTGAGAAGGCTATTAGCGGACTTTTCCGCAGCCTGTTAGATCTTTTGGTGTTTGAGGAGGCGCGCGAGATAGGTGCGTTGGAGCTTGAGCGACTCGGCCGCTTTGGTTTGATTGCCCTCGGCCCGTTCCATGGCGCGTGTAATGATGTATCGGCTGTGTTCCTCCATCGATTCATGATAGGGCAGATCGAGATAGGGCAGGAACGTATCATCTTCACTCTGCCGGAGATCGGCGTCATCCGATAGAAGTACCAACATCTCCGGCTCAATCGTGTCCTTGGGGCTGAGGACGACGGCTCGTGCGATGACGTTATCCAATTCACGGATGTTGCCGGGCCATGAGTATCGGGTCAATGCCTCCACGGCGGCCGCACTGAGGACCATACCGGGGCGTTTGGCGTCTCGCGTGTGTCGCTCCAAGAAGAATTGGGCAAGCGCCGGGACATCTCCCTGCCGTTCGCGGAGCGGCGGGAGCGTCAGTGTGACGACATTGAGACGAAAATACAGATCTTCTCGAAATTGGCCGGATTTGACGGCCTGACGAAGGTCCTTATTGGTGGCGGCGATGATGCGGATGTTGACGGAGACGGTCTTGGACCCTCCGACCCGTTGGAACTCCCGGTCTTGAAGCACGCGGAGCAGCTTGGCCTGCAAGGGGAGCGGCATATCGCCGATTTCATCGAGAAAGACCGTGCCGCCATCGGCCATTTCCAATTTGCCCTTTTGCTGCCGGTCCGCTCCGGTGAACGCCCCGCGTTCATGGCCGAAGAGTTCATTCTCAAGCAGGGTCTCGGTCAATGCCACACAGTTGATGACGATGAGCGGCATAGCAGAGCGAGGGCTCCACTGATGGATCGACCGAGCAAAGAGTTCTTTCCCGGTTCCACTCTCTCCCAGCAGCAACACGCCTGCGTCGGACTTGGCGGCTCGCTGTGCGGATTCAACGACGGAGCGGACCAGCGGGCTGTTGCCGACGATATTCGCATAGCGACCGTCAACCTCAGAGCGGAGATAGGCGACCTGCCGTCGAAGTGAGTCCCGCTCCAGCGCCTTACGGATCACGATGAGGAGATGGTCATTGTCGAGCGGCTTGGTCAGAAAGTCGTACGCGCCTTCTTTCATGGCCTCGACGGCGGCTTGAATGGACGCGTGCGCGGTCATCACAATGACCGGAGGGCTGTCCACCGGTTTCATTTGAGCCAAACGCTTCAGCACATCGATGCCGGAGAGCTTGGGCAGCGTCAGGTCCAGCAGGACGAGCTGTGGTGACTCTTGTACGATGAGATCAAGTGCCTGCTGTCCTTCGAGTGCGGCAACCGTCTCATATCCGGTCGCCTGCAGCCGATCCTCCAGCATCAGGACAATGTCTGGGTCGTCGTCAACGATGAGAATCTTTGCATTCATACTTCAGACGTTCGGTATGATGATGGGTCACGCGTGAGGAAAAATGCCGCTTGCCATGCTCGCGCCGACGACCCTGCGCTGCTCATTGCGTACCCTTCACTGACCGTCCATCACATTGATGACGAGCCCGGTCAATGGCTTCGGATAAAAATACGTGGACTTGTGCGGCATGCGTTCCCCCGCCGCCGCGACGGCCTGGACTTCGCTGACTTTGGTCGCGTTGAGCAGGAAGGCTCCGGTCCCCGTTCCACGGTGCACCCAGTCGAGCGCTTCGAGATCATCCTTGGTGTAGAGAATCGCTTCCTGCTCCTGCTGGGTCTGACAGAGCTTGGTGACGAGGAGCTGTTGAAGCAGGGAGACATCGAGTTTGGCGCGAGGTGATGCCGTTGCGGAAGGTCGATGATTCGGCTTCAGGGTGAGCATCAGGTATCGGGGATCATCGTGTCTCGCCAGGCCAAATACCGGCGCCTTCGTCCCTTCCGTCCGTAAACTCGCAAGGAACTGGGTGCAAATCTGGTGGCGTGAGGATGAGGTAAAGGGAAATTCTCGAAACTCGAACACCTCGCCCAGCATCTGCTTGATGTGTTCGAACGGCGGCAAGGGAGTGGTGGTGACCCGGTGTGTTGGTAATACCGTCAGTCCCGGATCTTCAAGGGGTGCCAATAGCATGAGGACTGAGTCGTAGGGCTGCAGGCCGGTCTGCGCGGAGGCCTGTTGTCGTCGGAGCTTTTGATAGTTCAACGCCGTTTCATAGCGGTGGTGGCCGTCGGCAATAAACAGCGGCTTGCTCTGCATGGCCTCGGTGACCTGTTTCAGTACGGAGCTGTCGGTGACGGTCCACAAGCGTTCTCGACACCCGGCCTCGTCCTGGAAGTCATAGCAGGCCGTCATACTGTTTGCTTGGGCTTCCAACAGTTGGATGATGGTTCCCTGTGGATCGGAGTACAGCGACCAAATCGGGCTAAAATTGGCTCGACAAGCCTCAATGAGATTCAGCCGGTCCGTCTTTGCCGCGGCGCGGGTGTTCTCATGCGGGTAGATATGCCCGGAGTCCAATGCCTCCAGCTTGACCAAGGTGAGAAATCCGCGCAGCACCTTCCTGGGAGCATCCGGAGCGGAATAGGGGGGGCGGTACTCAATCGTGTGATAGTAGATGGTCGGTTGCGCATCACGCTTGAGGATCCCTTCCGCGATCCAACTGCGGAGTGTCGCGGCGGCACGGGTATAGCGGTTGTGGGTCGGGTTGTCGCCGGGCTGGTCAAGCCCCAGTTCCATGCGGATGATATTGTGGGGATGTCGGTCGTGGAGCTGTTTCTGCCCGGCTGCGTCAATAATATCGTAGGGTGGGGCGATCACCTCTGTGATCGCTCCGACAAGGGTCTGATCATACCGCAGACCGTGGAACGGGAAAACCTGTGACATGAGTAACTCCCTGGCAATGTCGTGGTCGTAATCGCGACGACGGTTTGATGGTTACAGGAGAGAGCGGGGTCCTTTCGCCCTACGCCGTGCCGCTCCCACGGCCAGGCGTCTTTCCGACTGGCGGGAAGACTATTATCGGTCTCGGGTGATCATATACTCCGCAGCGACGGATAGCGCGCGTCGTGCCGTACTATCCTCGAAGCAGTCCAGTTCATCCTTCGCGGCCGTGATATACGCGCGCGCCCGATCCATGGCATAGGTGATCGACCCGAAACTGGCCATCAGCGACAGAATGCGCTCCAAGTCCGTCGTGCTCAGTGTCCGCGTTTCCATGCGGTCCTTGATCATCTGGCGGTCCTGCTCCGAACAGTGCTGCAATAAGTGCAGCAGCGGCAGCGTCGCCTTTCCCTGCCGGAGATCTTGCCCGATCGTTTTGCCGAGAGATTCGCCGTTTGCAATGTAATCCAAGGTGTCATCGGCCACTTGGAAGGCGATGCCGAGATATTGACCGAAGCGGAACAGCGCCTCCTGTTGTGATTCGGATGCTTCGGCGAGAATGGCCCCCATGCGGCACGCGGCCGCGATCAATCCAGCCGTCTTGTGCTCGACGATTTTGATGTAATCGACTTCAGGCATGGAGGGATTGCCGTTGTAGTAGAGCTGCAATACTTCTCCCTCTGCCATCTTCTTGCAGGCTTCGGCGAGAACCTCATTGATTCCCTGACTCTGAAACTCGACGACCTTGCACATCGCCTTGGTATACAAGTAGTCGCCGACCAAAATACTGATCTGGTTTCCCCATACCTTGCGCGCGGTTCGTCTGCCTCTCCGGAGATCGGCATCATCCACGACATCGTCGTGCAAGAGGGTGGCCGTGTGGATGAATTCGACAATGCTGCCAAGTTGGTGGTGTTCGGCTCCTGCATAGCCACAGAGACGGGCCGAAAGGAGCAAGAGGAGCGGTCTAATCCGCTTTCCACCACCGCTTAAAATATGGGCGGCGACGGTATTGACCAGGGTCACACTGGAGTCGAGGTTCTTCCGTACGCGATCCTCTACCCCGTCCAGTTCACTCCGATAGGACTCCCACACATCCGACATGTTGTGCAGGGTGGCGATGACGGGACCTTGTGTCATGTCGCGGATGGTATGGCAGCCAAGGAAATAAAGTCAAGCAAATGAAAGGGGTATAGGCCCTACGCAATCTTGACAGAGGAAGGACCCATCCAGTAAGGTCCCACCATAAACAACACATTCGGGTGAGGTTCACCCTGGATGCAAATGGGTAGGGTGCGTCCACTCCAAGGGTGCTTGCTTCGTTCCCCATAGCCATCCATCAAAAGAAGACAAAACGTCCATTGTTTGAACGAGATCGAGCCATGAATATTCCTGGATTTCCCCGCCGACAGGGACTCTACGACCCTCAATATGAGAAGGATTCCTGCGGGATTGGGTTTGTCGTCAATATCAAGGGGAAAAAGTCCCATGACATTGTTCGAAAAGGCCTCCAAGTATTGGAGAATTTGACTCACCGTGGAGCACAGGGTGCTGACTCCCGTACTGGTGACGGAGCGGGGATTCTTCTACAGACTCCCCACACGTTTCTGAAGCGAGTTGCGGGTGATGCGGGTGTGACTTTGCCGGATGTCGGCGAGTACGGAGTCGGCCAGCTGTTTCTTCCTCCCAATATTGACTCTCGACGGATGTGCGAAAAGATCCTCACTGAGATCATTACAGAGGAAGGTCTGCGCCTGCTCGGCTGGCGTGATGTGCCGGTCAAGAGTGATCAAATCGGTGCCGTGGCCCGAACGACTGAGCCGTTCATGCGGCAGGTCTTCATCGCGCGAGACGCCCTCAACGACATTCAGTTCGAGCGAAAGCTCTATGTCATCCGCAAGCGAGTGGAAAAGGCTGTGGGGGAGTCGGCCATTCAAGGGCGAGAGCATTTCTATGTCGCGAGCTTGTCGGCCAACACAATCGTCTACAAGGGGCTGTTGTTACCCCATCAAATGGCGGCCTACTACCAGGACCTCAATGATGAACGGATGGTGAGCGCACTGGCGCTCGTGCACTCGCGTTTCAGCACGAATACCTTTCCGACCTGGCCACGGGCCCATCCCTATCGGTACGTATGCCACAACGGCGAGATCAATACCCTGAAGGGGAACGTCAATTGGATGAAGGCACGCCAAGGCCGTCTTCACTCGGAGCTCTTTGGGAAGGATATGGAGAAGCTCTTCCCGATCGTCTCCGAGAATCAAAGCGACTCGGCCTGTTTGGACAATGCGCTAGAATTTCTGCTGCTCGGCGGCCGCTCACTGCCGCATGCCATGATGATGTTGATTCCTGAGCCGTGGGTGGCGAATCCACAGATGGATTTGGATCGTCGCGGGTTCTATCAATATCACGCGTCGATGATGGAGCCTTGGGATGGGCCGGCGGCTGTGTGCTTTACCGACGGGAAGCTCATTGGCGCAACATTGGACCGAAATGGGTTACGCCCCTGCCGGTATCACGTGACCACCGATGGGCTCGTGGTTCTCGCATCTGAGGCTGGGGTCCTGCCGGCTGAGGCAAAAGACATTCGCATGAAGGGCCGGCTCCAACCGGGTCGTATGTTCCTCGTCGACACGGTGCAGGGTCGCATCATTGATGACGAAGAGATTAAGGCTGGTATCGTCGGACGCAAGCCCTATCGCAGCTGGGTCACGCAGTACGGTGTGTCATTGGACGAGTTGCCGGATCCGCTCAATGTTCCGCAGCCGGATCACCCCACGATTCGCCAGCGGCAACAAGCGTTCGGCTATACGGTCGAAGAACTCAAGATGGTCATCACGCCGATGATCGTGACGGGGGAAGAAGCCATCTCTTCAATGGGAACCGACACGCCGCTGGCGGTGCTGTCCGATCGACCGCAGCTCCTCTTCAAGTACTTCAAACAGCTCTTCGCACAGGTCACGAATCCGCCCATCGATCCGATTCGCGAACAACTCGTGATGTCGCTGGTGACCAACATCGGGCCGAAGCCGAATTTGATGGATGAGTCGCCTGAGTCTTGCCGCCGGATTAAGGTGCAGCAGCCGATCCTCACGAACGCCGATTTGCAAAAAATCCGTGGTATTTCGGATCCGCACTTCAAAAGCAAGACGCTCCGGATGTTGTTCCGCGTTGCCAAGGGACCGGACGGGCTCGGCGAGGCAGTCGACGAGCTGTGCCAGCAGGCCTCGCAGGCCATCAAGGAAGGGTACAAGTTCCTGATCTTGAGCGATCGTGGTGTGAACGAGGAGTGGGCCCCGATTCCCAGTTTGGTCGGGATTTCCGCCGTTCACCACCATCTGGTTCGGGAGTGTACGAGAACCGAAGTGGGGTTGATTCTCGAAACCGGCGAGCCTCGTGATGTGCATCAGTTTGCCTGTTTGATCGGCTATGGCGCCGGGACGATCAACCCGTATCTTGTGTTCGAATCACTCGTCGATATGGAACGCGACAATTATCTGCCGGAAGGGCTCGATGCGCAGACGGCGGAAGGGAAATTCATCAAGGCTATCAACAAGGGACTGCTCAAGATTTTCTCCAAGATGGGAATCTCTACCGTGCAGTCCTACTGCGGTGCGCAGATCTTCGAGGCGATCGGCTTGAATCGCGAGCTCATCGACCGCTACTTCACCGGCACCCCATCGCGGGTGGAAGGGGTCGGTATCCGCGAAATCGGGGAAGAAACGTTGCGCCGCCACCGCGTAGCCTATGAGCCGGTGGCGATTCGGCAACTCGACTTCGGGGGTGAGATCCACTACCGCATCCAGGGCGAGCATCATAACTGGAATCCGGAGACGATCTACACACTGCAACATGCCAGCCGCTCAAACGATCCAAACACCTACGCGGAATTCGCGCAGGTCGTGAACGACGAGAGCAAGCGGCGGTCGAACCTGCGCGGGTTGCTGGACTTCAAGTTCGATCCCCAGCCGATTCCGCTTGAAGAGGTGGAGTCAGCCAAAGAGATCGTGAAGCGGTTCAACACCGGCGCGATGTCCTTTGGTTCGATCAGCAAAGAAGCGCATGAAACCCTGGCGATCGCGATGAATCGGCTTGGCGGCAAGAGTAATACGGGCGAAGGTGGGGAAGATCCCGAGCGGTTCACACCTTTGCCGAACGGCGACTCAAAAAATAGTTACATCAAACAAGTGGCCTCGGCCCGGTTCGGCGTCACGGCACATTATCTCGTGAATGCGCGAGAACTGCAGATCAAGATGGCGCAGGGAGCCAAGCCCGGCGAAGGGGGGCAGTTACCGGGCCACAAGGTGGACGAAAACATCGCTCGCTTCCGCTATGCCACGCCCGGGGTACAGCTGATCTCGCCTCCGCCGCACCACGACATCTATTCGATTGAGGACTTGGCGCAGCTGATCTTTGACCTCAAGAATTCCAATCCTGATGCCGGGGTTTCGGTGAAGTTGGTGTCTGAAGTTGGAGTGGGGACGGTCGCGGCCGGTGTCGCGAAGGCCCATGCGGACAAGGTGCTCATCAGCGGAGATTCCGGCGGGACCGGCGCCTCGCCGCTCTCGTCCATTAAATACGCGGGCATTCCCTGGGAGCTCGGGTTGGCCGAGACGCACCAGACGTTGGTGCTCAACGATCTACGGGGGCGTATTCGTGTTGAGACCGACGGCCAGATGAAGACCGGCCGCGATGTGGTGATTGCGACGTTGCTCGGTGCGGAAGAGTATGGGTTCGCGACGGCTCCGCTCATTGTCGAAGGCTGCATCATGATGCGCAAGTGTCATCTGAACACGTGTCCGGTCGGGATTGCGACGCAGGATCCCGAGTTGCGCAAAAAGTTCAACGGCAAGCCGGAACACATCGTCAACTATCTGTTCTTCGTCGCCGAAGAAGCACGGCAACTGATGGCCAAGCTCGGCTTCCGGACGATCAACGAAATGGTGGGTCGCGTCGACAAGCTCAGGATCACTAACGCGGTCGACCACTGGAAGGCCAAGGGGTTGGATCTGACGCCGTTGCTGACGGCTCCCGATGTTTCTGAGGATGTGCCGCGGTATTGTGTGCAGAAGCAAGACCATGGTCTCGCCGATATTCTCGACAATAAACTCGTCGAGCTCTGCCAAGCCGCGATCGAGAAGGGTGAGAAGGTCAACGTTGAGCTGCCGATCAGAAATATCAACCGGACGACCGGCACGGTGCTCTCGAGCAAGATTGCGAAAAAATATGGACTCGATGGATTGCCGGAAGACACGATCTCGATCAAGTTCTTCGGCTCGGCCGGGCAATCCTTCGGTGCCTTCCTCGCGAAAGGTATCACGTTGACGCTGGAGGGCGAGTCCAATGACTACATTGGGAAAGGGCTGTCCGGAGGCAAGATCATCGTCTTCCCGCCGAAGAACATTCTATATAACCCAGAAGAGACGATTTTGATCGGCAATACCTCCCTGTATGGGGCCACGCAGGGCGAGGCGTACTTTTACGGAATGGCGGGCGAACGGTTCGCTGTGCGGAATAGCGGTGCGCAGACGGTTGTCGAAGGGACAGGCGATCACGGGTGTGAATATATGACGGGTGGCGTGGTCGTCGTGCTCGGAATGACCGGCCGCAACTTCGCCGCCGGTATGTCGGGTGGCGTGGCATTCGTGCTGGATGATGCGGGAACGTTCCAGAGTCGCTGCAATACGGGCATGGTTGAATTGGAAGCGGTAATCACCAAAGAAGATACGCAACTGCTACACGGGTTGCTGACCAAGCATTTCATGTATACAGGGAGCCGGAAGGCGAAGCAGGTGCTTGATACGTTCGATGCCACCTTGCCGAAGTTTGTGAAAGTGATGCCGGTCGATTACAAGCGTGTCATTGAGGAACGGAAACGGAAGGCGAGCGCCGTCCACTAGGAATGTAAAGCGTCGTTCGTGAAGCGTGAAGCGCTTGCGAGTGGCGAGAAACGAAATACGAGCGACGAGTAAAGAGATGGGTGATCCGAAAGGTTTCATGAAATATGCCCGCGAGGGCCCGAAGCGGAAGCCGATCGAGCTGCGTGTGCTCGATTGGAAGGAGATGTACGAACCGATCCCTGAGGATAAACTGAAGACCCAGGGGGCGCGGTGTATGGACTGTGGTGTGCCGTTTTGCCAAGGCAATACCGGTTGTCCGGTCGTGAATCTGATCCCCGAATGGAACGATCTTGTCTATCGTGGCCGTTGGGCGGATGCACTGAAAGCGCTGCATACTACGAATAATTTCCCTGAATTTACGGGGCGCCTCTGTCCAGCGCCTTGCGAAGGGGCCTGTGTGTTGGGAATCAACCAAGATCCGGTGTCCATCCGCGTTATCGAATGGAACATCGTCGACCGTGGCTTCAATGAAGGGTTTGTGACTCCCATTGTCCCGGTTGTGAAGACGGGCAAGACCGTGGCGATCGTCGGCTCTGGTCCAGCTGGGTTGGCGGCTGCACAGCAACTGGCTCGAGCCGGTCATGAAGTGACGGTCTTTGAAAAGTCTGATCGCATCGGCGGCTTGCTACGCTACGGCATTCCTGACTTCAAAATGGAAAAGTGGGTGATTGATCGCCGTCTGGAACAGATGAAAGCGGAAGGGGTGAAGTTCCAAACCGGCGTCGCCGTCGGTAAGGACATCATCGGCGAACAGTTGCGCCAACAGTTCGATGCCGTGGGATTGACCATGGGTGCCGAGATGGCCCGCGAGTTGCCGATTCCCGGACGTGAACTGAAGGGGGTGCATCTCGCGATGGAATATCTCACCCAGCAGAACAAGCGCACGGCCGGCATTCCTATGGCTGACGAACCAATCACCGCGAAGGGGAAGCGTGTCGTCATCATCGGCGGCGGCGATACAGGGTCCGACTGTCTCGGCACCGCCCACCGCCAAGGCTGTGTTGAAGCGCATCAATTTGAACTGCTGCCGGAACCCCCGCCGCAACGGGCCGAGTCGACCCCTTGGCCGCTCTGGCCGATGCAGCTGCGCACATCCCATGCGCATGAAGAAGGCTGTGACCGCCAGTGGAGTGTCTCCACGACGAAGTTCTCAGGCCACGATGGCCATGTGACGAAGCTCCATGCGCATCGCGTGAAATTTGAGAATGGGAAATTTTCGCCTGTCCCCAACACCGAGTTCGAGATGAACGCCGATTTGGTGCTGCTGGCCATGGGCTTCACCGGTCCCGTGAGGAATGGCCTGCTTGACAGCCTGGGTGTGAAGTATGACGCACGTGGTGCCGTGGCTGTTGATGAGAACTTCATGAGCAATTTGGACGGTGTCTTTGCCGGGGGCGATACCAAACGCGGCGCCTCGCTCATCGTCTGGGCCATTGCCGAAGGCCGCAAAATGGCCACAGGGATCAATCAGTATCTGCAGGCCGGGAAGTCGGCGAAAAAGTCAGGTTCCTAGACGATTTCATCCTGTCATGATCGGGGCGTCCTCTTTTCCCCTCGTGGTTGATAAATGCCGGTAGCTTCAATAGAATCAGGGCGGTGCTGCTGAGCATGGGCTATTGGTATACGGTCCGGCAGGGGAGCCATTATGGCCGAACTCGTTGAACGCATCACGGCTAATCCCGCACAGTGCGGAGGACGACCCTGTATTCGCGGGATGCGAATCCGAGTCAGTGATGTGCTGGATCTGCTGGCAGCCGGCCTCTCGCAGCAACAGGTCCTTGAAGAGCTGCCGGATCTCGAGCCTGAAGACATTTCCGCCTGCCTAAGGTTTGCCAGCAGTCGTCTCAATCATCCTATCCTCGCGGCGTGAAGATCTGGGTTGACGCGCAGCTCTCTCCCGTCATCGCCCAGTGGATCACCTCGACGTACGGCGTGGAAGCGGTTGCAGTAAGGACCCTTCGGTTGCGTGACGCACGAGATCGTGACATCTTCATTTCGGCACGAGAAGCGAACGAAATCATCATGACCAAAGATCGTGATCTCGTTGATCTGGCCATTCAACTTGGTTCGCTACCTCAAATTTTGTGGCTTACTTGCGGAAACACCTCGAACACCACATTGAAGACGATTCTCACGAAGGCATGGCCACTGGCAGTTGATCTTCTGAACGCCGGAGAAACGATTGTCGAAGTCAGTGACAAAACGAGTTAAGGTCTCTTTCTATGTAGAACGAGACAGCGCAAAGCAAGTCGACATGGATGGAAAACAGGACGATTCATTAGCAGAGCTACAGGCTGCAAGGTGGGACGCCCGTGATCAAAGCCTCCTTTCGGCTACCTTGATGGCGACGCCGGCTCAACGGTTGGCTTGGCTGGAAGAAGCGTTGCAACTGGCCTATGCAAGCGGCGCTTTGAAACCGAGACAATTTCTTACCCAGGAAGAATGGGACGCGATGGGTTCATCCCCTCAATGACTATCTGGTGACCAGCGAAGGCCTCAAATTGCCCTACTCATTCTCTTGGAATGTCGTTCAGGTCGCCTGAAAAGGCGGGCTTTTCGTGGCGGACGAATCGTGTTCTTCAGTGAGCCCATTTCTCCATCCATCCGAAAATCCTGATCGGGAAACACTTCTTCAGCAGAAGTGGATCGAGCCTGTCGGGCCCCTTAGATAACGTATCCTCCTGAATCATGCAAAGCTGTGAAGAAGGGAGCTGCATCGGCGAACGTGGTCAAGGAAACGCTGGGCAACTCCAATACCCAAGTGATGTCTGAGCGAAACAACGGTTTCTGCCGTTATGCTCCGTCCCTG
>Ga0224500_10001458_pt1 | contig 13902 bp, 12 predicted proteins | sample SF_Oct11_sed_USG_FD_168126 | JGI IMG/M metagenome (GOLD analysis project Ga0224500, IMG submission 168126) | Sediment microbial communities from San Francisco Bay, California, United States - SF_Oct11_sed_USGS_4_1 | ecosystem: Environmental > Aquatic > Marine > Sediment | place: USA: California... | reverse complement strand
GTACGGCACGCGACACCAGCAGCGCGGGATCACCGCCGTCCTGGTGACCGTGGGCCTGCTTGGCCTGCTCGCGATGGTCGGCCTCGCGCTCGAGACGGGTCACCTGGCCCTCAACAAGTCGCGGCTCCAGAACACCGTCGACGCGGCGGCGCTCGCCGCCGCCAAGGTGCTGGACGAGACCGGATCGCAGGCGCAGGCGACCGTGGCAGCCCGCAGCGTGTTCGACCTGAACGCCGCCAACCAGCCAGAACTGAGCCGTGTGCTGAGCGGCGCCGACGTCACGGTGCAGTATTCAAACACCCTGAGTCCCTTTGCGCCGGGGAGCGCGCCTGCCAACTACGTGCGCGTGTTCGCCGACAACTTCACCATGTGGACCGGCTTCACTGCGCTCGTCGGGATCGACCAGCTCTCCACCGCGGCCACGGCGGTCGCGGGGCCGAGCGCGCCGATTACGGAGCCGTGTGACCTCGTTCCGATGACAGTTTGCGGGAATCCTGCCGCAGGTAGTCCCAACTGGGGGTTTTCACGCGACAATGTCACTGTTCTGAAGTTGGCTGCCCCGTCGGCCGGAGTGACCATCGGCCCGGGCAATTTCCAACTCATCAGCCTGGGCGGTACGGGCGCCAACATCGTGCGACAAAACCTGGCCGGTGGCTACCAGGGATGTATCGATACCGATACCGTCCTAACGCAGCCAGGCAATGAGACGGGCCCGGTCAGGCAGGGATTGAACACGCGTTTCAACCAGTATCAGGGCGGCATGAGACGGACTGACTATCCGCCCGACAGGTTCATCACCGGGCAGAACCCCGAGCTTGATGTGGCGGCCGACGACACCACGGTGATTCTGAGGGGGAGCGGCACAGTAGTCACGAACGTCAGTCAACTCAGTTATTCCTACAGCGACTACGAACGCGATTATGTGTCCGGGAACCCGGGGCTCCCGTCGGGCAAGGACAGGCGCCGGGAGATTGCCGTTCCGATCGTTGACTGCGCGGGTGCCAATCAAGGGCGGTCCGACTTGCCGGTGCTCACCTTTGGGTGCTTCTTCCTGCTCCAGCCTCTCTCGCAACAGGCAGGCGGCAAGGAAGGCTACGTATACTCGCAGCTCATCAGCGAATGCAGCGCTGCCGGCGCCCCTGGTCCGGTGGGCGGGACGGGCATCTACAAGATCGTGCTGCACAACGATCCGGCGAGCCCCGACTCATGACCCCGCGTCCGGCATCGCGGCGTACGGTCAGGGGCCCGCGCTGGTCGCGCGGAATCGCGGCGGTGGAGTTCGTGGTCACGGCGCCGTTCGTCCTGTTCCTGCTGTTCGCCAGCGTCGAGTTCGGTCGCGCGTTCGTCCAGTACACGACGCTTGCGCTTTCGGTTCGCAACAGCGCCCGCTTCGTCTCGGAACATTCGACCATTGGCACGACGGGCGTCGTGAGCCTCTCCGGCACCGTGATCACGCAAGCCAGGAACCTGGCGGTCTACGGCAACATCGCCGGCAGCGGCAATGCCAGGCTGCCGAATTACCAGACCAGCCAGGTGACAGTGATCGATGCCGGTAACGACAATGTCCGGGTGGCCGCGACGTATCCGTACCAGCCGATGCTGGGCTCGACCCTGTCGTCCTTCGGTAACGGCGGCGGCTCGATACCGCTGACGTTCAATATGCACATCGCGGTCACGATGCGGGCCATTTCCTGAGGATGCCATGCACGGACGCAAGCAGAGCGGTACGACGACAGTGGAGTTCGCGATCGTCGGGGCGGTCGTCATCACGCTCCTGTTCGCGATCATCGAGTTCGGCCGCATCATCTTCACTCTCAGCGTCCTTAATGAAGGCGCGCGGCGCGCCGCGCGCGTGGCCGCGGTGTGTGACGTCGGCAATGCGGCGATCGCAAATGCGGCCGTGTTCGTGACGCTGCCGGGCCTCGCCACATCGAACGTCCTCACGGAGTACCTCGACCAGGACGGTGCGCCGCTCGGCGACCCATCCGGAGGCGACTATGCGTCGATCCGCTACGTGCGCGTGAGAATCGTGGGCTACTCGTTCGGGATCGCGATCCCGTTCATCGCCCCGGTCTTCACCGCTCCCGAGTTCTCGTCGACGCTGCCTCGCGAGAGCCTAGGGGTGCCCCATTTCGGTGCGGCGCCAGCCTGCTGAGAAGGTGAACAGACACGATGGCCCAGAAACTCAGAGTCCTCCTCGCCAGCCGCTCACCGGAGGCGCTCAGTGCGCTGAGCGCGGGACTCGCCGGCGCCAGGGACGTGGCGTTTTCGACCCGCCTGATCAGCAACGGGCACACGGACCCGCTGTTCGGCCTGCAGCCGGTGCCGGACGTCCTGGTGCTGCGGTTCGACACCGAGAGCCTGGCGGAACTCGCCGCGCTTTCCGACACCAACCCGGATTCAAGGCCACCCCTGATCGTCGTCGGGCCGGCCGGGAGCCCCGAGGCCATGCGGCTCGCAGTGCGCAGCGGCGCGCGCGACTTCCTGGTGGAGCCAGTCAATTCTGCGGAGCTGGTCGCCGCCCTGCAGCGCCTGCGCGACGAACCGCGTCGCGGCTCGGCGCCGGCTGCGAAGGCGGAAGTGACCGTCGTCCTCGGCGCAGCGGGTGGCGTCGGTACGTCATTTGTCGCCTGCAACCTGGCGCACGCGCTTGCAACCGAGACCGGCGCGCCGACGCTGCTCATGGACCTCGACTGCAATGCCGCGCCGCTCGCCAGCTTCCTGGACCTGGCCCCCGAGCGCGGGCTGCTGCAGGCCATGGCGGAGGTCGAGTTCCTCGACGAGCACGCGCTCCCGGGTTACGTCACCAAGCATCGCAGCGGGCTGCACCTGATGGGTGCGCCGAGCAAGTCGGTCGTCGTCATGAAGAACTTCGACGCGAATCGTTTCGCCGCGCTGATGGAAGTGGTCTCCACGAGCTATCGTCACGTCGTCGTCGACGCTTCGCACGGCATCGACGACCTGGGGCTCACGACGCTGGGCATGGCCAGGACCGTCGTGCTGGTCGTGCAGCAGTCGGTGGTGCAGCTGAAGCAGGCGGCCAGGATGCTGCGAGTGCTGCATGGCGAGATCGGGATCGCGGACGACCGGATCCTGGTGGTGGTGAATCGGCACCTCAAACGCTCGACCGTCGGCCTCGAGGATATCCGGCGCACGCTCGCGCGCGAGCGGGTCGCGGTGTTCCCGAACCAGTACCAGGCCGTGCTGGCGAGCATCGACGGGGGAGTGCCGTTGCTCGAGCTCGACCGGGCCTCTTCCGTCGCGAAGGCGATCATCGAGCTGCAGCGGGAAGTCTCCGGCGCGCCGCGCGCCGAGCGCACGAGTCTGCTGCGGCGGGCGCTGCCCATGTTCTCGGGAGATTGACGCATGTCGCGACTGTTCAAGGAAAAGCAGGTGGTTGCAGCCGGCTCGGCCCTGGCGAGCGAGGCCGAGCAGGCCCGGCAGCTGAGCCCGACGGAACGCGAGTGGAAGCAGCGGATCTACGAGCGACTGCTGAAGGTGCTCGATCTCTCGCTGCTCGGCTCGCTCGAGGAAGGGGCTGCACGCACCCAGATTCGCGAGATCACCAACCGGCTGCTGCTCGAGGAGTCGGCCCCGCTGAGCCTGGCGCAGCGCCAGTTCGTGACGCGGCGCATCGAGGACGAGGTCATGGGCCACGGGCCGCTCGAGCCGTTGCTCGCCGACCCGACGATCTCGGACATCCTCGTGAACGGGTACGACCAGGTGTACATCGAGCGGCGCGGCAAGCTCGAGCTGACGGAGGTGCGCTTCAACGACGACGCGCACCTGATGAACGTCATCGACCGCATCGTCTCGGCGGTGGGTCGCCGCGTCGATGAGTCCTCGCCCATGGTGGACGCGCGCTTGAAGGATGGCTCCCGCGTCAACGTCATCATCCCGCCGCTGGCGCTCGATGGCCCGACGCTCTCGATCCGCCGCTTCGCCATCGAGTTGCTCAAGGTCGACGACCTGATCCGGCTCGGCACGCTCAATGAGCCGGTGGCGCGGGTGCTCAACGGGATCGTGCACGGGCGGCTCAACGTCGTGATCTCCGGAGGAACCGGCGCCGGCAAGACGACGCTGTTGAACATCCTGTCGGGATTCGTGCCGGTCACGGAGCGCGTGGTCACGATCGAGGACTCGGCGGAACTGCAGTTGCAGCAGCCGCACGTGGTCCGGCTCGAGACGCGCCCGCCGAACATCGAGGGCAAGGGCGAGGTCGCGCAGCGCGACCTGGTGCGCAATGCCCTGCGCATGAGGCCGGACCGGATCATCGTCGGCGAAGTGCGCGGCGCCGAGGCACTCGACATGCTGCAGGCCATGAACACGGGCCACGACGGCTCGCTCACCACGGTTCACGCCAACTCGCCACGCGATGCCCTCGGCCGCATCGAGACGATGGTGTCGATGACCGGGATCACGTTTCCGATGAGGGCGCTGCGCGCGCAGATGGCTTCCGCGATCAACGTGGTGGTGCAGATCGCCCGTGACGAGGACGGCCGCCGCCGCATCATCAGCCTGCAGGAGATCAACGGCATGGAGGGCGACGTGATCACCATGTCCGAGATCTTCACCTTCGAGCGCACTGGCGTGGACAAGGAGGGCAACGTGCTCGGCCAGCTCAGGGCGACCGGGGTGGTGCCCGGTTTCCAGCGGCGCCTGGCGCGTCGCGGCATCGATCTCCCGGTCGAGTTGTTCTCGACCGACACGGCGAAGCGGTAGGAGAAGCGCATGAACGGCGGAGTCGTCCTGTTTCTGGCGCTGCTCGGGGGAGCGGTGTTCCTGCTGTCGCAGGTGTTGATCGTTCCGGCCTTCGGCTCGGACGCGCGGACGCGCAAGCTGCTGCGGCGCAAGCTGCGCGAGATCGACGCGTTCGATGGGCAGAGCCAGGTTGCCTCGTTGCTGCGCCAGAAGTACCTGCGTGACCTGTCGCCGCTGGCGCGACGCCTCGAGGACACGCCGCTCATGGAAGCGCTCGGCCGCGTCATCGAGCAATCGGGCCGGTCGACGATGGCGCACCGTCTCGTGGCGCTGGCCGCACTGATCGCCGTTGCGGCATTCGCGGCCGTGCTGATCGTGTTCGGGAACCCCGCGCTTGCACTACTGGCGTTCATCGCGGGCGGCGCCGCTCCATTCGTGGTCATCTTCCGCGAACGCCGGGCCCGGCTCGAGAAGTTCGAGGAGCAACTGCCGGACGCGGTCGACGTGATGAAACGGGCGCTGCGTGCGGGACACCCGTTCAACGCCTGCCTCAAGCTCGTCGCCGACGACATGGACGCGCCGATCGCGCGTGAGTTCGAGCTGACCTTCGCCGACGTGAACTACGGCAACGACGTGCGGCGCGCACTCCTCGGCATGTTGCTCCGCGTGCCGAGCACGAGCCTGATGGCGGTCGTGACGGCCGTCCTCATCCAGAAGGAGACCGGTGGCAACCTCGCGGAGATCTTCGAGCGGATCTCGCAGGTGATCCGCAGCAGGTTCCGGTTCGGGCGCAAGGTGCGCACGCTGTCCGCCGAGGGCCGCCTTTCCGCGTGGATTCTTGCGCTGGTGCCGATCATCCTGTTCGGCGTGATCTGGATCACGTCGCCGAAGTACCTGCCGCCGTTGCTGGTGCACCCGACCGGGCAGAAGATGGTCGTGTTCGCCGGCGTAATGATGGTCGTGGGCATCCTCTGGATGCGCCGGATCATCCGTATCGACCTCTGATGCCATGGATACGTTACTCGCCTTCTTCCGGTCGCTGAGCGTGGGAACCAACCCGGAGTACGTGCTGTTCCTGCTGACGACGGGAGCGACCGCCTTCCTGTTCGCGCTCGGCGTTTCGTTCCTGGTGCTGGCCGCAACCGATCCCGTGCGCCGCCGCCTGGGCAGGATGGCCGTCGGCACCCAGGCCGGCGGTCGGGTGGCGACCCGCATCCTGAAGGCACTGGAGCCCGTCAACAGGTTCCTGCTGCCCTCGAAGGAAGGCGAGCGTGGACGGGTGGAGCAGCGGTTGATGTTCGCGGGCTTCCGCTCGCCGAACGCATTGCCCCTGTTCTATGCCGCGAAGACCGGTCTGGCCCTGGTCTTCCTGCTCGTCGTGGTCACGTCGTCGGCGTGGTTGCCGCAGTGGTCGGCGACGAGACTGGTGTTCGTCGCGATGCTGGCGGCATTCGTCGGACTGATGCTGCCGAACTACGTGCTCGACCACATGGTGGAGCGACGGCAGAAGCGGCTGCGTGACGGCTTCCCGGACGCGCTCGACATGCTCGTGGTCTGCGTCGAGGCAGGCCTTGGCCTCACCGCAGGCATCCAGCGCGTCGCGGAGGAACTTCGTTTCAGCCACCCTGAACTCGGGGCCGAGTTCGCGCAGGTGACCGCCGAGATGCGGGCTGGCGTGGAACGGGAGGTCGCCCTCAAGGGCCTGGCGGCGCGTACGGGCCTCGAGGACATCCGCGGCCTGGTGAGCCTGCTGGTGCAGACCCTGAAGTTCGGCACGAGCATCGGTGAGACGCTGCGGGTCTATGCGGAGGAGTTCCGGGACAAGCGCATGCAGCGCGCCGAGGAACTCGCGGCGAAGATCGGCACCAAGCTGGTCTTCCCACTGGTATTCTGCCTGTTCCCGTCCTTCTTCGTCGTCGCAATCGGGCCGGCAGTCATTCGCATCATCGATGTATTCCGCTATCTCGGAGAAAAGGTCGGACAGTGAGCAGGCACGCGTGACAGGCGTGCCGGCCCAGGGGAGTAGCGCTGACGCCAGCCCCCGGGCCTGGTTGTCCACGGCGCTGCTGGTGCTGCTGCTGGCGGGCTGCGCTACCCAGTCGACCGATGAGGCGGCGCAGCAGCCTACGCCAGACGACAAGAGCACTGCCAGCCAGCTCTACGCCGGCCAGCCCGCGGTGGTGCATGCCACGGAATTCCCGGTCGCTTCGGCTGCGGAGGGGGTCCAGCGCGGCGACGAAGCCTGGCGCCAGGGCAAGCTCGACCTCGCGGTCTACCTCTACGTGCAGGCGCTGGCGTTCGACGCCACCGCCCCCGCGCCACTGCTGAAGATCGGCACGATCCACGAGCAACTCGGTAACCGGGCGCTGGCGCAAAAGGCTTACGAACTGGCGCTCGAGCGCGATCCAGACAACGCCGCCGCGTGCGAGCGGCTTGGCCTGTTGTACCTGGAGTCGGCCCGGAACGACGAAGCGCACGCGTCGTTCGAGCGCGCCCTTGCGCTCGAGCCGAACCGCTGGCGCTCCGAGAACGGCCTCGGCATCGTCGCCGACCGCCGCAAGGATTTCGCCGGCGCGATCACTCACTACGGCCGCGCGCTCGCGCTCGAGCCCAAGGCTGCCCCCGTGATGAACAACCGCGGTTACTCGCGGTTCCTGGCGGGAGACCTGGCGGGTGCGGAGGCCGACCTGAAGGAGGCCATCCGGCTCGGCGCGCGCAACGGCGCGTGGACGAACCTCGGCAGGGTGCAGGCGCGGCAGGCCAGGTACGCCGAGGCACTCGAGAGTTTCCTGCAGGAGACCGACCTCCCCAACGCCTACAACTCGGTTGGCGAGGCTGCGATGGAGCGCGGCGACTACCTCCAGGCCAGGAAGTACTTCGAGTCGGCAAGCAGCGCGTCCCCGCGGTATTTCGAGGCGGCGCAGAAGAACCTTGGCATCGTCAACGAACGGCTTGCTGCGGCGACGCCTGTTGTCACCGCTCCCAAAGCCAGGAATTCCTTCAAGGTGGTCCTGGCCGACACGTCCGTGTACATGAACGGCGTCGTGATCGGCACGGTCAAGCGGGGCGACCGGGTTGCGGTGCTGAAGACGCAGGACGCCTTCTCGCAGGTCGGGTTCCGCGACGACGGCGGCACGGATCGCGTCGGCTGGATCCCCTCCAGCAGCCTCACCGATTCCCCCTAGCAGGGGCGGAACGTCCGCGTTCATCGGGCATGGCCTGGCCGGACGCCCTCGAGACTCGCCGCAGCTGCGCTGCACATAACCGCAATACACGGCGTGGCCTGATTGGCCGATATTTGGTGCAGTCACGACCGCAGGGTCGGGTGCAGCAATCCTGTTCTGGAGCTTTTCATGGACACCAAGGCGAAAGACATCTCGATGCAGCTCGCGGAGGACGCCCGCCAGTCGGAGTGGGAGAACGTCAGTTTCACGGCCGAGGTCTTCAAGGGCAGCTTTCGCTGGGACCTCGTGCATCCGTTCCCGGCGCAGTCGCCGGAAGACCGCAAAATCGGTGACGACTACCTGGCAAAAGTGCGCGAGGTGCTCGAAAAGCACGTCGATCCCTACCAGATCGATGAGCGCGGCGAGTATCCCGCCGCCGCGCTCGAGGCGATGGCTGCGATCGGGCTCTTCGGCATGAAGATCCCGCGGGAGTACGGCGGTCTCGGGTTCTCCATCACCAATTACGCGCGCGTGCTGGGCATGATCGGGAGCTATTGCTCGAACACGGTCACTTACCTGTCGGCGCACCAGAGCATCGGCGTGCCGCAGCCGTTGCGCGAGTTCGGTACCGAGGAGCAGAAGCGCAGGTACCTGCCGCGACTGGCGCGGGGGGAGATTTCCGCGTTCGCGCTGACCGAGCCCGACGTCGGCTCCGACCCGGCGCGCATGAGCACGGTGGCCACGCCCGTCGAGGACGGCAAGGCGTTCATGCTGAACGGCGACAAGCAGTGGTGCACGAACGTCACGGATCCCAAGACGACGCTGATCGCAGTGCTGGCGCGCACGCCGGACAAGGAACTGCCTAACGGCAAGAAGATTCCCCAGATCTCGTGCTTCGTGGTCGAGACCGCGTGGCCGGGCGTCGAGCGGGTGCGGCGTTCGACGTTCATGGGGCTGCGGGGCATCGCCAATGGCTCGGTCACGTTCAGGAACGTGCGTGTGCCTGCGGAGAACATGATCGGCAAGCCCGGAGAGGGACTGAAGATCGCGCTGGCCACGCTGAACGTCGGCCGCCTCGGCCTGCCCGCCGCCGCCATCGGCGTCGGCATGGCCTTCGTCGACGATGCCCGCTGGTGGATCACGACGAGGCAACAGTGGGGCCAGCCGGTCGGCAAGCACCAGGCCATCGCCCGCATGGTTGCGAGTTACGCCGCGCACCTGTTCGCGATGAAGAGCATGGTGTACCTGACCTGCGCGCTGGCTGATCGCAAGAACGTCGACATCCGGCTGGAGGCCGCCGCTGCCAAGTACTTCTGTTCCGAGACGCTCTACCGCATCCTCGACGACTACCTGCAGGTGCGCGGCGGCCGCGGCTACGAGCGGGCGACTTCGCTCTACGAGCGCGGCGAGCGACCGACCAGCGTCGAGATGGCAATCCGCGACATGCGGGTCGGGCGCATCTTCGAGGGCTCGTCGCAGGTCATGCACCTGATCATGGCGCGCGAGGCGCTCGATACGCATTTCAAGCTGGTGATGCCGATCCTCCAGCCCAAGCCCGGGCAGAAGCTCAGCAAGGGTGAAGCCATGATGAAGGCAGCCGGGTTCTACTCGACGTGGCTGCCGAAGCTGTTCATGCCGGAGACTGGCCATCACTTCGAGGCGAGGCACCTCAGCGAGGTGAACCGCAAGCACCTCGCCTACGCGGGCAAGACCAGCAGGCTGCTCGCCCGGCGGCTGTTCGGGACCATGGCCAGGTTCGGCCCCAGGCTCGAGAAGGAGCAGCTGATCCTCGGCAACTTCGTCGACATCGGTGTCGACCTGTTCGTCATGTCGACCACGCTGTCGTACGCGGATCACCTGCTCGGCGAGAACCCGGCGGACCAGAGTCCGCAGGAACTGGCGGACCTCTTCTGCCGCGAGGCGCGGCGGCGCATCGAGGCGAACTTCCGTGCGGTCAAGTCGAACAACAACCGCTCTTACCGCAAGGTCGCCGGGCTGTTCATGGACGGCACCCTGGGCTGGCTCGCCGACGGCTCGATGAACCCGATTCCGCCGCAGTACCGCGACTGGGAGAAGCACGACTACGAGCATCCGGCGCAGGACCTGGCCGCGCGCGAGTCCGAGGAGCGGAAGACGCCTAGACGCGACGAAGCGGCTTGAAAATCCTCGCGGCGCGCGGCTTTCCACCGATCGCCGCACCGGATGCGCGCCTGCTGATCCTCGGTTCGCTACCCGGCCAGGCATCGCTCGCGGCGCGCCAGTACTACGCCCAGCCGCAGAACGCGTTCTGGCGGATCATGGGTGCGTTGTTCGACGCCGGGCCGGATATTCCATACGCCAGGAGGGCAGAACGCCTGCGCGCGAGCGGTATCGCGCTGTGGGATGTGTGCCAGTCGGCCAGGCGCCCCGGCAGCCTCGATTCCGCGATCGATCTCGCGACGGTGGTGCCGAACGATTTCGCGGGCTTCCTGCGCGAGCATTCACGGATCGCGTGGGTGTGCACCAACGGTGCGACCGCCCACCGCTTGTATCGGCGACTGGTACAGCCGGGATTGCCTGTGCGCGCGCAGGCGCTGCCGCTGCACCTGTTGCCATCCACGAGTCCGGCGCATGCATCGCTGAATCTTGCGCAGAAACTGGAGCGCTGGCGCTTGCTCGCAAATCTGCTGGCGGCTTGAGGGAAGGGCGCCGCGAGCGGCCTTCGGTCCGGGCTCCTGGCCGGATGTCGAACGTGTCCTTCAGGTCCCGGGCGCTTCGCGAGCAATGCGCACGACTTCCTCTGCCGTGTCCGCGAGACGCAGGAGCCCGAGTTCCTCGCGCGTGATGGTGCCTTCGCTCACCAGCGTCCGATCGAGGAATCGAGCCATCGCGCCCCAGAAGTCCCGCCCTACGGCGATCAGCGGAAAGCGCTCGATCTTGCCGTTCTGCACCAGCGTGGCGAGTTCGAACGCTTCGTCGAGCGTGCCGAAGCCACCCGGCATCACGACGAACGCGCATGAATACTTCACGAGCATCACCTTGCGCACGAAGAAATGCTCGAACGGGATGAAGCGGTCGAGGTAGGCGTTCGGCTTCTGCTCGCGCGGCAGTCGGATGTTGCAGCCCAGGCTCATGCCTCCGGCCTCCCGCGCACCGCGGTTGGCCGCTTCCATGATTCCTGGTCCGCCGCCTGTCATCACGGCGAACCCGGCGCTGGCGAGCCCGTGTCCGATCTCGCGTGCGAGATGGTAATAGCGGTGACCTTCTGCGAAGCGCGCGGAACCGAACACCGTGACGCACGGCCGGTCGAATTCGAAGCTTTCGAAGCCGTGCAGGAACTCGAGGAAGAAGCGCACGGCGCTCTCGAGGTCCGCCGCGCGGTTGCGGCGACCGGAGAGAAACAGTTTCTCCGTGCCCTCCACCTGCTGCAGCAGCGACGACTCGCGCTTTCCTTCGGGCCCTTCCGTCACGCACACTCCCCCTGACTGCGGCCGCCCATGCCGGACGCGCCGGCACCCGCATGATACCGGAGGCAGAGGAGCACCGAATGGCTGCTGCTGGAAGCCAGGCTGACGAATCGGGCGAGCGCCGCGCCGCGTGAATAATCGCGCATTCGCCCGCGACCGGACCGCTGCTGCGCTGTCTGCGGCGCTGGTGCTCGCAGGTTGCATCGGCACCACGCGACCACCGGCTGAGTCGGCCGTATCTGCCGTGTCGAGCGCGGGCCAGCAGCTCTACGCCGCCGGCGACATCGCCGACTGCAATGGCCGTGCGCCCGCGGACTCGATGGCCGCCCGCACGTCGCGACTCGTGCCCGACGGTGCGCTGGTGCTCGGCCTTGGCGACATGGCGTACCCGCGCGGCGACGCGCAGACGCTCGCCTCGTGTTACGAGCCGACCTGGGGCCGGCACCGTGCGGCGACGCTCGCCACTCCCGGCAATCACGACTACGTACGCGGCGATGCAGGTGATTTCCTCGCGTACTTCGATACCGATGCGTTGCAGGATGGCGGCTTCATCGCTTTCACCCGCACTCTGACCGATGGCTGGCGGCTGGTCGCGCTCGACAGCAATGTCGACGGCAGCGCGCTGCAGGCCCAGTACGCATGGCTGGAACGGCTCTTCGCGGGCGCTGCGCATGCGCCTGCGCGGACGCAGGACTGCCTGCTGGTCATGTGGCACGCACCGTTGTTCTCTTCCGGCCTGCACCGCGGCGCCGGCGACAGGATGCGGCCATTCTGGAAACTGGTCGACAGCCACGGCGCCGACCTCGTGCTGAGCGGTCACGAACATTTCTACGAACGGTTCGATCCCCTCGATGCGCAAGGGCAGGAACCGCGCGACGGGCAGGCGCCGCGGCAATTCGTCGTCGGCACCGGTGGCGCACGACTCTACGGCTTCTGGAAGCCGCCGTACCGAAGCGAGGCGCGGGTGCTCGAGCACGGTGTGCTGCAATTGTCGCTCGATCACGGCAGCTATTCGTGGCGCTTCATCGACGTCGATGGACGCGTGCGGGATGCCGGGGCGGCGCGCTGTCGCGCGGCAATGAAGTAGGTTAACGTGCGGCACGCCAGGGCGGCATCGACTGCCCGTTGAATTTCGCGCACAGGGGAGCTCATGACGACGTTCAGCGACTGGATCAACGCCCTCGATTCGTTCGTCTGGGGTCCGGCGATGCTGGTGCTGATCCTCGGCACGGGACTCTACCTGCAGGTGCGTCTCGGCGGCATGCCGGTGCGCAAGATCGGAGCCGGCCTGCGGCTGGTCTGGCGGGGGCGGGGCGGCGACGAGGCCCACGGCGAGGTCAGCCCGTACTCCGCGTTGATGACGTGCCTGGCCGCAACGATCGGCGTCGGCAACATCGCGGGCGTGGCCACGGCGATCGCGCTTGGCGGCCCGGGTGCGGTGTTCTGGATGTGGATGACGGCGCTCGTCGGCATGGCCACCAAGTACGCCGAGGTGCTGCTCGCCGTGCACTTCCGTGAGCGCGACGAGAAGGGCCGCTTCGTCGGGGGGCCGATGTACGCCATCCGCAACGGTCTCGGTCCGCGCTGGGCCTGGCTCGGCACCGCGTTTGCCCTGTTCGGCGGACTCGCCGGCTTCGGCATCGGCAACATGGTGCAGTCGAACAGCATCGCGGCCGCGATGCAGGGGTCATTCGGCGTCACGCCGCTGGTCACGGGTATCGTACTCACGGTCGTCACCGGCGCGGTGATCCTGGGTGGCATCAAGCGCATCGCTGCGGTCGCGAACTGGCTGGTGCCGTTCATGGCGATCGGGTACGTGGCTGCGGCGATGATCGTGCTGCTCTATCACTGGCAGTCGATCCCGCAGGCCTTTGCGCTCATCTTCGCAACGGCGTTCACCGGTACCGCGGCGATCGGCGGCTTCGCCGGCGCAGCGATGATGGCCGCGATTCGCTACGGCGTGGCGCGCGGCATCTTTTCGAACGAAGCCGGGCTCGGTACGGCCGGCATCGCACAGGCGGCGGGCATGAGCAACGATCCGGTGCGCAGCGGCCTGATCGGCATGATGGGCACGTTCCTCGACACCCTCGTGGTCTGCACGATGACGGGGCTCGCGATCGTGGTTTCGGGCGCATGGCAGTCCGGCAAGACAGGCGCTGCCCTCACGCAGGCCGCGTTCCAGTCGGCGATGCCCGGCATCGGCGGCGAACTCGTCGCGGTCGCGCTGGGCATCTTCGCGCTGACGACCATCCTCGGCTGGGCGTATTACGGTGAACGCTGCTGGCAGTACCTGGTCGGCAACTGGACGATCATGCCGTACCGCATCGTGTGGACGATCATGGTGTTCTTCGGTGCGATCACGCACCTCGACCTCGCGTGGACCATCGCTGACACGCTCAACGCACTGATGGCGATTCCGAACCTGATCGCGCTGCTGGCATTGTCGCCGGTCGTCGTGCAGTTGACGCGCGCAGGCCTCGCCAGGGCCCTGCAGGACTGAGCTTTCGGCGGCGCTAATGCTGCGGCCGCCAGACACCCTCGCGTCGCGGATCCGCCCCCGTCTCGAACGCCGGCGGATTGCCGCGTACGGC
>Ga0224500_10001454_pt1 | contig 13922 bp, 15 predicted proteins | sample SF_Oct11_sed_USG_FD_168126 | JGI IMG/M metagenome (GOLD analysis project Ga0224500, IMG submission 168126) | Sediment microbial communities from San Francisco Bay, California, United States - SF_Oct11_sed_USGS_4_1 | ecosystem: Environmental > Aquatic > Marine > Sediment | place: USA: California... | reverse complement strand
CGCGGGTTGGGGATCAGCAGGTTCCTGCCGCCGAGCCGGAAGAACAGCAGCAGGTTCGCGGTGAGCGCGAACACGTGGTAGAGCGGCAGCGCGGTGACCACGGTCTCCTCGCCCTCCTTGAGCAGCGCGCCCGCCCAGGCCATCGTCTGGCGCACGTTGGCCGCCATGTTGGCATGCGTGAGCATGGCGCCCTTCGGCCGGCCGGTGGTGCCGCCCGTGTACTGCAGGAAGGCGACGTGCTCGGGCCGCACCACGGCGTCGAGCGTGTCCGCCGCGCGCGCGTCGTTGAAGGCGATCGCGCCGGGAATTCGCCACGCGGGCACCATGTGCTTCACGTGCTTCACGGCGAAATTGACCGCCCAGCGCTTCGGCGCCGGGAACGCGTCGCCGACCTGCGTGGTGATCACGTGGCGCACGCTGGTGCCGGCGAGCGCGTGCTCCACCGTGTGCGCGAAATTCTCCAGCGCGACGATCGCCGCGGCGCCCGAATCCTCGAGCTGGAACCGCAGCTCCGGCGCGGTGTACAGCGGGTTGACGTTCACCACCGTGAGACCGGCGCGCAGCGCACCGATCAGCGCGATCGGGTACTGCAGCAGGTTGGGCATCATCAGGGCGACGCGCTCGCCCGGCCCGAGGCCGAGCTTGTGGCGCAGGAACGCACCGAACGCGTCCGAGCGCCGCCCGACCTCGCCGTAGGTGAGCGTGACGCCCATGCTGGTGAACGCCGGCCGCGCGGCCCAGCGCGCGCAGCTCTGCTCGAACAGCGCCTTCAGCGTCTCAGGCGGCCGTTGCTTGTCTGCCATGGCGCGCGAGCAGCGCCACCACCTCGTCGTCCTCGACCTGCTCGAAGTGGCGGTAGAACTGCCCCACGGCCATGAAGTCCTCGGGCGTCTCGAGGCACACCACCTCGTCGGCGTAGGGGCGGATCTGCGGCAGGCTTTCGGGCGGCGCGACCGGCACGGCGCATACCAGGCGCTCGGGCTTCCTGGCGCGCACGGAATGCAGCGCGGCGATCATGCTCGCGCCGGTGGCGATGCCGTCGTCCACCACGATGGCGACGCGCCCGGCGGGGTCGGCGGGCGGGCGCGCGGGGGTATAGCGCGCGCGGCGCTTGCGCAACAGTTCCAGCTCCTCGGCGCGCTCGCGCTTGAGGTAGGACTCGTCCGCTCCGGCCTGCGCCGCGTAGCCGGCGACGAAGGTCCAGCCGCTCTCGTCGATGGCGCCGACCGCGAACTCGGGGCTGCCCGGCGCATGCAGCTTCTTCACCAGCACGACGTCCAGCTCCCCGCCCAGGCGCTCGGCGATTTCCGCGCCCATGGCCACCGCGCCACGCGGGATGGCGAGCACCAGCGGCTTGCGACCCTTGTAGGCGGCGAGCGCCTCGGCCAGGCGGCGGCCCGCCTCCAGCCGGTCCTGGAACAGCTTCGTCATGAGGTGATTCTCGCCCCCGAGCGGCGCGGCCCCTTGATCTAGCGCAAGCGCGCACGCTCGAAACCGCGGCCGCTGACGCGCCGCAGCGTGCCGGCGAGCCACGCGGCGTCCGTCGGGCTCGCGCGCTCGAGGCGAAAGCGCCGCAGGCGCATGGGACGCAGCGCGAGCTCGCGCAGCGCGCCGCCCGGCTCGAGCGTGGCGAAGTACATGAGCGTCAGCTCGGGCCGGTAGGACTCGTGTCCCTCGATGCCCTCGTAGTCGTTCAGGAAGTCGCCGCAGCCGTACAGGATCAGGCGCTCGCGGTGGATCTCGAGCGCGCCGGGGTGGTGCGAGGAATGTCCGTGCACCAGGTCGGCGGCGCTCGCGTCGATCAGGCGGTGCGCGAAGGCGCGCTGCTCGCGCTCGACCGCGTAGCCCCAGTTGGGGCCCCAGTGCAGCGAGACGACGGCGAAGTCGCCCGCGCGCTTGCGCGACAGGATGTGCGCGCAGACGCGCTCGGCGCTCGCGCCGGAAACGTCGGGCAGGAAGTTCACGCCGGGCCGCTGCTCGCCCGCGGCCCAGCCGGCGGGCACGCCCGAGCTCTCCAGCCCCCAGGCAAACACCAGCACGCGGCCCTGGCCCGCGACCTCGAGGGTCGCGGGTGCGGCGGCTTCGGCGGCGTCGCGCCCCGCGCCCGCGGTGCGCAGGCCCGCGCCGTGCAGCGTGTCGAGCGTCTCTTCCAGCCCGCGCATGCCCCAGTCGAGCACGTGGTTGTTGGCGAGCACGCAGCAATCGAGGCGCGCGGCCGTCAGGCACGCGGCGTTCGCCGGGCTCATGCGGTAGTTGATGCCCTTGGGGGCGCGCGCGGCGCTCGTCGTCACCGCGGTCTCCAGGTTGACGATGCGCAGGTCCGGCCGCTCCTCCTCGAGGAGCGCGAGCGCCTCGCCCCATACGTACCCGGGCGGCGCGCCGCGCGGGATCGGGCCGTTGGCGCGCTCGGCGAGCGCCACGTAGTCGCGCGCGTCCTTCACCCAGGGCTCGCAGAGCGCCGGGTTGCACGGCGCGCCGAGGATCTGGTCGATGCCGCGGCCGGTCATCACGTCGCCGCACAGGAACAGCTTCACCATGGCGCGTGCTGCCGCGCCCACGCCTTCGCGCGCGCGATGGCGATGCGGATCGCCTGGCCCTCGGGGTGCCCGGACTCGAGCAGCGCGTTGGCGATCTCGATCGCCTTGGCGCGTACGCGCGGCGGCAGGTTCTTCATCGACACGGGGTAGAACGTCTCGCTCCAGGGCATCGGCAAATTACAGCCTCGGGAACAAGCCTGCCCGTTGACCTCCATCAAAGCAGATGGGCGCGCGACACGCGCTGCGCGTCGAGTGGTACATCGTCGCGCTGATCGCGCTCGAGATCGGGCTGACGCTCTACGAGATGTGGGGGCGCTAGGGGCGCCGGCCGAGCAGGATGCCGATCACCTCGATCGCCACGGCGAGCGCCAGCAGCGCCAGCCCGATGCGCGTGTCCGGCGCGACCGCCATCAGCACGGCACCGAAGGCGCCGAGCGCCGCGGCTACGACCCGCCGCGTGACCGGTTCGATCGCCATGCGCGCAGGCTGGCATGACGGGCGCGCGCGGCCTTGATTTCGATCAAGCCGAAGACCCGATTGCAGGTAAGATGTGACCGATGACACAGATCATTCCCGAGACCCCGCCCGAGTTCGACCGCACGCGCATCATCGAGCGACCCGACGGCTACTACTGGCAGGACAAGGACGGCGGGCGCGAGTACGGTCCCTTCGCCACGCTGCTCGAGGCGGTGCAGGACATGGAGCTTGGCGGCGACCGGAACCTCGAGCCCGGCGAGACGCTGGAAGAGGCCGAGAACGAGATCGGCATGTCGGACTACATCGACCCGGACACCGGCGTGCCCGCCGAGGACGGCGTGCCGCGCCTGGAGGACCACTGATCGGCTGGTAGTGCCATGGCGGTGCACAACGCCGACATCGCCGCTGCCTTCGAGGAAATCGCCGACCTGCTCGAGCTCGGCGACGAGAACCCGTTCCGCATCCGCGCCTACCGCAACGCCGCGCGCGTCGTGGGTGGCCTGTCGCTCGACCTAGCGGCGACGCTCGCCGCAGGCAAGGATCTCCCCAAGCTGCCCGGCATCGGCGAGGACCTTGGCGGCAAGATCCACGAGATCGCCGCAACGGGCACCTGCAAGCTGCTGGAAAAGCTGCGCGGCCGCTTTCCCGCGGGCATCACCGATCTGCTGCGCCTTCCCGGCGTGGGCCCGAAGCGCGTGCGCGCGCTGCACGAAGCGAAGATCGATTCCCTCGAAGACCTGCGGCGCGCGGCGCGCGCGGGCAAGCTGCCCAAGCTCCCGGGCTTCGGCGAGAAGACCGCGCAGCGCATCTCGGATGCGGCGCAGGCGCAGCTCGGCGCGACGCGGCGCTTCAAGCTCGCGGTGGCCGCGCAGTACGCCGGGCCGCTCGCCAAGCACGTCGGCGGCGTCGTCGCGGGCAGCTACCGGCGCATGCGCGACACCGTTGGCGACATCGACATCCTCGTCGCCTCCGACGAGCCGGAGAAACCGACAGAGCGCTTCGTCGGCTACCCGGAAGTGCGCGCGGTGCTGGCGCACGGCGCGACGCGCTCGAGCGTGCGCCTGGCGAGCGGCATCCAGGCCGACCTGCGCGTGGTGCCCAAGGAGAGCTACGGCGCGGCGCTGCACTACTTCACCGGCTCGAAGGCGCACAACATCGCCGTGCGCAAGCTCGGCATCGCGCGCGGGCTGAAGATCAACGAGTACGGCGTGTGGCGCGGCGCGAAGCGCATCGCCGGCGAGGCCGAGCAGTCCGTCTACGCCGCGGTGGGGCTACCCTACATCGAGCCCGAGCTGCGCGAGAACCAGGGCGAGCTCGAGGCGGCGCGCGCCGGGAAGCTGCCGCAGCTTCTGACGCTCGCCGACCTGCGCGGCGACCTGCATGCGCATACGAAGGCCACCGATGGGCACGCGAGCGCGCGCGAGATGGCGCTCGCGGCCAAGGCCGCCGGGCTGCAGTACCTCGCCATCACCGACCACTCGCGGCGACTGGCGATGGCGCGCGGGCTGGATGTGCGGCGGCTGGAAAAGCAGATGGCGGAGATCGACGACCTGAACGGCGAGCTCTCCGGCATCACGCTGCTGAAGGGCATCGAGGTGGACATCCTGGAGGATGGCTCGCTCGACCTGCCGGACTCCGTGCTGAAGAAGCTCGACGTCGTGGTCGCCGCGGTGCATGGCGGCTTCAAGCTTTCGCGCGCGCGCCAGACCGCGCGCATTCTCGCCGCGCTCGAAAACCCTTGCGTCCACATCCTCGCGCACCCGACCGGGCGCCTGATCGGCGAGCGCGAGCCCTACGACGTGGACATGCTCGCGGTGGTGCGCGAGGCGAAGGCGCGCGGCGTGGCGCTCGAGCTCAATGCGCATCCCGACCGGCTGGACCTGAACGAAGTCCATTGCCGCATGGCGAAGGACGAGGGCGTGCTGGTGGCGATCGGCTCGGATGCGCACGGCGTGGACGGGTTCGAGGTGCTGCGCTACGGCGTGGGGCAGGCGAGGCGGGGGTGGCTGGAGAAGAAGGATGTGCTGAATACGCGGCCGCTCGCCGAGCTACGGCGCTGGCTGGCGAGCGCGCGGCGATGAAGCGCACGGCTGCATTTGTGTTGCTCTGCATGGCGCTGCAGGGATGCGCGACCCGCCTCGACCGGGCCTCCTATACCGCGCCTGTCGCGGAAGAGGTCCGCCGTTCGGCGCGCACGGTCGCGGTCGTCTCGACGGTTGCGTCCAGTGATCTCGCCGCACCGCGCGTCGACGTGCAGATCGGCCAGGGCGAGAGCGCTACGGCAGGGGCGGCGATTGCTGGAGGGACTGGGCTGTTCGCGGGAGTCGTGGTTTCGGTAGCCGGGGGTCCATTCGGGGTGGCCCTCGCGCCCGTCGTCATCCCCGCGTTTACGCTCGGTGGGATGGCTGGCGGCGCGGCCGTCGGCTGGTCGACCGCGGTTCCCGCGAAGGATGCCGAGGCGGCGAACGCCGCCCTCGCGCGCTCGCGCTTCGACCTGTCGGCCGAGGTCGCGCGGCGAGTTGCATCGCGGCTTCCGTCCGTGGGCAAGACGCCGGCGCCCGCCGACGGAGCGGCACCGCCGGACCTGCGCGTCGAGGTCGCCGTCGACCGGTGGGGGCTTGCCGGTGGCACGGGTGCGGATCCGCTGACCGGTTTCTACGTCGCGGTGTCGTACCGGGTGGTGAATGCCTCGGACAACATGCCGCTGGTCGCAAGGCACTTCGTCGAGGCCGGTCCGCAGCGGCCCGTGTCTGCTTGGACGCGCGACCATGCGGCGCTTCTTTCGCAGGCGGTCGACACTGCGCTCTCGCGCGTCGCCGAGGCGGTCGCGGAAGGCGCTTTCCTGGTGCACGACTTCCGCATCCTGGAAGGCGGGGGCGGAATCGTGCGGGGGGAAGTGTGCGGCCTGATGCCGGTTTCGCCGCGGCCCATCTACCGATTCGGACCATTCGATTTCGCGCCGCCGCGCGTGGACTCTCTCGCGCCCCGTCTGGTGTGGCGCGCGTTCCCCAGCCGGGAAGACATCCAGGAGGACACCGCGCAGATCCTCGCGCGCGTATCCGAGATCCGCTACGACCTGCGCGTCTGGAAGAACGAGCACGCCGGGCCGGGCGAGCTCGTCTACGAGCGCACGGGGTTGGCGCTCGCGGAGAAGAACGGTGCCGTCGGCCACAAGCTCGAGTCGCCGCTTGGCGCCGGGAGCAGTTACCTCTGGTCGGCTCGCGCGCGCTTCCGCCTCGACGGCGAGGAGCGCGTGACGCGGTGGTCGTACGACATGGAGATCGACGTCGGGGCAATTCCGCTGGGCTTCTTCGACAGGCACCCCTGGCTCGGGGGGCCGGTCGTTCCGTACTACCAGCAGAGCTTCGAGCGCCGGCGCGCGTGCGTCGTGGACTCGATCCCGCCGCTGCAGTATTTCGGCTTCCGCACGCCGTAGTGACCAAGACCGTGCGGGCTATCGCGTCCGCCGACGGCAGATCTGGCTGTCATCGAAAGACATTCTGTCTTGCCGAGCTGTGCTATACGGCGGCAATGCTGGTCGGGCTAGGCCTATTTGCGGTAGCAGGGGCTTCCAGGTGACGCGCTTGCCGACCAACAGCGCGTCGTTGACCGACGCGGAACCTCATTCGAAGAAGTGGACACCTCGACCTAACGCTCGTGGAATTTCCAATGGCAGCGCCGGTCACCGGGCACGTTCGACGTCAGCGCGCTGATGGGACACAAGGTGCTCGCGTCTCTGGAGAACCCGTACGGTGACTATTGCGTGGACATCTTCTCGCGCAGCGACGGGTCGTTTGGATTCGAGGAGTTTCGACGAGACCCTGAAGACGGGCGTTGGCGCAGTCTCCACCGATATTCCAGTCAAGTCTTTGCAATGGAACAGGAGGCGCTTGCCCAGGCGAAGGCATGCGTTCCATGGCTAAGACCCGAAGGTGCGTAGAGTGCCGTCCAACAGCCGGTTGTCGAGCGACGCTTGCGCATCGGCGCTGCATTGCGCCTGCTGCCGCGCGCCGAGAGCGGGAGGTCAGTGGGCATGATGGCGCCAGGGTTCGCAGAGCGCTTTGCCAGGGAATGGGTGGCGGCGTGGAATGCACATGATCTGGAGCGCATCCTTTCGCACTACGAGGATGACTTCGAGATGTCCTCGCCCGTCATCGCCAAGTTGGTCGGTGAAGCTTCGGGCACTCTCCGAGGCAAGCCTGCCATTCGCGCCTATTGGGCGAAAGCCCTCGCTGCGGCGCCGGATATGCGGTTTGAACTCGTGCGTGCCCTTGCGGGGATCAACAGCGTTACCGTGTACTACAACGGTCACCGCGGTCATGCGGCCGAGGTATTCCACTTTGCAGCGAGTGGCAAGGTGACCAAGGCATTCGCCCATTACGCGGAGTGGCAACCGTGAGATTGCCCGCCAACGGCGCAGCCCGCCCGGCGGCGCGTCACCGGCGACGTCAGGCTACCTCGGACCCGCGGATGTCTTTGTACTCGACGGAGGCCTCATGAGACTCAACGTGACTGCATTGGCACTGACGGTCGGACTGTTCTGTGGCGCAGCGATGCTTGTCGTCGCCTCGGCAAACCTGATCTGGCCGGGCTATGGGCGCGCGTTTCTCGATCTCGCCGCCTCGGTCTACCCCGGCTACCATCCATCCTCAGGCATCGGTTCGGTAGTCACAGGGACTCTCTATGGGTCCGCGGACGGGGCCATTGGTGGCGCGGTGTTCGGCTGGCTCTACAACTTTCTTGCGCACCGGCGCTCCGGCGCCGCGACGTAACCCCGCGTTCGAGCGGACCGCAAGCAGAACCAGGCGCATGCGCCGATGAGAAGGATGCGGATCGGCAAGGCATTCACGCTGATCGAGCCCGGCCCGGTCGTCCTCGTGACGACGCACGACGGCGTGAAGAGCAACGTCATGACCATCTCCTGGACGATGGTGATGGACTTCACGCCGAGGTTCGCCATGACCACCGGCTCCTGGAACCATTCCTACGCCGCGCTGCGGAAATCCGGGGAATGCGTGATCGCCATCCCGACGGTGGACCTGCTCGACAAGGTGGTCGGGATCGGAACGTGCTCGGGCGCCGACACGGACAAGTTCCGGCGCTTCGGTCTGGCGCCCATGAAGGCGAGGCACGTCAGGGCGCCCCTGATCCGCGAATGCCTGGCAAACATCGAATGCAGGGTCGTCGACATCATCAAGAAGCACGACATCGTCGTACTCGATGGCGTCGCCGCCTGGTTCGATGCTGCGCGCAAGGAGAAGCGCACCCTCCACGCGGTCGGCGACGGTACCTTCGTCGTGGACGGGCGCAAGCTGGATCGAAGGAAGATGATGCGCTCGAAGCTTCCCGACGGCGTGTAGGTCGGCCGGCGCGGCTACGCCTGCCACACCGCATACCCGCGCGCGCGCAGCCGCTGCGCCAGCGTCACTTCGGTGAGCCTCGCCAGCTCGTAGCGCATCGGGTTGAGCCGCGCGTAGAGGCCGGGCAGCAGGCGCACGCCGTACTTCGCGACGAAGGCATTCCCCTTGTGCCCCCGGCGATGGTTGTCGAATCTCCGCTCCACCGGCAGCCCGGTCATCCCCACGTATACGCAGGGCTTCGTGATGTCGTGCCCGGGGTTGGCGTCGCGGAACCGGGCGTGGTTCCAGACGCGCGCGTCCAGCTCGATCACGTAGACGGAGTAATGCGCTTTTCCGGACGACCGCGGGGCCATGTGCTGCCCGCACATTACTCCGCCCCGGCGGCCCGCGAACCGCCCCGCCCGCCCGACGATGGCCGATAATGGGCGGCGGAGCGCCTGGTCGCCGCCCGCCAACTTCCATGGATTCCTATCAGGACTCGCTCGAGGCGCTGAACCGCAACCTGCCGCTGCGCGACAAGCTGATCCAGACGCACCGGGTCATGCAGGCGCAGCTGCCGTTCGTGGCGCGCGTGGCCGTCGCGCTCTACGACCCGAAGACCAACCTGCTCAAGTCCTACCTGCACAGCAGTGGCGAAGACGATCCGCTGTCCCGGTATCACGCCAGCCTGAGCGACGCGCCGTCGCTCGCCGACATCCTCAAGGAAGGCCGCCCGCGCGTGATCAACAACATGCTGACGTTCGACGACGGCCGGCACGAGCACACGCGGCGCATCGGGCGCCAGGGCTACGCGGCAAGCTACACCATGCCGATCTTCAACAACGGCGCATTCGTGGGCTTCGTGTTCTTCAATTCGCGCGAACGCGACGTGTTCACGCAAGCGGCGCTGAACCAGCTCGACGTGTTCGGCCACCTGGTGGCCCTGATGGTGGTCAACGAAATGACCGCCATGCGCACGCTGGTGGCCGCCGTCACCACCACGTCGCATTTCACGCACGTGCGCGACGTGGAAACCGGCAGCCACATCGACCGCATGTCGCGCTACGCGCGGCTGATCGCGCGCGAGCTGGCGCCGCGCCATCGCCTCGACGACGAGTACATCGAGCACGTGTTCATGTACTCGCCGCTGCACGACATCGGCAAGATCGCCATCCCCGACCGCATCTTGCTCAAGCCGGGCCGGCTCGACGCGCAGGAGAGCGAGATCATGCGCGGCCACGCGCGCAAGGGGCGCGAGATCATCGACGAGGTGCTCGCCAATTTCGGCCTCGATGCCCTGCAGCACGTGAACATCCTGCGCAACATCGCCGAGTACCACCACGAGGCCATGAACGGCAAGGGCTATCCCGCCAGCCTCGAGGGCGAGGGCATCCCGCTCGAGGCGCGCATCGTCGCTGTCGCCGACGTATTCGACGCCCTTACGAGCCCGCGCCCCTACAAGGACGCCTGGACCAACGACGAGGCGTTCGCCACGCTCCAGCGGCTGGCGGGGGAGACGCTCGACGGCGAGTGCGTGCAGGCGCTGGTCCGTGGCCGGGAGGAAGTCGAGCGAATCCAGGAGCAGTTCAGCGAGGACCGGATCGGCTGAGGCGAGCTCACTCCGGCAAGACCAGCACCGGCCTCTTCCCCTCCATCCACTCCCTGAGCGCCGCCGTCGTCAGCTCCACCCGCCTCACCAGCCGCCGTTCCGCTCGCACGTCCCCGCCCGGCGGGACCAGCAGCGCCGGCGCGTGGCCCTCGGCGAGCGCCGCCTCCACGGCGCTCGACGGCGAAGCGCGCTCGACGCGAAACGACCACGGCGCCGCCGGACCGAAGATCGCCTGCAGCGCATCCTCGAGCAACCGCGCCTGCGCGCGCATCTGCCGCTCCAGCCCGGCGAGGCTCATGGCCATCGGCAACGCAGAAGCGAGGCCCACCTCGCGCGCGAACGGCAACGACGCGAAGCGCAGCAGCTCGACGTCCTCGATGAACAAGCCGAGAAACTCGGCCTCCAGCTCGCGCGCGAGCCGCGCCGCCGCCTCCGGCCGCGCCGCATGCCCCGGCGCGAAGCAGGCGATGACGCGCCGGATCCTCACTTCTTCTTCGCGCCGCGCCATGGCTTTCTCCCCGCCGACTGCGCGAACGCGCGCGCCTGCTCGGCGAACTCCTCCAGCCGCGCCTCGACGCGCGCGTGGATCTCGGCCGCCGGCACGCCGGTCAGGCGCTCGATGCCTTCGTCCACCGTGCTCACCGGGAATACGGCGAACTGGCCGTCCGCCACCGCCTGCACCGCGTCCTCGCGCAGCATCAGGTGCTTGACGTTCGCCTGCGGAATCAGCACGCCCTGGTCGCCGGTCAGCCCGCGCGCCCTGCACAGGTCGAAGAAGCCCTCGATCTTCTCGTTCACGCCGCCGATCGCCTGGATGTCGCCGTGCTGGTTGACCGAGCCCGTGACGGCGAGCGACTGCTTCACCGGCGCGCCGGCGAGCGCCGAAAGCAGCGCGTACAGCTCGGCGGACGAAGCGCTGTCGCCCTCGATGCCGCCGTAGAGCTGCTCGAACACCAGCGTGGCGGACAGCGACAGCGGCCTGGTCGGCATGTAGCGCCCCGCGAGGTAGCCCGAGAGCACGAGCACGCCCTTGGAGTGAATCGGCCCGCCGAGCTCGGCCTCGCGCTCGATGTCCACCACGCCGCCCGACCCGAGGCGCACGCGCGAGGTGATGCGGTGCGGCGAGCCGAACGCGAAGTCGCCGAGCTGCAGCACCGCGAGGCCGTTTACCTGCGCCACGCGGCTGCCCGCGGTGTCGATCAGCAGCGTGCCGCGCACGATGTGCTCCTGCAGGCGGTTGCGCACTCGGTCGAGGCGCGCGACCTGCGCGTCGATCGCGCGGCGCACGTCCCCGGCGCCGATCGCCGCGCGCCCCGCCTCGCCCGCCCAGTGGTCGGCCTCGCGCAGCAGGTCGACGAGCGCCTGCACGCGCACCGAGAGCTTGTCCGCGTCGCCCGCGTCGCGCGCCTGGTGCTCGATCACGCGCGCCACCGCGGCCGCCTCGAGCGGCCGCAGCTGCTCGCGCTGCGCGCAGCCCGCGATCAGCCGCGCGTACAGCGCGTCGTCCTGCGGCCCGCGCGGCATGTCCTCCTCGAAGTCCACTGCCACCTTGAACAGCTCCGCGAACTCCGGGTCCCAGGCGTGCAGCAGGTAATAGAGCAAGCGCTCGCCGATGAGCACCAGCTTCACGTCGAGCGGGATCGGCTCGGGCTCGAGCGACACGGTGGACAGGATCCCCAGCTCCTGGCCGAGGGTGCGCACGTCGATCGTGCGCGAGCGGAGCGCGCGCTTCAGCGCCTCCCAGGCGTAGGGCTGCACGAGCACCTTGGCGGCGTCCAGCACCAGGTAGCCGCCGTTCGCGCGGTGCAGCGCGCCGGCGCGGATCAGCGTGAAGTCGGTGACCAGCGCGCCCATTTGCGGGATGTGCTCGATGCGGCCGACGAGCGCCGCGTGGCTGGGGTGGTCCTCGCTCACCACCGGCGCGCCGTTGGCGCCGTCGTGCGCGATCAGCACGTTGACCGAGTAGCGGCGGAACGGCCCCTCCATGCCTTCCGGGCGCGGCAGCGGCATGCCGAACAGCGTCGGCGGCTCGCTGCCTTCCTTCGCCTGGCGGAAGGCGGCGGCGTTCTCCAGCGTGTCGGCCTTCACGCGCTCGAGGTAGGCCTGCACGTCGGGCAGCGCCGCGTACGCGGCCTTCAGCTCCTCGATCAGGCTCGCCACCGCGGCGCGCGTCACCTCGCGGTCGAGGCTGCGCATCTTGTCGTGCGCCTCGCGGCGCCACTTCGGCATCAGGTGCAGCAGGTCGCCGAGCTCCTTTTGCAGCGCGTCGATGCGCTGCTCGACGCGCCGCTGCTCCGCCGCCTCCAGCTTGCCGAACTCCTCGGGCTCCATCACGCCGTCGCCCGCCTTGTTGAACGGGCCGAAGCCGAAGCCGCTCGGCGTGCGCACCAGCGCGATGCCATCGGCGCGCGCGCGCGCGCCCAGGTCGTTCAGCGCGTGCTCCTGGCGCTCGGCGAGCTCGGTCTCGATCTCGCGGTGGCGGTTGCGGTACTCGTCGGTCTCGAACGCCGCGGCGATCGCGGCCGACAGGTCCTCGACCAGGCGCGCCATCGCGTCGCGGAAGGCGTTCGCCTGGCCGGCGGGCAGGCGCAGTGCGCGCGGCCGGTGCGGCGCGTCGAAGTTGAAGACGTAGCACCAGTCGGCCGGCGCGGCGCGCCGCGCCGCCTCGGCCTCCAGGCGCGCGCGCACCAGGCTGTGCCGGCCGACGCCCACCGGCCCCATGGCGAAGAGGTGGTAGCCCTCGCGCTGCATGCCCAGGCCGAACGCGAGGGCGTCCTCGGCGCGCGCCTGCCCGGGCACGCCGGCGGGGCCCTGCAGCTCGGCGGTCGTGGCGAAGCCGAGCGCCGCCGGGTCGCACCGGCGCCGCAGGGCGGAAGGGGGAAGGGTCATGGCTTGCGAGTGTGCCGGGCGCGGGGCCGGGTCCGTTGACTTGCGTCAAAGGGCCGGGCGGGGCGCCTCTTTATGGTGTGCCCATGGATCCGCTCAAGAGCCCGCTGCTCACCGACCTGTACCAGCTCACCATGCTGCAGGCGTACTACGCCCAGGGCATGACCGGCACGGCGGTGTTCGAGCTGTTCGTGCGCAAGCTCCCGCCCGGACGGCGCTTCCTCGTCGCCGCGGGACTGGAGCAGGCGCTCGATTTCCTCGAGGGCGCGCGCTTCGGCGCGGAGGAGCTCGACTGGATCGCGCGCTCGGGCCTCTTCGCCCCGGGCTTCGCCGCGCGCCTCGCGGACTGGCGCTTCACGGGCGAGGTGGACGCCATGCCGGAAGGCACGCTCTTCTTTCCCGACGAGCCGATCGTGCGCGTCGCGGCGCCGATGCCCGAGGCGCAGCTCGTCGAGACGCGGCTGCTCAACCTCGTGCACTTCCAGACGGTGGTGGCCTCCAAGGCCGCGCACATCCGGCTCGCGGCGCCGGGCAAGGGGCTGATCGACTTCGGCCTGCGCCGCGCGCACGGCGCCGAAGCCGGCCTGCTCGCGGCGCGCGCCGCCTGGCTCGCCGGCTTCGACGGCAGCGCCACCGCGCTCGCCGCGCCGCGCTTCGGCATCCCGGTGTTCGGCACCATGGCGCACTCCTTCGTGCAGGCGCACGCGAGCGAAGCCGCGGCCTTCGCGCATTTCGCGGCGGCGTTCCCGGAAAATGCGGTGCTGCTGGTGGATACCTACGACACGCTCGAGGGCGCGCGCCGCGCGGCGGCCACGCCGGGGCGGCTGAAGGGCGTGCGCCTCGATAGCGGCGACCTCGACGCGCTGTCGCGCGAGGTGCGCGCCATCCTCGATGCCGCCGGGCATCGCGACGCCATCATCTTCGCCAGCGGCAACCTCGACGAAGAGCGCGTCGCGGCGCTGGTCGCCGCCGGCGCGCCGATCGACAGCTTCGGCATCGGCACGAGCCTCACCACCTCGGCGGACGCGCCCTACCTCGACGCGGTGTACAATCTCGAGGAGTACGCGGGCGTGC
>Ga0224500_10001453_pt1 | contig 13925 bp, 13 predicted proteins | sample SF_Oct11_sed_USG_FD_168126 | JGI IMG/M metagenome (GOLD analysis project Ga0224500, IMG submission 168126) | Sediment microbial communities from San Francisco Bay, California, United States - SF_Oct11_sed_USGS_4_1 | ecosystem: Environmental > Aquatic > Marine > Sediment | place: USA: California... | reverse complement strand
CCCTCGTAGGAGATCCTCGAGAAGCTGAATTCGATGCGGGGCGTATGCCCGGCGATCGGGCGCATCTCCACCTCGAGCCGGTCCGGAACCGGCTGCCCGCAGTGGTGCCGGCGCAGGTGCTCCGCCAGCAGCTCGGCGAAATCGGGGTCGACGAGTTCGGTCAGGGGCCGCCCGACGAGCTGCGCGGGCGAGGTCGCGCCGCACAGTTCGGCGAACTTTGCGTTCGCCACGCGGATCCCGTCGTGCTCGACGGCAACGGCTTCGTTCATCGCCTCGTTCAGGCGGCGGAAGACAAACTCGCGCTCGGTCCGGGTCGTCGATTCCTGCTGCAACCGGGCAATCAGCTCGTCCGCGCCCTCGGCCAGCTCGCGAACCCGGTGCACTTCCCGGTTACGCCACACGAGCAGGATCCCCAGCAGCAGTGCCAGCAGTCCGACGACAATCAAGGCGGCGATCAGCATTGCGTGGTTAGGACCGGCCATGTCCCTGGAAAGCGCGACGCCGGGTGGCGCCCCATCCCCTCGATATTGTTGTTTTGTTGAGTTGCCGTCGAAGCATACTGGAACCGTTCGCCTGCACCCGCAGGATTGACCATAATCATGCGGCAAGATCGGCTTGTCGCGACGGATCGAAGTCCTTAACCTTCGCGCCGCGCGTTGCCCGACGCCGAGCCGCCCGAGAATCCGGAAGCCAGACCCATGCGTGACGTCGAATCCGCCCGCCGCCAGATGATCGAGCAGCAGGTCCGGGCTTGGGACGTGCTCGAACTGAAGGTGCTCGCCGCAATGGAGCGCATCCGGCGCGAGGAGTTCGCCCCGCCGGCCTACCGGGATCTGGCGTTCGCCGACATGAACCTGCCGCTCGGCCACGGCCAGGTCATGCTGGCACCGAAGCTGGAGGGGCGCATCCTGCAGTCGCTCGAGCTCCAGCCCGACGATTCGGTGCTCGAGATCGGCACGGGGAGCGGGCACTTCGCCGCCTGCCTCGCTGCGCTCGTCCGCAGCGTCCGCTCGATCGAGATCTTCCCCGACCTGGCCGAGACCGCCCGCGCCAACCTGGTGCGCTGCGGCGTGCACAACGTCAACGTCGAGGTCGCCGACGCCTTCGCCCTGCACGACCTGGCCGGATACGACGCGATCGTGCTGACGGGTTCACTGCCCGTCTACCATGCCCGCTTCGAGCAGGCATTGCCCGAGGGTGGCCGCCTGTTCGCCGTCGTCGGCCAGGGCCCCGTCATGGAAGCCCGGCGGGTCACCTGTACCGGCCACGGTGAATGGCTGCGGGAAAGTCTCTTCGAAACGGCCATGGACCCACTGCTCCATGCACCCGAACCGCCGAGGTTTGTCTTCTGAGCACCCGCGCCCCGACGGCGCAGGACTGGAAAGCAGGCCCGCAGGTGATATAGTCTTGTACAACACCAATTGACCTTCAGGGCGACGCGTTCGCCAATGGGTGAATTCATGCGCAAGAAGTCCTTCCTGCTCGTCTGCGGCGTCGCGCTGGCCCTGCTCGGGCCCGCCGGCCAGGCCGAGAACCTGATCGAGGTCTACCAGGCGGCCATCAAGAACGACCCGCTGATCCGGGAGGCTGAGGCGCGGCGCATGGCGGCCCTCGAGGCGAAGCCACAGGCTCGCGGCCTGCTGCTGCCGCAGGTCAGCGTCGGCGGCCAGGCCTATACCAGCAACGCCGATACCGAGGGCTTCCAGCGCCAGTTCCGCGAGGTCGTCGACCCGGTCACCGGCGAGTCGTCGGCCGTCCCGGTGTCCGTACCGTTCAAGAACAAGACGGACACGGACATGTACTGGGACTACGACGCCCAGCTCACCCAGACGCTCTTCCGCTGGGACCAGTGGCAGCAACTCAAGCAGGCCGATTCGCGCGTCGCGCTGGCCGAGGCCAACTATCGCGCCGCGCAGCAGGACCTCATGGTGCGGGTCTCCCAGCGGTACTTCGACGTGCTCGCAGCCGACGATACCCTGAGCGCCGCGCAGGCCACCCTCGAGGCGGTGAACCGCCAGCTCGAGCAGGCCGAGAAGCGCTTCGAGGTGGGCCTGATCGCAATCACCGACGTGCAGGAGGCGCGTGCCGCGCACGACAGCGCGACCGCGGGCGTGATCGCCGCCAAGCGTGCTCTCGCCTCGACGCAGGAGTACCTGCGCGAGCTCACGGGCGAGGCCTATGCCCAGCTCGTGAAGCCGCTCGAGGCCATGCCGCTAGACCAGCCCCAGCCGCTGGACGAGCAGGAGTGGGTGGACCAGGCGGTCGAACAGAACCTCAACGTGGTCGCGGCCCGACTTGGCGTCGACATCGCGAAGTCCAACGTCAAGATCGCGCAGGCCGGCCACATGCCGACCCTCGACCTGTATGCGCGCTACGGCGAGTCGGACTCGGACGCCAGTTCGCTCACGCGGGTGCCGAGCGAATTCCAGGACCCCAACATCCCCGTGCAGTCGTACCCGGCCGACCTCAACCGCGTGGACGACCAGATCGGCGTGCGCCTGAACATCCCGATCTTCAGCGGCGGCGTCACGCGCTCGCAGGTCCGCCAGCAGACTTACCTGCACCGGGCGGAACGGGAGCGCCTGGAAGGCGCGCTGCGCGGCGCCGAACGCGAGACCCGCGACGCCTACCTCGGCGTGCTGGCCGAGAAGGCACGCGTGCAGGCGCTCAAGCAGGCGGTGCAGTCGAACCAGACGGCGCTCGAGGCCACCGAGGCCGGGTTCGAAGTGGGCACGCGAACCACCGTGGACGTCCTCGACGCGCGTCGGCGGCTCTTCGAGGCACAGCGCGACTACTCGCGCAGCCGCTACGACTACCTGATCAACCTCGTACGCCTGAAGTCCGCTGCCGGCGTGCTGCTGCCCCAGGACCTCGGCGCGATCAACGGCTTCCTCACGACTCCGACGACGCTGCCCGTCGTACGTCCGTCGGGCTGAGCAGCGGCACCACCATCGCCACGAGCCGGCGCACCGCGCCCCGGCTCTGCGCGACCACCTGTCGACCACGGGCGCCGTCCTGCCGCGCCTGCTCCGGATCGTCGAACCAGTCGCCGATGCGCTGCGCCATCTCCTCCTTGCCGCGCACGATGCGCAGCGCGCCGCTCTGCAGCAGCAGTTCGGCCACGTCCTGCGCGTTGTGCGTGTGCGGACCCGAGAGCATCGGCATGCCGAGCACGGCGGGCTCGAGCAGGTTGTGGCCGCCGATCGGCACCAGGCTGCCGCCGACGAAGGCGACGTCGGCCGCCGCATAGAACATCTGCAGTTCGCCGAGCGTGTCCACCAGGAACACGGACTGTGCCGCGGCAGGGATCTCGCCCGAGCTGCGCTGCGCAAACGACAGGTCACGCCTGCGCAGCAGTGCGCGCACCGATTCGAAACGCTGCGGATGCCGCGGCACCAGGATGAGCATCGCCTCGGGATGACGGGCCTGCAACAGGACGTGCGCGGCGAGCGCCGCCTCCTCTTCGCCCTCGTGCGTGCTGCCGGCGATCCACACCGGCCTCGAGACCCCGCATTGCTCGCGAAACTGCCGTCCGGCCTCGATGGTCGCTGCCGGGATCTCCATGTCGAACTTGACGTTTCCTGTCACGCGGATGCGGTCTGCCGCTGCCCCGATCGCCTCGAACCGCTCCGCGTCGGCCGGCGTCTGCGCGCCGATCAGGATGCCGTGCGAAAGCGTCTCCCTGAACAGCGACGCCATGCGCCGATACCGGTCCACGGACCGCGTGGAGACCCGCGCGCTCGCCATGACGAGCGGGATCCTGCGCCGGCCGAGGGCGTTGTAGAGCGTCGGCCAGATCTCGGTCTCGAGAATGATCGCGACGCTGGGCTGGATGCGATCGAGGAAACGCCGCACGGCGCCCGGCAGGTCGTAGGGAAGGTAGCAGTAGCGAACGGTATCGCCGAACAGCGTCCGGGCACGCTGCGCACCGGTCGGCGTCACGGTCGTGATCACGACCGGAAGGCCCGGGAACTGCTGCCTGAGCGCCTGGACGAGGCCCGCCGCGGCCTGCACCTCGCCGACCGAGACCGCGTGCACCCAGACGCAGCCCGGCGCGGGCTGCGGCTCCACGAAACCGAGTCGCTGGCCGAGACGACCCCGGTAGTCCGGACTCCAGAGCGCCTTCCAGCCCTCCATCGCGATGACCACGGGCGCGAGCAGGTAGGTGAGCAGGACGTAGACGACGCGCATCATGCGTTCGCACAACCTTCGAGCAGCGTGTTCCAGGCCGCATCGTCGAAGCGATCCGGCGGCAGGCCGATCGTCACCTTCTGCAGCGAGCGGTGCAGGCGCCCGAGCACACGCTGCTCCCAGGCACCCCGCGCCCGCAGGCGCCCGCGATCGAAGTCCACGACGTACACGGCGCTCTCCAGGCCCAGCAGCAGATTGTGGGCGTTCAGGTCGGCGTGCTGCACCCCGTGCGCGTTCAGGCGTCCGACGCAGGCGCCGATCGCGCGCCAGGTCGCGGGCGCGAGCGGCGCCGACGCCAGGGCCCGGGCGACGGTGAGGCGGGTCGGCAATTCCTCGGTGATCAGGTCGGCACGATAGCCGAGCCCCGCACGCGCGTACCGCGCCGCCACCGGCGAGGGCACCGGCAGGCCGGCGTCGCGCAACGACTGCAGCAGCCGCCATTCGCGAAAGGCGCGGGTGCGGTCGGCGCCGGTCCAGAGATAGACATCGTCGAGCAGGCGGGCGACGAGTCCGCCGCGGCGGTAATGACGCAGCACCCAGCGTCGCGTGCCCTGGTGCACGAACGCGACCGTCCCCCGGCCGCCGGCCGTCTCCTCGAGAGCGCCGAGCGCGCGCCAGTGCTCGCGGTCGAAGACCCGCTCGTCCAGCTGGCCGCTGCGCGAAGCATCGTATAGCATCGCGCCGCGCGCGGTCCGCACGAGCGTTTCCGGGCCTGCGCTCACTTCGCTCCGCTCTCCTGGCTGGCTCCCGGGACGGATTGTTCACCATCGGACTGCCGCTGCCTACCGCCCAGCACATGTCGTCACTCACCGATACCCCGCCCGGGCGGATCTGCGTGCTGCGTCTCTCGGCCCTGGGCGACGTATGCCACGTGCTGCCGGTGGTCCGCACGCTGCAGGATGCCTGGCCGGGGGCCGCATTCACCTGGATCATCGGCAAGCTCGAACACAAGCTGCTCGGGCACCTGCCGGACATCGAGTTCATCGTCTTCGACAAGAAGGCCGGGCGCACGGCCTACCGGGCGCTGCGCGAGCGCATGGCCAGGCGACACTACGACGCGCTGCTGCACATGCAGCTCGCCATCCGCGCGAGCCTCGCGGCGACCCTGGTGCCCGCCACGACCCGGGTGGGCTTCGATCGCGCCCGGGCGCGCGAGCTGCAGTGGCTGTTCACCAACGAGCGCATCGAGGCGCGCAGCCGGGAACACGTGCTCGACAGCCTGTTCGGGTTCGCCGAGCGGCTGGGCGTGCGGAAACGTTCGATGCGCTGGGACATCCCGCTCCCCGAGGCCGCGCTCGAGTACGCGCGACGCGTCGTTCCGGACGGCCGTCCGACGCTCGTCGTGAGCCCGTGCTCGAGCCACGTGCTGCGCAACTGGGGCGCCGCCCACTACGCCACCGTCGCCGATTACGCGGCCCGCCGCCACGGCCTCCAGGTGCTGCTCTGCGGCGGGCGCAGCGATCTCGAGCTCGAGTACGGATCGCGGATCGAGGCCCTGGCGCGGGAGCCGATCGTGAACCTGGTCGGCAAGGACACGCTGCTCGAACTGCTCGCGACGCTGCAGCGGTCCACTGCCGTGCTGACCCCGGACTCGGGGCCTGCGCACATGGCCACGACCGTCGGGACGCCGGTCATCGGGCTCTATGCCGCGACGAACCCGGCGCGCAGCGGCCCCTACTACAGCCGGGAGTGGTGCGTGGATCGCTACGAGGCTGCGGCGCTTCGCTTCCGCGGGCGCCCGGCCGACGCGCTGCCCTGGACCAGCAAGATCGAGGAGCCCGGCGTCATGGACCTGATCACCGCGGACGACGTCATCGAGCGGCTGGACGCCCTGCTCGCGGCGGGCGCGCCCCGCACGCCGATCGGCTGACGCTGCCCCTCCGAGCGGGGATAATGGCGGCCTGCATTCATCGAGGACACGCGCCGTGACGGCCGAACCCAGCGACAAGCTCATCCAGCCGAATGCCCAGAGTCAGTACGAGGTGACCCCGGGCGACCTGCCGCTTTCGTGCCCGATGCCCGGCATGCAGTTGTGGAACAGCCACCCGCGCGTCTACCTGCCGATCGAGAAGACCGGCTGGGCGAAGTGCCCCTACTGCTCGGCGGAATACACGCTGCGGAAGTGACCGGTCGCGCTAGCGCTTGTAGTCGGCGTAGCTCTTTTCCTCGACCAGTAGCGACCCGAGCTTCGTGTTGATGCGCTTCTTGATCGCGGCGCGCTCGTCATTGGTGAAGTAAACGGCGCGCGCAAGCCCGACGAACTCCCCGTCGAACCGGGCGTCGCGCTCGTGGTCGCGGATCCGGTCCTCGATGTCCCAGAGCTTGCCGTTGACGTCGCGCAACCCCGCCCATTCGGCGCTGATGTCGGTGGCGGACCAGGCGGACGCATTCCAGGTGTCCATCAACAACGCAAGCTCGGTGCGCACGTTGTGCAGCTTCGCTGCGTCCGTCATGCGTTGCGACTTGATCTCGAGGATCGTGATCTTGTCGATCAGCTCGCCCGGGGAAATCGGTACCAGTAGTTCGGCCATGCGCCGAAAATAGGGGACATTCTCCTTTTTCGCAATCGCCGGGAAGGCGGAAGCCCGCTACTTCATCGCCGCGTTCCAGATTTCGGTCACGGCCGCACGCGTGGCGTCGAACTCGTCCCCGGGCACGACGCTTTCCTCGGCCTCGAGGGACAGGTGATGCATGCGCTGGCGGTAGGCCCGGTAGGCGCCGGTGAGCACGTCCACGGTGGCCTGGGGCACGAGGTCCGCCGAAGCGAGGCTCTCGAGCTGGCGGATGTTGTCCGAGTAGGTGACGAGTTCGGGGTAGCGCTCCGACCAGCGGAGCGTCCAGTACTGCGCCAGGAACTCGATGTCGGTGATTCCACCGGCGTCCTGCTTGAGGTCGAACTGTCCCGTTCCCGAGCGCGACAACTCAGCACGCATGCGCTCGCGCATGGCTCGCACGTCCTCGCGCAGCGTGTCGCGTCGGATCGCAAAGCGCAGCAAGTCGCGACGCAGGGCCTCGAAGCGGGCGCGCAGCGCGGGCGGTCCGGCCACGACCCGCGCGCGCAGCAATGCCTGGTGCTCCCAGGTCCACGCGTCGCCGCGCTGGTACTCGCCGAAGCCCTCGATGCTCTGCACCAGCATCCCGCCCTTGCCGCTCGGTCGCAGCCGGGTATCGACCTCGTAGAGTCGTCCCGCCGCCGTGTGCACGCTGAGCACGTGCACGAGCCGCTGCACGAGCCGCAGGAAGAAGATGCTGTTGTCCAGGACCCTGGGGCCCGTCGTACGCTGCGTCTCGCCGGCCGAGTCGTGCAGGAACACGAGGTCGAGGTCCGAGCCGTAGCCGAGTTCGATGCCGCCGAACTTGCCGTAGGCGACGACGATCATGCCCGCCTGGGCGGGGTTCGACCCGTCCGCCCCGCAGCACGGGACACCGTGGCGAGCGACGATCTGTTCCCACGACAGCGACAAGGCCTCGGCGACGATGAGTTCCGCGATGTCGGTGAGCCGGTCGCTCACCTTCATGAGCGGCAACCGCCCCGTGAGGTCCGGCACGGCGACACGGAACATGGCCGCCCGCTGGAACTGCCGGAGGAGGTCCACCTGCTGCTCGGGATCGTCGGCGCCCGCGCCTGCCATGCGCGCGCGCAGGTCGTGCTCGAACTCGGCGCGGGTCGGCGTGGTCTCGAACAGCCGTTCGTCCAGCAGTTCGTCGAGCAGCAGCGGGAACGCGGCGATCTGGTCGGTGAGAAACTGCGAATGCGCGCAGAGCTCGACGAGCCGCCGCCGCGCGATGGCGTTCTCGTTCAGCAGCGCGAGATAGACCGTACGACCGCCGATGCGTTCGATGACGTGGATCACGCGACCGAGTGCCAGCGCCTCCTCTTCCCCGCCGGCGATGGCCTGCAGCAGGGACGGCAGCACGGTGTGCAGGCGGCGGCGGCCGGTCTCGTCGAGGCGACGGTAGTAGGTGCTGTCGCGCAGCAGGTTCAGGCGCTCGAGAACGGGCTCGATGCTGACGATGCCGGCCATGCCGAGCAGGTCGACGCGCCGCGCATCGTCGATCTCGGGCTCGAGCAGGGTCTCGAGGGCGCGCGTCGTCTCCCCGGCCGCGCCGGGCTCGACGGGCGCGAAGATGAGCGACTGGAAGTGCGCGCTCACGCGCCGGCGGTGTCGCTCGATCTCGGCCTCGAGCGACGGCCAGTCCGTGGCCCCCATGCCGAGCGCCAGGCGTGCACGTCCGGCGTCGTCCCGCGGCAGGTCGTGGGTCTGCTCGTCGTTGCGTTCCTGCAGGCGGTTCTCGACCCGCCGCAGGAAGCGATAGGCGGCGCCGAGTTCCTCGACGGCACTGGCGGACAGCAGCTTCTGGCCGGCCAGCAGCGGCAGTGCCTCGAGCAGGCGCCGCGTCTGCAGGGCGGGCTTGCCGCCGCCGCGAATCAGCTGGAAGGCCTGCACGACGAACTCGATCTCGCGGATGCCGCCAGGCCCGAGCTTGACGTTGTCGCGCAGCTCGCGGCGCTCGACCTCGCGCGAAATGAGGTCCTTCATCTCGCGCAGCGACTCGAAGACGCTGAAATCGAGGTAGCGGCGGAACACGAAGGGACGCAGCACGTTCCGATAGAGCTCGTCGTAGGCGCCCGCGCCGTGCACGGGACGCGCCTTCACGTAGGCATAGCGCTCCCAGTCCCGGCCGTGCTGCTGCAGGTAGTCCTCGAGTGCGTCGAAGCTCACCACCTGGGGCCCGGAATCGCCGAAAGGGCGCAGCCGCAGGTCCACGCGGTACACGAACCCCTCGTCCGTGACCGAGCCGAGCATCTGCGCCGCGCGGCGGGCGAGCCGCGCGAAGTATTCCTCGTGCTCGAGCGGCCGTGATCCTGTCGTCTCGCCGTGCTCGGGGAAGAGGAAAACGAGGTCGATGTCCGAGGAGAAATTGAGCTCGCCGCCGCCGAGCTTGCCCATGCCGAGCACCAGCAACTCGAGCGGCGAGCCGTCCGCGCCGCGCGGCACGCCGTGCCGCGCCTCGAGCATGGCGCCGGCCCGCCCGCAGGCGGCCCGGATGCAGACGTCGGCCAGCAGTGACAGTTCGCCGAGCACCGTCTCGATGTCGGCGAGGTTCGCGAGATCCCGCCAGGCGATGCGCGCCAGCTGGCGGCGACGGAATCGCCGCAGCGCATCCATGAACTGCGCGTCGTCGGCGGCGGGATCGAGGTTGGCCTCGAGGTCCTGCCGGAGCGCTTCCTCGCTGGCCGGCTCGTCGAGGCGTCGCTCCGCGAAGAGCCAGGCCAGCAGGCCGCGATCGCGCAGGCAGGCCTCGGCGACGAAGTGGCTGCACGCCCACACGAACGGCAGCGACGCGCGGTGACGGGACGGCGCGTCGGCGGCGGCCGAATCGGCGGATGCCGCCAGCCGTGCCAGGCGATCCTCGAGGTCCGGGCGCAGGATCGACGGGATGTTCGACAGGTCCCAGGTCATGGCATCAGCGCTCCTCCGTCACCCGGGCCGCAAGCAGTGCGCCTGCCACGAGCAGCAAGGACGCCAGCACGAAGGCCCCGCCCGGCAGCTGCAGGTGTGCACCCGCGCCGATGAAGTAGGCGAAGGCGCCGGCGAACAGCGAAGGTCCGATCATGATGGCGATGCCCTGCACGCTACCCGTCGCCCCCTGCAGCGAGCCTTGCTCCGACGGCCCGATGTGCCGCGTCATGATGCCCTGCGCCGCCGGCGAGGCCAGTCCCCAGAGCGCCACGACGGGCACGGCCAGCAGGAACAGGTGCCCCGTCGGGGCGAGCCCGTACATCAGGAACCCGACGGCGCCGCAGGTCAGGCCCGCGAGCAGCACCCGCCGCTCCCCCAGTCGACGCACCATCGGCCCGACGAGACCGCCCTGCACGATGGACGAGCAGACGCCGATGCCGGCCATCACGAACCCCACCGCACGTGCATCCCAGCCGTAGCGATAGTCGGCATACAGCACGAAGGTCGCGGGCAGCGCGACGTGCGCGAGCATGCTCAGGAACACCACACCTGCGAGCCCCGACAATTCCGGGTGTGATCGCAACAGTCTGAGGGACCCGAGCGGGTTTGCGCGGCGCCATTCGAACGGACGACGTTTCTCCGGAGGCAGGGACTCAGGCAGCACGAAGAGCCCGTACATCGCATTCAGGAGACTGAACCCGGCGGCAGCCCAGAACGGCAGGCGTGGATCGATGCTGCCGAGCAGCCCGCCGAGCGCCGGACCGAGCACGAAACCGAGTCCGAACGCCACCCCGAGCATGCCGAACGCCGACGAGCGTCGCTCCACCGGCGTCACGTCGGCCACGTAGGCCATGCCCGTGCTGGCGCTCGCCGCGGTGATCCCGGAGATGACGCGACCGACGAACAGCCAGCCGAGGTTGGGGGCGAGCGCCATGAGCACGTAGTCGAGGCCGAGCCCGAAATTCGACAGGAGCACGACCTTGCGCCGGCCATAGCGGTCGGAGAGCGCCCCCACGATCGGCATGGACAGGAACTGCATCAGCGCCCAGACGGTGCCGAAGATGCCGTACACCTTCGCGGCGCTCGCGGTGTCGCCACCCATGAAGTCCTCGATGAGGTGCGGAAGCACCGGGATGATCATCCCGAGCGCGAGCATGTCGAGGACGATGGTGACGAAGATGAACGCGAGCGCCGCGCGACGGCGTCCGCCCACCAGGGCGCCGGCGTTCATCCCTTGTTCAGCCGTAGCGCAGCACAGCGCGTGCCTCGAATTCGCCGCAGCGGAAACCTGGGACCAGTCCGATATCGAGCAGGACGCCGAGTCCGCACAAGGTGTAGCCCGCCTGCCGGCTCAGGGCGAAGGACGCGCCGAGCGTGCCCCCGGTCGCCAGCACGTCGTCGATCAGCAGCAGCCGCCCGCGTCCGGTCTGCATCTCGAGGATGCCGGCGCCGTATTCGAGATCGTAGGCGACGTCGACGACCGGTGGCGGCAGCTTGCCCTTCTTGCGGATCGGCACGAAGCCCTTGCCGCGACGCTCGGCGAGTGCCGAGGCCAGGATGAAGCCGCGCGACTCGATGCCGGCCACGGCCTCCACCTGCGCCCACTCGTCATCCGAAAAGAGCGCCTCGATCGCGCCGATCGTCGCGCCGAAGCGCTCACGCAGCAGCGGGTTGATGTCTCGGAACAGGATGCCGGGCTTGGGGAAGTCCGGAATCTCGCTGACCAGGTCTCTGAGTTCTTGCATGCGCACCTCGAACGGCCAGCCTAGCGAAAATCGTCGGCCACCGCGAGGCGGCCGGGAACCGCCTGCCAGGCGGGCTGCAGGCGGGCTGGCCCCCGCCGTGCATCGAGGCTGTACACGAGTGCGAGGCAGCCCACCGCCGAGAGCACCAGGCCGGTGATGAAGGTCGGCGCGTAGCCCACCGCGTCGGCGATGGTGGCCGCCGTGACGTTGGCCAGCCCCATGGCGACGACGATCGCACAGGCGAGCAGCGTGTAGTCGGTGCCCGCGTGCTCTGGATCCGACGCGTCCATCATCAGCGTGAAGAGCGCCACCGTCGCCATGCCCCCGAGCAGGTGCTCGGCCACGGTGCCGGCCCAGAACATCGCGATGCCGCCGACGCCGAGCGCGGCCAGGACATAGAACAGCAGGCTCGCGGTCTGCAGCAGCCCGCAGACGAGCAGTGCGCGGCGACGTCCCGCGCGGAAGGCGAACCAGCCACCGAGCGCCGCCCCGGCCAGGCTCGAGACGGAACCCACGGTGCCTTTCATGAGCGCGATCATCTCCTTCGAAAGCCCGGAATCCCGCATGAACGGCCCGACGAGGGAGGCGACCATGGAGTCGCCGAACTTGTAGAAGCAGATCAACGCGACGAAGGCCAGCATCCCCGGCACGCGCAGGCGCTGCGTCCACGCGAGCGCGAGCCGCGTCCCATCCACCGTGGCCGGCCGCGGCTCGCGCGGCGGTTCCCTCAGCGTGAGGACGGGCAGCACCGTCAGGGCGAGCAGCCCCGCCATACAGAGGAACATGGTCGACCAGTCAGTGCGCGCGAAGATCCACAGCAGCAGGCCGCCGCCGACGATCATGCCGGCGCGGTAGGCACCCACCTGGACGCCGTTCGCCAGGCCCCGCTCGCGCGGATCGAGGATGCGGACCGCGAGCCCGTCGGTGGCGACGTCCTGGCAGGCCGCGATCAGGTTGAAGAGGAACGCAGCCGCCAGCACGAGCAGGTAGCTACGGCCGAGGTCGAGCTGCGACAGCAGCAGGGCCCCGACGACCGACGCCACCTGCAGCGGCAGCAGCCACTGCCGGCGCGTGCCCCAGTGATCCACGTAGGGGGCCCAGAGGAACTTGAGCGCCCATGGAAGGAACAGCAGGCTCGTGGCGCTGATCGCCTTGAGCGACAGGCCGGCATCGCGCAGCAGCACCGGCAGCGCCTGCGTGAAGAAGCCGTAGGGCAGTCCCTGCGCGACGTACAGGGCGGTGAGCAGCAGGATCTTGTGACGGCGGGTCATGCGGGCTGCGAGAATCGCGTTTCATGCCGGAGGAAAGCAAGTGAACGTGACCGACGCCCTCACCTCGCGAATGAGTTGCCGAGCCTTCCTGCCCACGCCCGTCCCGGAGGCGACCGTGCGCACGATCCTCGAGACCGCGCGCTGCGCGCCGTCCGGCGGCAACCTGCAGCCGTGGCACGTCCACGCGCTCGCGGGCGCCCCACTGGCGGAACTCGTCGCGCTCGTGCGCAGCAGGCTCCCGGCCCATCCCCGCGGCGAGGGGGCCGAGTACGACGTCTACCCGGCCGGGCTGTGGGAGCCTTATCGCTCGCGCCGCTTCAAGTGCGGCGAGGATCTCTACGCGACCATCGGCGTCGAACGCGGGGATACCTTCGCCCGGCTGCTGCAGTTTGCACGGAACTACGAGTTCTTCGGCGCCCCCGTCGGACTCTTTTTCTGCATCGACCGGCGCATGGGCCCGCCGCAATGGTCTGACCTCGGCATGTACATGCAGAGCGTCATGCTGCTCGCCAGAGAACACGGCCTGCACACCTGCGCGCAGGAGGCGTGGTCGGTGTGGTATCAGACGGTCGGCGAATTCCTGCTCCTGCCGCCGGAGCTGATGCTCTTTTCCGGCATGGCGCTGGGCCACCGGGACGAATCGGCGCCCATCAATGCCCTGCGCACCGACCGGGCGCCACTCGAGGAGTTCGCGAGCCTCAGGGGGTTCTGAGCCGCCGGCGCTGCGCGTCGGAATTTCTTACGACCCCCGTTCGGGCGTGGCCTTCGGGCTTATGTCTCGAAGGCGTCCCCGCGCGCCCCGCAACGTGAACTAGGTCACGCCCCGCAGCGGATGTTGGCATTGCGCCACAGAGGACGGCTGTCGCCCCGGTTGACAGGCATCCGCGCGGACCCGCTCGCACATGGCGCATCAGGGCCTGCAATTGCTGCGAAATCGACCGGGCCGGTGCTCTGGCACGCATCCTGCAACTGTACAAGCAGCAGCGTCGCGTGAGCGCTACGGAGAGGATCACATGAGTCTCAGTTGGATCAGCAATCGCAGCCTCAGGATTTCGCCGAAGGTCCGCCTGGTCGAGGATGGCGAGGTCGAAGCCCTGCGCCGCAAGCTCGAGGACCTCGAATGGAGGCCGGAGAACGGCTTCCTCAAGGACCAGGTGATCGAGAAGTCGCCGCCGGCGGGCCGCGCGCCGCGCGCCGCGTGAGACCAGGCCCGCTCAAGACCGGTTGCGTCGCCGGGCCTCCATCGGGTGCTC
>Ga0224500_10001450_pt1 | contig 13934 bp, 8 predicted proteins | sample SF_Oct11_sed_USG_FD_168126 | JGI IMG/M metagenome (GOLD analysis project Ga0224500, IMG submission 168126) | Sediment microbial communities from San Francisco Bay, California, United States - SF_Oct11_sed_USGS_4_1 | ecosystem: Environmental > Aquatic > Marine > Sediment | place: USA: California... | reverse complement strand
CCGTTCGTCACAATCACGGTTTCGCTCCGCCGCTCTTGACTGAACGGAGGATCATTTTTTCGAGTAGGTAGGCCAGCACCGACATCCCGAGGGATATCAGCCAGAATTCTAATCGGCCTGCAAGAGACCGGGGTTTCGTCGTCGTGCTCATCGTGGGAGCATTATCAAGGAATGCTGCGTTGCCCGCAAGAGGGAAGTAACTCGCAGCCGAGCCTCCAACTTCCACCATCCGGCCTCCGTCCCTGATGAATCGAATAAGATACAGAATCGAATAAGATACAGATGGTATTCAGTTAGACTGGTAGCATGATTCATTCAATCGGACGCCTCCCCCATCCGATGTCGTAAGCTGCTGATAGGTAATATATTCTAAGAGTGCATCCGTATAATCTGTGCTGGAGTAGCGACCCGGGAATGAATTATGCGTTGATCTCGACAGACCGTGATCTTGTGTCTGTGAGATGCTGTGTGATTCCAGGCAGAATGTGTGGATTTACACAGAAGATACGCGTATATTGAGTATCCAAGCATGTATACTCTCTTGGAGACAGGTGACGGGAACAAGGAGGCGTCACTCGGAGGCGAGGGGCAACTCAGGAGAGATACGTTGCTGTGCGAAGGTGCTTGTGTGATGTGGCTAGACCAGATTGTTTTGGATCTGCGGGTGTAGAGAAAGGAGCAATCATCATGAGACGCTTCATGATCATAGTTGGCGCGGCGATGGGGCTTATATTCCCGTTCCCCTGGGGTTCCGTAGCGGCAGAGGGAGAAGGAAAAGCCACTCAAACAAGCGCATCTCAGCCGAAGTCCGATCCTATTACGAAACCCATACTGTATGTTCCACCAAGGAAAGGGGCCCCAGCTGCAGGACTTAGGAGGGGCGGGGGGACGCGCGGAACGAACGAGAGCCTCCCGATGATCAGCCTGTTGGCTCCCGACCATGTTGGGTTCACGCTTCAAGAGCAGCCGGTCCTGTTTTGGTTCACCCCGACCAACCACAACCTGTCGTATGAATTCACGCTTATCGGCGACAATGCCGATGCTCCGTTGATAGAAGCGAAGCTCGCAAGTCCGGCCAGAGGCGGTGTGCAGCAGATCAGGCTCGCCGACTACAAGGCGAAATTAGTGCCGGGAGAACGGTACCTCTGGTCGGTGGCGCTGGTCATGGATCCTGATGAGCCGTCCGCCAATGTTGTGGCAAAGGGAGCAATCGAACGGGTCACTCGCGATAAACTGGAACAACCCTTGTCTGGCGACATAACCAAAGCGGATACTCCGAGGCGCTATGCCGAAGCAGGAGTCTGGTACGATGCCCTCATGGCCATTTCTGAGCTGATGCAGGCTAATCCGGTTGATATGGACTTGCCTCGGCAACAGACGGCCTTGCTCGAACAGGGGGGACTTGCGGAGGTTGCATCGAGTATCCAGCACATGCGCAAACCCTGAGAATGTCCGTTGCTCGTGAAGCGTGGTACGGTTACAGCTGAAGCTTGAGGTTGGAAGTTGGAGGCAGGCATCTCACACCTCAAACCTCGGGGTTCTAACTCCCCAACGTGCAACGTTTCACGCATGACGCTTTACGGCCTTTGGGCACTGTGTTATTCGCTTGGCTTGTTCGTAACGTCAGGTTGGACAACACGGAATGCCGAGAGGGCCTGAGATTTTCCTTTCAAAGCCACTTCTCCAATACTTTCTAACTGAAAGCGGTTGTCGAGCAGTTGAGCTGTGACCTCACTGATCAAGATCCGGCATGGGCGACGGTTTTGAGGTTCCGCAATAGTCCCCCTGCCAAAATTTTCCAAATGAGCGGCGGTGTTGACCGTGTCCCCGATGGTGGTGTATTTCATGCGTTGAGCGCTCCCTAAACATCCGGCGACCAACGGTCCTGTATGGATGCCGATTCGCATGCCCACCGTTGGAAGGCCAGTCTGGACATGGGCATCATTCAGTTTGAGCATAGTCTGTTCCATCGCTAACGCACAGGTCACCGCGTTGACCGCATCTCTCGCCACTTCTTCGTTAGTCTCGCGTCTGAGCGGGACGCCAAAGTCAGCTTTGATGGCATCACCGGCATAGTCGTCTATCACGCCTCCGTGCTTGATGATGACCTGCGTCATGGCATCCAGGTAAGCATTGAGCCAGCTCATCAAGTCCTTGGGGGACATCGTTTCTGAGACGCTGGTGAACCCTTTGAAGTCTGAAAATAACACGGTGGCAACGAGCTCATGAGGTTGTGGGAGTCCGCCTTCGAGTACTTGGTCTCGTTCCTGCCATATTTTATCGGCAACCTCGCGCGAGACATGTTGTGAAAAGAGTTGCATCAGCACGGTCCGGTCCTTTTGTTCTCGCGCCAGCGTCGAGGCCTCGCCGATGGCGATGGCAAGAAACCAGGTGAACGCAGGCGGGATCTCCGGCACCCACCAGCCTGAGAAGAAGAACAGAACGGCCGACAGGGTGATCAGCACAAGGCCCGCGAGCGTAATGAGGGAAAAGCGCCAGATGGATCGTGTCCAGCCTCCGAGGATTCCCCCCAGCATTCCCCAGGCCAGTGTCCAGGCAATCTCTTCGGTTTCGCCCAGCACACGGAGTGGATGCCGTCCATCAATGGCGGCGGCAAGCAGTTGCTCCGTGATGATGCCGTGCAGGAATACACCGGGGAATTGGTCACGGCCCTGGACTCCATAGGGGACCGGGATCTGGAACACATCCGGCACACTCTCTGCCGTCACGCCGATCATGACAATGCGGTTTGCCAGAGAGCGGCGGTCGATTCGCCCATCAAGCAGGTCCGACAATGAAAATGTTTCGAGCGCCTGGCTTGCCGCCCCAAAGTCCAGGAGGATCTGGTAGCCGGCATCATCCGCATTCACATATCCTCCGTCCGAGGCCGCGAACGGCTGCAGGGTAGTTCGGCCCAAGCGAATCCATTCCGGCACGACCGGATCTTGTTCCGGTGCGATGCCGTCCTGGGCCAGATAGAGCGTGGCCAGTTTGAGCGCAAAGGCAGACGCGACGTCATCGCCGTCATCTTGAAAGAGGAGCGCTCTGCGGATCAGCCCGTCAGGATCAACGAGGATATCGTTGAATCCCACTTGCGGACTGCCTTGCAGTACCGATGGAGGAGGGATGCGGGCAACCGTCCCGCCACCCAGCTGGGAAATCATGATGATCCGGGGATGTTTGGGGAGCAGCGTGATGAGCTCTTTATGCCCTGGGGGAACCTCGATGTCGCGATAGAAGTCGACGCCGATGGCTCGAGGCTGGTAGCTGAGGAGGAGACGAAGGGCTTGCACGAGGGTTTTATCCGTAATCGGCCAGCGTCCCTGTCGGCGAATGTCCTCTTCGGAGATCGTGATATAGGCGATGCGCGGCGCACTGAGGGTTGCTGCCGGGCGTGAGCGGAGCAGCCAATCGTAGATATTGAGTTCCAGTTGTTGAAGGAGGCCGGTGCTGCGTATCCCAATAATGACCAACCCGCAGAGCAGGCCGGTCACAAGTCGTATTGCAACCGATGTATACACGGAGTTCAGAGTGTTGCGCATGGGATGACAGCGATCAGCACAAGCCCGGCAAGCCCGCTCAGCGCACAGGGTGCCAGAGCGCCGTATTTTAGCTTATTTACCTCGCATGATTCATGACGATTCGTCGCGAAATCGCCTAGGCAGTGTATCTCGTGAAGCGTCGCACGTTGGGGAGTTGGAGGTCCGAGGTTTGACGCGTGAGATGCCTGCCTCCAACTTCCAACCTCAGGCTTCCACCTTTGACCGCTTCACCGTTGACATACTCACGGCTCTGAGTCCCGTCGAAGGGCGAACTACACTTCACGCGCTAGCAGGCTGCTGAAAAACTCGGTTGCTGCCAACAATATAGCTGGAATGGTCCGTACGGTGTTAACGTAGATATAACTTCAGGATGCGCAAAAAGGCCGTCCAGCAAGGCCGCAGCGAGCGAAGAGGCGAATCGTACTCTGCGCCGTACGTTGAGCCTCTAAGCGATGCGAGAATGCCGCTGGTGGTCTTTTTCCGCATCCTGCTAGAGCCAGTTGTTCAGCAGGAGAAATGGCGCCCAATAGATCGGGTGCTGGAAATCCGGATTCTCCATCACTTTCAGCTGGGCCTGTCGAAGGGCTTGTGCTTTTGAGAGGGCAGAGTTTTTCAATTGTCGATAAAACTCCACGACCAATGTCGACGAGGCTTCGTCGTTCACGAACCAGAGCGTGGCAAGCGCGCTTCGGGCGCCGGCTTTGATCGCAATGCCTGCCAGGCCGAGCGCGGCACGGTCGTCCCCGGCAGCGGTCTGGCAGGCGCTGAGACTCAAGAGCTCGAGCGGTTGATCCCTGAACCGGGAAAGTCCCACGATTTGACTCAGTCGATCCATCGTCAGTTTTTCATCAAACGCCAACAGAAAGCTGTTTCGGACATCCCGCTCGAATTTGCCATGTGACGCGATATGTACGATCGTGGCCGGCTTGGTTTTCATCTCCTGTTCAAACGCCGGCACACGGAACTCCTCGTTCAAGAGGCGATGGGTCTTGTAGAGCCCGCCGATGGCCTCCAGTTCGCCCGCCGCGTTCGGAAGCGCAGGAAAACCCTGCACGCTTTCCGTGAGACCGGCTGAGAGGACCTCGATCCGATCACGGCCGAGCGGCTTGGGATCGGTGAGATTCAACCCCGGCGTGGTCGCTAACGCATACTTTGCGATGAGGAATTGCTTCCCATCGTGCAGGGCTGAAAATGGAATCATGCGGAGCGGACCGTCCGGCACGATCACCAGCGTGTTAATGTCGAATTTCGCAAACTCCGGTTCGAGCGGACGCAGTAAGAGATCGTAAATACGCTGGCCTTTGCGAAGATATTCTCGGGTCGTTTCCTTTTGCAGTAGCCGCCGAAAAGCCAGGGCTTCCTCTCTGAGATCCCCTTGCTTGATGGCGACCGTGATACGATGCATGCCGTCCGGCAGGCTGACCAGCAGTTCTGTTCGATCCGGCAAGATGATGGGGTAGACGATCGCCGCTTGGCGTGAGACATCCTCCAGTTTTGTCTGGCGCGTTTGAAATGCATCGACGCACTCATCGGCAAAGTAGTCACGCAACTCGGCGGTTTTGAACAACTCGATGGCCTCGCGCGCTTTGATCAGATACTGCTGGGCTTCCGTTCGGGACGTGGTTGCACTGGAACGTCGGAGCAGCAGGTCTGCCAGTTCGAAGTACAGCCGACCGCTCGCCTCTCTGAATGACGCACCGGCCAGCGCGGTGCCGGCTGCCATTTCAGGGCGCAGTGTCTGCACGAGATCGGCGGCGCGTTGGTACGAGAGGATCGCCTGATCGATCTTGTCCTGAGCCCGAAGGACACGGCCCAGTTGCCACTCCCACTGATACAAGGATTCCGGGGCATGCACCTGCTGAGCATAGTTGATGGCCAGCCTGGTGAGCATCAGTGTCTCATTGTAGCGCCCATCCAGCTCATAGAGGTGGCCGCGATGGCCCAAGGCATGGGAGGCGGCGCGCACGTCACCGATCGAGTTGGCCACATGACCGGCTGCTTCAAGAACCTCAGCCGCCTGCACATGCAAGCGGCGTCCTGTATCCGGCAGATGGGCCTGAAGACTTTCGAATCCCAACCCGATGGAAATCAGGCCGTAGGCCTTGTCGTGTGAATCAGGGAAGCCATGGACCAGCATCAGCGCCTCATCGAACAAGGTTCGAGCCTCCTGCCACGCTCCCAGCCGCAGGGCGACTGTGCCGCCGTTGATGGTTGACGTGGCGAGCAAGGGGTCTGCATGAGCGGATGCCGCCAGGCGTCGCGCCTCTGCATACGAGGCTGACGCCTCCTGGTCTTGTTTGAGCGCGCTCTGGACGGATGCAAGCGAATGGACGATCGAGGCCACACGGCGCAGGTCTCCCACGTCATGCGCGAGCGGCTTGGCTTGGTGCAGGGTCTCCATCGCGGCGTCCGGACGTCCCCCTGCAAGATAGGCCTGGGCAAGTGATTCCATGGCCGCAGCTTGGCGCGCTCGGTCTTTGCTTCCCTGGGCGAGGACGACGGCCACATCGAGGGTCTGTGCAGCACGGGTATGAAATCCGAGCGAGACATAGGCCTGTGCAAGAGCCAGACGGGCGTCGATTTCCTCAGCCACGCGACCACCCTCATGGGATGACCGGACGGCTTGTTGCCAGATGTCGGCTGCCTGTTCGAAGGCGCCACGGGTGAACGCCTCGTGTCCTTCTTGCAGGAGAGAGCCATGACGAAAAGCCGGTTCGGCCGCTGTCATGTGAGCCGGCACGGAAGACGCGATCAGCAACGGCAGACCCAGGGCAACAACAAGGGCGATACCGATGGTTGCCACCCCAGCATCTCGCTCTGAATGGCGAACGGGGCGCCAGCACGTAACCGTAGATCTGTCTGGAGGCGAGAGGTGGTTCTTCATGGCCGTTCCTCCATCCCGTTAGAAGGGTTGCAGGACCACTTGCAGATGGATTCCATGATCCTGCATGTTGCCGTTGGTGCTGTACGGTGGATCGTTCGTTCCAGACCCCCGCAACCGGTATCCCCAATAGAGTTCAAAGTACCCTTGATTCTTGGGGAGGAAGGCGGTTCGGAGCCCCACGCCGACGCTCATTAAACTCTTGGGAGCCTCTGTCGAGTCCTTGGCGGCCCAGGCCCTCGCATAATCGAAGAACGGAGCCACTTGCAGCAAGTCCTCCCTGGCCCCGAATAACCAACGGGAGACCGGAAGGCGTGGCTCAATCGAGAAGAGAAACGCGTTGTCTCGCAGGAGGCTGAGCTCACGATAGCCCCGCACGCTGTAGCGTCCGCCGACCGGAATCTGCTCGAGCGGAAACAGGCGGTCATTGGTCAACTGCAGATCGACCCGGCCCAGCAGCTGCGTGCCGGCATACTGCTCGAATCGTCGCAATCCCTGAAGTTGTCCGACCCAGGAAAAGTACCGGCCGTCGGCCACCGGGCCGGAATTGGTCGTCGCATCCAGTACGTCCAACCCGACGGAGAAACGCGACCGGACCCCGATGATCGTATCCTGGCTTCGATAGGTCCAATCCTGGAGAAAGCGCAGCGCGGCGATGTTGGCGACACCGTTCTGGTAGCCGGCAAAGAAGTCGAACGGCTGGCCCAGCAAGAGATTCTTATTGTACAGATACTCGCCTTGCACCCCGACGTTCACTTGCTGTGTGAGCGTGCGGTACACCGGCTGTTGCAGCATGACACTGAAGATCTCCGTATGGCCTTCGATGCCCAGGGTCCGAAACGGTTGGGTGACCACCTCGAAGTCGGAGCGGCGGTAGGCGACCGCCAGGGTCGTATCGTAAGCCGTGATCGGCAGCACATAGGAGACGTTGATCAAGGGCAAGACGCCTGTGGTGTTGTTGATGGGAATCGATTGACCGTAGGTGACTTGGAGCCGGTCTCCGTTGCCGGTGAGACTCTCGTGGGCGACGGTGGCCTGCCAACGTTCCGCCCGGACTGCCGGTGATTGATGGTTGTTGAACTCGACCCAGGCTTTGAACGGCCGGGACTCCGCCACCCGCACGTTCAGCTCATTGCGGCCCGGCGAGATACCTCGGCGGAGCTCGGCATTGAGGCGGTCCACGCGCGGGTCTTGCTGCAGCAGTTGCAACCGTTCTTGGAGCGTATAGATATTGACCGGTGGCCCGGCGCTGAGGGCGATGCGACGGCGGTAATAGCTGGGCCAGACCCAGCGCGTCCCTTCGATGTTGATGTCGGCCAGCGCCCCTTCGATGATCTGGATCCGGATGTGCCCGTCCGTCACGGCTTGATCAGGAATGACGGCACCCGAAGTAACGTAGCCGCGCTGGACATAGAGCAGGGTCACGGCGGTCCGTAAGCGTTCCAGATCCTCGGTGGTGACCTCGCGGTTTGTGTAGGGGGCGGCGAGTGCCTGTAAGTCTTGCCCGGGGAACACTGTGTGGCCTTCAAATTGGAATTCTCGTATGAACACTTTGACCGGCGGGCGGCGCTCGTCCGAAGCGGCAGGCGGTACTGTGGGGGCTTGGTCCGACGGCAAGGGCGTCGGTGCAGGAACTGCGTCGCGCAGCGAAGGGAGTTCGCCGGATCGTCCGCCCGGATCAAAGATGGGAGGGGGCGGAGGGGGAACTTGTGCCGACGCCGAGTGGGTTACCAGGCCGGTGATCATGATCGTTGCTACGCCCCATGCCATTCCCTTCCGAATCACAGGCACGGAGCCTAGGGCTGGTGCCTTCTGGAGCCTGCTGCTCATGAGACACAGCCGCCGTGGTCCGAGACGAGCGTGACGGACGCAGGCATCTCTTGCCTGAACAGGCGACGCAATTGGATCCCTGAGAACCCGGTTGAGGGTGTGGTCTGTTGCTGTGCGGCATAGCCAGAGGTCGGGGGCAGGTAGGGACTCGCGAGCAAGCCGTCCGGTCCGGCAGGGATGCCGTCACGTCCGCGCTCGACGAAGCTACTGGTCGCTCCCTGCGCCAGCTTCGCGGCGCAGGAAGCCCGCAACAGCGCTTGAACGGCCAACAAGGATTCCGGCAGCCGGGCCACTACACTGGACAGATTGTTGATCGGTGCGTTGATTTGGACAGTACCGCTGACGCCCAGCGTCGACGAGGCGTCCACGACGCTGGCAGGATCGGCGAGGAAGAGACCGGCCGTCACCCCGATGGCTCCTCCGGAGCCGGCAAAGGCCTGGGCCAAAATCTGGCTGCCTTTCAGGATCACGAAATCGGGGTCGATCGAGATGTTGCCGCCGTTACTGTCCCCGGCAGCGCCTGCGACCGAGGTGCTCACATGGCTGTCGGTCAACCGGATCATATCCGGCGCATTGATGGTAATTTGGCCGCCGCTGGCCTGCCTGGCTTCCGTCGTCACTGAACTATTCTGCATGATAACGTTCGAGGTGCTGTTGATCGTGATGTTTCCTGCATTCCCATTGCCCGTGCTACTTGCCGAGATGGAGGAACCATTCCTGATCGTTGCCGAGCCGACATTAAGAACTGCATCCCCTCCGCGCCCACCAGATTCGCTACTTGTACTCGTTTCAATCGAGCCCCTATCCATGATCAACGCGTTCGCCGTAATGGTCACCTGACCGGCGTCCTGGAAACGTGCCTGACTGGAAAAGTGACTTCCACTGGAGATATTGACCGTATCTGCATCAACCGTTACCTTCCCGCCAGTCCCTTCTCCTTGTATCGTACCGCCTTCGATCACCCCTTCATTCGTCAGGCTCACCGTTCTGGCATGCACTATAATGTCGCCAGCCGCAGCGGTGCCGTAGGTGTCTTGCAGAATTCCACTACGGAAACCCGTGATGATAAGAGAATCAGCCTTGCTTCCATCGCCGCCTAATCCCCGAATCGTAATATTACCAGGCTCTCCCGCGGTGGTTGGATTGAAAAAAGCGGGACGACTGGCAATGAACGAGCTACCTGAGATTGTGGCATCCTGAACACTCAGCATGATGTGGCCACCCTGGCCCAACCCAAAGGTGCTTGAGGTGATACTTGAGGCTTCAGTCAGGTTCAGAGACGTGGTTCCAATGGATAACTGTCCACCTTTTCCGTCTACTGCCTCGCTTATAATCTGACTCTGATCCAGTAACTCCACAGACTTAGCCGCGCTCCCAGTTCCATGGAGCCCTTGTATGGTCACCTGTCCACCGGCTCCAGTAGAAGGTGTATCTAACACCCCATCAAAATCCAAATCACTTCCAAATGTGAAATCGCTGGTCTGAATTTTCGATCCGCCGTTAAGGACCAACCTCCCAACGTTCAGATCAATGCCCCCTCCAATGCCTCCTCCGAAAAACGTACCAGTGCGGACTTCAGAGGTACCGTTCAATGTCACACTCTCTGCCGTAATCCCAATATTACCGCCATGACCTAGTCCAACGTTCGTCTCCGACCTGATTGACGACAACGTATCAAGCGTAATTGCCTCAGTTGCGTTCCCGAATCCCTGCAATCCTTGCACGGTTATGTTTCCACCCTGTCCGGACCCGGATGAAGAGGTGCCACTGCTGATCACAGCCCCATTGGTCAGCGCCAGTGTTCGGACGTTTGCGGTGAGATTCCCGCCATTGCCGTCACCGAACGTTTCGGTCGTGATCTTCGAACCATCCAGATTTACGGCCCCGGCAGTGATCTGCACATCGGCGCCAGGGTCTGGTCCGGAATTAGACGTGAGGATTGAACTCCCCGGGCCAAGCGAGATCGTCTCGCTCGGAGCGGGATTCTCAGAGGTGTTGAGCCTTGCCTCGTTCATCGAGGCCACGAGTTGTCCGCCTTTGATCAAGACCGTGCTCGTCCCATGGATGTCGAGACTTGACCCGGGTGTGAGCGAAACGGTCCCATACGAGGTAAACGTCGTTGCCGCTGTTGGGTCCACCGGATTATTCGGAAGGGGCGTGAGAGACGTCGCATTAGCTAAAGACTCAGACGCAGCGAATTCACCGGGTGAGGCAGTGGTTGCAACATGTATCCGCCCACTCTGCGCAGTGAGCTTCGCCCCGCCTTCGATCACGACTTTGCCGCCGACGAGGGAGATCGATTGGCCAGAAGGAACGGAGAGCGTACTGCCCTGCACGGTAATCGTGGCATTGGGGTCGGGTGCCGTGAGAAACCCGTAACCGGCCGGGGTGGCCGAGAGAAATTCGAAGGCGGACGCATTGATCGTGAGGATGCTGTTGGTCAACCCATCGTTGGCGGGATTCGCATAAAAATTTGCGTTCCCCGATAGGCCATCGAACAGTCGAATGTACTGCGCCGTTGTGAAACTGACGGAGCCGCCCACGTTGAGCGAAGCCCCTGGTCCCAGGACAATGCCGGAGGGATTCATCAAGAACAGATTGGCATTGCCAAATTCTGTTGTTTGCAGCGTGCCATAGATGTTGGAAATGTTCCCACCCGTGACGCGACCGAGGATATTCGCGATCGGAACAGTCCCTGGCGGAGTGTTGAAGGTTGAGAAGTTCGCCGTATCGCCCGGTCCGACCGTGAAATTCCCGAAGCTGTGAAAGAGGTTGGGCCCCGCTCCCGGTCTGGTGCCTCCGGTGACGTTATACGAATTGCCAACTTGATTGACCTGGGTGTTCAGACCGGAGGAGGTAATATTGGTCACCACCTGCGCATCTCCGACAGGTGGTGCACCCAGAGACAGGAGAAGCGTCGGAAGGAATGCCCAGAGGAAGGTCTGCCTGGTAGAATCCACTTCACGCGGCCGCGGCGTGCATTTATCCATCACATCCCTCTTGAAAGACCTTGCCGTGCCCCGTGAGGGGACACGGCAGGATCTCTCGCTCGCTGCCTCATAATCCAACGGTTCTAGGCATACTCATCTTCTCTAAGGGAATGATGAACTGCTTTTTTTATGGATGTGCCAGTAGCAGTTAAGGGTGTCCCCTCCCTTCATGGTATGGACCGTCACAGTTGTTTTTACTGATCCACTGTCTGCCGTCCAGGTCGTGAAGCCGTCGGGTTTAATTGTCAGTGGTGTCGTAGGCTCGAGCGTGCTTACGCAACTGATACTGTCTACGTCGTAGTATTTGTTTGTCTCTGGGGGTAAGGGGAACGTCCCCTTGGTGAAAACCCACGGACCTCCCTCGACAACCGGGAGAGGGCCGAATCGGTAGTTCCCTTCCCCTGTGCTCGCATCTGTTGTGATTGCGTAATTTCCGACGCCTGGGCCGGACGCTATGAAGGGAAAGGTTACCGCGGCAGCCGGAGTGACGTCCGCGTTGTGAATAATTGTTCCCGCGCATGTAGGGTCGTACGGGTCAGCGCAGGGGCAGTTATCTGCAGATGTACAGGCAACTGCCGCCACCGTGACGCCGTCCAAAGCTGCGAGCCTAAGGCTCTCCGCAACGTCTGTAGTGATTTCCTCCGTGATCGTGTCGTCTTGACTCTTTTTCTTTCCACCGCTTGCGTGACAGGGGATTGGGTTGCCGGTCGGCTGGGTGACGCCCTCATCTGCTGGCGTTAACTTGCAAGGCCCTCCGCCGACCCCTATCGCGCTATTCGTAAGTACTAGTGTGTCTGGACCATACACCGTGACGGTCATCGTAATCGTAATTGCTGGTTTGCACTGTGTGCCGGAACTGCTGCCGTCGGCATCACAGCCAAGAGTCGGATAGGTGACGACTTGACTGAGGGTAAAGGTTGTGGCACTCGCTTGGTTCGCGATTCCCGGCAGGGTTAAGGGCGTCAGATTCGTTGTGAGCGGCGACACGTTGAGAATTGCGGCACCCTTACCCCCATTCAGGGTAGTATGAGAGGGATTGAATACTCCCCATCCCTCAAATCGAATCCAATCGTACTGTGTATACAGGGGAGAGGTTCCGGCTGCGGCTTGCAAATACCCTGTGGAGCTTAAGGCAAACACATAACTGCCTGCCGTGTTGGGGCTTGCGTCGTAAGTGTGTTTCCAGGTGATTTTCAGCACATGGGTTTCAGTATTGGGCCAGCTGCTCGTCCCGGACGTTGGTACAAATTGTACGCCGGTAAGCGCAACCTTATCCGACGAGGTATCGTTGATGAGGAGTTTCGCGATATCCGTGGTGCTGGGAGCAAGCTTAACATTGTAACTTCTACTGTTGCTGCCGCCCGCGTTGGCGGCAGCATAATTGACCTTGTAACATTGAGTATACCCGCTCGGACAGGTAGTTGGCGCACCAAGAATGTTTACAATGTTGCCACTATCAACCTGCAATGTGAGACTCGTCCCCGAGGCCTCCGACAGTTCCGGCATCAACAGCCCTACTAGTCCTGCTAGCAGCATCATCACGAGTAGATATTTTCCACTTCTCATGGTTTCCTCCTCTGTGAGGGTAATGGCATGATTCGAATATGCATGGGTAGTAATCCTGTGCCTCTCTGCTGCGTGTTTGTCTGGGCACAGATTGGCCTCGGCTGATGCAACTCTCGGAGTCTGCAGATGCGTGCTCTTCAAAACCATAAGAGGGCTTACGGTGATTCGGTTTCTCAGCCATCGAGTAGACGATGTTGCGTCTTGTGCGGGGTCTCCGAGCGAAGTATGGCGCCGTTGAGGCCTTCATTGCCACATGAAACCATCGCGGTGATCGCATTATTGCCCTCAGGTCTGTTAATGCGATGAAATACTTATGAATGCGAACAAATGCCAGCATAAAGCTGATGCGATTGAGCCGGGACTCTCACACGCATAAGAAATAGTTTTCAACCCCTCCAAAAGGAGGGGGCGTATGTAACAGCTTGTAATGTTCTTCATCCGGTCGCTACGGCTTGATCTGGTTAAGCCTCCCCAGAGGCCACTTTTGTCTTAGACTGCTCAGCAAGTCTCGAGCCGCAATTGATTATGGAGGGTTTCCCCATCATTTCAATGAGGTGCAATCGCTCTACGATGCCGCTGAACCGACTTGTACTCAAACAGATCCAGAATCCTTTTTGATACACTGAATCTTTTTGGATGCACCTCGGACGGATAAATACGCGTTTTAGAAGCGGTTTAACTTCTCATGTACAACAGTTGTGTTTACTATTTAGTTGGATAACTAATTCATATTAGGTGTGCGTGCGCGTGTTTCCATCACGCTGTGTAAGATTTGGAAAGACTTCTGGGCTTTTTCAAAAGGTGGTATGTAGCGAGTTCGCTTGTACTATCTACCTTAGAAGAGCCGACCGGTTAATGACAAGGGAAGCTCAGTATGGTATGGTGAGCGCCTCCGGCTGGGCATACCGCGAGATCCTACCAGGCATGAATCAGCCTCCAGGTAGCAGGCCAACCACCAAAAAGAGAAGTCTTTCCATGCGCATACGAGTATTGGGTTGTCACGGGGCCGATTGTCTCGTGAACACAGGGGACCGGCCGATCCGTCAAGAGAGTTGCGGGTTCCTGATTGACGACTCCGTACTCCTGGATGCTGGAACGATTGGGGTCCAGCTCACCTTAGCCGAG
>Ga0224500_10001447_pt1 | contig 13965 bp, 15 predicted proteins | sample SF_Oct11_sed_USG_FD_168126 | JGI IMG/M metagenome (GOLD analysis project Ga0224500, IMG submission 168126) | Sediment microbial communities from San Francisco Bay, California, United States - SF_Oct11_sed_USGS_4_1 | ecosystem: Environmental > Aquatic > Marine > Sediment | place: USA: California... | reverse complement strand
CCCCCGGTGTCGACGCCGTCACCCTGTTCGCCGGCCACGGCCCCACGGCCATCGTCGACCAGCTGAGCCGCTCCCCGGAATCGGTCACCCGCTCGATCGCCGCCGCCCTGCGGGCCCACGGCCACCCCAAGCTGGCCCTCGGCTTCGACGCCATGCTCGTCGTCGGGCCCGAGCACGGGCGGCTGCTGCGGGAGGCGGGCTGGGACAAGGTCCGGTTCCGAGCCGAGCTCGATGAGCTGCTGATGATGGACGTCGACGACATCGTGCAGGGCGTCGACGGCATCGACGAGGGCATGCCGGCGTCGATGGCCGGCCGTAGGGTGCCCAAGTTCCGGCCCGGCGGGCTGCAGATCGTGCACGCCGGCGGCGACGCGGGCCTGTTCTCCGCCATTCTCGGCGGCTGGGTGGGCGGAGCCAAGGGCAGCACCCCCGTCACCCACCCCGTAACCGATATCCCATCCACCGTCCCATCCCCACCAGGAGGACCCGCATGACGGTCGTGCTCGACCCGACCGCAGGCAAGGTGGGCTCCTCGATCGAGACCGCGCCCCGGCCGGCCACTATCGAGGGGCTCACCATTGGCCTGCTCGACATATCCAAACCCCGGGGCGACCGGTTCCTCGATCGCCTCGAACAGCGGCTCACCGAAGCCGGGGCCACGGTGAAGCGCTACGCCAAGCCCACGTTCACCAAGCCGGCGCCGGTGGATCTCCGCCATGAGATCGCCACCAACTGCGACGCCGTCATCGAGGCGCTGGCCGATTGAGGCAGCTGCACGTCGTGCAGTGTGCACGACATCACCGACCTCGAGCGCCGCGGCGTGCCCGGGGTGTTCGTGGCCAGCGAGGTCTTCGTCGACGCGGCCCAGGCCCAAGGTGAGGCCCTCGGCTTCCAGCCCGAGCGGCACTTCGTGAACCACCCCATCCAGGACCGAACCGACGACGAGATGCGAGAGCTGGCCGACAAGGCGTTCGACGCCCTGGTGGAGAAGCTCACCGGCAGGAACTAGCCGATGACGGGTGGCGCCGGCCGACCGGGCCGGCGCCACCCTCGGTCGCCCTATCAGCTCCGGGTTAAGAACAGCTGGAGCTCGATCTGGCCGTTGTCGTCGAGCGACAGCACGATCGGGGCGGTCGGCAGCTCCACGCCATAGTCGGAGAACACGACGTCGAGGGTGCCGGTGATCACGATCGTGCCGTCCACCAGCTGGGCGTCCAGCGGGAAGGTCACCGGCTTGGTGACCCCGTGGATGGTGAGGTCGCCGGCGGCTTCCACCGCCACCGGGTCACCCGCGGTGGCTTCCGCCCCCAGCTCGATGGGTGAGGTCAGCTCGAAGGTGGCCTCCGGGAACTGGTCGGTCTCCAGCGCGTCCCGGGCCCGGCCGTCGCGGCGGCTGTCGTTGGTGGTGAGGGCCGTCATGTCGGCTGCGATGGTGGCTTCCTGAACCGTGGTGCCGTCGATCTCCAGGGTGCCAGCGACCTCGGGGGTACGGCCCACGGCCGTGGTGGAACCGACACCGCTCAGCTCCTCGGCCACCCGGAACCCGGCGAAGGTACCGGTGGAGTCCTCGAAGGAGAACTCGCCGATCGAGGTGTCGACATTCCAGGTGCCGCTCACGTCACCCCCAGCGGCGGGCCCATCCGAGGCGGTGCTGCCGCCGTTGGCGCCGTCGGCGGAGGCGCCCTCGCCCACCGTCGTCGTGACCTGGGCTGCGGCGTCACTGATGTTGGTGGCCTCGGGGGCGTCATCGCGCAGGAACCACCAGACAGCAGCGGCCACCGCCACCACGGCCACGACACCGATGACGCCCACCAGCTTGAGCCGGCCGGAACGTGTGTTGGTTGCAGTCATGTGCGATCCCTCCTCGGCGTACAGGTCGGGACAGATGACCCCATGGGCGCGAAAATCCCGGTAAAGGAGCTCGGTGCCCAGCGAACCGCCGGTGGTGCCTGGTGCACCGAGATCGGGACGGTCGGGGTCAGCCGCCGAGGGTCAGCGTCTCGCCCCGGCGACGAGCGAGACCATCGGTGACGACGGTGGCCGCCACCCGTTCGGCCCGGGTGGCGTCGTCGGGCCAGCCCATGATGAACGGCAGCTCGGCCACGGGCACCGGGCCCCGGCGCAGGGCGTCGACCAGCCGCCCCCGGCCCTGGCGGTCGGAGCCGTCGAACCGGCTCTGGCCGCCCGACACCCGGGCTGAGCCGACTGCCGGGTCGGGCTCGGGACGGCCCGCCGCCCACCAGGCGCAGCGCCCCGCGGCGGCGACCGGGCAGCCGTCGGCGCATCGCGGGGCTCGGGCGGTGCACCAACCGGCGCCGACGTCGAGCAGGGCCTGGTTCCACAGCCAGCCCCTACCTCGGGGGACGGCGCCGTCGGCCAGGGCCTGCACCGGGGCCGGCCGCAGCGACCGACCGCCGACCCGGGCCAGGATACGAGCCACGTTCGTATCGACCACGGCGTCGTCGAGCTCAAGGGCGAACACCCGCACCGCCCGGGCCGTGTAGGGGCCGACACCGGGAAGGGCCAGCAGGTCGGCCAGGCCCTCCGGCACGTGGCCATCGTGGCGCTCCACCACGGCGGTGGCGGCGCGATGGAGGGCGACGGCCCGCCGGTTGTAGCCCAGGCCGGCCCACTCGTCGATGACGTCGCCCACCGGGGCGGCGGCGCAAATCGACGGCGTCGGGAAGCGGCGGAGGAACCGGGGCCAGCGCTCGGTCACCCGCGCCACCTGGGTCTGCTGCAGCATGGCCTCGGCCACCAGGATCGCCCACGGGTCACGGGTCCGCCGCCACGGCAGGTCCCGCCCGTTCGCCTCGAACCACCCGGCCAGATCCACTCCCACCAGCGGGTTCCCGTCGGCGTTTCCTTCCATCCGGTCGGACGCTACCCGCAGAACCTCTTAGTATCGGCGCAACCGGAAGGAGACGGCGATGGCTGACGGGATGACGGCGACCACGGTGACGTCGGTGAGCACGGCCACCAAGGGCCGGGTGATCAACTCGGCCCGCCACAACCACTGGGTGATCGACTCTCCCGGCGGGCCGGCGGAAGCGGTGTCGACCGGAGAGTCGTTCCTGGCCGGGCTGTCGTCGTGCGCCGTCACCCTGGTCCAGGCGGTGGCGGCGGCCGACCGGGTAGCCCTGGGCCCGCTGTCGGTCGAGGTCACGTCCTATCGGGGCCCGGACAAGCCCTACGACTACGACCATATAGACGTCGCATTCCACTATGAGGGCCTGGCGCTGGCCGAAGCCGAGCGGCTCACCCAGTTGTGGAAGGAACGTTGACCGATCTACCGCGCGGTCGCGGTCGCGACCCCCACCAATGTCACCACCTCCGTCACCGACGCCGGTGCTGCCCGGTGACCGATCCGGCGCCCGCAACAACTGCGGCACGGTTCGAAGCGGCGGCGCGAACTGTGCGCTCAGCGCAACAGCGCTGCCTACACGGTTGGAACCGTGCCGCGGAATGAGCGGCAAGACCACCCCGAGCTGAGCCACGCTGGGATGTGAGGGGGCGGCCCCTCACGTCTACTCTGGCCGCTCATGAGCGAACCCGATCTCACCTCCGCAGCCGACGCCATCGAGGCCGCCGCCGGTGTGGTGGCCGCCGCCACCCGACGCCTGGCCGCCACCGGCGGGGTCGACGCCGACCAGGTGCTGGCCTACGACCTGGCCCATGCCACCGCCGCCCTGGAAACGGCCCGCTCGATGCTCGACTACGGGGCCAAGGGCGACACCGAAGCCCGGTTGACCTGCGTGTTCGCCGCCGACGTCGTCGCCGACCTGGCCACCAAGATCTGGGGGCGGGAGACGCTGTGGGCCACCACCCCCGGCGCCCTCGACGGCGTCCGCGACTTCGTGGCCGCCTGGCGGGACCCCGCGACCCTGGCCGATCTGGCCTACAACGACGGCCCCCGTCACCTCGACAGCGAGTTCGAGCTGGTGCAGGACTCGTTCCGCCGGTTCGCCGAGGAGCAGGTAGCCCCCCACGCCGAGCACATCCACCGCCACAACACCGATATCCCCGAACCCCTCATCCAGGGGCTGGGCGAGATGGGCCTGTTCGGCCTGTCCATCCCCGAGATCTACGGCGGCTTCGCCAGCGGCGGCGAGTCCGACTACTACGGCATGGTCATCGCCACCGAGGAGCTGAGCCGGGCTTCCCTGGGCGCCGCTGGCTCCCTCATCACCCGCCCCGAGATCCTGGCCCGGGCGCTTGAGGCCGGGGGCACCGAGGAGCAGAAGATGGCCTGGCTCCCCCGTCTGGCCTCGGGCGAGATCATGGCCGCGGTGGCTGTCACCGAGCCCGACTACGGCTCCGACGTGGCCTCGATCAAGGTCACCGCCAGCCGCGCCGACGGCGGCTGGCTCCTCAACGGCGTGAAGACCTGGTGCACCTTCGCTGCCCGGGCCGACGTGCTCATGCTGCTCGCCCGCACCGACCCGGACCGCACGAAGGGCCACCGGGGCCTGTCGATCCTCATCGTGGAAAAGCCCCGGGGCGAGGGCCACGGCTTCACCCTCACCCAGGAGGCGGGCGACGGCCGGCCCGGTGGGGGCAAGATGGAGGGCCGCCCGATCGACACCCTCGGCTACCGGGGCATGCACTCCTACGAGCTGGCCTTCGACAACTGGTTCGTGCCGGCCGAGAACCTGATCGGCGAGGCGGCGGGCGAGGGTCGCGGCTTCTACTACCAGATGGCCGGCTTCGAGAACGGGCGGCTGCAGACTGCGGCCCGGGCCATCGGTGTGATGCAGGCCGCCTACGAGGCGGCCAAGGACTACGCCCAGAACCGGCTCGTGTTCGGCCAGCCCATCGCCGAGTACCAGCTCACCCGGGCCAAGCTCACCCGCATGGCCGCCCTCATCCAGGCCGCCCGCCAGTTCGCCTACACCGTGGGCCGGATGATGGCCAAGGGCGAGGGCAAGATGGAGGCCTCCATGGTCAAGGCCTACGTGTGCAAGGCGGCCGAATGGGTCACCCGGGAGGCCATGCAGATCCACGGCGGCATGGGCTACGCCGAGGAGTACCCGGTGAGCCGGTACTTCGTCGATGCCCGGGTGCTGTCGATCTTCGAGGGGGCCGACGAGACGCTGTGCCTCAAGGTCATCGCCCGCAGCCTCGTGACCGCGGTCGAGAACGCCGACAAGGCCTGACGATCCCCCAACCTCGGAACCGTCGGGCGGCCGCTGGGTAGACCTGCCCCAGAGGGTGACACGACCTGCGCCGGCATCCCCGCAACCGGTGCTGACATAGGCCACAATCGGCTCGCTGTGCTGTTCCCGACAGTCGCATTCGCCGCCTTCTTTTGCGTCGCGTTCCTGGCCAACTGGCTTCTGCGACCCAGGTTCCGGCTGTGGCGCGCGACGATGATCGCCCTCAGCCTCGTCTTCTACGGCTGGTGGGACTGGCGCTTCGTGCCCCTGCTGGCGTCGTCGGTGGGCGTCAACCAGGCGGCAGCGGTGGGGGTCCATCAGCTCCGCGCCCGTCCCGGCGCCGTGCGCCGCATGATGCTGCTGGCCGGCGTGGGCGCCGACCTGGGCCTCCTCGGCTTCTTCAAGTACTACGACTTCTTCGCCACCTCCACCGGGAACGCCCTCACCCGGATCGGGTGGGACACCTCGCCCCCGGTGCTCGACGTCGTGCTGCCCATAGGGATCTCGTTCTTCACCTTCCAGGGCATCAGCTACGTGGTGGACGTCTACCGCCAGAAGCTCGCCCCCATGCCTCTGGGCGACGCCGCCTTCCTCATGACGTTCTTCCCCCACCTGGTGGCGGGGCCCATCGTGCGGGCCAGCGAGCTGGCGGGCCAGATCACCAGGCGCCCCGACCCCCGCACGATCCCCGCCGGGGAGGCGTTCTGGCTGATCGGCCAGGGCCTGCTGAAGAAGGTGGTGATCTCCAGCTATCTGGCCACGGCTCTCGTCGACCCGGTGTTCGACGTGCCCGGGCAGCATTCCCGCACTGAGGTGGCGGCCGCCGTCTACGCCTACGCGGTGCAGATCTACGCCGACTTCAGCGGCTACACCGACATCGCCATCGGGTGCGCCCTCCTCCTCGGCTTCCGGTTCCCCCAGAACTTCGACGCCCCCTACCGGGCCCGCTCCCTCCAGGAGTTCTGGCATCGGTGGCACATGAGCCTGTCCCGGTGGATTCGCGACTACCTCTACCTGCCCCTCGGCGGCAGCCGGGGCGGCCGGATCGCCACCGCCCGCAACCTGGTGGTGTCGATGGTGCTGGCCGGGCTGTGGCACGGAGCGGCCTGGACGTTCCTGGTGTGGGGTGCCCTCCACGCCGCGGCCCTCGTCGTCGAGCGGGCTCTCCGGGCCGTGTGGCGGCCGGTGGGGATGCCGCCCGAACTCGTGGCCGCCCTCCAGTGGTTCGTCACCTTCCACGTCGTGTGCCTCGGGTGGGTCTTCTTCCGGGCCGACGACCTGGGCCGGGCCCTGGAGCTGCTCAACCAGCTGGTGGCGGGCGGACCCCCGGCCGAGCTTCTTACCGCCACGGCGGTGGCGGTGACGGTGGTGGCGCTGGCTGTGCAGTTCGTGCCCGACCGGGCGGCGGCCCGGGCCCGGCACCACCTGGCGTCGGCCAATCCCCTGGCGCAGGTGGCGGTAATGGCCTCGTTCCTCACCGCCGTTGCCGCCTTCGGCCCGCAGGGTGTCGCCCCCTTCATCTACTTCCAGTTCTGAGTCCCATGACCGACGCTGACGATCCCGCCGCAGCCAGCCCCGCCGTCCCGGATGCACCGAGCGCCACCGAGCCTGAGCCTGAGCCACCGCACCGCCTGCGGGCGGCCGATCCCGCCGACCGGCGCCGCCGTGACGTGGCCCCCGCCGGCCAGGTTCTGGCCGTGATGGTGGCCACTCTGCTCCTCGCCGCCGGCCTCAACTCCGACGCCATGCTCCGCTCGGCCGAGACCCGTCCCCTGGGCCCCGGGCGGGACCTGGCAGTCGGTTTCTGGCGCCCGGTCCAACAGGTCAGCAGCCGTATCGGCCTCACCGGCCCCCGCGACGGGCTCGACGCCCTGCGCCGCCTGGGGGGAGGCGACGGGAACGACCCCGGCGACGACGGCGAGAGCACGGAGCTGGTGGCCGGCCTGGCGCCGGCTCCGGCTCCGGCCGGCCCCACCTCCGAAGGGGGCGGGGCCGCCACCACGTCACCCCCGCCGGCCGCCGGGGGCAGATTCCCCGACGCCGCTGGCGAAGCCGGCACCGGCCTCCTCGGGCTGGATCCGGCCGTCCTGGGCGGCACCGACGGCAGGCCCGCCACCGGCCCGCTGGCCGGTGTGGAGCCGCAGGGTCCTCCCAACCCCGTCACAACCGTCGCTCCCCTACCCACCGGCCCGGCCACGGGGAGCGACACCGGCGCCTCCCCGACACCCGGCAACCCGAGCCCGCCGGCCGACATGCTGCGCCGCCCCACCCCGGCCGATCCGCTGCGGATCCTCCTGGTTGGCGACTCCACCATGGACGCCGTGGGGGCGGCCGTGCTGCGGGAGCTGGAGCCCACCGGCGTCACCCGGGCCGCGGTGGACTACAAGGTCTCCTCGGGTCTGGCCCGACCCGATTTCTTCGACTGGCCGGCCCACCTCCGGGAGGGCCGGGCCGCCTCGCAGGTCGAGCTGGTGGTGATCATGATGGGGGCCAACGACGCCCAGCCGTTCATGATCGACGGGCGGGCCGAGGACTTCGGGACCAAGCGGTGGCTGGCCACCTACCGGGAGCGGGTGGCGTCCCTCCTGCGGGAGCTGACGGCCGACGGCGGCGGCGTGCTGTGGATCGGCCAACCCGTCATGCGCAAGGAGCGGTTCGACGCCGACATGCGCCAGATCGACCGCATCTATGCCGAGGAGGTGGCCAAGGTACCCCGGGCCCGCTACCTCGACTCTCGCCCGCTCCTGTCCGACGAGAGGGGGGCGTACGCCACCCATCTGGTCGATGCCGCCGGCGACCGCCAGCGGGTACGACAGGACGACGGGATCCATCTCACCGAGGCCGGGGCCGAGCGCCTGGCGCCCGCCGTGGTCGATGCCATCAACACGATGGCCCCGTTGTACTGACCCGGCGCAGCCGGGGGCGCGAGCCCCCGCAGGACCTGTATTGCCTGGGGGCCGAGTAGCGGGCAGCCTTGTCGCCATGACCGACACCTCGAACCCCAACAAGATGCCCGCCATCTCGCTCGCCGCCGTGGCCGGGCGTCGCCGCCAGACCGTGGAGCTGGCCACCGAGATCGAGCAGCGGGGCTTCACCGGCATCTTCGGGCCCAGTATGGGTGACGTCATGGGCCTGTGCCTTTCGGTGGCCCATGTGACAAAGTCGATCCCGATCGGTACCAGCGTGCAGCCCATCTACCTCCAGCACCCGGCCGCCCTGGCCGGCTCGGCCGCCTACCTCCACGAGATCAGCGAAGGCCGGTTCCGGCTGGGCATCGGCGTCACCCATGGGCCGGTCCACAGCCGCCTGGGCGTGGCCCCGGGCCGACCCCTGGCCGACACCCGGGCCTACGTGGCCGATATGCAGAAGGCGGCCGAGAACTTGGGCGGGTTGCCCCCAATCACGCTGGCCACCCTGCGGGACAAGATGGTGAAGCTGTCGGCTGAGATCGCCGACGGCGCCGTATGGGCCAACGCCTCCCGCTCCCGCATGGGCCACTCCCTGGCCCTGATCCCCAAGGAGAAGAAGGACGCCGGGTTCTTCGTGGGCAACATGATCCCCACCGTGATCGACGACGACAAGGAAGCGGGCGCCGCCCGCAACCGGGCCACCCTGAAGGGCTACGTCACCCTCCCCAACTACCGCAACTACTGGAAGGAAGCGGGCTACGAGGAGGAGATGACGGCGGTGGAGCGGGCCATGGAGGCCAAAGACGCCGACGGCATCGTGGCCGCCATGAGCGACACGTGGCTGTCGGACTGCACGCTCTACGGCTCGGCGACCGAGGTGCGCGACGGGGTGGAAGCCTGGCTCGACGCCGGCGTGACCTACCCCATCCTGGTGCCGGCCTCGGCCTCCGGGGGCCAGATGAAGGCCTTCGAAGAGGTCTTCGCCGCCTTCAAGAATTGATCAACCGAGCGCTTTGAGCAACTCGCTGGCGTAGGCGGGATCGACCGGCTCGGCCTCGGACGGGGGTACCACCCCGGCTGCGGTGACGAGCCGGTCCACCAGGCCCATGGCCACCACGTCGTAGGGCGACAGCCAGGGCGTCTCCTGGCCCAGTACGGCCCGCTCCACGATGGCCTGCCAGTACGGCTCGGGGAGCCTACGCCCGACTGCCGCCACCAGCCAAACCGGCGTGGACAGGGCCCGGGCGGTGGCAGCCAGGGGCAGGCCGCCCACGTCGGTAAGGGCCGCCGCCGGCCCGGCCGCCGCCGCCTCGATCAGCACGACATCGGCCGCTTCCACCGCGCCGGCGATGTGGGCCGGGTCTATCTCCTCGGCCTGCACGTCGGCCCGGTCCAGCCGGCGGACCACAGCCGATCCCTGGCCCTCCACGTCGATCACCAGGGCCGTCACGTCGCCCCGGCGGGGTAGGGCGGCCACGATCGTGTCGGGCCAGCCGGCGAACACCACCACCGAGCCATCGGGCAGGTTGTGGGCCAGCTCCCGGTCCGTCCGGTCGGACCGGAGCTCATCGATCACGGCCCGGGCCTCGCCCCAGGGGTCGGACGCCATGGTGAGGCGGCTGCACATCCACCACAGTGGACCCACGGTGGGCTGGCGGGTGAGGAGCCGGCGGGCGGCGGTGACGAGGCCTGGGCGGTCGTGGCGGAACACCCCGAGGGCCGAGGCCGCCTCCTGGACCAGCAGCCCGGCGTCGGCGCCGCTGGCTCGGGCGACGTAGCGGAGCTGCTCGATCGGATGCACGGTGCTGACACTATCCACGGTTCTGCCCGGGCGCGGGATCACGGCGCCGGCCAACCGCCGGGGAATTCCCTACCCGGGCCTGGCCTGGGGGTATGGTTGTCGGCGATCGGCGGGGCGGGCCCGCCGATGGTGACAAAGTTGTCTCGTTGCCCGCTGGAGGTTCGGAGAATGGTGAACGGTGCGCTAGTCTCGCCGGCCGTGGCCGAAGCTCCGCCAGATCTCGTGCTCGACTCCATCCGAGGCGACGGATACGCCCTCCGGGACTGGTTGACGTCCTACCCGCTTCTGCTGGTGGCGCTCGACCCCTACACCCACGAGAGTGCGTGGATCATCGAGACCGCGGGCCGGTTCCTCGAGCACTACGCCCCCTCCGACGTCAGGGTGGGCTGGCTGGTGACCGCCGACGACGACGGCTGCCGCCAGTTCCTCGGCCCCTGGGCCGACCGGGTCCTCACCTTCGCCGACCCCGAGCGGGAGGCGGTGGAGGCCCTCGGGTTCGAGCGGCTCCCGGGCCTGGTCTTCGTCCGGTCCGACCGCTACGTCGAAGTCGTCAGCGGATGGGATCCCGACGGGTGGCGCCGGGTGGCGGAGATGCTGGCCCGCATCCTGAGCTGGAGCCGCCCCGTCATCCCCCGCCCCGGAGACCCCACCCCGTACACCGGCACCCCGGTCAAGGGGGTCTAAGGCCCGGGCCGGCCCGGGCCGGCCCGTCGATGCATCCGAAGCAAGGCCAGGTGTCCGTCATCTGGTAGAAACGGAACCGTGGTCTCCACCCGACTGGAACGGATGGTCCGCTACGTCCGCCGCTGGCGCCTCCCCGGCGACGGCAACGACCCGCTGGCCGTCACCCCCGAACTGAGCGAGCCCGACATCCGCCGGCTGCGGCGCCTGATCGAGGACTGCATCGACGGGCGGGGGGGTGAAGCGGCGGCCCGGCGCAAGGCCCGCACGATCGGGACCGCCTTCTCCACCCTCAACGCCGCCGGCCGGCGCCGCTTCTTCGAGCTGCTCGCCTCCAGCTACGACGACGACAGCGAAGCCATCGACGAGGCCATGGAGGCCGTCTACCGGGCGCACAACCCCGAAGACCGGCGCCAGGCCATCGACGACCTGCGCCGGGCCCTGGAACCCCGCAGGGAGCGTCTCCTGCGCCGTTTCGCCGGCCTCGACGGCGGCCTCCCGTTCCTCATCGGGCTGCGCGAGGATCTTCTCGGCCACCTGGCCGCCGACCCGGCCCTGGCCCCGGTGGACCGGGACCTGAAACGGATCCTGGAGCACTGGTTCGACGTGGCCCTCCTGCGACTGGAGCGGCTCACCTGGAACACCCCGGCCGCCCTGCTGGAACGCCTGATCGAGTACGAGGCGGTCCACGCCATCGAGTCGTGGGACGACCTCAAGGGACGCCTGGGGCCGGGCCGCCGCTGTTACGCCTTCCTCCACCCGGCGATGCCCGACGATCCGCTCATCTTCGTGGAGGTGGCCCTCACCGAAGGCATCGCCAGCTCCCTGCCCGTGCTGTTGGACCACAGCGAGCAGCGGGTGGAGAACCCCGAGGCCGACACCGCCATCTTCTACTCGATCTCCAACTGCCACCAGGGCCTGGCCGGGGTGAGCCTGGGCGACCTGCTGATCAAGTCGGTCGCCGAGCAGCTGTCACGGGAGCTGCCCAACATCAACACCTTCGCCACCCTGTCGCCCCTGCCGGGGCTGCGGCGATGGCTGGAGCACGCCCTCGACGCCGGCCGGGTGACACTCACCCCGTCTGAGGTGGATGCACTGGCCCCCGGCGACCCGGAGGCGGCCTTGGGCGCCCTGGCCGCTCTGGTACGGGGCCCGGCCCGGGCGTCGGGCGATCCGGCCCTTGAAGCGGCCCGGCCGGCGCTGCTGCGCCTGGGGGCCGAGTATCTCCTCCACCAGCGGTCCGATACCCGGGCGCTCGATCCGGTGGCCCACTTCCACCTGGCCAACGGGGCCGTGGTCGATGCCCTCAACTGGCAGGCCAACCCGAGCGCAGCGGGCTGGGAGCGGGGGCTTGGGATGATGGTGAACTACCGCTACCGGCTCCGCCTGATCGAGCGGAACCACGACCGTTACCTCGATGAGGGCGAGATCGCCGCCAGCGACAACGTGCGCCGCCTCGTGTCGAGCGACCAGACCTGAGACCCCCCCTCGGACGCAGGCGGCTCCGAACGCGGCGGGAGCCGCCGGTGTGGACCAGCGGCTCCCGACCTCGGATTCAGTTGCGACTCTCAGATAGCGCGGACGTTCTTCGCCTCATCCCCCTTACGACCCGGGGCGATGTCGAATTCAACAGTCTGCCCTTCGTCCAAGGTCTTGTAACCGTCACCAACGATGTTCGAGAAGTGCACGAAGATGTCGTTCTCCCCGTCGCGGGAAATGAAGCCGAAGCCCTTCTCGGCGTTGAAGAACTTCACGGTACCTGTAGGCATGGAACTACTTTCGTCTCGGTATGGACCAGCCCTTGTGGCCGGCCCACGGGGCCGAGTGTAGGACCCGGGCGGGAAGACTCCGCACGAGATCAGGAGTGGACATGACGGGTAATACACCAGGAGGGCTTCGATGAAGCGGGTCGTGGGCCTCACAGGCGGCATCGGAGTGGGCAAGTCGACGGCTGCGGCGATCCTGGCCGACCTGGGCGCCACAATCGTCGATTGTGATCAGATCGGGCGTGACGTGGCCCGCTCCGACGGCGCCGCTTATCCCGGTATGGTCGAGCGGTTCGGCGCGGGGGTGGTGGGAGCCGACGGCGAGATCGACCGGCCGGCGCTGGCTACCATCGTGTTCAACGATCCGGAGGCTCTGGCCGATCTCAATGCCATCACCCACCCCGCCATCGACGCCGTCATTGCCGAACGGATCGCCGCCGCCCCGGCCGGCGCCACCGTGATCCTCGACATGGCCGTCCTGGTCGAGTCCCACCTGGGCAAGGGCCAGTACTCCGAGGTGCTGGTGATCGAGGCTCCGCTGAATGACCGCCTGGAGCGGCTGTCGCAGCAGCGGGGCATGAACCCGGCCGACGCCCGGGCCCGGGTCGCCAGCCAGGTGAGCGACGATGAGCGCCGGGCCGTGGCCGACCATGTGGTGGTGAACGACGGCGACGTCGGTGTGCTCCGCCAACGGCTGGAAGCGTGGTGGGCAGGGGCCTGACCAGGCTCCCCCAGTTCCGCGCTCAAGGTCCGGACGGGCCGGGCCGATGAGGCCACTCGAGCCTGGGCGATAGTGCTTCGCTGCCGTCCTGCTCCGTCGACCTGACGGTAAGCTGACCTCGATGCCGCTCAATGGTGCGCGGCGCAGGAGCGAAGACAGATGCACAGCACGACCGACCCCACGATGATGTTGGGCCGCTATTCGCAGGTGATCACCTCCACCGGAGTGATCAACGGAACGATCCTGGCCGTGGGCGCCAAAGGGATCTCCGTCGCAGTCGACCGCCACGTAGTCCGTATCTCACCGTCGGACATCCACGGCATCAGCGCCGCCTGACGCTCCCCCTCGTCGCCGCTCGCTCCCCGAGCCCGGTACCCGATCGCACCGGAAACCGCTTGCGGTCGGGGCTCGGACTTGGCAATGCTGCCGAACGCACTAGCGTGGTCGAACGACTGAGGCAGTTGGGCGCAAGCGGCGACGTTCGGGAGTAGGGATGCACGACCTGGAAATCACGTGGCCGGGAGGGCAGGCCCGGTTCTCGCCCGGCGACTCACCGGTGACCGTAGGCCGATCGCCTGACGCGGCGGTGATTCTCACCGATCCATCGGTGTCGCGGCGTCACATCGAGTTCGTGTGGAACGGGACGGCGTGGACGGCGAGCGACTCGTCGACCCACGGCTCGTTCGACCCGATCGGCGTGCGGCTCGCCCCCACCTGGACCGTCGGCACCGACACCGCGGTGCGCCTGGGCGGGGTGGAAGGGGTGGAGCTGCGCATCGAGCTGCTCACCACGCCTCCCCCGGGGATCCACGATCCCTTGGTGGCCCCGCGGCCGCAGGTGGAGGTGGAGGCGCCCTCGCTCCCGCCGAGCCTGCAAGACTTCGTGGTACCGGGCGCCGGTCCGGGACCTGTGCGCCCCACACCGATCCTG
>Ga0224500_10001442_pt1 | contig 13986 bp, 12 predicted proteins | sample SF_Oct11_sed_USG_FD_168126 | JGI IMG/M metagenome (GOLD analysis project Ga0224500, IMG submission 168126) | Sediment microbial communities from San Francisco Bay, California, United States - SF_Oct11_sed_USGS_4_1 | ecosystem: Environmental > Aquatic > Marine > Sediment | place: USA: California... | reverse complement strand
CGCGCCCTCACCCCCAACCCCTCTCCCGCTCGCGCGGGAGAGGGGAGTAGAGGTCAGCTCCGCCTCGACCTGTGCGACGTAGCGGCGCAGGATCGGCGAGAGGTACGCGTCGACGACGGTCGTATCGCCGCGCGAGACGAACTTCATCAGCGGCGACACGTCGTGCGACGCCGACACCTGCGCGAAGCCGATCCCGCGCGCCAGCTCCGCGAGCGCGCGCTCGTGCTGCGGATGGCGGTACGCGTGCATCAGCACGATCGCCACCGAGCGAAAGCCGGCGTCGTAGGCCTCCTTCAGCGACGCTCGCGCGCCCTCGACGTCGAGCGCCCGCACGACCTCGCCGCGCGCGCCGAGCCGCTCGTCGACCTCGACCACGCGCTCGTAGAGGAGGCTCGGCAGCTCGATGCGGCGCACGAACAGCTTCGGCCGGTTCTGGTAGGCGATGCGCAGCGCGTCGGCGAAGCCGCGCGTGACCACGAGAAGCGTCCGCTCGCCCTTGCGCTCAAGCAGCGCGTTGGTCGCGACCGTCGTCCCCATCTTGACCGCGTCGATCGTCCCCGGCGGAATCGGCTCCCCGGCCGCAAGGCCGAGCAGCTCGCGGATGCCCTGCACCGCGGCGTCGCGGTAGCGTTCTGGGTTCTCGGAGAGCAGCTTGTGCGTGACGAGCGTGCCGTCGGGCCGGCGCGCGACGATGTCGGTGAACGTCCCTCCACGATCGACCCAGAACTCCCAACGTCCACTCATCGCCTGCCCGGCCCCGTACGAGGAAACGGGCATTATAGGAGCGCCCTTTCAACGTACTGCGAGGCCGCATGCTGGGCATTCTCACCCTCGACACCGCCTTCCCCCGCATCGCCGGCGACGTGGGCGCGCCGGAGACCTTCGACTTCCCGGTGATGCGCGAGGTCGTCGCCGGCGCGTACGTCGAGGACGTCGTGCACCGCCGGCGCGAGACGCTGCTGCCCGCGTTCGTCGACGCCGGCCGGCGCCTGGTCGACGCCGGCTGCACGGGGATCGCGACCACCTGCGGCTTCCTGGTGCGCTGGCAGAAGGAGCTGACCGAGGCCTTGCCGGTTCCGGTGATGACCTCCGCGCTGCTTCAGCTGCCGCTCGTGGAGCGCACGCTTCCGGCAGGGCGCCACGCGGGGATCGTCACGTACTCGGCGGCCGACCTCGGCGCGGACGCGCTGGCAGCCGCCGGCATCGATCCCTACGCGCCCATCGAGGGCATCGAGCCGGGCAGCTACTTCGAGCAGACGATCCGGCTCGGCCGCCCCACGCTCGACCCGGTGCGCATGCGCGAAGACACGGTGGCCGCGGCGCGCCGGCTGCTTCGCAACCATCCGCACGTCGCGGCCATCGTGCTCGAGTGCGCGAACATGCCCCCCTACCGCGACGCCGTGCAGGACGCCACGGGGCTGCCGGTCTACGACGCGGCACAGCTCTGTCGCTGGTTCCACGCCGGGCTCGCCCGGGTCCCGCCGCACCGCACGCGCCGGAATCTCTGGTAAGAAGGAATAGAATCCGCCCGCAGCCTTTCCGCACCCCGTTCCTTCCGACCGGAGAATCCATGAAGCGCATCCTCGCCCTCGTCGCCGCGGCCGGCCTCGCCGCGGCGCTGCCCGCCCTCGCCCAGACCAAGTGGGACCTGCCGAGCGCCTACCCGGCGTCGAACTTCCACACCGAGAACCTGCAGCAGTTCGCCAACGACGTCGAGAAGGCGACCGGCGGGCGCTTCAAGATCCAGCTCCACCCGAACGCGTCGCTGTTCAAGGCGCCGGAGATCAAGCGCGCGGTGCAAGGCGGCCAGGCGCAGATCGGCGAGGTCCTGCTCGTCAACTTCGAGAACGAGGACCCGCTCTACGGCATCGACGGCATCCCGTTCCTCGCCACCTCGTACGCGGAGTCCTTCAAGCTGTACAAGGCCTCGCGCAAGGCGCTGGAAGATCGGCTCGGCAAGCAGGGCATGATGCTGCTCTTCACCGTGCCGTGGCCGCCGCAGGGCATCTACTCCAAGAAGCCGCTTGCGAGTGGCGCCGACATGAAGGGCCTCAAGTGGCGCGCCTACAGCCCGGCCACCGCGAAGATCGCCGAGCTGGTCGGCGCGCAGCCGATGACCGTGCAGGCGGCGGAGCTCTCGCAGGCGCTCGCCACCGGCGTCATCGACTCGTACATGTCCTCCGGCGCGACGGGCTTCGACAGCAAGACCTACGAGCACGTGAAGAACTGGTACGACACGCAGGCCTGGCTGCCCAAGAACGCGATCATCGTCAACCGGCAGGCGTTCGCGCGCCTCGAACCGCCCGCGCAGTCCGCGCTGCTCAAGGCCGCGGCCCAAGCCGAGACCCGCGGCTGGAAGCTCTCCGAGGAGAAGAACGGCTGGTACCTCGACCAGCTGAGGCAGAAGGGCATGAACATCGCGAAGCCGAGCGAGCAGCTGACCGCGGACATGCGCAAGGTCGGCAACTTCATGCTCGCGGAGTGGCTGCGCAAGGCGGGCGACGACGGCCGCAAGGTGATCGACGCGTTCCGCGCGATGTGAGCGCGGCCCTCACCCCCGGCCCCTCTCCCGCTGACGCGGGCGAGGGGAGTTGGCCGGCAGACTCGTAGAACTCGGAACATGCATTCAATCTCAGCGTCATTCCCGCGAAGGCGGGAATCCAGAGTCGCCGAGAGACACTGGGTCCCCGCCTCCCGACTGCAGTCCTCGGGGGCGGGCTTCGCGGGGACGACGAGCGTTTGTGCCCATGCCAGCGCGTCTCATCAATTGCAGGTCCCCGGATTAGTGTGAGCCTGAGGCGCTCGCTCGACGCGCTGTACGGCGCCGCCGGCTGGATGGCCGCGGCCTTCCTCGTCGGCACGCTGGTCATGGTGCTGGTCGGCATCGCCGGACGTTTCCTCCACTTCTACCTGCCGGGAACCGACGCCTACGCGGGCTACTGCATGGCGGCTGCGGGCTTCCTCGCCCTCGCGCACACGTTAAAGCGCGGCGAGCACATCCGCGTCACGCTGATCCTCGAGCGCCTCGGCGCGCGGTCGCGGCGATGGATGGAGCTGTGGGCGCTCGCGGCGGGCATCCTGCTCGCCGCGCTGTTCGCCTGGTTCAGCGCGCGGCTCGCGTGGCAGTCGTGGACATTCCACGACATCTCCACGGCGAACGACGCCACGCCGCTGTGGCTGCCGCAACTCTCGATGGCGCTGGGCACGCTCGTGCTGCTGGTGGCGCTGGTCGACGAGCTGGTGCTGGAGGCTAAGGGCCTGCGCCGCCCCCACGCGCACGACAAGCCGGCGTTCAACGAGTAGATGGAAGCGCTGATCACCGCGCTGCTCGTCGTCGCGCTGTTCGCGCTGCTGGGCAGCGGCGTGTGGATCGGGCTGGCGCTCGCCGGCGTGGCGTGGATCGGCATGGAGCTGTTCAGCTCGCGCCCCGCCGGCGACGCGATGGCGGTGACGATCTGGGGCAGCTCGTCGTCGTGGACGCTGACCGCGCTGCCGCTGTTCGTGTGGATGGGCGAGATCCTGTTCCGCACGCGGCTCTCCGAGGACATGTTCCGCGGCCTCGCGCCGTGGCTCGAGCGCCTGCCCGGCCGCCTGCTGCACACCAACGTGATCGGCTGCACGATCTTCGCCGCGGTCTCCGGCTCGTCGGCTGCGACCTGCGCGACGATCGGCAAGATGACCCTTCCCGAGCTCAAGGCGCGCGGCTACCCGGAAGGCATCACCATCGGCTCGCTCGCCGGCGCGGGGACGCTGGGCCTGCTGATCCCGCCGTCGATCATCATGATCGTCTACGGCGTCGCCGCCAACGTGTCGATCGCGCAGCTGTTCGTCGCGGGCGTGATTCCCGGCACCCTGCTCGCCGCGCTGTTCTCGGGCTACCTCGCCGCCTGGGCGCTCGCGCACCCCGGCGCGGTTCCGCAGGCCACGGAGCGCACGACGCTCGCGCAGAAGCTCGCGGCCTCGCGCCACCTGCTCCCCGTCGTCGCGCTGATCGCCGCGGTGCTGGGCTCGATCTACGCGGGCGTCGCGACCGCCACAGAGGCGGCCGCCTTCGGCGTGGTCGGCGCGCTCGCGATCTCGGCGCTGCAGGGGTCGCTCAACCGCCGGACGTTCGCCGAGAGCCTGATGGGTGCGACGCGGCTCTACTGCATGATCGCGCTGATCCTCGCCGGCGCCGCGTTCCTCACGCTGTCGATGGGCTACATCGGCCTGCCGCGCGACCTCGCCGCGTGGATCGGCGGCCTCGGCCTGACGCCGTTCGCGCTGATCGTCGCGCTCGCCGGCTTCTACATCCTGCTCGGCTGCTTCCTCGACGGCATCTCGATGGTCGTGCTGACGATGGGCGTGATCCTGCCGACCATCGAGGCCGCCGGCATCGACCTCCTGTGGTTCGGCATCTTCCTCGTCGTCGTCGTCGAGATGGCGCAGATCACCCCGCCGGTCGGCTTCAACCTGTTCGTGCTGCAGAACATGACCGGCAGGCAGATCACGTGGATCGCGAAGCAGACGCTGCCGATGTTCCTGCTGATGTGCGTCGCCGTGCTGCTGATCTGGTACTTCCCCGGGCTCGTCACTTGGCTGCCGCAGCAGATGAAGCTGGGCTGACGGGGTCGTCCGCCGCCGACGCCGCGCGCATCGACGCATTCTGCGACCGGCTGTGGCTGCAGGACGGCCTCGCGAAGGCCTCGCTGGAGGCCTACCGCGGCGACCTCGCCGCGTGGGCGGCGTGGCAGCGCGAGCGCGGCGGCAGCCTGCTCGGCGCGAAGCGCGAGGACGTCGAGGCGTGGCTCGCCGGCCAGTTCGCCGCGAAGGCGCGCGCGACCTCCGTGGGCCGCCGGCTCTCCGCGCTGCGCCGCTTCTATCGCCTCGCGCTCGAGCGCAACGAGATCGCGGAGGACCCGACGCTGCGCGTGCGCACGCCGCGCCGCCCGCGCCGGCTGCCGAAGAGCCTGTCGGAGGCGCAGGTCGAGGCGCTGCTCGCTGCCCCCGACGTCGCGCAAGCCCTGGGCCTGCGCGACCGCGCGATGCTGGAGACGCTCTACGCCACGGGACTGCGCGTCTCCGAGCTGGTGGGGCTGAAGCGCGTGCAGGTGGCGCTCGACGCCGGCGTCGTGCGCGTCATGGGCAAGGGGAGCAAGGAGCGCCTGGTGCCGCTCGGGGAGGAGGCCGTCGCGTGGATCGTGCGCTACCTCAAGGACGCGCGGCCCGGGCTCGCCGGGACGAGCAAGGACGACCACGTGTTCGTCACCGCGCGCGGTGCGCCGATGACGCGGCAGGCGTTCTGGGGACTGGTCAAGCGGCACGCGCTGAAGGCCGGCATCGCGCCGGCATCTCTTTCGCCGCACGTGCTGCGCCACGCATTCGCCACGCACCTCATCAACCACGGCGCCGACCTGCGCATCGTGCAGCTGCTGCTCGGCCACGCCGACATCACCACGACGACGATCTACACGCACGTCGCGCGCGAGCGGCTGAAGGCGCTGCACGCGCGGCACCACCCGCGGGGATAGGAACGCGTGAGGAGCCCGGGACCCCGCGCCACGTTCGCCCGCCTCGCCCGCCGCGCCCGGCTGGGCCTTCGCGTGCCCGCGCTCGACCGCTGCCGCGCCGACACGGTCGTGACGTTCGACTGCAACCTGTGCGGGGCGCGCAACGCCGTCGCGTTCGCGCAGCTCGCCCGCGAGACGCCGTCGTGCGCCGCGTGCGCCTCCACGGTGCGCTTCCGCTCGATCGGCCACCTCGTCGCGCGCGAGCTGTTCGGCGCGGACTTGGCGCTCCCCGACCTGCCGCGGCGCCCCGAGGTGCGCGGGCTCGGCCTGTCCGACGCCGACGCCTACGCGAAGCCGCTCGCCGACCGGCTCGGCTACGAGAACACGTTCTTCCACCAGTCGCCGCAGCTCGACATCACCGCGATCGACGAGGCCCGCGCCGGCCGCTACGACTTCGTGGTCGCGAGCGACGTCTTCGAGCACGTGCTGGCCCCCGTGTCGCGCGCGTTCGTCAACGCGCGCCGGCTGCTCAAGCCCGGCGGGGCGTTCATCCTCACCGTGCCGTTCGGCACCGAGGGCCCGACGCGCGAGCACTTTCCCGAGCTCCACGACTGGCGCATCGAAGGCGAGGGCGACGCGCGCGTGCTGGTGAACCGCACCGCGGACGGGCGCGAGCAGCGCTACGCCGACCTCTGCTTCCACGGCGGCGACGGCAGCACGCTGGAGATGCGCCTGTTCTCGCGCGACGACCTGCTGCGCGAGCTGCGCGAGGCAGGGTTCGCGCACGCGCGCATCGCCGGCGAGGCCTGCCTCCCGTTCGGCATCGTCTGGCCGGAGCCGTGGTCGGTGCCGATCGTCGCGCGCGCTCCGGCCTGACACCGCGTCCGTGGCGAAGGACAGGCAGCCCGTCACCAATGCCGTCCGCGTCCTGCGCGAGCACGGCGTCGCGTACACCGAGCACCCCTACGCCTACGAGGAGCGCGGCGGCACCGCGGTGTCCGCGCGCGAGCTCGGCGTGCCGGAACACGCGTGCATCAAGACGCTGGTGATGGAGGACGATTCGCGCCGGCCGCTCGTCGTGCTCATGCACGGCGACCGTGAGGTGTCGACGAAGAACCTCGCGCGCCTGATCGGCGTCAAGAGCGTCGCGCCCTGCGCGCCGGAAGTCGCCGACCGCCATTCGGGCTACCAGGTCGGCGGCACCAGCCCGTTCGGCACGCGCCGCGCGATGCCCGTCTACGCGCAGGCGTCGATCGCCGACCTGCCCTACCTCTACGTCAACGGCGGCCGCCGCGGCTTCCTCGTCGGCATGCGGCCGGAGGACCTCGTGCGCGTGCTGAAGCCGGTGCTGGCGGACATCGCGACCGCAGGCTGATGGACAGAAACTTGAAACTCGAAACGAGCAAGCAATCTCGGCGTCATTCCCCCGAAACCTGCCCCCGAGGACTGCAGTCGGGGGACGGGAATCCAGCGTCGTCGAGAGACACTGGGTCCCCGCCTTCGCGGGGACGACGATGGGTTGTGTCCCGCGAAAGCGGAAATCCAGTGTCGTTGGGCGACAAAGATACTGGATCTCCGCCTGCGCGGGGATGACGATGTTTGGATCGGGGCGTCTCCGTGTCGCCGGACATCCGGCAGGCCGTTCGCGCGCCCCGGGGACGCGAAGACTCAGGACGCAGGCTTCGGCGCGATCGTGCGACCGGCGGCGACCTGCCGCAGGATGACGGCCCACGGCTGCTGGCCGCGGTCCTGCAGCGCGTCGAGCCTGACCGCGCCCATCTCCGTGCGCCCGAGCGCGACGTCGCCGGTGGCTGCGGCGGCCACCGCGTAGTCGTGCGCGAACGCGCCCGGCGCTTCCTGCGCCGCGCGCGCTCCGAGCGTGGCCATCGCGTTCGCATCGCGCGCGCCCACCGCGGCGAAGAGGTCGACCCAGGTCCTGAGGCCGGAGTCGAGCTTCGCGTAGCACGGCCCCGACTTCACCGCCGCCCACGCGGCGCCGGCGCGCGCCGCCGGCAGGCGATTGATCTCCATCGCCACGCCGACCGCGCCCTCGAGCAGCAGCGGCACCGGTCCGCCCGGCCGGCACGTGCGCAGCAGCTCGCGCGCGGCGCGCAGCGCGTCGGCGAAGGGCGCGAACTCCGGCGCGAGCGCGGGCGCGGCTTCCGGCGGCGCGGACAACGCGTCGGCCAGCGCCGCCGACAGCGGCGGAGTGGCCGCCGGCGCGCCGCCGCCGAGCATCTCGAGCATGGGCACCGGCGCGCGGGTCTCGAACAGCGCGCTCACGCCCCCGCCGAGGAAGCGCGCCCGCGCCGCGTTCGCTTCGAGGTACGGCGCGTAGTCGGAGTTCGCCGGCGCGTCGTAGGCCGCGAGCAGCGCGTTCGTCGTGCGCTCGTTGCCGCGCCAGCCCTCGTCGACGTCGGCGGGCGTGCCGAGGCCGGAAGCGCGCAGCTGGACGGCGACGTCGGGCATGCGGAACAGCGCCGCCGCGTCGACGCGCGGCGTGCGCTCGCGCGAGGCGAGGATCACGAGGTCGCCGCCGCTCACGTGGATCGCGTGGTAGGGGAAGTGCCGGACCAGCGCGCGGAACACCGAGGACACCAGCGCGGGCTCGGTGTCGTAGAGCTGCAGCCACTGCACCAGCACGCCGCCGGGTGCGAGGTGCCTCGCGAAGCGGGCGTAGGTCTCCTCGGTGAACAGGCTCGCGACCCCGCTGACCCACGGGTTCGACGGCTCGGAGACGATGATGTCGTAGGGCAGCGCCGAGCGCGCGAGGAACGCCTTGGCGTCGTCGATGACGAAGTGGCTGCGCTCGTCCGACCAGATCGCGGCGTTGCGCTCGGCGAAGTGCTTGGCGCCTTCGAGCATGCGCCGCTCGATCTCGATCGTGTCCACGCGCTGCGCCGCCGGAGAGCCAAGCAGCGTCGCGCTGGTGATGCCCGAGCCGACGCCGACGACCGCGATGCGCTTCGCCTGCGGGTGCGCGCCGATCGCCAGCGCGCCCGCGAGCACCTGCGTGGGCTCGTCGGCAGAGGGCGCCTGGCCGCGCATCGCCATCGACGCGTCGGTCTTGCCGTTGGTGATGAGCATGCGCACGTCGCCCGCGTCGATCACGCTCACGGTCGCGGTCTTGCCGTCGGCGTGCGAGACGAGCTTGACGTTCTCCGGAAGCCGTCCCGTCCCGGTGCGATAGGGCCCGGAGGCCATGCGTCGCGGGTCGAGCTGCACCGCGGCGGCGATCGCCGCGAGCGCACCCAGCCCCACGACGACGGTCGCGAAGCCCGGCCAGCTGAACGCCAGCTCGCCCTTCGGCCGCCGCAACAGCCACACGCCGACGAGCACGTCGACCGCGGCGCCCGCGAGCAGCGCGCCCTTGAGGCCGAGCGACGGCATCAGGACGTGTGTGGCGAGCACCACGCCCGCGATCGCGCCGAGCGTGTTCGCGGCGTAGACCTCGCCGATCGCGCGCTCGCCCGCGCCCGAGGCGAGCAGGCGATGCGTGATCAGCGGCAGCGTCATGCCGGCGAGGAAGGTCGCCGGCAGCATGACGAAGAGCGCGATCGCGGCGCTGGCGCCGTGATAGAGCCCGTAGCCCGCGGGCGTGCGCGCCAGCGCGGTGAACAGCCACGCGTACGCGTCGAACACCACGTCGTACAGCGGCAGCGTGAGCGCCGCCGCCACGCCCATCAGGATCTGCACGTGGCCGAGCAGCGCGCGCGTGTCGCGCGACACGTCGATGCGGCCGCGGATCCACGCGGCGCCGAGCGCGAGCCCGAGGATGAACGCCGCCAGCATGATCTCGAAGGACTGCGTCGAGCTGCCCAGCACCAGCGAGAGCATGCGGATCCACACGATCTCGTAGACGAACGACGCGAAGCCGGTGAGCGCCGCGACGGCGAGGAACGAACGCACGAGCGAGGGCGTCGCCGCGCTCGGCAGGCGCGGCGCGGCAACGGGCGCCGGGCTCGCTTCGGCAGACGCTGCCGCAGCCTTCGCGGCCTTGCCGCGCTTCGCCTTCGGCGCCGGCGGCTCCTCCGCGGGCGCCGACTCGGGCGCAGGCGTCCGGCGCCACGCGATCGCGGCGACGGCGGCCGCGACGGCGAGGTTGAGCGCTCCCGCGACGGCCACCGTTCCCGGCAATCCGAGCCGCGGGACGAGCCAGAATGCGCTCGCGAGCACGCCCAGCACCGCGCCCATGCTGTTGGCGAAGTAGAGGACGCTGATCTCGTGGCCCGGCGTGCGCGGCCAGCGCCGCAGCACGCCGGCCGCCATCCAGGGAAACGTCGCGCCGAGCGCGATGGCCGGCGCGGCGATGAGCAGCGCGGCGACGACCCACTGCGTCACGCACGCGCCGGATTCGCCGCACGTGGCCGGCAGCAGCGTCTCGTACGACCAGCCGGTCACCGCGACGAACAGCGGATGGAACGCGAACGCCGCGAGCGCGATGGCGAGTTCCGCCGCGGCGTAGGCGAGCAGCGGCTCGCGCAGCCGGTGGCTGTAGCGCCCGGCGAGCCACGCGCCCAGCGCCAGTCCGCCGACGAAGATAGCCAGCACGACCGACTGGCCGTGCGCGGCGTGGCCGAGGTAGTTGCGCAGGTAGTGCGACCAGACCGATTCGTAGATCAGCCCGGCAAAGCCGGATACGGTGAACAGCGCGTAGAGCGCCGGGCGCGCGAGTGCGTTCACGCGCACCCCCTCACCCTGCCCTCTCCCCCGTGCCGGGGGAGAGGGTTCAGTACGTCTCCCCTCTCCCGTCCAGCGGGAGAGGGGGCGGGGGTGAGGGACGCCGCACTCACGCGCACCCCCTCACCCTGCCTTCTCCCCCGTGCCGGGGGAGAGGGTCCAGGTGCATCTCCCCTCTCCCGTCCAGCGGGAGAGGGGTTGGGGGTGAGGGACGCTACATTCGCGCGCACGCCCTCACCCTGCCCTCTCCCCCGTGCCGGGGAAGAGGGTCCAGGTACATCTCCCCTCTCCCGCTCTGCGGGAGAGGGGTCGGGGGTGAGGGCCGATGTTCACGCTTTGCGCCCGCGCTCGATGGCGACGCCGACCTCGCGCACGCCGGGCAGCGCGGCGGGCTTCGCCACGCGCACCTTCACCGAAGCGGCGCCGAACTCCTCGAGCACGACGTCGGCAAGCGCCTGCGCGAAGCGCTCGAGCAGCGGGTGAGGATTGGTCGCGGCGAACGCGCGCAGGCGCTCGACCACGGCGGCGTAGTCGAGCGCGTCGGCGAACTCCCCGCTCGCGAACGCGCGGTCGCCGGCAAGCCCGATCTCGAGGTCGAGGCGCACGGTCTGCGGCATGCGGCGCTCCCAGTCGTAGACGCCGATCTTCGTCGTGACGCGGAAGTCGTGGATGAAGATCGTGTTCATGCGCGATGGGTGCGATGCCGGCGCAAGGCGAGCCGGCTGCTAGAATCGCCGCGATTCTACGCGCTCCCGCCCGCACGCATGCTCGCCGCCGCGCCGGTCGTCGCCGCCGCCTACCTGCTGGGGTCGGTCTCGTTCGCGGTCGTCGTCTCGCGCGCGTTCGGCCTGCCGGACCCGCACGAGTACGGCTCGGGCAACCCGGGCGCGACGAACGTGCTGCGCACCGGCCACCGCAAGGCCGCGCTGCTGACGCTGCTGGGCGACGGCCTCAAGGGCTTCGTCGCCGTGTTCCTCGCGCAGCTCGCCGCGGCGAAGCTCGGCCTGCCCGCGTGGACCGTGCCCGGCGCGGCGCTCGCGGTGTTCCTCGGCCACCTGTTCCCCGTGTTCCACGGCTTCCGCGGCGGCAAGGGTGTAGCCACGGGCGCGGGAATCGTCTTCGCGCTGCACTGGCCGCTCGGCCTCGCGCTGACGCTCCTCTGGCTCACGATGGCCTTCGGCTTCAAGATCAGCTCGCTCGCGGCACTCACGGCGGCGGTGCTGATGCCGCTCGGCATGTTCTACGTGCAGGGTCCCACGCTCACCGCGTGGGCGATGGTGCCCATCGCGCTCCTGCTGTTCTGGCGGCACAAGGAGAACATCCGCCAGCTCCTGCAGGGCAAGGAGCGGTCGATAGGCCGCTAGACGACGTGACCGGCGGCGCAGTGGCGCCAGGCCCTGATGCCTGGGCTCCTCACGGGCCGCAGGCCGGCGCCCGGAGCGTCGGGACGCCGGCGTCCCGCAACGCACACGAGGCAACCTCCATGTCGACCTGCTCCTTCGCGACGTCGCGCACCGCGTCACTCCTGGCGTCATCCATCGTCGCCGTCGCGCTCCTCCTCCCGGGCGCGGCGACAGGGCAGCATCTGGGCGACGTCATCTGCACCGTCGATGCCGCCTTCGACGGAACGATCGTCGCGATGAAGGAGGCGCCCTCAGCCGCGCAGGGTGCGGGTCCCGCGGTGCGCTACGAGCTGACGGTGAAGGTGGACAACGCGCTCAAGGGCGTCGCCGCGAACTCCACGCAGCGGCTCGACTACCCGCTTCCCGCCCCCGCCCGCCACCTGCGCGAGGGCATGCGCGGCGTGTTCCTGCTGACGCGGGGCAAGCTCGTCCGCATCGAGCCGGCCGAGCACGCCGGCATCGTGAAGAAGCTCCTCAACGACCCTTCGCACTGCCGGCGTTGAGCGCGCCCGGGCCGGTCGTCCCGTTGGTCGACAGGGCGTCCGGGACCGCCCCCGCGCCGGCTACGGCACGTCGCGGTCGAAGAGCTGCACGCGCAGGCTGCAACGCGAGTCGGCGACGTCCGCGCCCGCCCCCGGGCTCGACGACACGCGCAGCGCGAAGGCGGCGTTCGCTCCGGCGTTGACGCCTACGCTCCCCACGACCGGCACGGCGACCCACTGGTTCGGCGCGGCCCCGCCGCGGACCTCCGGCTGCGACGTCGCGTTCCAGGAGGCACCGCCGTCCGTCGAGTAGACGAACGTGGCGGACAGGATGCGCGCCACGGGCGCGACGGCGCCGAACGTCCCGTCGACCATCGCGGTGCGCGGATACGAGCCCAGCGGCACCGCACCCGTCGCGCAAACGACCAGCGGAAAGTCGAGATCCAGCGCGCCCAGCGTGGCGTCGCTCGCCAGCACCTGCGGGGTCAGCACCACGCCGAGGCGCTGCATGAACGCCGCCATCGCCAGGCGGCTGACCGGTGCGGTCGGGCAGTAGAGCGCGACGTCGCAGCCCAGCGTCACGCCGCGGTTGCGCATCCACGTCACGCTGGGGCAGAACGGGTCTGCGACGTCGACGTCGGTGAAGCCCGCGCAGGGCTGCGCGCCGGCGGCGCCGGACCATGCGAGGACGCTTGCCGCCACGCATGCGAGGGCGGTGCGGAGTCGTTGCGCGTGAATCGTCATGGCCTGCCTCCGGAAGGAACGTCGAACGGGGCGTGCGCGACGTCGCGATTGAAGATCGCCGCGCGCACCACGCATCGCGCTGCGGAAAGCGAACTCATCGCGGCCTGTCCCTCGAAGCGGAATCCCACCAGGACCGTCTGCTCGACGTCGATGTCGACCGCGCCATGCAGGCGAACGGCCGCGGGCGCGGCGGAACTCATCGCGACGCGAACGGCCGGACCTGCCGCCGCATCCGCGTACGGCGGCACCTGGGCGCGATAGGCGGTCTCGAACACCGCCTCCGTGAGGGTGTCCGACGTCGCGCTGACCACGACGTCGACGATCGCGCGGCGCGGGTGCGTCGCCGCCGGAACCGTGAGCTGGCAGTGCAGCGGGCCCGCGTAGAGCCAATCGGGCACGGATCCGACCAGCAGGGTCTCGGGAGCGAGGACGCCGCCCAGCCGATCCATGAACGCGGCCATCGCCAGGCGGCTCACCGGCACGCCCGGGCAATAGTCGAACGTGCGGCAGCCCAGCGTCACCTCCCGATTGCGCAGCCACTCCACGCTCGCGCAGAACGGGTCCGCGGCGTCGACGTCGTCGAACCCCGCGCAGTGCTGTCCGGCGACGGCGAGCACGGTGTGCTGAACAGCGCCGTGCGACGGCAGCAGCCGGGCGATCGAACCGTCGAAGCTGGCCCGCAAGTCGTGCTGTCCGACCAGCAGCGGGACCACGCAGCTCGCCTCGCCGCGTACCAGCACGCCCGCGTTCGAGGATCCGGCGCAGCGCAGCGGCGAGCCGGCGTCGGTGAACGACACCGACCCCTCCGGCACCGCATCCGCAGCGGTCACGCGCGCGACGATCGTCACGTACTCGCCGTGCGTGCTCGGATTGGGCGACGACGCCAGCGCGACCGCGGAGTGGAAGTCGCCGACCGCCACGTACCTGGGCACCGGTGAGCGCTCCACGTCGCCGTTGCCCAGCTGCGCCTGCGTCGAGTTGCCCCAGCACAGCGCCCGGCCGCTTCCCACCACCGCGCAGGTGTGGCTCCCCCCCGCGGTGATGGACAGGGCCGGCGTGCCGAGCGGCACGAGGACCGGCCCCGGAACGCCCCCGTTGGGCCCCGTCTGGCCGCGATCGTCGGATCCCCAGCAATGGACGTCGCCGCCGGCCGTCAGCGCGCAGGTGTGCTCGTAGCCGGCCGCAACT
>Ga0224500_10001441_pt1 | contig 13998 bp, 10 predicted proteins | sample SF_Oct11_sed_USG_FD_168126 | JGI IMG/M metagenome (GOLD analysis project Ga0224500, IMG submission 168126) | Sediment microbial communities from San Francisco Bay, California, United States - SF_Oct11_sed_USGS_4_1 | ecosystem: Environmental > Aquatic > Marine > Sediment | place: USA: California... | reverse complement strand
AGCGCGCGAAGACCTCGGACCACACGATCGCATCGGCGAGGCGGTCGCCGGACGCGAACAGCGCCCGCACCGCCACCGCCCGGGCCTCGACGAGGTCCACGACCGTCGCCTGCCAGGCGAATCGCCCCTCGCTGCCGGGGGGAGGGGGCTCGGCGGCGCGAGCGATCACGAGGCGGTAGCGCCGGCCGGCGACCCAGGGGAAGTCGCGGGTGTTGGCGTTGTCGAGCGCGGACGGCAGGGGCGAATCGGTCCCCGGCAGGATCGCGCCGGCGGCGTCGTAGCCGCCCCAGTTCACCGCGGTGGACCCCGGGTGGGAGGGGTGCCACTGCAGGCCGACGTGGGCGGCGCCGCCGGGGCGGCCAGCGGCGTCGACGAAGCTCACCTGTAGCGCCCAGAAGTACAGCCGGTCCACCGCCGGCGGCCTGGTCACCTCGAGGGTCGCGGCCGCGGCCACGAAGAGGCCGGGCAGCTGCCAGCGGAGATGGAACGAGGACGCGCCGTTGGCGGAGGGCGGCAGGCCGGTGGTGCGGGCGCGGGGTCCGGGCCACCGCCTGCGGACCACGTCGAAGAAGCCGGCCATGCGGGCACGGTACAGTGCGCCCGCTGCCGCAGCGGCAGCGGTGTGCGAACGGCCCGGCGCGGCCCGGGCGACGAGACGAGGGGTCGAGGCAGACATGCAGGAGAACCGTCTGAAGGCGAAGTGGCGGGCGGGCGAGGCGGCCTACGGGGCATGGCTGGCCATCCCGAACGCGATCACGGCCGAGGCGGTGGCCCGTTCCGGCTTCGACTACGTCTGCATCGACATGCAGCACGGCATGGCCGACTACGCCGACGCCGTGACGATGCTGTCGGCGATGAGCGGCAAGGGCCCGACGTTGATCGTGCGGGTGCCGTGGAACGAACCCGGCATCATCGGCAGGATGCTCGACGCCGGCGCCGAGGGCATCGTGATCCCCATGGTGAACTCGGTGGAGGAGGCGCGCGCCGCGGTCGCCGCCTGTCGTTACGCACCCCACGGTGCGCGCAGCTTCGGGCCGATCCGGGCCGGCCTGGCCCTCGGCGCCGACTACTACGCGAACGCCAACCGCGAGGTGGCGTGCATCCCGATGATCGAGACGCGCGACGCGATCGGCCGCCTCGACGAGATCCTCGACGTCGAGGGGATCGATGCGGTCTACGTCGGACCCGCCGACCTGGCGATCACCTACGGCGTCGAGCCGGGCGTGGACAACCCCGATCCCGACTACCAGGCCGCGTTGGCCAAGGTCGTGTCGACCTGCAAGGCGAAGGGCGTCGCCCCCGGCATCCACTCGAGCGCCCAGGTCACGCCGACCCGGATCGCTCAGGGGTTCCAGATGGTCACGGCCTCGTCCGACTTCGGCGCGATGAGCGCTGCGGTGCGCCGCGAGCTGTCGGTCGCGAAGGACACGCCCGCCCCCGAGGGCACCCGCAGCCTCTACTGAGTCCGAGCTGGGGCATCGCCCGGCGTGACCCCGAGCCCGAAGGAGGGCGCATGCCCATTCTCGTGACGCACGCGGGAAGCCTGCCCCGCGGCGACGAGCTCGACCGGGCCTACGCGGCGGCCAGCCGTGGCGAGCCGGTCGACCCCGACGAGCTGCGGGCGCTGGTCGAGCGCGCCACCTTCGAGGTGGTCGCACGGCAGGCGGCCGCAGGCATCGACGTGGCGAACAACGGCGAGGCTCCGAGGGAGAGCTTCTTCAGCTACGTGCGCGAGCGGCTGAGCGGCTTCGGTGACCGGTCGCGGCGACGCCCACCAGCGGACATGGTGACGTTGCCGAGCTACGTCGAGCTGAAGCGAGCTTCGATGCGCTCGGACCAGGTACGCCTCATGCGAGCGCCGGCGTGTATCGGGCCGGTCGAGCACCTCGGCACCGCGGCGCTCGACGCCGAGCTGGCGCTGACCGAACAGGCGGCCGGCGCCCACCGCTTCGCCGAGCTGTTCTGCACGGCCGCCTCGCCGGGCATCGTCGCCGCCGCCATGGAGAACCGGCACTACGCATCGCTGAGCGGGTACCTCGCGGCGCTCGGCGAGGCGCTCGCGCCCGAGTACCGCCGCATCGTCGAGCGGGGACACGTCCTGCAGATCGATGCGCCGGATCTGGCCATGGAACGGCACACCCTCTTCGCCGACCGGCCGCTCGGCGAGTTCCTCGCCTTCGCCCGCGACGTGGTCTCGACCATCAACGCGGCGACCGCGGGCCTCGATCCGGCCCGGGTCCGGCTCCACGTGTGCTGGGGGAACTACGACGGGCCGCACACGCTCGACGTCGAGCTGGACGCCCTCCTCGCGGTGCTCGCGGAAGCCCGGGTCGGGGCGCTCGTGCTGGCCCAGGCCAACCCCCGCCACGCCCACGAGGTCGCACTGCTCCCCGAGCTGCCGCCCGCGTGGTCGGTGGTGCTCGGAGTGGTCGACACGACGACCAACTACGTGGAACACCCAGCGGTCGTCGCCGACCGGCTCTGCCGCGCGGCGGAGGTCTTGGGCGACCCCGGTCGGCTGACGGCGGGTACCGACTGCGGCTTCGCGACCGCCGCCGGCCTCGCCGACGTCGCCGCCGAGGTGGCCTGGCTGAAGCTCGACGCACTCGTCGCTGGCACGCGGATCGCCAACGAGCGCCTCTTCGGCCGGTGAGCTGCGCCCGGGCCTACGTCAGCGGTGTCTCCAGCGCGAAGTCGCTGAAGGCGATGACGTAGCCGAGCGCGGCGGCTTCGGCGGCGACGCGGGGCCGGTCCCACGCCTGGGCGTAGTCCAGTGCGTAGACGGGCTTGCCGAGTTGCTGGACGTAGCGCAGCTCGTCGATCTTCTGGTTGCGGTAGAAGTCGTCTCGCGGGGTGGTGTCGTTGAACCACCACAGCGCCTCGATCACCGTGCCGTCGAAGCAGTCGGCGTAGCCGGGGAAGTCGCGGGACAGGTTGACGGCGTTGTTGACGAGCAGCTTGAAGCCGGGCACGCGGGCGCGGGCGTGCTGGGCGATCTGGCAGACGATGGCGGCGCCCTTGGCCATGTTCTCGCGGCTGGGACCACCCGGATAGTCCGGGAACCAGTAGATGTCCACGACGTCGAGGAAGGCGCCATCGAATCCCTGGTCGATGATGCGGTCGATGGTGGCGAGGACCAGCTGCTGCCACTCGGGGTTGCCCTCGTCGGCATAGGCGTTGTTCGCCCACCAGGGGTTCTGGCCGACGACCCACGCCGGCGGGTTCGCGTTCCACTCGGGGTGCCAGTACCACTCGCTGCGCTGGGCCTCGCCCACGGCGATGTAGGAGAGCATCCACTTGTTGGCCTTGGCCGCTTCGACCTCGGCCCTCGTCCACTCCTGACCCGCGCCGTTGAAGCGGCCCGTGACGACCAGTCCCTTGGTGGAGGCCGCTACCTTGGCCAGGCCGTCGGGGCCGTAGCCGGAGTTCTGCATGCCCCAGCTGCCGGCCGTGCCCCAGGCCGGCTTGGCGCCCGGTCCCGGCGTGGGGACGGGCGAGGCCGCTGCCGCGGCGGGAGGTGTGTAGACCGCGGCCGGTGCCGTCTCGCGGACCGGGGCGTCGGCCAAGGCGTCGGATGGGACGGCCGCCCCGGCGGGAACGGCCACGGCCGCGCCCAGCACGGTCGCCGCGAGTGCGGTCAGCACCCGCCGCCGGTGGCGACGCGCCGGCGGGTCGGTGCGGTGGCTGTTGGTCCAGTTCATGGCTCTCGTCTCCGTTGGTGACCGCCCGCCACGTGACACCGGAGGCCGCCACGCGCACGAAACGCGAACAAAACGGCCGTTACCATTGCGATCACATTACAGAGTGGTCCCGGATGCGTCGAGTCCGAGCGATCGGGCCGCTCCCGGGCGAGCGGAGCCTTCGGTAGTGTGCCCCGGCAGCGCCGGGCCAGGCCGGCGCTGCCCAGGGCTGCGACTGCCCAGCGCATCGACAGGGGGACCCATGGACACCGGTCAGTACCACGGCTTCGACGTCGCCATCCACGATCCGGGCGTCGTCGTGGCCACGTTCAACCAGCCCGAGCGTCTCAACGGGATGACGGGCGCCATGAAGCGGGATCTCGTCGAGTTCGTCTACCAGGCGCAGATGGACGACGCGGCGCGCGTGGTCGTCTTCACGGGCACGGGGCGGGCGTTCTGCGCGGGTGACGACCTCAGCGGCGCCTACAACGACGGGGCGCGCCGGCCCGAGAAGGTGCCGCCGATGCCGCTCGGCCACCACAACGCCATCGGCACCTACGACGGCCTGCGGGTCATCTCCCAGGGGGTGAACCGCGCCATACGCGATCTCGACAAGCTGACCATCGCCGCCGTGAACGGCTTCGCGATCCAGACCGGGTTCTCGCTGGCGCTGGCGTGCGACTTCCGCCTGGCCTCGACCGAGGCGAAGCTGGGCTCGGCGACGCTGCGCTTCGGTCTGCTGCCCGACGAGGGCGGCCAGTGGCTGCTCGTCCAGCACCTCGGTGTCGCCCGCACCATGGACTTCCTGATGCGCAAGCGCATCGTGTCGGGGGCCGAGGCGCTCGAACTCGGCCTCGTGCACGAGGTGTGCGCGCCCGACCGGCTCGAGGCCCGGACGTTGGAGTTCGCCACCGAGTTGGCGAACGGGCCGCAGGTGGCCATGCGGATGCTGAAGCGGTCGGTGTTGGCGGCCGCCGAACTGAGCTTCGCGCAGGCGTGCGACGAGATCGCCTCGAAGACAGCCGTGACCGACTGGCACCCCGACGCCAACGAGGGGGTCGCTGCGTTCCGCGACAAGCGCGAGCCGCGCTTCAACCGCTGGCTGGAGGAGCGGGGCTGAGACCGCCCGGCGCCCCGGGGGCGAGCGCATCGTTGAGGTTGCCCGACCGGAACCCCTCGAGGTCGAGCGTGACGTAGCGGTAGCCGGCGCGGCGCACCACCTCGACGATCCGCTCGCGCTGCGCCAGCGCGGCGGCCAGATCGTCGACGTCGAGTTCCAGGCGGGCCAGGTCGCCGTAGTGGCGGACGCGGAGCTGGCGGAAGCCGAGACGGCGAAGTGCGGCCTCGGCCCGCTCGACCGAGCTGAGCGTGGCGAGCGTGACCGGCGTGCCGTAGGGAACCCGCGATGCCAGGCAGGCCGCGGCCGGCTTGTCCCAGGTGCGCAGGCCCAACGCGGCCGAGGCGGCGCGCACGTCGGCCTTCGTGAAGCCGGCCTCGACGAGGGGGAAGCGGGCGCCGCCCTCGGCCGCGGCCCGCTGGCCCGGACGATGGTCGCCGAGGTCGTCGAGGTTCACGCCGAGCACGATCGTGGCGTGCTCGCGCCCGGCGATGGGACCGACCACGGCCATCAGCTCGGCCTTGCAGTGGTAACAGCGGTCGGCGTCGTTGCGGCGGTACGCCGCGCTCGCCATCTCGTCGGTGTCGACCGCGCTCCACCGCATCGCCCACTCGGAAGCCAGCGCAGCACAGTCGGCCGCTTCGTCCCCGGCGAGCGACGGAGACACCGCGGTCACCGCGTGGGCGCGCTCGGGGCCGAGCTCGTCGTGGGCGACGTACGCGAGGAACGCGGAGTCGGCGCCGCCGCTGAAGGCCACGAGGACGCGACCGAGCTCGCGCAGGCCGGCGCGGAGCCGGTCCAACTTGGCGTCGAGGCCGTCGCCGGCGTCGATCGTCGGTTCGGGCCCGATGCCGACCCCGCTCACGGCCGGGCGCTCGTCTCGGCGGGACCGGAAGCGGCGGGCTGCGGCGCCTGGAGGGTGCGCAGCACCGCGCAGGCCGCGCCGAAGCCGTTGTCGATGCCCACCACGGAGACGCCCTGCGCGCACGAGGCGAGCATCGCCAGCAGCGCGGTCACGCCCTCGAGGGAGGAGCCGTAGCCCGTGCTGGTCGGCACCGCGATCACCGGGCCCGCAACGAGGCCTCCGACCACCGAGGCCAGGGCGCCCTCCATCCCGGCGACGACGACGACGGCCTCGGCGGTGCGCAGGCGCTCGGCCTGCCCCAGCACCCGGTGCAGGCCGGCGACGCCCACGTCGCAGACCAGGTCGGCGGCGATCCCGTAGGCGGCGAGCGTGGCGAGGCACTCGCGTGCCACCGGCAGGTCGGCGGTGCCGGCGGTGGCGATGGCGACGTTCCTGGCCCGAGGCTCGAGTGCTCGCCACGCCACGGTGGCGTCGGTGACGACCCCGCCCGGGCTCGCCGCGAGGGCGGCGCGACGCTGCTCGTCGTCAGTCCTGGTCAGCAACACGGGGCCGTCGGAGCGGTCGAGCAGCTCGGCCACGATCGCAGCGCACTGTTCGGGCGACTTGCCCGGTCCGTAGACGGCCTCGGCGAGACCGGTACGCCCGCGCCTCTCGTGGTCGATTCGGGCGAACGGTTCCGACGACCGGATCGTCGACATGTCACTCCTTGCCTGGGCGCAACTTGCAGGGGCCGGAGGCCCCACCGTAGGCGGTCCGACACCCGTGGGACGCGGCGGCGGCCCCTCACCCATTGTGCGGACTCGGCGTGTCGCCGCGGATACGAAAAGTGGCATCCGCTGGCTGAACGCGTTGAAGCGTGACGAAACGAGCGGTGTTCGGTGAACATGACATAGCGATGATGTGTCGATATGATGACGCTGGTTCGCTGAGGTCGCGCTCGTCAGGTGTCGGCGGGGCAACTCGGTCGTGCGGCCTTCGGTGCCGTGTCGGCCGCCGCTCCGCCGCATCGTTCGCGGGCTTCATCGCATCGTTCGCGACGTCATGGTCCAGCCCGCTGTTCCGCGTCTCGGATGAGCCGGGTTGCTTGGTCGGTGATCGGGAGGGGTCTGGCTCGGTGTCAGTGCGAGGAGCGGTCAGTTCGATTCGGGGTCGCCTGGTCATCTGTGGCGCGGCCACCGAGCCGACTGCGACAGCGGTGCGTGCGTTGGCTGCCACTCACCATGGCCTCGAGCTCGTGCTGGTCGATCGCGACGCGGCTGGGTTGGCTGCGCTCGATGCCGAGTTCACGCCGTCGGTCCGCCGCGAGTGCGTCGTCGCGGACGTCGCCGACCTCGCCGCCCGGCCCGAGTTGGTCGCGGGTGCCGAGCTGGTCGTCAACGGTGTGCGCCCCTGGCGCACCTCGGTGCAGTGGTTGGTGCCCCTGTGCCTCGAGCATCGGGTCGACTACCTCGACTTCTGCGACGAGCCCGACACCGTGCGGTGGGCGTTCCTGCAGGATCCGCTCGCCCGCCGCCGCGGCGTGAACCTCCTGGTCGCCTGCGACGTCGGCACGGGCCTCGCCGGCCTGATCGTCGACGGTCTGGCCGATCGGCTCGATGTCGTCACCGACGTCCGGGTGGCCACCTGCCGCAGCGACGACGGCGCGAGCCGGCTCAGCCGTCCAGCTCTGGCCCAGCAGCTCGACGAGTTGGTCGAGCTGGCCCGCACCCAGGTTCCCGGCGACGACCGGGCCTTGATCGACTTCCCCGCTCCGATCGGGCGCCGGTGGACGTGGTCGGCCCATTCGCCGGTCACCGCCACGCTGTCGCAACGCTTCACCGACGCCGCCGTCACCGCGACCCGCTGCCGCGAGCCGCGGCGCGTCGACGTCGTGGCGCGCCACGTCGGAGCGCGGGTGCACCGGGGCTCGCTCAGTACCGACGCCGGCCTCGATCTGCTCTCGGCGCTCGGCGCGGGCCGCCTGCGGGGGCTGACGGTTCGCAAGCACCTGCGGGACTGCCTCGCCGAGTTGCAGCGCGACGGCGAGATGAGCGCGTCCGAGATCCGCTCGCTGCGTTGGCGCGAGCTGCGCTCCCGAGGGTGCCCGCCGGTCTTCGGCCTGGTCACCGACGTCTGCGGCTTGCGGGACGGCGCCCCGGTCGAGTTGCGACGCCGCACGGGCACGTCCGGCGTGGGGGGCCCGGTGGCCGACCATTCGACGCTGACCGGTCAGACGGCGGCCGCGCTCGCCTCGCTCGCCCTGGTCCTCCGTCGCTCCGGCGGGGTCGCCTCCGTCGAGCAATGGACCGATCTGGCCAGCTTCGAGCGGGCGGCCCACGGCATCGGGATGGCGCCGGGCCTCCTCGAGCCGACCGCCGACAATGGCCCGACCGTCGCGGCCCTCCTGTGAGCGCGGCCGCCGCTTCGGTCGCGCTCTGCGCCTGAGCGGCGCCGACCCGCAGCGACGGGGCCGCAGCCTCCAAACCCGCATGGGCTCACCGCGGGGGCGTCGCTAGGCTGCATCGGTTCCCGACCGCCTACGGAGCGAACGAATGACCGATCAGTCACGCCCGTACCCCGACGTGCCCGTCCGAGCCGACTTCCCGGCCATCGAGCGCCGGGTGCTGCAATTCTGGCAGGACGACGGGACCTTCCCGGCGTCGGTCGAGGCGCGGCCGGCCAGCGACGAGTACGTCTTCTTCGACGGCCCGCCGTTCGCCAACGGGCTTCCGCACTACGGCCATCTGCTGACGGGTTACGTGAAGGACATCGTCCCCCGTTATCAGACGATGCGAGGTCGGCGGGTCGAGCGTCGTTTCGGCTGGGACTGCCACGGTCTGCCGGCGGAGATGGAGGCCGAAAAGGAGCTCGGCGTCGCGGGTCGGCGCGCCATCAACGAGTTCGGTATCGAGGGTTTCAACGACTACTGCCGCACGTCGGTGCTCCGCTACACCGCCGAGTGGGAGGCTTACGTCACCCGCCAGGCCCGCTGGGTCGACTTCGACAACGACTACAAGACCATGGACCTCTCCTACATGGAGAGCGTGCTGTGGGCGTTCAAGCAGCTCTGGGAGCGGGGCCTCGTGTACGAGGCCCACCGTGTGATGCCCTACAGCTGGGGTGCGCAGACGCCGCTGTCGAACTTCGAGATCCGCCTCGACGATGCGACCAGACCCCGCCAGGACCCAGCCATCACCGTCACGTTCACGTTGAGCCCCCGACCCGACGATCCGGGCCCGCTCAACATCCTGGCGTGGACGACGACCCCCTGGACGCTGCCGTCGAATCTCGCGCTCGCGGTCGGACCCGAGCTGGACTACGCCATCTACGAGGAAGCGGGCACCTTCTACGTCCTCGGTGCCGAGACGGCCTCGAAGTACGAGCGCGAGCTGGCCGACGCCACCCTGCACGGCACCGTGAAGGGCGCCGATCTCGTGGCCCGCACCTACCAGCCCCTGTTCCCGTACTTCAGCGACCATCCCGACTCGTTCCGCGTGCTGGCCGCTGACTTCGTCGACACCGAGGAGGGCACCGGCGTCGTGCACCTCGCCCCCGGCTTCGGCGAGGACGACCAGCGCGTCTGCGAGGCGAACGGCATCAGCGTCCTCGTCCCCGTCGACGACGAGGGCCGCTACACCGCCGATGTCGTCGAATGGGCGGGGGAGAACGTCTTCGACGCCAACCCCAAGATCATCCGGGCGCTGCGCGACGAGGGCCGGCTCGTGCGCCAGGACAGCTACGTCCACAACTACCCGCACTGCTGGCGGACCGACACGCCCATCATCTACCGAGCCCTCAGCAGCTGGTACGTGGCCGTGTCCAGCTTCCGTGACCGGCTCGTCGAGCTGAACCAGGAGATCAACTGGATACCTGGCCACGTGCGCGACGGCGCGTTCGGTAAGTGGCTCGAGGGCGCACGCGACTGGTCGATCTCGCGCAACCGGTTCTGGGGCGCGCCCATCCCCGTATGGCGCTCCGACGACCCGGCCTACCCGCGCGTCGACGTGTACGGCTCCATCGCCGAGCTCGAGGCCGACTTCGGCGTCGAGGTCACCGACCTGCACCGTCCCTTCGTCGACGAGCTCGTGCGGCCCAACCCCGACGATCCGACGGGGCGTTCGATGATGCGGCGGGTTCCCGAGGTGCTCGACTGCTGGTTCGAGTCGGGCTCGATGCCGTTCGCGCAGAGCCACTACCCGTTCGAGAACAAGGAATGGGTCGAGGCGCACACCGCCGACTTCATCGTCGAGTACATCGCGCAGACCCGCGGCTGGTTCTACACGATGCATGTGCTGTCGGTCGCGCTGTTCGACCGACCGGCCTTCCAGAACTGCATCTGCCACGGGGTGGTGCTCGACGAGGAGGGGCGAAAGCTCTCCAAGCGGCTCCGGAACTACCCCGATCCCGAGGAGGTCATGGAGACCACGGGGTCGGACGCGCTGCGCTGGTTCCTCGTGTCCTCGCCGATCCTGCGGGGCGGCGATCTCCGCATCGATCGGGAGGGGTCGGGCATCTCCGACGCCGTGCGCCTCGTGCTCAACCCGATCTGGAACACGTGGCACTTCTTCTCGCTGTACGCCAACATCGACGGCTACCGCGCGTCGTTCCGGACCGACTCGACGGACCTGCTCGATCGCTACATCCTCGCCAAGACCCGCGAGCTGGTCGACCGCGTCGGCGGAGCGCTCGACGACTACGAGCTCGCCGAGGCGTGCACCGCGGTGCAGAGCTATCTGGACGCGCTGACCAATTGGTACGTCCGGCGGTCCCGCGACCGGTTCTGGGCGCCGGGCGCGGCTACCGACGGGGGCCTCGGCTCCGACAAGGCGGCCGCCTACGACACGCTGTACACCGTCCTGCACGTGGTGAGCCGGGTCTGCGCGCCGCTGCTGCCCCTGGTTTGTGAGGACGTGTACCACGGGCTGACGGGCGAGCGGTCGGTGCACCTCGCCGACTGGCCCGACGCCGGGTCGCTGCCCGCCGACGCCGAGCTGGTCGCAGCCATGGACCGCGTGCGCGAGGTGTGCTCTGCCGGGCTGTCGCTGCGCGAGGCGCACGGTCTGCGCGTCCGCCTGCCGCTGCACCGTCTGACCGTCGCCGGCCGGGCCGCTCCGCTGGTGCAGCCCTTCGCCGAGCTGATCGCCGACGAGCTGAACGTCAAGGTCGTCGACTTCGCCGACGACGTCGCCGGCATCGCCGAGTTTCGCTTGCAGCCCCAGGGCCGCGTGCTGGGCCCGCGGCTGGGCTCCGACGTCCAGGCCGTGATGAAGGCCGCACGCAACGGCGAGTGGACGGCCCTGAGCGACGGGCGGGTCGAGGTCGCAGGCCACGTGCTCGGGCCGGGCGACTTCGAGCTGGCCCTCGACGCTCGCAACGGGTCGGCCTCGGCGGCGCTACGGGGCAACGACACCGTCGTCGAGCTCGACACCGAGGTGACCGACGACCTGCGCGACGAGGGTACGGCGCGCGACCTGATCCGGTTGGTGCAGCAGGCTCGCAAGGACGTCGACTTCGAGGTCGTCGACCGCATCCACCTGTCGCTCGCCGTGCCGCCGGGCTCGGTGCGCGACGCGCTGGAGCGCCATGTCGCCACCATCCGCCAGGCCACCCTCGCCACCCAGCTGGATTTCGTGGACGAGTCGCGACCCCACACCGCGACGCTCGAGGGCGTGGCGATCAGCTTCGGTCTGGTCCTGGCCGGCTGAGGGGGCGGGGCCGGCTCGTGGACGGCGCGCCGCGCTCGCTCAGGCGCACTGTTCGGCGAGGCTCTTGACGAACGCGGCGCCGGTCTCCGTGCTGGCTTCGGCCTCGACCGCGGTCATCGCCTCGCAGACTGTGGCGTCGATGTCTCCGGGCTGGCAGTCGACCTCGTCGGCCCGGGACTCGACCGAGCGGGTCACGTCCTCGAGCGCGGCGAAGGACTTGGAGTCGGCCGGCTCCCAGCGGACGAGACCTGCCTCGTCGAGCGACTCGATCTCCGCGAGCACGTCGGCGAACGCATCTCGCAAGGGCGGTCCGGCGGCCACCTGGAGCTCGTCGCAGGAGGGCGCGGCCGCCAGCGGATCGGCGGCGGCGTCCGAGCCGCCGCAGCCCGCCACGACGAGGAACGAGGCGACCGCGACGAGAAATGACGCGATCGCGACGAGCCCCTGCTTGTGCCGCAACTTGAGGCTCACTTCCTGCTCCTCCACCGCCGGACGGCGACTCATCGTAGTGAAGTCGCCTCGGCGAGGGGTGGAGACCGGCTCAGGTCACGCGACGCGGCCGAACGTCATCGGCTTGGACGAGTACCACATCGACTGGATCCTGACGTACTCGCCGGTATAGGGCGCGTTCACGATCTGGTCGTTGCCGATGTAGAGCGCCACGTGCGAGGGCGGCTCGCCGTAGAACACGAGGTCGCCCGGTTGCAGGTCGTCGACGCCGATCGGGTGGGTCTCGTCGCGCTGCCAGTCGGCCGCGTGCGACAGGCGGTACCCCGCCGCGGCCCACGCCCACTGGACGAGACCGGAGCAGTCGAAGCCCCCGCCGGGGGAGCCGCCCCCGTAGACATAGGGGACGCCGATCTGGGCGAGCGCTTCGTTGACGGCGATCTGCGCCGCGGGGTTGGCGGCGGGCGCGCTCGGCGGGGGAGGAGCCGGCGCGGCCGCCGGCCCGGTGCGGGCGGCCGGTGGGTTGGTGAGCAGGGCGGTGACCTCGATCGGCGCGGGCGCGGGGTTGGTCGGGGTGACGGCCGACTGGCTGACGAGCGTGGCCCGTGCTGCGGCCGCCTCGGCTTCGATGCGAGCGCGCTCGGCCTCGGCCAACGCTTGGGTCAGGCGGTCGTCGGCTGCGGCGATCAGCTCGGCCTGGCGGTCGATCAGCGCTTGACCGACCTCCAGTCGCTCGGCCGCCTCGGCGGCGAGCGCGTCGGCCCGTTGGCGGGCCTGCTCGGCGCGCGTGCGCTGGAGGCTGAGGTCGTCGGCGGCCAACTGGAGGGAGTCGACCAGGTCGTCGCGGTCTCCGGCCGCGACCGCGAGGTAGCTCCGGCGCCGGCCGAGCTCGGTCGCGTCGCCGAGCAGCACCCCGTCGAGGTTGGCCACGTCGCCGCCGAGCACGTAGGCCTTGATTGCGAACTGCCGGAGTTCGCCCTCGCGGCTCTCGGTTTCGGACTCGACGGCGGCGAGCTCGCTGCGTGCCGCCTCCGCCGCTGCGTGTGCGGCGTTGGCGGCGGCGACGGCCTTGTTGTATTCGTCCGATGCGATGTCGACCTGCTCGTGCAGGCGCATCAGCTCGGCGTCGAGCTGCGCCGCCTCCTCCCGCAGGTCGTCGATCGGATCGGCCCATGCGCCCTCGACGCCAGGACCCGCCAGCGCCGCCAGCAGCACGACGAACGCGGCGACGCGCCTGAGCCGGCGGGCGGAACTGGCTCTGATGATCGGGCCGCTTCGGCGCATGTCGTGATCCTGATCCGCAAACCGTGACGTCACTGTGACAAATTGATGACAGACGCGAGCCTGCCACTGCAACTCGGAACGCGATGAGTGAGCGACTGGCAGCAGAGTAACGCGGACTGTGAGAAAGGGGAGACTCGGACGGCGCACCTCACCGATCGTGGTGAGCGGTCTCCACCGATGCGGCGAGCCCATCGAGCCGAGCGGGTGTGCGGCTGGCTTCGGTGCGTCCCTGGCGTCGACAATCTCTGCGGTACGAGCCGCTGCTGCGGCCTCACCATGGGATTGGGCAGCGCCCTGGGCCGGCGCCGCGATCGTGCGATGGCACGGTCATCGGGCCGGGAGGGGTCGGCCCCCGAACGATGGAACAGCGCGTGCGAGGCAAGCGAGTCAGCTGGGCGGCAGCCGCGGGGATCGGCCTCGTGGGCGACCTCGTCCTCGGGGAGCCGCCGCCGCACCTGCATCCCGTCGCCCTGTTCGGACGGGCGATGGCGGGTCTCGAGCGCCGGCTGTACCGCGACGATCGCGCTCACGGCGTGCTCCACTGCGTGGTCGGGGTCGGTGCCGCGGCCGGGTTCGGCGCCGTGCTCGACCGGCTGTTGGGGTGGCGGGCGACCGTGCTCGCCGTCTCGGCGTGCAGCGCCGGCCGAATGCTCGGCGACTGCGCCCTCGAGGTCGGCGCGGCGCTCGAGGCCGGCCAGCTCGAGCGGGCCCGCGAGCTCCTGCCGAGCCTGGTCGGCCGCGACCCTCGATCGCTCGACGAGGCCGAGATCGCCCGCGCCGTCGTGGAGTCGGTCGCCGAGAACTCCGTCGACGCGATGGTCGCGCCCGTGCTGTGGGGCGCCTTCGCCGGAGCGGCCGGCGCGCTGGGGCACCGAGCGGCCAACACCCTCGATGCCATGGTGGGTCACCACAACTCGCGCT
>Ga0224500_10001440_pt1 | contig 14013 bp, 9 predicted proteins | sample SF_Oct11_sed_USG_FD_168126 | JGI IMG/M metagenome (GOLD analysis project Ga0224500, IMG submission 168126) | Sediment microbial communities from San Francisco Bay, California, United States - SF_Oct11_sed_USGS_4_1 | ecosystem: Environmental > Aquatic > Marine > Sediment | place: USA: California... | reverse complement strand
GGAATCTCGGTTGATTTCTGTTCCTCTGCCTACTTAGATGTTTCAGTTCAGCAGGTTCGCTCTACCCACCCTATGTATTCAGGTGGGAGTAACCCTTGCGGGTTGGGTTTCCCCATTCGGAAATCCCCGGATCAAAGCTTGTTTGCCAGCTCCCCGGGGCTTATCGCAGGCTACTACGTCCTTCATCGCCTGTAATCGCCAAGGCATCCACCACATGCACTTATTCGCTTGACCCTATAACTTTGAGCCCTCGGACTCGGCGTCCGAAGAATCGCAGCTACAGGTAAAAACTCATGTTTGCGGCGTTTGACAAGGTTTAAGTCAAACGCCAGATACAATCAAACCCAATGTCTGACTTTCTCCCGGCAATCGCAAATGAAACGCGACACCGGTACTGAAATCAGAACCTTTACTTCTTCCGTTTTTTTAAAGAACACTACAGCCTCTGGTCAAAAAGCCAGAACGAAGCGGCTACGCTTGATTCTGGTTTCTTGAAATTGAATGGTGGAGGTGAACGGGATCGAACCGATGACCTCCTGCTTGCAAAGCAGGCGCTCTCCCAACTGAGCTACACCCCCGATAAAGAATTTGGTGGGTCTGGATGGGTTCGAACCATCGACCCCCGCCTTATCAAGACGGTGCTCTAACCAGCTGAGCTACAGACCCTCAAGAGCATGAGGGCGGAGACGTCTGCCGCAAGGAGTCAAAGTATCTTCCACCCCGCGCCTCGCGTCTTACGCCTCACTGCTTTACAAACAACCGATAAGTGTGGACACCTGGCCCGGAATGCATTCTCTAGAAAGGAGGTGATCCAGCCGCAGGTTCCCCTACGGCTACCTTGTTACGACTTCACCCCAGTCATGAATCTCACCGTGGTAAGCGCTCTCCTTGCGGTTAAGCTACCTACTTCTGGTGGAACCCACTCCCATGGTGTGACGGGCGGTGTGTACAAGACCCGGGAACGTATTCACCGCGACATGCTGATCCGCGATTACTAGCGATTCCGGCTTCATGCAGTCGAGTTGCAGACTACAATCCGGACTACGATCGGCTTTCTGGGATTAGCTCCCCCTTGCGGGTTGGCAGCCCTCTGTACCGACCATTGTATTACGTGTGAAGCCCTACCCATAAGGGCCATGAGGACTTGACGTCATCCCCACCTTCCTCCGGTTTGTCACCGGCGGTCCCATTAGAGTGCCCAACTAAATGTAGCAACTAATGGCAAGGGTTGCGCTCGTTGCGGGACTTAACCCAACATCTCACGACACGAGCTGACGACAGCCATGCAGCACCTGTGTTACGGTTCCCTTTCGGGCACTTCCACATCTCTGCGGAATTCCGTACATGTCAAGGGTAGGTAAGGTTTTTCGCGTTGCATCGAATTAATCCACATAATCCACCGCTTGTGCGGGTCCCCGTCAATTCCTTTGAGTTTTAATCTTGCGACCGTACTCCCCAGGCGGTCAACTTCACGCGTTAGCTTCGTTACCAAGGAATTTCTTCCCCGACAACTAGTTGACATAGTTTAGGGCGTGGACTACCAGGGTATCTAATCCTGTTTGCTCCCCACGCTTTCGTGCCTGAGCGTCAGTGTTAACCCAGGGGGCTGCCTTCGCCATCGGTGTTCCTCCACATATCTACGCATTTCACTGCTACACGTGGAATTCCACCCCCCTCTGCCACACTCTAGCCTGCCAGTAACAAGCGCAATTCCCAAGTTGAGCTCGGGGATTTCACACCTGTCTTAACAGACCGCCTGCGCACGCTTTACGCCCAGTAATTCCGATTAACGCCTGCACCCTACGTATTACCGCGGCTGCTGGCACGTAGTTAGCCGGTGCTTCTTCTGTGGGTACCGTCAGTAGTCCGTGTTATTAACACGGACCGTTTCGTCTCCACCGAAAGAGCTTTACAACCCGAAGGCCTTCTTCACTCACGCGGCATGGCTGGATCAGGCTTGCGCCCATTGTCCAAAATTCCCCACTGCTGCCTCCCGTAGGAGTCTGGACCGTGTCTCAGTTCCAGTGTGGCTGATCGTCCTCTCAGACCAGCTACGGATCGTCGCCTTGGTAGGCTTTTACCCCACCAACTAGCTAATCCGACATCGGCCACTCCAATAGTGCGAGGCCTTGCGGTCCCCCGCTTTCATCCGTAGATCGTATGCGGTATTAGCCTATCTTTCGACAGGTTATCCCCCGCTACTGGAAATGTTCCGATGTATTACTCACCCGTTCGCCACTCTACTTGCGGGTTGCCCCGCTTTCGCGTTCGACTTGCATGTGTAAGGCATGCCGCCAGCGTTCAATCTGAGCCAGGATCAAACTCTTCAGTTTAATCTCTGCAAGTAAATCTCTCGCTTGACGTATGTTTCAATAATCATGCGAGCACTTCTTTATATCTTGATTCAACCGCACGCGTTTCCTTGCGCGGCCGCATTCAAGACCAAGTGCCCACACTTATCGGCTGTAAATTTTTAAAGAACGTTGGTAGCGGGGATAGGATTTGAACCTATGACCTTCGGGTTATGAGCCCGACGAGCTGCCAGACTGCTCCACCCCGCGCCCGATCAAGCCAAGCATTGTAACTGTTTGCTTTCTTTTTTGTCAACAAACAACTGCAATTTTTCCTGACTTTTCGCTAATCTTTTTGGCCCTGGCTGGCCGCTAAGTCCTGCATTAGCGAAGCCCGCGATTATCAGGGCTTTTTTGGGGGAACGCAATACATTCCGCGAAATATTTTAAGGCTTATCGACCCGCCACAGGCACCGGTGACTTGCGCCGCCGGAAAAACTCTGCCGCACGTTCCATGCTGACGAAGAATGTAGGTGTTACATACAACGTCAGCATCTGCGAAAACACGAGTCCACCGACCACTGCAATGCCCAGCGGCTGACGCATTTCCGACCCGGTACCGGTGCCGAACGCCAGAGGCAAGGTGGCACAGATCGCCGCTGCGGTAGTCATCATGATCGGTCGAAAGCGGATGATCGATGCCTCAACGATCGCGTCTGCTGCAGAAAGACCTTTCTCCCTCTGCAACTGGATTGCAAAATCGACCATCATGATGCCGTTTTTCTTCACCAATCCCACCAGCAGTATGATCCCGACAAAGCTGAAAACATTAAGCTCCTGCCCCGCAATCCACAGCATCAGCAGAGCACCGAATCCAGCGAACGGTAGCGCGGTCAGAATCGTGATCGGATGCCCGTAATGCTCATACAGTACGGCCAGCACCATGTAGATCACGAGTATGGTAATCAGCAGCAGTATCGGCAGCGTGCGAAACGCTTCCTCGAATGCTTGCGCATTGCCCGCGACAGAATAGGTAACGCCCACCGGCAACACCTCGCCTGCGAGTTCTTTCACATGCGATACCGCGTCACCAATCGACAATCCGGGCGCCAGATTGAACGACAGCACCACCGACAGCAGTTGCCCGTAATGGCTGACCGATACCGGTCCGACCCCCATTTTGATGTCTGCCACGGCCTGTATGGGCACCATCTGCCCAGTTGACGATTGCACGTAAAGTGAGCGTAACGCATTGATATCACGCTGAAATTTAGGATCCAGCTCGAGCAGGACATTGTATTGGTCGGTGGCTCCGTAAAGCGTACTGATGCGGCGCCCGCCATACGCGTTATACAGCGCGGTTTCGACCTGCTGCGGCGACACCCCGAGCACTGCCGCGCGGTCGCGCAGGATATCGATCTGGATTTCCGGGTTGCTCAGCTCCAGGCTGGAATTCACGTCCTGCAGCATGCTCGATTCGCGCAGCCTGCTTTCCAGCACTGCGCTGGCGTCATACAACTGCTTCTGATCAGAGCCCTGCAGCACCAGTTGATAATCGCTGGTGCTGATCAATCCACCGATGCGGATAGCCGGCGGATTATTCATGAACACACGCAACCCCTGTGCTCCGCCTGAGAATTCACGACGCAACTGCTGGATCACGTTGTCAGCGCCGGCCTTGCGCTCATCACGCGGCTTCAGCCGCACAATAATCCGGCCGATATTGCTGCCGATCACGCCACCGGTACCCTGACCGGCCGTAGACATCACCGCTTCGACATTGGGATTTTTTTCAATGATGGCAGCGACGCGGGCCTGGCGTTTTTCCAGGTCGTTGAACGGTACGCCTTCCGGTGCCCGCGTGTTGCCGAAGAAGACACCCGTGTCCTGACGCGGTATGAATCCCTGCGGGACCGCCTTGTAAATAATCACCGTCAACACCAGGAACACCGCCGAACCGAACAACATCAACCCGCGGTGACGCATGGTCCAGCGCAGACTCGTCGCGTAAACATCACGCATGGCGTCAAATCCGCGCTCGAACATCTGATACACGCGCCCGTGCTCTTCGTTCGGCCTCAGCATCAGGCTGCACATCATCGGCGTCATCGACAGCGATATCACGCCGGAAACCAGAACCGCCACACCCACGCTCACCGCAAATTCCCGGAACAACCGGCCGATCATGCCTTCCATGAACAGGATGGGAATAAACACCGCCGCCAGCGACACCGTCATCGACAGCACTGTAAATCCGATCTCCTGCGCACCCTCCAGCGCCGCAGTCATGCGGTCCTTCCCCATCTCCATGTGTCGCGTGATGTTTTCGAGCACCACAATCGCGTCGTCGACGACGAATCCCACCGCCAGAATGATCGCCATCAGCGACAGGTTGTTCAAGCTGTAACCAAGCACCGACATCGCGCCAAACGTGGCGATAATCGATGTGGGCAATATCAGCGCAGTAATCAGTGTCGATCGCGCATTGCGCAGGAACAGCAGAATCACCAGAACAACCAGAATGATCGAAAGCACCAGGTGAAACTCGACCTCGTGAATCGACGATTGAATAAACTCCGCACGGTCGTTCACCAGATTGATCCGCACACCCGGCGGCGCACTCGCTTCGATTTCCGGAAACAGGGCACGCAGGTTTTTCGAAACCTCGACCGTATTTGCACCCGGCTGCCGGTAAATCGCGAGAATGATCGCGCGCTCCCCGTTTAGCCAGCTCTTGATCTTGGAATTCTCGATGCCGTCGAGCGCATTGCCGACATCCGACAAACGGACCGGCATGCCGTCCTTGTAGGCCACGATCAGGTTGTTGAAATTTTCCGCTCGCTGCAGTTTTCCTGATGACTTGACCGTGAAATCGCGTGCCCCGCCTTGCAATACGCCGGAAGGAAGATTGCTGTTGGCATTCTGAATCGCACTGACCACGCGCTCCAGCCCAAGACTGCGTTTTGACATCGCCTCCGGATCCAGCAAAACGCGAACGGCGTAACGTTGCGATCCGAAAATCTGCACCTGCGCTACGCCACTGACCATCGAAAAGCGCTGTGCTATGTGCGTGTCCGCGAATTCGTCAAGCGCGGGCAGCGGCAACGTCTTCGCGGTCAGCGCCAGGAACAGAATCGGCGAATCAGCCGGATTGATCTTGCGCAGCGTCGGCGGATCGATGCCCTCCGGCAGGCGTCGCATGGATTGCGAAATGGCCGTCTGCACATCCTGCGCAGCGGCATCGATATCGCGATCGAGCTTGAACTGCAGCGTGACCCTGGTGCGCCCGGTGCTGTTCACGGAACTCATCGAGTCAACACCGGATATCTGGCTGAATTGCCGCTCCAGCGGCGTCGCCACTGTCGACGCCATGATGTTCGGATTCGCGCCCGGAAGATCGGCGGTGACCGAGATCGTGGGGAAATCCACATTCGGCAGTTCGTTGACCGGCAACGCGCGAAAGGCGATCAACCCGAATACGATGATCGCGACCACCAGCACGGTGGTCGCCACAGGACGGACTATGAAAATTCGAGAGATATTCATGATCAATAACCTCCGGATGCCAACCCCTGTTACTTGGGTGCCGCCTTCGTATCGGCTTTCCCGCCTTCAGTCTTGCCGTCGCTCTTGCCTTCGCCTTTCTTTCCGCCTTTGCCTTCACCCTTCTTGCCACCTTTGCCCTTGCGCGGCTCGGCGCTTTCCGTCCCATCGCTAACCTTGACTGTGCCACCCGGCCGCAGCGCCTGCGGAATCTCGGTAATGACGTGGTCGCCACCCTTGACGCCCGAGGCAATGACGATTTCACCCCCGACCTGCCGTGCGACCTTTACCGGCCGCACTTCCACCTTGTCCTCGGCGCCGATCAGGTAGACGAAAGGTCCGTCCTGCCCCGGCTGTACCGCCACCTCAGGCACCACCACCGCCTCCGGTTCCACGGTCAGCACCAACCTGACGTTGACAAACTGGCCCGGCCAGATGAGTTCCTTGGTGTTATCCACCCTGGTCTTGAGCAACACCGTCCCGGTCTGCGGTGTGACCGTGTTGTCGATAAACACCAACTTGCCGATGGCTGCGGGCAAGCCCGCGCGATCAGGCAGTATTTCAATGCGAATGTCTTTTTCGCCCTGGTAACGGCGCAGTTCTTCGAGCTGGCGTTCGGGGATACTAAATCCCACCAGCACCGGATCCGTGCTGTTGATTGTTACCAGCGGCACGCCGCCACCGGAGGCGACCACCAGATTGCCTGGCTTTACCGCCAACTGCCCGGTGCGGCCGCTGATCGGCGCCACGATGCGTGAAAACTCCAGTTGGATCCGCGCCTGTTCGACCGCAGCCTGACCGGCCTGTACGACGGCCTCCAGCGACTTGGCTGACGTAACTGCCACATCATATTCCTGGCGAGTAATGAATTCGCGCTTCAGCAGCGGCTCCATGCGTTGCTCCTGCGCCCTGGCGTTCTCCAGCTGCGCACGGTCGCGCGCGAGCGCCGCAACCGCCTGGTTGTATTGCGCTTGGAATGTACGCGGATCGATCTGGAACAGCAGTTGCCCGGCCTTGACCTTGTCACCCTCGCGAAACGCCACGCTCTGCAGCACGCCGCTCACCTGCGCGCGCACCTGCACGCTCTGTTCGGCCTCCACGGTCCCTACGGCTTCGATCAGCACCGGCATGGGTTTGACCACGGCACGCGCCGCCTTGACCGTCAGCGGCCCGCCGCGCCCGCCCTTGGCACCTTTGGCACCCTTGCCTTTGGCTTTCGCGCCATCAGACGCACTTTGCTGCGACTGCTGCCAATACCAATAGCCGCCCGCCACCGCTGCGCCCAGCGCGATAAACACCAGCACCATTGTCAGTCGTTTCATTTCGCTCCGCCCGCTGCCTTGAGTAAGTCGCTCGCGCCGACGGCGACCTGCAGACGCGCGAGAGTTGTAAACCAGTCCAGATAGGACTGTATGCGTTGCACCCGCGCATTCGACTCATCCTGCTGCGCGGTAATCAGATCCAGAATGCTGCCGAACCCGCTCTGATAGCGCGCCAGTGTCGCCTGCGCAGTCTGCTCTGCGGAGCGCACCTGCGCTTCCGTGCTGGCAATACTGCTGGCCGCCGTATTCAAGTCGTAATAGCCCTGCCAGACTTCGACCTCCGCCTGGCGGACCAGCACATCACGGCTCGCCTCTGCCGCCTCGGCCAGGACCTGCGCCTGCCGCGTACTATAGGTATCCCGGAATCCCGTAAATATCGGAATGCGCACGGCCAGGCCGATGTTATAGGCGCTGGCCGTCGGCCGGTTATCGGTAAATATCGTATGGGCACCACCGCCCGCAATCTCGATGGACGGCAATCCGGCACGCTCCACCGCCTTGGCATTCGCCTGCGCCGCGCGCACCTGCGCCTCTGCCGCAACCAGGTCCGGACGTGAAGCTTTCGACCGCGTCAGCAAGTCACCAATCGTCGATGCCACCTCGCCGATCCGCGGCGGCGCTTCCAGCGGACGCACGCCGATAGAAACGTTCACCGGCAAACCGACCACGGAAGCCAGCTGACCACGCGATTTCTCCAATTCTCCATTACTGCGCGTCAGGTTCAGCTGCGCCTGCGCAACCAGCGTTTCCGCACGATATACGTCGGCTACCGTCGCCAGTCCGGACTCACGACGCTTCTGCGCTGCCTCCAGCGCGGTTTCCGCGTTCTTCAGTGACAGAATATTGGTACGAACCAGCGCCTCGTTGCCGATCAGCCGATAGTAGGCCTGCTCAACCAGAAAAATAACATCCTGCAGCACCCGGTTATGCACCAGATTCGCCGCCAGCAGCCGGTATTCACTGGTCTCGATCTGAAACCCCCGCACGCCGAAATCGAACAACACATAACTGAGGCTGACTGCCGGGCCATACCGTGTCTGCCATGGAACGATAGTTCCCGCGTTAGACACCTGCTGACTGCGCGTCACCGCATAACTCGCGCTGATCTGCGGTAGTTCATCCGCTTTTTCTATGCCCACCCCGGCTGCTGCGGCGCGCGCTGCCAACCACGACTGGCGGGTGCGCGGATTATTGCGTAACGCGTACTCGCTGAGTTCCGGCAACGACAACGGCAGATTACGCGCCAGTTCCCCTGTTGCAGTCGGCGCGCCCACGATCGGCAGCACCAGCGATGGCTCCCAGCGGGTATGGGGTGCCGGCGCGACCTTTGCATCGGTCGCGAACGGATCGCGCGTGATGGCCTGCGCCGCGGCCAGCGTCGTTACCAGCGATAAAAATAAAAAAAGCGCCCCCACAGGGAGCGCCAAGTATGTGGAGCCAAATCGGTTCATGCCGAGGCTTATCTTTTCAGGTAACAAATCAAATGCAGGCGAGGCATGGTAGCACCAAATTTCCGCGATGGACCGGAAGCCCGGCCGGTTAACCAGAGACGGGGCGTTGCGCACACATCCACAATATGAGACATACGGATTCAACACTTTATCCCAGCATAGAATAAATGGATAAATCGCAATCAGACCACATGCTAGCCTCGAACGCCTTATCAACCCCTAACCCCAACAGGAAACCCCGGTGACCAAGCTGGTAAATCCCCACGGAGGAGGTCCGTTAAAACCTTTGCAGCTTGCCGGCACCGCGTGCGCTGCTGAACTCAAGCGCGCAGCCGGACTGCCCAAAATCTCCGTCAGCTCCCGCGAAAAAGGCGACCTGCTGATGCTCGGCATCGGCGGCTTCACTCCGCTCGACGGCTTCATGACCCACGCAGACTGGCAAAGCGTCTGCGACAACTACACCCTGTCCTCAGGCGTTTTCTGGCCTATCCCGATCACGCTGTCTGCTTCAAAAACGGCCGCCGACAGCATCAAGCCCAACAGCGACATTGCGCTCACCGATGGCGACAACGGTGACATTCTCGCGACCATGACGGTCACCGAGAAGTACACCATCGACAAGGCTCACGAATGCAAAGCCGTATTCCGCACGACCGACCCCGAGCATCCGGGCGTCCGGATGGTGATGGATCAAGCTGACGTGAACCTTTCAGGACCGGTCAAAGTGCTGTCTCAGGGCGGTTTCCCCGAGAAATACGGCGCGATGTACATGACGCCCGCACAAACCCGGGCTGCATTCGACGCCAATGGCTGGGCGACCGTCGCCGCCTTCCAGACGCGCAACCCGATGCACCGCTCGCACGAATACCTGGCCAAGGTCGCCATCGAAGTGTGCGACGGCGTGCTGGTGCACTCGCTGCTCGGCAACCTGAAGCCCGGCGACATTCCCGCCGACGTACGCACCAAAGCCATCGCGGTGCTGATCGAGAAATACTTCGTCAAAAAGACGGTCGTGCAATCCGGTTACCCGCTGGACATGCGCTATGCCGGTCCGCGGGAAGCGCTGCTCCATGCCGTATTCCGCCAGAACTACGGCTGCTCGCACCAGATCATCGGCCGTGACCACGCCGGCGTCGGCAGCTATTACGGCCCCTTCGACGCGCATCACATCTTCGATGAAATACCGAAAGGCGCGCTGGAAACACAGCCGCTGAAAATAGACTGGACGTTCTGGTGTTACCAGTGCGGCGGCATGGCCTCCGCCAAGACCTGTCCGCACGACGAAAAGGACCGGCTGCTGGTATCCGGCACCAAACTGCGCAAATGGCTGTCCGAAGGTGACGATGTGCCGGCTGAATTCAGCCGGCCGGAAGTGCTGGAAATCCTGCGCGCCTACTACGCGACCATAGACGCCAAGGACAAAGTCGAAGTCAAACTGTCAGGACACTCCGGGCGCTGACCACAGGGCTGTCCGCAGTGCCTGCACGTGAAAAAGCCGCCTGCACAGGCGGCTTTTTTTGCCGGGCAAAACGCAGCAGACAGGCGCCGCGCTTAACCGTGCCGCGGCATGACGCCTACGGCTTTTTCGGCGTCTTGTATTCGACTTCCTTCTGTAACGGCTTCCAGACGGTTTCGAAACCGACAAACCCCTTTTCGTTCGGCGCCATCTGACGCGTCGTGTAAAAAGCCGTATGCCCGTCGGGAACCGGGGTGGTAGAGGGTTTTTGATCGCTCATAATTCGCCTTTTTCGTGAAGTCAGGATTTCAAGTAACAAAGCCGGAAGTTGTCCGCTACCATTCTACCCCGTTGCTCAAACAGGTCTCATCAGCGACGGATCGATGTCAGCGCCCGCAACGATCGCCCCGCCCGCCCTGTTCTCTTCATCAGTGGCGTCGCGCACGGTCAGTATCTCGAGCTGGAAAACAACCTCCCTGCCGCACAGCGGGTTGTTGCCGTCGACAGTCAGCCTCTCGTCGTCCAGATGCGTCACCAGAAAACTGCGGGTCTGGCCCTTGTCGTTTTCCATGAGGATGGAAGTGCCGATTTGTCGATACTCCTCGGGGACGTTTTCGATGTGATCGGAAAAAACCAGCGACTCGTCCCTGGGGCCGAAGATCTGGTTGCCGTCGATGGGCACTTCGATGACATCGCCGGCAGACTTGCCCGCCAGCGCCATGTGGACGGAAGGTGCCAGAATTTCATTGTGTCCGTGTACATAGCCCAACGGGAACTCGACACGGGTGAGAACATGCCCCGACTTCCTGTCGGTCACCTTGTAGGTGAGTTCGACGAACTTGCCGTCCTGGATGACTTCGCTCACGTCAAATCCCGCCGAAACGTTCAGAAGATGGATGCACCGAAAATCCTGACCTTTCCATCCTCATAGCCGAGAACCAGCCTGCCCAGCCACTCGCCCGGCTTTTTGGTGCTGCGCTGCCGGTACAGGACAGTCACATGCTCGCCCCGGCGGATAATACCCAGCGAATCGATGTCTTCGGACAGGCTTCTCGCCAGTTCACTGTTTGCGAACTGGTGGCCCGCAACCACCTGATCTATCGCACGCGCCAGGGAGCCGGAAAAGTTCTTTGCGAACTCCCCGTATTTACCTTCATTCGAAGCTTTGACGAGGTCGCGCCACAGGAGATTGGCCATGGCCTGAATCTCCTCATCGTTTTTTTCAATGATGTTCACGCGAGGCTCCTGCTGGCCGGAAGCAATCGGCTTCGCAGGACTCATGACGCCAGCCATATCGCTACTCGTTTTCGCCAACCAGGTGATAACACGGCGCCTTCTCCATGGTGTATTCGCCGGTTGCCGGATCGCGGCGCGAAACCGTCAGCACATGCCAGTTTTCGTCGTCCACCTTCATCGCGTCGCCGCGGTAGTAGTAACCCGGCCAGCGCGTCTCCTTGCGGAACAGCGTGTGCTGGGTGACGCACTCCGCAGCGCGGTGGCGATGCTTCAATTCCCACGCACGCAGCAACTCGTGGATATCCTCGGCGGCCAGGTTCTGCAGGTCTTCCTCCATGATCTTGAGCTTCTTCAGACCGATGTTCAGGAGTTTCTCGTTGGTCATGTAGTTGACGGTCACGCCGCCGCAATACTCGTCCATCAGCTTCTGCAGGCGGTCCAGGCCCTGCTTGGGATTGATGTAGTGAGGGTTGACATCACCCGCCACGATTTCATTGCGGTAGATCCGGTAGTGCTCCATCGGCTTGTAGATCTCCTGCCTGCGGCGGTTGATCTGCTCCTCGGATACAACGATGCCTTCGGCCTTGCCGTCGTCGATGTATTTGCAGGCGGCCTTCGCAGCGAGACGGCCTTCGGTAAACGAACCGGACGAGAACGCGTGCGGTGTGCCGCCGACGGCGTCACCGGCGCCGAACAGACCTTCGATCGTCGTCATGCGGTTGTAGCCCCAGAAATACTCGGGAGGGGAAACGTCCTCGGGACCCGAACACCAGGCGCCCGAGCCGGTTGCGTGGGAGCCCATGACATAGGGTTCGGACGTGGTCAGTTCGGGATTCTCGTTCTTGGGATCCACATCGGTGGCCGCCCACAGCACTGCCTGGCCGACGGTCATGCCGAGGAAGTTTTCCCAGCCGACCTCTTCCAGATGCGGATCCTGGAAGGCTTTCATGGTCACCATATGTATGGGGCCGCGGCCGGCATTGACTTCGCTGATGATGCAATGGTTGCGCAAGCAGGTCGGGATCGGCCGATGGGTCAGGTGCGAGGCTTCCGGATCGAGATATTCCTTGCCGACCATTTCCTGTAGCGCGGGGAACCACTTGGATTCGTACTCCTCGCCCAGACCGTTCTGCGTGTAGGTCTTCAGATGCAGGAAGTAGGCGCCGACCGGGCCGTAACCGTCCTTGAAACGCGCCAGCACAATCCGATTTTCCATCTGCGTCATCTTGGCGCCGGCGTCGATCATCAGCCCGTAGGCCGATGCAGACGACCACGGTGCATACCAGGTGCGGCCGGAACCCTCGCCCACTGAACGCGGCTTGAAGATGTTCGAGGCCCCGCCCGCGCCGCAGATCACGGTCTTGGACTTGAAGACGTGGTAGTTGCCGGTGCGCACGTTGAAGCCGACGGCACCGGCAATCCGGTTTTCCTTGCTCTCATCCATCAGCAGGTGAGTGACGCAGATGCGGTTGAACACCTTGTCCGCCGATTTCTTGGCGGCCTCGGCCACGATGGGCTTGTAGGATTCGCCGTGGATCATGATCTGCCATCGCCCTTCACGCAGATAGCGCCCGGTTTTCGGGTCCTTCATGATGGGCAGGCCCCACTCTTCGAACTGATGCACCGTGGAGTCGACGTGACGCGCCATGTCGAACAGCAGGTCTTCCCGCACCATACCCATCAGGTCGATACGCGCGTAGCGTACATGGTCCTCCGGCTTGTTCTCACCCCAGCGCGTGCCCATATAGCAGTTGATCGCGTACAGCCCCTGCGCAACCGCACCCGAGCGATCGATATTGGCCTTCTCGGCGATGACAATTTTCTTGTCCTGCCCCCAGAATCTGGCCTCCCATGCGGCACCCGTGCCGCCAAGGCCTGCACCGACGACCAGAACATCGATGCCGTCTTCGACAATCGTTTCGTAAGCCATCAGTAAGCCACGCCTTTCTTCATCTTGAGACCATTGGATTTAAGTGTATGCAGATCGCCGTCATCCATGCGGACATACTTCGGCTCGCTGTACAACAGCTGACTGTCGCGCATTTCCTTGCTGGGCCCGGGAACCTCCGCAAGCTTGGGGATCGCCGTCCCCCAGGGCTTGGTGGTAATGGGTGACAGAAAGTTCTTTTCCGTACCGTTGCGGAATTTGATCTTCCACGCGATCGTGCCTTTCTCCTCGTCGCGCTGGACACGCACACTGTGACCGAGCGGTGCAAAGTCGGCATAGCCGCGCACATCGATCGCATTCTGCGGACAGGCCTTGACGCAGGAATAACACTCCCAGCACATGTTGGGTTCGATGTTGTAGGCACGGCGATACGTCTTGTCGATGTGCATGATGTCGGACGGGCAGATATCGACGCAGTGTCCGCATCCGTCGCACCTTGTCATATAGACGAAGGTAGGCATAAGTCGGCTCCTTGATGTGTTCCGATAAAACTGGCGGGGTATTATTCTAGTAGTGGTTCGGCGGTTCGCGCTTGATGCCCAGCCCCATGTTCATCGGAGCGTTTTGCAACAGTTCCATAGAGTGCCGTTTCTGCTGTTCGGGATCGTCACGGGTCAGCGTCGGCAGATTCTGGGCCGTGCCATTGGCCTTGGACACCCGCTTCTCGAAGGCCGCGGCGGGCTTGAAGAACATGTGTGCGAACTTGGACCAGGGCACGCCGGCGAACAGCACCGTCGTAGCGACGATGTAGAGGGCGAAGAGCACA
>Ga0224500_10001439_pt1 | contig 14026 bp, 10 predicted proteins | sample SF_Oct11_sed_USG_FD_168126 | JGI IMG/M metagenome (GOLD analysis project Ga0224500, IMG submission 168126) | Sediment microbial communities from San Francisco Bay, California, United States - SF_Oct11_sed_USGS_4_1 | ecosystem: Environmental > Aquatic > Marine > Sediment | place: USA: California... | reverse complement strand
ACAAAGGACGGAGTCTCGGTCGCCAAGGAGATCGAGCTCAAGGACAAGCTCATGAACATGGGCGCGCAGATGGTCAAGGAAGTGGCTTCCAAGACGAGCGACAACGCCGGTGACGGCACCACGACCGCAACGGTGCTGGCGCAGTCGATCGTTCGCGAAGGCATGAAGTACGTGGCCGCTGGCATGAACCCGATGGATCTGAAGCGCGGCATCGACAAGGCCGTCGTGGCACTGGTCGAGCAACTCAAGAAGTCCAGCAAGGCGACCACCACAAGCAAGGAAATCGCCCAAGTCGGCGCCATTTCCGCCAACGCCGACGAGTCGATCGGCAAGATCATCGCCGACGCGATGGACAAGGTTGGCAAGGAAGGCGTCATCACCGTCGAGGACGGCAAGTCGCTCGACAACGAGCTCGACGTCGTCGAGGGCATGCAGTTCGATCGTGGCTATCTGTCGCCGTACTTCATTAATAACCCCGAGAAGCAGGCTGCGATCCTTGAGAATGCCTATGTCCTGCTGCACGACAAGAAGATCAGCAACATCCGCGACCTGCTGCCCACGCTGGAGCAAGTCGCCAAGGCCGGCCGGCCGCTGCTAATCGTCGCCGAGGAAGTCGAGGGCGAGGCGCTGGCGACCTTGGTCGTCAACACCATCCGCGGCATCCTCAAAGTCGTGGCCGTCAAGGCACCGGGCTTCGGTGACCGCCGCAAGGCGATGCTGGAAGACATCGCCATCCTCACCGGCGGCAAGGTGATCGCCGAGGAAGTCGGCCTGACGCTCGAGAAGGTGTCGCTGTCCGACCTGGGTCAGGCTAAGCGCATCGAGGTCGCCAAGGAAAACACCACCCTGATCGACGGCGCGGGTGCCGCGGCCGATATCGAGGCTCGCGTCAAGCAGATCCGTGTCCAGATCGAGGAAGCGACCAGCGACTACGACCGCGAGAAGCTGCAGGAGCGCGTGGCCAAGCTGGCCGGCGGCGTGGCCGTGATCAAGGTCGGTGCCGCCACCGAAGTCGAGATGAAGGAAAAGAAGGCCCGTGTCGAAGACGCGCTGCACGCCACCCGTGCGGCCGTCGAAGAAGGCATCGTGGCTGGCGGCGGCGTCGCGCTGCTGCGCGCGCGCCAGGCGATCGCCAAGCTGCACGGCGACAACCCGGATCAGGACGCCGGCATCAAGATCGTGCTGCGCGCAGTCGAGCAGCCCCTGCGCGAGATCGTCGCCAACGCCGGCGGCGAGCCGAGCGTGGTGGTCAACGCCGTGATGGCCGGCAAAGGGAATTACGGCTTCAATGCCGCCAACGACACCTACGGCGACATGATCGAAATGGGCATCCTGGACCCGACGAAGGTGACCCGGATGGCGCTGCAGAACGCCGCGTCGGTCGCGGGGCTCATGCTCACGACCGAGGCGATGGTCGCCGAGGCGCCGAAGGAGGACACCCCGGCAATGCCCGGCGGCGGTGGTATGGGCGGCATGGGCGGCATGGGCATGGACATGTGAACTCATGCGCCCGAACGGTGGCTTTGGCCGCCGCCTAGGGCGCGCATGTCGAGCGACAAGGGCCAGTGGCTTTCGGCACTGGCCTTTTTCTTTGCAAGTCAGAATCGCGAGATGCGCTGGCTGCTGATCGTTCTCCTCCTGCTCCACAGTGCGATTGCCCACGCGCAGGAACAGCGACAGCGCGTCGGGCTTGTGCTGTCCGGCGGCGGCGCACGCGGCCTGTCGCACGTCGGCGTACTCAAGGTGCTCGAGCAACAGCGCATCCCGATCGATGCGATCGCAGGCACGTCGATGGGGGCGATCGTCGGCGGCCTGTACGCGAGCGGCATGAGTGCCGATGAATTGGATAAAGCCTTCCGGGCGATCGAGTGGGAAACGGTGTTCGCGCGCCGGGTCGATCGCCAGCACCTTTCGCAACGGCGCAAGGAGGAGGACTTCGAAATCTCCCCGGTGATCGAACTGGGCGTGCACGAAGGCGAACTTCGCACCCCGGTCGCCGCCGCCTCGAGCCGCGGTCTGGAAACCCTGCTTCGCCGCTATACGCTGCCGGTGCGCGGGGTCCGCGAGTTCGACCAACTCCCGATCCCGTTCAGGGCCGTGGCCACGGACCTCGAGACCGGCGCTGCGGTCGTGCTCGAGCGTGGGGACCTTGCGCTAGCACTGCGCTCGTCGATGAGCGTGCCCGGCGTGTTCCCGCCTACCGAGATGGATGGGCACATCCTCGGCGACGGTGGCCTGGTGAACAACGTGCCGGTCGACGTCGCACGCGCAATGGGTGTCGATGTCCTCATCGTCGTCAACATCGGAACGCCGCTGGCGGGGCGCGAAGCGCTGCGGTCAGCGGTCGGCATCACGGCGCAGATGATCAACATCTTGACCGAGCAGAACGTGCAGCGCAGCCTGGCACAGCTCGGTGAACGTGACCTGTTGATCACGCCACCGCTCGGCTCGTTCAGCTCGTCCGACTTCGAGAGGGGCCGGCAAGCGATCGACATCGGCGAGCAGGGGGCGCGCGCATTGATCGACCAGCTGCAGTCGTACTCGGTGTCCGAGGAGCGCTATGCACAGTGGCGCACCGAACATCCCAAGCGGCGTCTGCCCGAGGCGACGATCGGCTATGTCGCCTTTGAAGGCACCACGCTGACCAACCCTGCACGGTTTGCCGCCCAGCTCGAGTCGCAGCCCGGCAAGCGGTTCGATGTCGATCGTGCCGAACGCGATGCCCGCACGCTCGCCGCCAGTGGCGACTACCTGCGTGCCGACTACCAGCTCGTCTCGCACGAGGGCAGCGACGGCCTGGTCTTCGACCTCGAAGACAAGCCCTGGGGCCCTAACTACCTTCGCATTGGCCTGGACCTGTCGACCGACTTCGACGGGCGCGGCTCCTTCACCCTCAAACTCAGCCACAACCGGCACTGGCTCACGCCCGCCGGCACCGAGTGGCGCAATCGGTTGCAGATCGGCGCCGTGCCACTCGTTTTCACCGAGCTGTACCACCCGCTGAACTGGACCATCGGCCTGTCGAACGACTGGTTCGTTGCAGGCTATGCCGGCGCCGACCGAATGCGTGGCACTTTGTACGGCGCCGACGGCAATGAGCTCGCGCGCTACGTGCGCTCGACGGCACGTGCGGGTGTCGATCTGGGTCAGCCCTGGGGCCGCTTCGGCGAACTGCGAATCGGCCTGAGTGCGCAGCAGGTGCGCGCGCGGCCCACCCTGATTGCCGCTGGTCTGACGACGAGCGCATCGACGGTGAATGAAGCAGAAGTCGGCCTGCGGGTGGCGGCTGTGATCGACCAGCTCGACTTCGCGAACTTCCCGACGCGCGGCTACCGCGCCATCGGTGAAGTCGCCATCGGCGAAGGCCGTGGCAACGGACGCTTCCAGCGCCTGGACGCCTCGGCAATGGCCGTGACTACCGTCGGTAGCCACACCTTCGGCCTCTACGGCCTGGCGCGCGGCGCGAGTTCGCAGCAATCAAGTGGCATCGGCCGCTTCGAGCTGGGCGGTTTCCACCAGCTCTCCGGTTACCGGGACGGACAACTGATCGGCAACTACGTCCTGCTCGGGCGTGCGAGCTGGTACATGAGGTTGCCGTACACGCCCGCAGTCGGCCGTGCCTTCTTCGTCGGCGCGACAGCCGAGGCCGGGAACGCGTGGATCTCACAACAGGAACTGCGCGACGGCTCGCTGCGCACCGGAATGAGCCTGTTCTTCGGCGCCGACACCGGTTTCGGGCCGCTGTACCTGGCGCTCACACATGCGCCGCGCGGTCAGACCGGCGTCGTGCTGTTCCTCGGACGACCCTGAGTCAGTGGCGCCCAAGCAGTCGCAGCACCGTGGACGCCACCAGGTCGGGCTGCTCGTGAATGAGCCAGTGCGTCGCGCCCGCCACGCGCTGCACCTCCAGGGTCGGCACGAACGCCTCGAGGCCGTCGAGCAGCGCCGGCGGTAGAGCGATATCGGCATCGCCCCACAGCACCGTGGTGGGCAGCCGCACCGTGACCATCTCGCGTGGGAACTCGATCGAGTGGATGGCGTCGCTCGGCGTCACCGGCGGTCGCAGCGGCGACGCGCGGTAGTAGTTCAGTGCGCCTTCGAGGCCGTGCCTCCACACGTCGCGGTAACGATCGCGCAGGCCCGCGCTCAGCCACGCGTCGCCCCCCATCCGGGTGAAGAACGGCCACAGGCGAGCGTGGTCATTGGCGGCGAGCAGCTCGGCGGCGTCGGGGCGGCACAGGAAGTTCATGTACGCGCTGGCTGCCTGCTGCGCGGGGTTGTCGCGCAACTCGCGCAAGAAAGTGGCCGGGTGTGGCGAGTTGACGATCAGCAGGCGCTTCAGCAGCTCGGGCCGGTGCGCCGCGAGGCTCCATGCCACAGCGCCCCCCCAATCGTGTGCGACGAGCAGATCCAGCGGTGCGCCGACGGCTGAAATCAGCGCGGCGACATCGGTCACGAGGTGCTTGGCGCGGTAGGGCTCGATGCCGGCGGGCGCGCTCGAGCGCTCGTAGCCTCGCAGGTTGGGGGCCACGCAGCGTGCGACCGGTGCAATGCGCCGCTGGACTTCGTCCCATATGAACGCCGCCTCCGGAAAGCCGTGCAGAAACATCACGCGCGAGGCACCGGCAGTGCCACCCTCGCGGCAGGAAAGCACGATGCCGTGGGGCAGCACGCGATCGACCTGCTCGATGTTCATGCCCGCGCCCAGGCGTGCAGGGTCAGCGCAACGTCATCGATCCCCGTCCTCTTGAGCGCCGAGAACGGCGCGACGCCGACGTCGGCCTCGTCGCTCGCATATGGCGCCAGCGCCAGCGTCGCCGTTTCCAGCGCGGCATGCAGCTCTTTCCTGGAGAGCTTGTCCGCCTTGGTCAGCAGCACCAGCAGCCTGACCGCGCCGCTGCGCACGCGTGGGGCGATCCAGTCCAGCAGCCGCAGGTCGAGCTCGGTCAGGCCCCATCGCGCATCGGCCAGCAGCACCACGCCCGCGAGCTCGCGGCGCTGCGCCAGGTAATCGGCCATCACCTGCTGCCATCGCTGCTTTGCCTCGCGCTCGACCGCCGCGTAGCCGTAGCCTGGCAGGTCGGCGAACATGGCATCTGGCGCGTCGGCAGGTCCCAGCGCGAAAATGTTGATGTGCTGCGTGCGCCCCGGCGTCTTCGACGCAAACGCGAGGCGCTTGCGCTGCGCCAGGGTGTTGATCGCCGTCGATTTGCCCGCGTTGCTGCGGCCGACGAAGGCGATCTCGGGGCGTTCATGCACCGGGAGCTGATCGAGCCGGCTCGCCGTGGTGACGAAGCGTGCGCCATGAGCCCACGCCAACGCCGCGCGGACCTCCGGCGCCTGGGTGTGGGAAGCATTCATGGGTCATTGTAAAATTTGCGGGTTTTGCGCCCTGTGCGTCCCGGCACCGCGCCCACATCCACACACCTAGAAGACGCATGCGACCCATGAAGGCACGACTCCTGCTGCTCGGCGCGCTGCCCCTGGCTGCCCTGCTGGTCCTCCCCGCACAAGCCAACACGGCGGCGCCCGCCGCCAAAGCCGACCCTGCGAAGGGCCAAGCCATCTCGGCCCAGATCTGCGGCGCCTGTCACACTGCCGATGGCTCCCGTGGCGTCCCGGCCAACCCGATCCTGGCGGGCCAGCACCCCGAGTACCTGGTCAAGCAATTGCAGGAGTTCAAGGCCGGCAAGCGCAACAACCCGGTGATGAAGGGTTTCGCCAGCACCCTGTCCGACGACGACATGCGCAACGTGGCTGCGTTTTACGCCGGCAAGACTGCGAAGCCCGGCTTCGCGAAGGACAAGGACCTGGTTTCCCTGGGCGAGCGTATCTATCGCGGTGGCATCAACGACAGGATGGTCCCGGCCTGTGCAGGCTGCCACAGCCCGAACGGCGCCGGCATTCCGGCCCAGTACCCCCGTCTGGCGGGCCAGCATGGCGACTACCTCGAGGCGCAGATGGTGGCGTTCCGCGGCGGCGCGCGCGCCAACAGCGCTCAAATGAGCGCCATTGCCGCCAAGCTGACCGACCGCGAGATCAAGGCCGTGTCCGACTACATCGCCGGGCTGCGTTGATCGCTGCCCCACCGCCGCACTTGGGCCGGCTCCGGGCCGGCCACCGAGTCCGCCGACGGGGTTGAAGTTTTCGGCCGCAGGGCCGATAACACGCCTACCATGCCCTACGTACTGCGCAACGCCTTGGGGGCGGTCGAATCGCTGCACCGCGACGCGCCACATGCGGGCGCCGAGTCCTTGCCTGCTGACCACCCTGAAGTGCAGGCCTTCATGGGCGGCGCCAGCAGCGATTTCGGTCGCCTGGACGCGGATTTCGTTCGCGTGATCGAGGACGTGATCGACACCCTGATCGAACGCAACGTCATCAACATCACCGACCTGCCCGATCAGGCCCAAGCCAAGCTTTTCGCGCGCAAGTCCTACCGTGAACGCAGCGGGCGCAATCCGCTACGCCTGTTCGAAGACAGCGGCATGGTCGACGTGATCAACGATACGCAGCTCGGTGACTTGACCTGAACGGCACGGTCCGAGCCCCTCGCGCGCGTCCCGCCGATCGGGTTGCCGGGTCGCACGCGCAGCCTGTCAGGACACCGTAACGCCCCGGCGCGCGGCCATCTCCCGGCCCATTGCCTGCTCGGCCAAAGACTCGAGCCCGGTGCGCGCAGCCGGATAGGCTTCGTCCTCTTCAACGCGAATGTGCGCCTGATACAGCGCCGCAAACGCCCGCCAGCGCCGGTCGGCCTCGGGCTGTGCAGCGGCATCCCAGTCACCTTCGGCCAGCGCCAGCAGGTCGGCGCGCACGCGTTGCCACGCAACGGCCATCTGTTCGTGGTCGCCGTGCAGGCGGTCAGCCAGATCATGCCGCCCCGCGGCGCGCAGGCGCGGCAGCACGTGGCGCTCCTCGTCCTCGTGATGGGCCGGACCGGCGTTGTCGAAATAGCGCATGACGTCCTGCGCGGCCTGGTGCGCCGCGGTGTCCAAGCCCTGCCTTGCCAGATGCTCAGACAGGCGATCCAACAGCGCGAGCATTCGGTGCACTCGCTCGTGGCAAGCCTCGAGCATCTCGAACGGCGTATCGAAACCCGCCGACGGACTCGCGTACAGGCCGACCGCGGTGATCCCCCCGGGCATCGGTGGCACCGGCCTCAGCCGCACTGGCCCACGTAGCCGCACGCGGTGCAGAAGTCGCACCCGTCCTTGTGGATCATCGTCGGATTGCCGCATTCCGGGCATGGACGGCCGGGCTGTGGCAAGGGCGCGGCACGCGCACCCGCGCTCGAACGCGGGACCGCGAGCACGCCCATCTCGCGCACCGGAAAACCCTCCTGGTCGAGCACGCCGAGCATCGCGTAGCGGTGGATCACCAGCCGCGCAAGGTAGGCCACGGTCGACGGCCAGGTCTGCTGGCGGCGCTGGCCGGGGGGCAGACCGGGCACGAAGGCCATGAAGTGGCCCAGCGGTTCGGCATAGTTGAGCAGCTTGCGCAACTTCATGCCGATCCATGCCGGGTCGATCACCCGCATGTCCAGCGACAGCAGTCGGGCCAGCCCGTCGAGCGCACGCGGATAGTTGCCCGACAGCGCCAATGCACAGGGCCGCGTGACGGCCACGCCGTCGGGCCCAGGCAGCGTGACCTCCTTGAGCGTCACGGTGAAGTGCTCACCGCTGGCCGGGTTGTCCACGTCCACCGCCCAGGCCAGCGTGCCCGACGTGTCGGTGTGCGGCTCGTCGCGCGAGAAGAGCGCATCCATCACCGGCGTGGGCGCGCCGGGCGACGGCGGCAGCACGCCGAGTTGTTCGCAGCGCCAGCGCAGCACCGCGGCGGTCGCGGCGACGACGCCCGGGAACGGCCGCGGCTGGCCGTGTGGCGGGAATGGCATCTCGAATGGCCGTTCCTCGGCCACCGTGGCCAGCGCGTCGAGCTTGAGCTGCAACCAGGCCGCGTCGTCGGCGCGCAGGTCCATCGACATCGTCTTGGCCAGCGCGCCCAGGCCGCGTGGCTGTTCGGCGCCGTTGACCCAGACCTCGAACGGCTGGGGCTTGCTCGCCTCGTCGCGCGGCCATTCGCCGACGAACAGAGCAAAGTCGCCATAGGGATGCTGGATGAGATAGGTCCACGCCGCGTTGCCGCCCGGCAACTCCGGCCGGCCGGGCCAGCGCAGCGAGGCCAGCACCGGCTCGCGCGGTGCGTCGAGCGCGAGGCGCCGGTTGGCGTCGCCCGGCATCACGGTCAGTGGCGCGGGCTGCGTCGACAACACGCTGCCGATCACCGCGTTGGGCCGGTAGGTGGCTAGCCCCTTGAGACCGAGCGACCAGGCCTGTTGATACAACTGCTCGAAGTCGGCGTACGGGTAGTCGGCCGGCACGTTGACGGTCTTGCTGATCGAGGTGTCGATGAATGGTGCGACCGCAGCCACCATCTGCGCGTGTGCCTGCGCGCTCATCTCGAGTGCGGTGACGAAGGCGTCGGTGAGCGGCGCGTCCGTGCCCTTGAGATGCCGGTACAGGCGCCAGGCATGGTCCTCGACGGCGTGTTCGACCAGGCGACCGTCGGGGTCGCGCTTCTTGCGCGTGTAGGTCCACGAGAAGGGCGGCTCGATGCCGTTGCTCGCGTTGTCGGCGAATGCGAGACTGATCGTGCCGGTGGGCGCGATCGACAGCAGGTGCGAGTTGCGGATGCCGCGCTGGCGGATGCGCTCCTTCAATGCCGCCGGAAGTCGCGAGGCGAAGCGCCCGCCGGCGAGGTAAAGGTCGGCGTTGAACAGCGCGAAGGCACCGCGCTCGGCCGCGAGGTCGACCGAGGCCTCGTAGGCCGCGTCGCGCATCACCTCGGCGATGTGGCCGGCCATTGCGCGCGCGGGCTCGGTGTCGTAGCGCAGTCCCAGCATCACCAGGGCATCGCCCAGGCCGGTGAATCCCAGGCCGATGCGCCGCTTGGCCATCGCCTCCGCGTGCTGCTGCGGCAGCGGCCACAACGACACGTCCAGCACGTTGTCGAGCATGCGCACCGCCACCTTGGCCAGCGCGGCGAAGCTCGCCTCGTCGAACGCCGCATGGGGCTCGAACGGGTGCTGTACGAAGCGCGTGAGATCGATCGAGCCGAGGCAGCAGCAGCCATAGGACGGCAGGGGTTGCTCCGCACAGGGGTTGGTCGCCGTGATCGACTCGCAGTACGCGAGATTGTTGTCTCGATTGATCGCGTCGAGAAACAGCACCCCGGGCTCGGCGTGATCGTAGGTCGAGCGCATGACCTGGTCCCACAGCGCGCGCGCGGGCAGCACGCGGTAGACCCATTGGCCGTCGTCGCGCTGCCATGCGCCGGCAGCCTTGAGCGCCGGCCCCGGCTCGGCGCGATGTACGAGCTCGATGTCGGCCCCGTCGCGCACCGCCTGCATGAAGGCGTCGGTCACGCCCACCGAGATGTTGAAATTGGCCAGGTCACCTTGGTCCTTGGCGTGGATGAACGCCTCGATGTCCGGGTGGTCGCAGCGCAGCACACCCATCTGTGCGCCGCGGCGCGAACCGGCCGACTCGACCGTCTCGCACGAGCGGTCGAACACGCGCATGTAGCTGATCGGCCCCGACGCGCTGCTCTGCGTGGCAGCGACCCATGCACCCTGCGGACGGATGCGCGAGAAGTCGTAGCCCACACCGCCGCCGCGACGCATCGTCTCGGCCGCTTCGGCCAGCGCGGTGTAGATGCCGGGATGGCCGTCGTCGTCGTGGCGGATCGAATCGCCCACCGGTTCGACGAAGCAGTTGATCAGGGTGGCCGCGAGCCCGGTGCCGGCAGCCGACTGGATGCGGCCGGCCGGAATGAAACCGCCGTGCAGCGCCTGCAGGAAACGCTCGGCCCAGTGCTCGCGCTGGTCCTCGGATTCGGCCTGCGCCAGCGCGTGCGCCACCCGGCGCAGCACGTCGTCGATCGTCTGCTCTGCGCCCTTGGCGTATTTCTCCAGCAGCACCTCGGCGCTGATCGCCTGCGGCGGAAGTTCCGCGCCGGCGCTGGCGCCCCGTCGCTTGCCATGGGTCGTTGTCTTGTGCATCGTCGTTGTCGGAGTCGAAGGGTCGTGGGTCTCAGGCCGCCGTACGCCAGAAGCCCGCAGGATGGTGAGCGATCGCGATCCCGATCATTGTGGCAAACACCGCTGCCGCAGCGGTCAGGAAGATGGCTCGCGTGGGGGCGCTGCGCGCGCGCTTGAGCGCGAAGGTGCCCAGCACCACGTACACGACCAGCAGCAGCAGCTTCGCGCCAAGCCATTGATCGCGCAAGGGGCTCAATTGCAACAAGAACCAGAGCGTTGCGCCCAGGGTGAACAGCAGGGTGTCGATCACCACGCTCGCGATGCGCAGTCCCGGGCGCAGCGGCCAACGCGCGCCTGCCACGGCGCCCAGGCCACGCACGACGAACAGGGCACCGCTCAAGGCCACGAACAACACGTGCGCCTGCTTGAGTTGCAGGTACCAGGCGGCCAGCGCCGACATCGCAGCGCGACAGGCTCAGGCCGCGCCGAGCGCGACCCCTGGCGTCAGCAGGCGATCGATCAGCGCGCGCACCGTGGCGATCTTCTCGCCGAACGGCAGCGCTCCGGCGCCGCGGAAGAACAGGCCCTTGTCGACTTCGCCGCGCAGGGCGGAAGCCAATCGCTGATCGATGCAGAACTGGCCCCAGCCCGGCAGGCCGTCGCGCAGCCCGCACTGAGCCAGGCAGTCGAACGACAGCGTGCAGCGCGATTTCTTGTGTACGGTCTGCTGCAGGCGCGGTGCGGCGGCCAGGTAGTTGCGCAGCCAGCGCGTCATCACCGCGCGTGCGGGCAACCCGGCCACGCTGGTGAACTCGACCATGTCCTCGTCGCGCGCGCCGGCCAGCACCTGCTTGAAGTTCGGGTGCGCGTCGCACTCCTCGGTGGCCACGAAGGGGGTGCCGAGCTGCACCGCGGCGGCGCCGAGCGCCTGCACGCGCGCGATGTCCTCGAAGCGACGGATGCCGCCAGCCGCGATCAAGGGCACGTCGCGCTCGATGCCGGCGCTGCGCAGGAATGCGTTGGCCTCTGGAATCACGTGCTCGAAGTCGAATCGCGCATCAGCCAGATCTTCGATCTTCGCGGCACCGAGGTGACCACCGGCCCAGCGCGGATGCTCGATCACGATCGCGTCGGGAATGCGCCTTTTACGCTCCCATTTCTTGACCACCAGCGCGATGCCCCGCGCGTCGGACAGGATGGGGACCAGTGCGGCCCGGGGATGCTCGCGCGCCAGATCGGGCAGGTCGAGCGGCAATCCGGCCCCGACCACAACGGCGTCGATGCCGGCCTCGAGCGACGTGCGCACCAGATCGGCGTACTGGCTGACTGCCCGCATCACGTTGACCGCCAGCAGGCCGCGGCCGTCGGTCAGCGCGCGCGCGGCGGCGATCTCGCGCTGCAGGGCCTCGAGGTTCGCGGCGTCGATCACTGCCCTGGCTTGCGGTCCGGTGCCCTGTGCGGCGGTGCGCGCCATCAGATCGGAATGGTGCCGACGCAGATCGATAGCAGAGATCGTGCCCACCGCACCCTGCGCGGCGACGCTCCCGGCCAGCCGGTGCGCCGAGATGCCTACGCCCATGCCGCCCTGCACGACCGGCAGCACGTTGCGCCCGGCCAGATGCAGCGACTTGAGGCCACTTGCGAGCCACAGATGCTCGAGATCGGTGTCGATGAGGTTCGGGTCGCTCATGCGCTCAGGCCGGCATCGCTGAAAACAGCGCAGGGTAGCCAGCACCCCTGCCCGCTGCCTTGCGCGACATCAAGGCATGCCTTTCACCCGCAGCACACGCACTCACCAGCGGCCGCGGAGCGTGAGGCGCCAGGTGCGTGGCGCTTCCGCGTGGGTGAACAGCGGCGACTTCTCGCCGAGGATCACGTTGGTGAGGTTCTGGACGCCCAACGATGCTTCGAGGCCGGATTCCAGTTCGCAGGTCACGTGCGCCCCCAGCAGGGTCAAGTCAGGCACCCGCTGCGCGGGTGCGCCCACCGTGGTCGACGGCAGCAACTGGTCACCTGCATGCTCGACGTACATGCCGCTGCGCCAGACGCCGCCACGCCAGTCGACGCGGACGGTGGCGCTGTGTCGTGGACGCCGTTCGAGACGCTGACCGCTGCCGGTCTTGGCATCGAGGTAGGTGTAGTTCAGCGCGGCGCTGATCCCACCGCCCAGCGGGTGCACCAGCGATCCCTCGAAGCCGCGCAACCTCGCCTTCGCCGTGTTCTCATAGGTGTAGGTGCCGATCCCCGGCACGGCGCCCGGCGTGACCAGGCGCACTTCGATCAGGTCTTCGACGCGCTGGTCGAACACCATCGCCTGGGCCTGCATCTGCCCGGCCTCCAGGCCCACACCGAATTCCAGCGCATCGCTTCGTTCGGGTTTCAGGTCGGGGTTGCCGAGAAACGTGTTCGGGCCTTCGGGTCGCGCGCCGGGCACCACCTGCTTCAGGTTGGGGACCTTGAAGCCATGGCTGTAGCCGCCCTTCACCGTCCATCCATCGCCGAGTCGCCAGACCGCATAGGCGCGCGGGCTCCACTCGTTCCCGTACTGCTCATGGGTGTCGCGGCGCAGACCCAGCGTCAATGCCAGCGCCTCCTGCATGCGCCATTCGTCCTGCGCGAAGAGCGAACGGTGCCGAAGCAGCGAACGCCCGCCGGGCAGCCCTGGATCGTCCAACGACTCGTTGCGTGCCTCCGTCCCGGCCGTGAGTGCGTGCGCCGCGAAGGTCCGGTACGCCTGTGCCTCCAACACCTGCTCCTCGACGCGCTGCGGTACGTTGACGGTCACGCCTTGCGTGCGCCGGTTCTCGACGTCGATCGTCGACCGATAGGCGCGTACCTGCGTCTCGAGCGGACCGCGCTCGCCCGTCACACCCCATCGCGCGTCCCACCCCAGCGCGGTCATGGACCGATCGATGTCGTTGGTGGTGACGTGGTAGCGCCGCCGCCCGCCGCGCTCGCGGGCGTTGGCTTCACGCTGCTCGTCGCCCTGGCGATGCTCGACGTCGATGCGCTGTCCCGCTGCGGGGCGCCACCCCAGGCCCAGCCACGCGTCGCGCTTGTGGCGCGCCTCGAGTTCCGAGATCAGCGGATCGACCAGCGACGCAACCGCATCGACCTGCGATGCCGCGATGCCAGAGCGAAGGGACAGGTCCGGAGCCAGCGGGCCGTCGGCGCGCGCTGCCACGCGCCAACCACCCCCGCCGCGCCCGCCATCGGCGTCCGAGCCCTCGGCGGTGCTGCCGAAGTGCCACCGATCGCCGGGCTGGCGCGTGATCACGTTGACCACGCCCCCCATCGCCTCCGAGCCGTAGAGCACCGACATCGGCCCGCGCACGATCTCGATGCGCTCGATGTCCTCGACGGCGATCCAGTCGTACTGGAAGTCCGAGGCCCCGATCACTCCGTCACTGGCGCCGATGCGGCGGCCGTCGACGAGGAACAACGCCTGTCGACTGTCCATGCCACGCACGGCGAGCACTTTGCGGCCGCCGACTGCGCGACCCTGCAGCGACAGCCCGGTTTCGCCGCGGATCGCCTCGAACACGTTGTCGGCGCCGCGCGCCTCGATGTCACGCCGGGTGACCACGCTCAATGCGGCCGGTGCGTCGGTCGACAAGATGCCATGGCGTGTTGCCGTGACGATGATGGTCTGGGCCGCCGACGGTTCGGCTGCCGGCTGGGCCCAGGTGGCGCCGCACGACAGTGCAGCCGCGCATGCAACAACGGTCTTGATCATGGCCGCGAGCATCTGGCGCGTACCACCAACGCACCTTGATCCAGATTGGGTTGTTTCGGTTTGCAGGCCTGCTTTACAGCGACTTGATTCAGTTTAAGGACGGCGCGTCGACCGACCACGAGGATCGTGCGCGACATCACAAGGAGCCCCCAATGAAGACGATGCGCCTGACCGCCATCACGTTTGCCGCCATGCTGCTCACCTCGTTGTCGGTCACCGCGGCCGACGAGAAGAAGGACCCCGGCGAC
>Ga0224500_10001438_pt1 | contig 14027 bp, 15 predicted proteins | sample SF_Oct11_sed_USG_FD_168126 | JGI IMG/M metagenome (GOLD analysis project Ga0224500, IMG submission 168126) | Sediment microbial communities from San Francisco Bay, California, United States - SF_Oct11_sed_USGS_4_1 | ecosystem: Environmental > Aquatic > Marine > Sediment | place: USA: California... | reverse complement strand
GGCTGCAGGGTGAAGATCGCGTCAGTCGTGGCGCCGCCCCAGCCGAGCATGTACATCGACACGTCCATCCTCTGCGCCTTGGGGAAGAACTGCGCGCGGGGCATCGCGTTCACCTTCATCGTGATGCCCGCCTTGGCCACCATGCCCGCCACCGCCACGCAGATCTTCTCGTCGTTGATGTAGCGGTTGTTCGGGCAGTCGAGCGTCACCTCGAAGCCGTTGGGGTAGCCGGCCTCCGCGAGCAGCCGCTTCGCGGCCGCCACGTCGTAGGGATAGCGCTTGTCCATCTCCTTCGGGATCCCGGCGCGCGTGGGGTTGGGCAGGTTGATGGCGGTCGGGACCGACAGGCCGCGCATCACCGCCTTGTTGATGGCGTTGACGTCGATCGCCTGGTAGAAGGCCTGGCGGACGCGCTTGTCCTTGAACGGGTTCTTGCCCTTCACGTTCGAGTAGAGCAGCTCGTCGCGCCCCTGGTCCATGCCGAGGAAGATGATGCGGTTCTCGCGGCCCTCGTACACCTTCACGTTCCGGTCCTTCTTCAGCTTCTCGATGTCCTGCACCGGCGGGTCGAGGATGAAGTCGAGGTCGCCGGAGAGGAGGGCGGCCATGCGCGTGCTCTCGCTCTTCACCGGCGAGTAGACGATGTCGGTGACGTTGCCGTCGAAGTAGCCCTTCTCCTTGAGCCCCCACCAGTTCGTGTTCTGCCTGAAGACGCTCTTCACGTCGGGCTCGCGCGAGACGAGGATGTACGGCCCCGTGCCCATGGCGTTGCGGGACGTGTAGCTTTCCTCCTTGTTCTTGAAGTCCTGGCTCTTCACCGCGTTGTTCTTCTCGCACCACGCCTTGTTCATGATGAACAGGCTGTTGGCGAGCATCTCCAGCATCACGGGGTTGGGCACCGGCGTGGTGAGCTCCACCGTGTGGCTGTCGATCTTCCTCGGCTCGCCGACGGCGTTGCCGTAGACGCGGAAGTTGGAGGTCTCCCCCTGCAGGCGCTTGATGGAGAAGACGACGTCGTCGGCGGTGAAGTCGGAGCCGTCGTGCCACTTGACGCCCTTCCTCAGGTTGAACACCCAGACGGTCGGGCTCGTCTGCTTCCAGCTGGCGGCGAGGCCCGGGACGATCTCGAGCTGCTTGCCGCGCGTGACCAGGGGCTCGTAGACATGGCCGTTGATCGAGTTGGTGAGCAGCTCGTTCTGGGCGTGCGGGTCGGCGGTGACGTAGTCGCCCTGGCTGGACCAGCGAAGGGTCTTCGCGTGGCCGAGCGGGGCGGAGAAAAGGATGGCGATGGAGGCCGTCAGGGCAAGCAGGCGTCGCATGGATTTCTCCTCGGGGAAGTGCGGTCCATGATACGCGATGGGCCCGCCCGCCGCGCTATACTTTCCGTCTTCCCACGAGGTGCCGCCATGAACGCCGTCGTCGACCGCAAGCCCGCCCCGCCCGTCCTCAGGGACCCCGCCCTTTTCCGCGACCGGTGCTTCGTGGACGGCGCCTGGGTGGAGGCCGATTCCGGCCGCCGCTTCGACGTGGACAACCCGGCCGACGGCTCGGTCGTGGGCTCCGTGCCCGACATGGGCTCGGGCGAGACGAGGCGGGCGATCGAGGCGGCCGAGCGGGCGCTGCCCGCCTGGCGGGCGCTCCCAGCCAGGGAAAGGTCGCGGATCGTGCGCAGGTGGCACGACCTCATCATGGCGAACGCCGACGACCTGGCGCTCATCCTCACCACCGAGCAGGGAAAGCCGCTCGCGGAGGCGAAGGGCGAGATCGTCTACGGCGCCTCCTTCGTGGAGTGGTTCGCCGAGGAGGCCAAGCGCATCTACGGCGACACCATCCCCAGCCCCACCAGCGACCGGCGCCTCATCGTGCTCAAGCAGCCGATCGGCGTGTGCGCCGCCATCACGCCCTGGAACTTCCCCAACGCGATGATCACCCGCAAGATGGCGCCGGGCCTCGCGGTGGGCTGCACGTTCGTCCTGAAGCCCGCCGAGCAGACGCCGTTCTCGGCCTTGGCGCTCGCGGAACTGGCCGATCGCGCCGGGTTCCCGAAGGGCGTCATCAACATCGTCACGGGCGACGCGCCGGCCATCGGCAAGGAGCTCTGCGCGAGCCCCATCGTGAGGAAGGTCACGTTCACGGGTTCCACCGAGGTGGGGCGCATCCTCATGCGCCAGAGCGCGGACACCATCAAGAAGATGTCCCTCGAGCTGGGCGGCAACGCGCCCTTCATCGTCTTCGACGATGCGGACCTCGACGCGGCGGCCGACGGCGCGATGGCCTCGAAGTACCGCAACGCCGGGCAGACCTGCGTGTGCGCCAACCGCATCTACGTGCAGGACGGCGTCTACGACGCGTTCGCCGCGAAGCTCGCGGAGAAGCTGAAGACGCTCAAGGTCGGCAAGGGGACGGAATCCGGCGTGAACATCGGCCCGCTCATCGATGCGCAGGGCCTCGCGAAGGTCGAGGAGCACGTGGCCGACGCGGTGGCCAAGGGCGCGAAGATCGTCGCGGGCGGCAAGCGCTCGGCGCTCGGCGGGCGGTTCTACGAGCCGACGCTGCTCACCGGCGTGACGCCCGAGATGAAGGTCTCCCGCGAGGAGACCTTCGGCCCCGTGGCCCCGCTCTTCCGGTTCAGGGACGAGGCCGACGCGCTCAGGCTCGCCAATGCCACGGAGTTCGGGCTGGCGGCCTACTTCTACTCGCGCGACGTCGGCCGCGTCTTCCGCGTGGCCGAGGGCATCGAGACGGGAATCGTCGGCGTCAACACCGGCATCATCTCCAACGAGGTGGCGCCCTTCGGGGGCGTGAAGCAGTCGGGCCTGGGCCGCGAGGGCTCGAAGTACGGGGTCGAGGATTTCCTCGAGATCAAGTACGTGTGCCTGGGCGGGATTCAATAGGAGCATCGAGTGATGCTGGCAGCAAACCTTTGGAACACGGATGAACACGGATAAAAGCGGATGAACACGGATGCCCCATTTCGTGTGAATGAAATTGCTCCATCCCCATCGACACCATAGAGTCATCGAGCCAGTGCCGTCTTTCCTTTGAGGAATTCATCCGTGTTCATCCGCTTTTATCCGTGTTCATCCGTGTTCCAAAGGTTTGCGCTCGCATCACTCCTCACCGCGGCCTCACTCGTCGCGCCAGCGCAACTGAGGCCCTCGCAGCCCGAGCCGCCGAGCGGCTGGACGCCCAAGCAGCTCGCGACCGCGAAGAAGTACATGGTGGCTGCCGGGCACCCGGCAGCCGTGGACGCCGGCCTCGCGATGCTGGCGCGCGGGGGCAGCGCGGTCGACGCGGCCATCGCCACGCAGCTCGCGCTCGGCCTCGTGGAGCCGCAGGCCTCGGGGCTGGGCGGCGGCGCCTTCTTCATGCACTTCGACGCGAAGTCGCGGCGCGTGAGCGCCATCGACGGCCGCGAGACGGCGCCTTCCGGCGCGAACCCGCAGCTCTTCGTCGGCGCGGACGGCAAGCCCATGCCTTTCCAGGCCGCGGTGGTCGGCGGCCGCTCGGTGGGCGTGCCCGGCACGCCGCGCCTGCTGGAGGCGATGCACGCCCGCCACGGCAGGCTCCCCTGGGCCGCGCTCTTCGGGCCGGCCATCGCGCTCGCCGAGAAGGGCTGGACGATGACGCCTCGCGTCTTCACGCTGCTGGAGAAGGACAGGGGCCTCGTGGACAACCCGGCGGCCCGCGCCTACTTCTTCACGGCCGAGGGCCGTCCCAAGCCCGTCGGCACCGTGATGAAGAATCCGGAATACGCGAAGACCCTGCGCGCCCTGGCCGCGCGCGGCGCCGACGCGTTCTACGAAGGCGAGGTCGCGGCGGACCTGGTCGCCGCCGTCCGCGGGCACGCGAACGCCGGCTCGATGACGCTCGAGGACCTGGCCGGCTATCGCGTCCGCGACGTGGAGCCGTTGTGCGGTCCGTACCGCGCCTGGATGCTCTGCGGCATGCCGCCGTCGTCGTCGGGCGGCATCGCGGTCCTGCAGATCCTCGGCATGCTCTCGGGGCGGGATCTTTCGAAGGTCCGTCCGGATTCCGCGGAGGCCGTGCACCTCCTCGCGGAGGCCGGCCGCCTCGCCTTCGCGGACCGCAACCGCTACGTGGGCGACGATCGCTTCACCGAGGTGCCCGTGAAGGGCCTCGTCGACCCGGCCTATCTCGCGCAGCGCGCCCGCCTCATCACCGACGGCAAGGCGATGGGCAGCGCCAAGCCCGGCACGCCGCCCGGGCTGAAGGTGGCGCTCGCCGACGATCCCGTGGACGAGGTCGCCGGCACGAGCCACATCGCGGTGGTCGACGCGGCCGGCAACGCGGTGTCGATGACCACGACCATCGAAGGCTTCTTCGGCTCGAAGCAGATGGTGCGGGGCTTCCTCCTCAACAACGAGCTCACCGACTTCAACTTCCAGCCGCTCGAGGACGGGCGCGTCGTCGCGAACGCAGTGGCGCCCGGCAAGCGCCCGCGCAGCTCCATGGCCCCGTTCCTCGTGACCGACGCGAAGTCGGGCCGCCTCGAGCAGGTGGTGGGAAGCCCGGGCGGCAGCCTCATCATCAACTACGTCGCCAAGACGCTCGTCGCCACGCTCGACTGGAAGATGGACATGCAGTCGGCCATCGCCCTTCCCAACCGCGGCAGCCGCGGCGGCCCCACCGAGATCGAGAAGGGCACGGAACTCGAGGCGGTCTCCGGGGCTCTGAAGGCGATGGGACACGCCGTGAGCGTCATCGACATGACGAGCGGCCTCTCCGGCATCCGGCGCACCGCCACCGGCTGGGAAGGCGCAGCCGACCCGCGCCGTGAAGGCGTGGCCCGCGGCCGCTGACTACCCGCACGAAAAACGATTTCAACCCCGAAAACGAACCGAAAGGAACGCACTTGAAGAATCTCGTCTTTGCCGCCGTCCTCGCCCTCGCCATGCTGCCCGCCGCCGCCCAGACCGGCGGCGGCTCCGCGCCCGCGCCCGCGGAGATCAAGGAACTCGTCATCAAGGACACGAAGATCGGCGAGGGCAAGGTCGCGGAGAAGGAGAAGGCCGTGCTCGTCCACTACACCGGCTGGCTCTACGACCCGAAGGCGCCCGACCAGAAGGGCAAGCAGTTCGACTCGTCCGTGGGGCGCCCCACGCCGTTCTCCTTCCTGATCGGCCGGGGCAAGGTCATCAAGGGCTGGGACGAAGGCGTGCCCGGCATGAAGAAGGGCGGCAAGCGCACGCTCATCATCCCGCCGTCGATGGCCTACGGCGAGCGCGGGGCGGGCGGCGTGATCCCGCCCAACGCGACGCTCCTGTTCGAGGTCGAGCTCATCGACGTCGTCAACTGACACCGCACGCGGAGGACGCCATGCAAGTCACGAGCGCCAGCTTCAAGGACGGCGGACCGATCCCCGCCGAGTTCGCCTTCTGCGCGATGGACGCGGCGACCCACGCCACGCTCTCGGGCAACCGCAGCCCGCAGCTCGCGTGGACCGGCGCGCCCGCGGGGACGAAGTCCTTCGCCATCGTCTGCCACGATCCGGACGTTCCCAGCCGGGGCGACGACGTGAACCAGGAGGGGCGCTCGGTCCCGGCGTCCCTGCCGCGCGTCGATTTCTTCCACTGGGTCCTCGTCGACCTGCCGCCCACGGCCACGTCGGTGTCCGCCGGGGAATTCGCCTCCAGCGTGACCCCGAGGGGAAAGCCGGGGCCGGCGGCGGCACACGGCGCGCGCCAGGGCGTCAACGACTACACGGGCTGGTTCGCCTCCGACAAGGACATGTCGGGCAACTACTTCGGCTACGACGGCCCGTGCCCGCCGTGGAACGACGAGATCCCGCACCACTACGTCTTCACCGTCTTCGCGCTCGACGTCGCGAAGCTCGCCGTGGATGGCGCCTTCACCGGGGCGCAGGCGCGCGAGGCGATGAAGGGGCACGTCCTCGCGCAGGCCGCGATCACGGGCCGCTACACGCTCAACCCAGAGGTGAGGCTGTGACCCGCCGCGGTGTCAGACACCGTGTCAGACACGGTGTCTGACACCATGGCGATCGGCATCCTCGTCATCGGCGACGAGATCCTGTCGGGCAAGCGGCAGGACAAGCACTTCGCCAAGGCGATCGAGCTCCTGGGCCGGCGCGGCCTCGAGCTCGACTGGGCCGAGTACCTCGGCGACGACCCGGCGCGCATCACCGCGACGCTGCGGCGAACCTTCGCGACGGACGACGTCGTGTTCTCCTTCGGCGGCATCGGCGCCACGCCCGACGACCACACGCGCCAGTGCGCGGCCGCGGCGCTCGGCCGCCCGCTCGCGCGCCACCCGGGGGCGCTGAAGGAGATCGAGGCGCGCTTCGGCAAGGACGCCTACCCGAAGCGCGTGCTGATGGCCGAGTTTCCCGAGGGCGCCGACCTCGTCCCGAACCCGGTCAACCGGATCGCGGGATTCAGCGTCGGCACCCACTACTTCCTGCCCGGCTTCCCGGAGATGGCGTGGGGCATGATGGAATGGGCGCTGGACACGAAGCACCGCGCCCTGTTCCGCGAGCGCCTTCCCGTCGAGGAGGCGCTCATCGTGACCGCGGGCGAGACGGACCTCCTCGAGATCATGAACGCCGTCGTGAAGGACTATCCGGACCTCAAGCTCTCGAGCCTGCCGACGTTCGCGGGCACCGGCGGGCGGACCCTGGAGCTCGCCGTGCGCGGCGAGCCGGTGCGGGTCTCGCAGGCGATGGCCTACGTGCGCGACGCGATCGCGAGGCTGGGCTATCCGTTCTCCGAGCGACCGGCGAAGCCGGCGGCCGGCTGACATGGCCGCGCCGGTGCGCGCATTCTTCCTCGCCGTGCTCCTCGTCCTGGCCACGGCGGCCGGCGCGGACGACGCGGCGGCGTGGGCGGCGCTCCGGTCCGGCGGCCACGTCGCGCTCGTGCGCCACGCTTCCACCGAGCCCGGGCTGGGCGACCCGAAGGGTTACCGTCTCGACGACTGCGCGACGCAGCGCAATCTCTCCGCGGCCGGCCGCGAGGAATCGCGCCGCATCGGCGAGCGCTTCCGCCGCGAAGGCGTCGTCGTGGAGAAGGTCTTCACGAGCCCGTGGTGCCGCTGCCGCGACACGGCGAAGGAGGCGTTCGGCAAGGCCGAGGACTGGGAGGCGCTCTCGAGCTTCTTCGACGCCCCGCACCAGGAGCCGGATCTCACCGAGCGCGTGAAGAACCGCATCGGCACCTATTCCACGCGCCGGCCCGCGGGCACCGTCGTGATGGTCACCCACAACGTGAACATCGCGGCGCTCACGAAGCTCTCCGTCGGCACCGGCGAGGTCGTCGTGGTGCGGCCCGACGGCTGCTGCGGCCTGAAGGTGGTCGGGCGGATCCGCATTCCCTAGGGAGACACCGTTGTCCGGCGAACCGAGCGACCTGCCCCTGCCCGCGTCGACCGCCGAGGGCGAGGCGGCCCTGCGCCTGCTCCTCACGCGCTATTCCGTGAGCGCGAGGCACCTGCGCGACCCGGGCCCGTCGGAGGAGCAGCTGTGGGCGATGGCGATGGCGGCGCTGCGCGCGCCGGACCACGAGAAGCGGATCCCTTACCGCTTCGTCGTCGCGAGAGGCGAGGGCCTCGCCCGGCTCGCGGACCTCTTCGAGGACTACGGGCGCCGGCGCGGCAAGACGGGCGGGGAGCTCGCGCGCGAGCGCGAGAAGGCCCTCCACGCGCCCGTCGTGATCGCGGTCGTCGCGCACATCGACGGGCACGACGAGGAGGTGCCGCCGCACGAGCAATGGGCGGCGGTCGGCGGCGCGATCGCCAACGCGCTCAACGCGCTGCATTTCATGGGGTACGGGGCGAAGATGGTCGCGGGCGCCCGCGCGGCCGATCCCGCGATCGTCGCGGCCCACTGCCGCGAGGGGGAAACCCTCGTCGGATGGATCTCGGCGGGGACGCCCGACGGCCCGGCGAAGGCGCGCGGCGAAGTCGACGCGGCGGCGATCCTCGGCACCTTCCCCTAGCGCGCCGGTCGGCGAGGCTACGGCGCCTTCTTCAGGCTGCCGACCATGGCCCGCAACGTCGGCGCCTGCCTGGCAACCGCGGCCTTGTCGCCCCAGAGCTGGAAGATGAGGTTGCCCCGGGGCGTCTCCAGCACGGCCACGCGGAGCGACTGGTTGGCGAGCGCCTCGCCCTGCGGCCCGGTGCCGACGCCGCGCGCGTAGCGCCCCTCGAGGGCCACCCAGGTGACGGGCATGCCCGAGGCCGTGCCCTTCTCGACGACGGGCTGGGCGGGCTCGCCCTTGTCGGTGAGGAATTGCGAGGACCAGCGCGCGACGTTGGCCTCCACCGACCCTCCGCCGGCCGCGCCGAAGTAGAACACGGCCGCGTCCGCGCGGCCCCCGTCCGACGCGATCGTGAACTGCGCGAGGCGCATCGAGCTGCCCGGCACCTGCAGGGTCCAGCTGGCGGGCACCGGCAGCATCCAGTCGAGGATGCGCACCGCCATCGGGGACGCGGCGTGCGAGGCGAGGGCCGCCGCGAGGAGGGCGCCGGCGAGCAGGGCCGTCGCGCGTGCCACGATCGCCGGCCTCACGTGTAGGCGAGCAGGCGCCCGCAGCTGATGATGGCGATCCACAGGACGATCGAGGCGGCCACCGACGCCCGGGCGGCCACGGGCGCGCGCGTGCCCACGTCCCAGCGGGCCACCGACTGGTAAGGCCCCGTGCGGAACATGATGGCGTTGATGCCGGCCGCCATCAGGAGCGCCATCTTCAGCTGGAAGGTGCCGTTGCCGAGGAAGTCCGTGGCGTGCGCGGTGAACATGAGGAAGCCCGTCGGCACGATCAGCGCCAGCGCGGCGACGCTCCAGGGCAGCAGGTGGCGCGAGAGGCCGCGCACCGACAGGTGCTTCGAGAGCCCCAGCACCCGCAGGTCGAACATCACCACGGAACCCACGAGGATCACGAAACCCACGATGTGGATCGTCTCCACGATCGGGTACGCCCACAGCGATTCGCGCATCATGCGCGCGAACGGCAGGGCCTCGATGGGGTTCGCCGGCGTCACGCGCGCGGGGCCCTAGCGCAGCTCGACGGTCCTGCCGCCGGCCGTGATGCGCTCGGCGCGCGCCTCGTCGGGCTTGCCGCGGTTCGCGTAGGCGACGACGCTCACCGTGGCGCCCGCCTTGATGGCCTCGGGCGGCAGCCCGCGCGCCTGCATGCGCGAGGGCGGGGCCAGCACCACGCGCCAGGTCTTGCCCGGGGTTTCCAGCAGGATGTGGCCGTGCGGGTGCTCGTAGCCGGATTCGGCCACCTTCCCCGTGAGCGTGAGGGGCGTGGCCTGGTCGTACTCGCTCCAGCCGTGGTGGGCCAGCGCGGGAGCCGCGCAGAGCGCGGCGGCAACGAAGAGTCGCTTCATGGGTTCAGTCCTCGTCCTGTCGTCGGATGAATCGCTCGAGCGTGCGCCGGTCCCGCTTCGTCGGCCGGCCCTTGAAGACCGGGGGCGGGAGCGCCTTCACCTCGGCCGCGACCGCCTCCCGCCGGGCGCGGCTCTCGGCCGTCTCCTCGTAGAGCTTCTGCGCCTCGGAGGCGGGTCCGCGCCGCTCGGAAACCCCCAGCACCTTCACCGCGTGCTCGTACGGCGGGCGCCGGATCGCCAGCATGTCGCCGGGCTTCACGGCCTTGGCGGGCTTCGCCCGCTCGCCGTTCACGCTCACGCGCCCGGCGTCGATCGCCTCCGCCGCCAGCCCGCGCGTCCTGAAGAAGCGCGCCGCCCAGAGCCACTTGTCGATCCGGAGCGACCCCGCGTCCCCGCTCATCCCGCGAGCGTGACCGTGTGCAGGGCCATCGGCAGCGACGTGCCCGTGTCGAACTCCGCGCCGGCCTCCACGCCGACCCTCGCGACCGCCTCGGGGCTCTTCCCGCGGGGGTAGGCCACGTACATCGCGCCGAGCGCGAAGTCGCGCCCCGAGCCGATGGCCCAGTAGCGGTCGAACTCGAACACCTCGCGCATCGAGTACACGGCGAAGATGCCCGAGGGATTGGCGATCATCACCGTCATCTGCGAGGACTCGTAGGGGTCGTCCTCCTCCTCCTTGGGATTGAGGAAGGCCTCGTCCTTGAGCAGCGGATGCAGGCGCCGGAACGACTCGTAGATCGCGTCCTTGCCGTGCAGCGCGAGGTCGGGATTGCGCCCGAGCAGGTTCTCGAGCACGAGCTGGTGCGCGGCACTTCCCGCCACGCCGATGAACGAGTCCGCGTAGGCGATGATCTTGTGCGGGTGGCGGTCGTAGGCGGGGGCCAGCCGCGTGGAGCCGAAGGTGGTGAGGGAGTCCGCCGCGATGGCGGCCTGGGTCCCCTTGCGGACGACGACGATGGTGGTCATGGTGCCGCCATTCTAGCGCCGCGTGACCAGGGCCACCCCGACGGCCGCGACGGCGAGCCCGGCGAGGGCCACCCCCGGCAGGCTCTCCCCGCAGAGCAGGAAGGCCATCACGGCGGTGACGGGCGGGGTGAGGAAGAAGAGGCTGGCGACGCGCGAAGCCTCGCCGTGGCGGATCATCGTGAAGAGCAGCCCGATGGCGCCGAAGGAGAGCACCAGCACGAGCCAGCCCAGGGCGAAGGCGAACTGCGGCGTCCAGCGCACCGCCATCGTCTCGGTGGCGAGCGCGCCGGCGAGCGTCACGGCGCCCGCGGCCGCGTACTGGATGACGCCGCCGGTGAGCATCGGCACGGCGCCGCAGAAGCGCTTCTGGTAGAGCGTGCCGCCGGTGATGCCCGCGAGCGCGAAGACGAGCCAGGCGTAGGCGGCCGGGTCGGTGGAGGCGCCGGACCACTGGCCCGAGACCACGAGCACCACGCCCGCGAAGCCCAGCGCGACTCCGAGCCACTGCCGCCCGGCCAGGCGCTCGCCCAGCAGCGGTCCGGCGGCCAGCGCGGTGAGGACGGGCTGCAGGCCCACGATGAGCGAGACGGTGGCGAGCGGCATGCCGCGCGCCACGCTGCAGAAGACGCCGGAGAGGTAGGCGCCCTGCACGAGCAGCCCGGCGATGGCGGCGTGGCCGGCCGCCGCGGGCGTCGCGGGCCAGGCCGCGCGGGTGGCGATCGCCGCTCCCAGCAGCAGGACTACGGCCGCCGCGTAACGCCACGACAGGAAGGTGAGCGGCTCGGCGAAGGGCGCGCCCAGCCGGCTGCCGATGAAGCCCGTGCTCCACAGGAAGACGAACAGGGCGGGCGCCCAGCGAAGCCAGGCGGGGGGGTGGTGGATGGACATGGTGGTGGCGGATTATCCTCGGTGTCCGGCCCCGTGTCCGACACGGTGCCGGACACCACGATGAATCTGGCCCTTTGGCTCGACCGCCACGCCCGCACCGATCCCGCGCGCACCGCCGTGTTCGTCGGCGCCTCGCCGTGGAAGTCGTACGCCCGCCTCGCGGCGGACGCGGCGTCGCTCGCGCGCGGCCTGCGCGGCAAGCTCGGGCTCGTGCCGGGGGACCGGGTGGCGCTCGTCATGGCCAACGCGCCGGAGTATCCCGAGATCCTGCTCGGCATCTGGTGGGCGGGGCTCGTGGCCGTGCCGGTGAACGCGAAGCTGCATCCGCGCGAGGTGGCCTTCATCCTGGAGAACGCGGGCGCGGGCGTCGTGTTCGCCACGCCCGACCGGATCGGGGGCCTGGCCGAGGCCGCGACGGCGCTCGGGCGCGCGCCGGACGTGATCGAGGCGGGCAGCGTCGGCTACCACGCGCTCTTCGGCGAGCCGGCGCCCGTCGCCGACGCGGCCGACGACGCGCTCGCCTGGCTCTTCTACACCAGCGGCACCACCGGCCGGCCCAAGGGCGCGATGCTCTCCCACGCGAACCTTCGCGCGATGGCGCAGGGCTACCTTACCGACGTCGACGTCGTGACGGCGGGCGACAGCCTGCTTCACGCCGCGCCGATGTCCCACGGCTCGGGCCTCTACCTCGTTCCCTACCTGCTCGCGGGGGCCGCGCAGGTGATCCCGGAGTCGGGCGGCTTCGATCCCGCGGAAGTCTTCGCGCTCGTCTCCCGCCACCGTGGCGTCGGGATGTTCGCCGCGCCCACGATCGTGCGCCGGCTCGTCGACCACGCGGCCACGCACGGACCCCCGCTCGAGGGGCTGCGCACGGTGGTCTACGGCGGCGGGCCGATGTACGTCGCCGACCTGCTTCGCGCGCTCGACGTGATGGGCCCGCGCTTCGCGCAGATCTACGGGCAGGGGGAGAGCCCGATGACGATCACGGCTCTCCCGAAGCGCTTCGTGAACGACCGCGCCCACCCGCGGCATCTCGCGCGCATGGCCTCCGTCGGCCTGCCGCAGAGCGGCGTGGAGGTGGCCATCCGCGACGAGGCGGGGCGCGACCTTCCCGCGGGCGACGTCGGCGAGGTGTGCGTGCGCGGCGCGGCGGTGATGTCGGGCTACTGGCGCGACGCGGCGGCCACGGCGAAAACCCTGCGCGACGGGTGGCTGTGGACGGGCGACCTGGGCGCCTTCGACGAGGAGGGCTTCCTCGCGCTCAAGGACCGCAGCAAGGACCTCATCATCAGCGGCGGCTCGAACATCTATCCGCGGGAGGTGGAGGAGGCGCTGCTCACGCACCCCGGCGTTGGGGAGGTGTCCGTCGTGGGCCGTCCGGATCCCGAGTGGGGAGAGACGGTCGTCGCGTTCGTCGTGGCGAGCGATCCGCCTCCGTCGCCGGAGCAACTCGATGCCCACTGCCTCTCCGCGATCGCGCGCTTCAAGCGGCCGAAGGAATATCGCTTCGTCGAGTCGCTGCCGAAGAACAACTACGGCAAGGTCCTCAAGACGGAGCTTCGCGCGAGGCTCGCCCGATAGGGGAAGCTGCAGGATGGAATCGGGGCAGGGCGGGAGCGGGGTGGCGTCCAGCCGGCGTCGAGCGGCCGAATCTTGCCTTGTTTCGAGACCGTGGCGCAGTTCACAGGAATCGCCTGGGACTTTGCCGGAATATCCCCTTGCCCATTGACATCGATGGGCCAAACGATAGCAATCAACGAAAGACAAGAGGCGCCCCTCCGGGGGCGTAGGGACGATGCCACTTGGCGCACGACTCGCGGGGCTCGTTGCCCTGCTGGCGACTTCTTTTGGTGCGGTTGCCGGTTCTGTCTGGGTACGCGGTAGCGACCGACTCTACGAAGTGGGCGAATCCTCGACGTCCTGTTCAGGACGAAGGGGGACGAAGAGGCGCTTCCCTTCAAAATACCCCCCATTGGGGGGTATAATGATCCCATGGATCAATCGACCTTCCTGCGGCTCGCCAAGCGGGAACTGGAATTTTCGTTTCCCCGCCTGGCGGAGGAAATGGGCGTGAGCGCGCGCACGATGGAGAAATGGGCCAGCCCGCCGCGATCCGGCGACCGCCGGGAAATGCCGCTCATCGCCCGCAAGCTGCTCGTGCGCCTGCTGGACGACCGCAAGCGCGAACGCCTCGCTGCCGGGGATCGCAAGGCCGCCGAGGCGATCGATGCGCTCGCGGCACATATCGACCCCGCCCGCCTGGAATGGTCGCTCCGCCAGTTCGACGCGCTGCAGGGAACGGCGCGGCGACTGGCTGTCGCGGTCCCGGTGCGTTCCGGCAAGCCGAAGGCGTTCGCGACGTTCGCGGCGAAGAATGCATGGCAGCGAGAGGAGGAGGCGACGCATGCGCGCGCGGCCCGGGCGGCGTCCGCCCGATCTCGCTGATCTTCTCCGGGTCCTTTCGGCGCTGGAGCGGTATCGCGTCGAGTACGTCCTTTTGGGCGGCGCTGCCATGGCGGTCCACGGCTTCCCGCGCATGACCCGCGACATCGACTGCCTCTTCCCGCGCGACAAGGCCAACAACGCGAGGCTCGTCAAGGCGCTCGCCTATCTCGGCAAGCGGCTGCGCCTCGACCACCTTCCGGACTTGCGAACGCTGGAGATGGGTGTTTCGGTGGCGGCCGAAGGCGAGATAGCCCTGGACATCCTCTTCGTCGCCGCCTCGAAGGTCTTCGACGACTACCGCGCGTACATCGAGGAGCGCGAGATCGAAGGCGTGCGCTTCCGGGTGCTCGACGTGGACG
>Ga0224500_10001437_pt1 | contig 14034 bp, 11 predicted proteins | sample SF_Oct11_sed_USG_FD_168126 | JGI IMG/M metagenome (GOLD analysis project Ga0224500, IMG submission 168126) | Sediment microbial communities from San Francisco Bay, California, United States - SF_Oct11_sed_USGS_4_1 | ecosystem: Environmental > Aquatic > Marine > Sediment | place: USA: California... | reverse complement strand
GCAGATGAAGAGGCTGGGCCCGCTTGCGGTCGAGCGGCGCAGCAGCAACTGGTCGACCAGCGCAAGCATGTCGTCGAGGCCTGCGCTGGCGCCCTCGAAGCTGCTCGCATCGTGCACCGAAGGACAGCCGCCCTGGACGATCGTGGCGATGCCGGCGCTCAGGATGTTGGCCAGCCGTTCGGGGTTGCGAATGCCGCTCTGCCAGACCGGGAACAGGATCGTGTCCGCGTCGGCGACCTGCTGGCAGATGTAAGCGATGTTCTTCGACGCGCGGACCGGCTCGCCGCGCGGGTTGGTGCCGACACTGGCCCACGGTTCGACCACCGCGACGCTCTGGCGATAGATCTCCGGCATGTCGAGCAGCACGCGCAGGTGATCGTCGCTCTCGATCACTTTTTCGAGCGGCCGTGCGAGGCCCCAGTCGAAGACGCCCTCGTTCGCCAGCATGTCGCGCCCCGGAAACGGCGTCGGCGACTTGCGGTCCTTGAGGAAGTAGCCGAGCAGGGCATGCACCGATTGCGGGCTCGACGCATGGCGGCCGAGGAGGCCGGGCAGCTTGCGCCAGCCGAGGCATTCCGGGCTGAGGGGCTTCAGCGAGGCAGCGTTCATTGCTTGGTGGCACCTGGGGGCATCGTCGGATCTGAAGCAATCGTCGTGCCATCCGTCGCGTCGGGTGCGCACGCCCTGCAACGCCCGATGAAAACGGCCGCTTTCACCTTCAGCCTCCAGGCTCGCCTGCACCAAAGCCGGTATCGACCGCGGACGCGCTGCGCGATCGTGGTGCGTCCGGTGCTTGCCAGTGCAGGGCGCGTCGGACAAAGTGCGCCATCGTTTCGCGCCGTGGGAAGGGATTCAATGTCAGCAGCTACCGACGCCAAGCTCGCCAATCGCATCCTGAGGGGGTTGGTGTACGGCGCGGTCGCCGGGGCGTTGGTGCTGCTCCTCGCGCCCTACGTTCCCGGCCTGCAGGACGGCGCCAAGTGGCTGGCGAGCAACGTCTGCGATCCGCTCGGGCAGGTCTTCCTGCGGATGCTCTTTTTCGTGGTGATCCCGCTCGTTTTCGCCTCACTCGCCGGCGGCGTGTTGCAGCTCAGTGAGTTGTCGGACCTGGGGCCGCTCGCCGGTCGCACGTTCGCGCTGTTCTTCGCCAACATGGCGATTGCCGCGACGCTCGGCCTGCTGATGATGAACATCCTCAATCCGGGCGGTCGCATGGATCCGGCGACCTCGCAGCGACTGGTGCAGGAATACAGCTCGCAGGCGGGGCAGCATGTCGTGAACAGCGAGGCCAGGCCTGACATCACGGCATCCACGGTCGTGGACATGTTCATGCCGAAGAACCTGTTCGGCGCCTTCGTCGGCAACCAGCGCGACACGCTGGGCGAGGTGCTGCCACTCATCGTCTTCGCGATCCTGGTGGGAGCGGCCGGGCTTGGCTTGCCGCAGACGCGACGCAAGAAACTGCTCGATGGGCTCGAAACCGTCAGCGAACTGATGACCGGCATCGTGCACTTCGCGTTGAGGCTCGCGCCCTACGCGGTGCCGGCCATGATCTTCAGCGTGGTGGTGAAGGTCGGCTTCGATATCCTGATTGCGCTTGGGCTGTTCGTGCTGGGTTGCGGCGCGATGCTGCTGCTGCACCTGTTCGGCACGATGTCGATCTGGCTCAAGTTCCTGGCGAAGCGCAGTCCGCGTGAGTTCTTCATCCAGATCAAGGACGTGCTGGTCACCGCATTCTCGACGAGTTCGAGCAGCGCCACGCTCCCCGCCGCACTGACGGTTTGCCGCGAACGGCTGGGCATCGCGCCCTCGACCGCCGGTTTCGTCCTGCCGCTCGGCACGACGATGAACATGAGCGGCACGGCGCTCTACGAGGGATGCGTCGTGCTGTTCGTGGCGCAGGTGTTCGGCGTTCACCTCGGACTGGCCGCGCAGGTGACCCTGGTGTTCCTGGCGGTGCTGAGCGCGGTGGCAGTCGCTGCGATTCCTGGGGGCTCGCTGCCGCTCATTGCGGGCCTGCTCGTGGCTTTCGGCGTTCCAGCCGAAGGCATCGGCATCATCCTTGGCGTCGACCGCCTGCTCGACATGACGCGCACCGTCACCAACGTCGGCGCCGATCTGGTGACGACGGCGGTGGTCGATGCGAGGCAGAGGGCGACCGGTCACGCAGGTCGCGTCTAGTCTGCCGCGCTCATCGGCCCGGCTGACAGGCGCAACACTCGCTCGATCGATTCGGTCGAGGTCGTGTCGACCGCGATGACCTGCCGCTGTTCGTCCCCGCTGAACGGTTCCCAGTACAGGGGCTGTCGATCGAGCAGCGAGACCGTTGCTTCCGAGGCGTCCGCGCCGGTGGCGGCCCGCCCGGCGACCCGTCGTTTGAGCTCCTCGAGCGGTGCGGCACAGTGGACCAGCACGACGTCGGCCGCATGCTCACGCCCCGCCGACATGAAGAGTTCGCGTTCGCCGCGCCGCAGGTTGGCGGCGTCGACCACGACGCTGTCGCGGCCCCGCAGGCAGTGCAGGGCGCATTCGCGCAACCTTTCGTAGGTGCGCGCATTGAACTCGCGCGAGTAGATCCCGGCGTCTGGCGCGGAGGCCGACGTTGCCAGTGGCTGCAATCCCGCGAGACGCTTGCGCTCGACGTCCGAGCGCACCATCAACGCATCGCCGCGCGCCGCGATGCGCCGTGCGAGCCAGGTCTTTCCGGAGCCGGACAATCCCGCCATCACGAACAGCCGCGGACGCGGCCGTTCGATCTGCGCGACGGCCCAGTCGAGGTACTGGTGGGCAAGCGTCGCCGCTCCGCCCGCTTCGCCGCGTGCCTGCTGACCGCGCAGCGCGGCGACCTTGGCACGCACCAGCGCGCGATAGAGTTCGAAATACGGCAGCAGCGCCACGGCTTCGAAGTCGCCGGACACCTCGAGCCACGCCTGCAATACCTCGCGCCGCAGATCCGCGCGGCCATGAGCCGCGAGATCCATCGTGAGGAAGCCGAGATCGTTGGCGACGTCGATGAAGCGCAGGCCGGGGTCGAACTCCAGACCATCGAAGGCCACCAACGATCCCTGCCAGCGCACCACGTTGCCGCAGTGCAGGTCGCCGTGGCCCTCACGGACCCGGCCATCCAGCCGGCGTCGCTCCAGCAGCGGTCGGTCGGCTTCGAAGAGGCGCTGGGCATGTTCGCGCAGCAGTGCCAGTTGTCGAGCCTCGTCGCGGCCCGGCAGGACCCGCGCAATCTCGGCAAAGTTGTCGAGCGTGATGCGGTGGGCCTGGTCCGGTGTACCGAAGCCCTCATCTCCCGCCGCGATCGCGGCCGTCGCGTGCATCTGCGCGATGCGCTGGCCGAATTCCTGCAGCTCGCTCGCGGCGGCGGCGCCCGTCTGCAACAACCGGGTGAGCTCGAGTTGCGGGTCGAACTGCACCATCCGCAGCGCGTGTTCGAAAGGCGGGGCGTCCGTGGCACCGACCTGCGGTGCGGCGGGCGTTCCCGTGATCGGCACCACGTCGACGTACAATCCTGCTGCGTGGCGGCGGTTCAGGCGCAGTTCTTCGCGGCACAATGCCGCGCGGCGCTCGGCAGTCGAATAGTCGATGAAGCTGAGCCGTAGCGGCTTTTTTACTTTGTAGGCGAAGGGCCCGGTCAGGAACACCCAGGAGACGTGGGTCTCGATGCAGGTTACGGGGCCCGGCACCGCATGCAGCGCGGAATACGCAGCCGGATCCTGCATCGCGGCGGCGAAAGCAGCCTGCGCTGCAGGGGCGTCGAGCGGGGAGTTGGATTGACTTGCGTTCACGCGAGATTCGGCTCTCGACGGGCGCTACAGGCAGTGTACTCTTGCCACATATACGCCGGGACCCTGCGATCAATACTGATGGTCCGCAGGCCCCATGGATCGACAATCAAAAGCGTCAACCAGGACCGTCCAAAAGAGGGACTCAGCATCGTGACAATCCCTGTCCAGATCACTTTCAGGCACATGGAAAGCTCCCCGGCCGTCGAGACGCGCGTGCGCGAGCTCACGGATCACCTGGGCACGTTCAGCGACCGTATCCAATCCTGCCGCGTCGTCGTGGATTCGCCGCATCGGCACCACCACCAGGGCAAGGTGTTCAACGTCAAGGTTCAGCTCTCGCTCCCGGGCGACGATGTCCTCGTCGACATGGAGCGTCCCGATCGCGACGGGCACGAGGACGTGTACGTCGTCCTGCGCGACGCGTTCGATGCCGCACGCCGGCAGCTGCAGCAGCGCATGTCCGCGCTGCGCGGCGAACCGTCGCTGCGTGAGAAGCCGGTCGCCTGAGCGGCCCGGCCCGAGCGGCGCAGCGCCCCCGATATCGTGATGGATCCTGCGCCGCTGCTGTTCGCGCCGCTTGCGTCGCGCGCCTTTGGTGAGCGTGTCGCGGCCTGCCTCGGCGCGCCGCTCGCGCCTCTCGAGGAGCGCGACTACGAAGGTGGCGAGCACAAGTCCCGGCCGCTGGTCAGCGTGCGCGGGCGCGTGGTCTACGTCATTCAATCGCTGAGTGGCGATGACCGCGGCAGCGCCAACGATCGCCTCTGCCGCGTCCTGTTCCTGGTCGCGGCACTCAAGGATGCCGGCGCTGCGCGTGTCACGGCCTGCCTTCCCTACATTGCCTATTCGCGCAAGGACCGCCGCACCAAGGAGCGTGATCCGGTCAACTCGCGGTACATCGCGCAGTTGCTGGAAGCCGTGGGCGTCGATCACGTGATGGTGATGGACGTGCACAATGTCGCGGCGTTCGAAAATGCGTTCCGTTGCAGCGTCGACCTGCTCGAGGCCGCGCCGCTGCTCGCGGACAAAGTCGTCGAGCTGGCGCGTGGGCAGCCCGTGACCATCGTGTCGCCGGACTTCGGCGGTGCCAAGCGCGCGCAGCGCGTGCAGGAGCTCGTCGCGGTGCGTGCGGGCGCAGCCGTCGATTTCGCCGTCATCGAGAAGCGTCGTGACAGCGGCGAGGTGAGTGGCGACCTCGTCATCGGGCCGGTGGCCGGACGGCACGCCGTCGTGGTCGACGACCTGGTCAGTGCGGGCATGACGATCCTGCGTGCGGTACGGGCCTGCCGTGCGGCGGGCGCGCTTTCGGTCACGGCCTTCGCGACGCATGGCGTGTTTGCGCCGGGCGCGGAGCGGCTGCTCGGGCCGGACGGACCTGATCGCCTGTACGTCACGGACACGCTGCTGCCCACGCGACTTGCGCCTCCCCGGGGGGGCGACCACAGGCTGGTCGTGCTGCCGGCGTCGCGGCTGTTTGCCGAGGCTTTGCGCCGCATCGGCGCGGGCGAGTCCGTCGTGGCGCTGCGCGAGATGGAGCGCAAGCCTGCCGCACGCTGAGCGTCAACCCGCCGGCGCTTGTTAAGCTCTCGCGCCAACACAGCGAACCATGGAGCGCACCCGCATGAACGCAGCCCTCGGCCCCGCCGTCGTGAAGATCGACGCCGCGTCTGGCACCGAAGAAAAGCTGGAACTCGACCCGGCACGGCTGGCGGCCGGCAGCCCGATGCCTGAGCAGTTCGTGCGCAATGCCTACACGGACGCCAGCGGCCGTTTCTTCGCGGGGCTATGGCGCAGCAGCGTCGGCGCGTGGCGGGTGTCCTATACCGAGAACGAGCTGTGCGTCATTACCGCCGGACGCATTCGCATTACCGATGACCACGGCCGTCAATCGACCTACGGCCCGGGCGACAGCTTCGTGATGCCGGCGGGCTTTTCCGGACTCTGGGAAGTCCTGGAGCCCGCCCAGAAGTTCTACGCCATCTACGAACCCCCGGCGGCCTGAACCAACACGGTGCGCCGGAACCTTGCTGTGCGCCTCACCGGTGCGCGGAGCCGGCCCAAGCCCACGCCAACCCTGGCTTTTTGTCTGGCATGCTTCCTGCAGTGCAGGATGCCGAGCCGCGTCGCGGTGGGCGTTCGTTCCAAACACGTGTCGCCTCTGCTACAGTTACTGTAATAGTCGTTAAAACTGTGTTGTTATATAGCAACAAAAAGGGGTACCCGAAATGAAACTTACCCATGGCCTGGCCGCAGCCGCGCTCGCGCTGACTGCATTGACTGCACAGGCGGAAATCACTGGCACGGTAACGGCGACCAGCGATTATGACTTCCGCGGCATCACCCAGACGGCGCAGGATCCGGCGCTGCAGGGCAGCATCGACTACGCGCACGACAGCGGTTTCTATGCTGGCGCCTGGGCCAGCAACGTCGACTTCGGCGACTGCTGCGACGAGAACGTCGAAATCGACCTCTACGCGGGGTTCAGCGGTGGCGAGACGCTCACGTATGACGTCGGCTTCATCTACTACACCTACCCCGGTGCGGACAACATCGACTATCCCGAGATTTACGCCGGCCTCGGCTGGAACTGGCTGAGCGGCAAGGTCTGGTACTCGAACGATCTGGGTAACTCCGGCGACTCGGCGATGTACTACGAAGCCAATGGCGAATGGGCACTCCCGGCCAACTTCGGCGCCAGTGCGCACGTCGGCTACAGCGACGGCGACTACTGGGACAACGCCTACGGCGACGGCTACATGGACTGGTCCGTCGGTGTCACGTACGAGATCAGCCACTTCACGCTCGGTCTGAAGTGGATCGACGGCAGCGACCTCAAGGCCGCCGACGGCACGCCGGGCGACGTGAGCAGCAGCGAAGCCCGCGCGGTGTTCTCGGTCTCCACCACGTTCCCGTGGTCGAAGGAGTAAGGTCCTCGCGCGCCTAGCGCGCCCGGCCAGGAAAAAGCCCGGCCTCCTCACGGAGACCGGGCTTTTTTATTGCGCGCGTTGCGACTAACGCCCGCCCCGGGGGCTTGGCGTCAGCCAAGCTCCTTGAGCACGCCCCCGAGGATTCCGAACACCTGGTCGATGTGGCTCTGCTCGATGATCAGTGGCGGCGACATCGCGATGATGTCGCCCGTGACGCGCAGCAGCAGGCCCTGCTCGAAGGCGCGCACGAACGTGTTGTAGCCGCGCAGGCCGGGCTTGCCCGGGATCGGGTCGAGTTCCACGGCGCCGATCAGGCCGAGATTGCGCAGGTCGATCACGTGCGGCAGGCCCTTCAGCGAGTGCACGCCGTCGGCCCAGTAAGGCGCCATGTCGCTCGCGCGCGTGAACAGGCCTTCCTTGCGATAGATTTCCTGCGTTGCGATGCCAGCCGCGCAGGCCACCGGGTGGGCGGAATACGTGTAGCCGTGGAAGAGCTCGATCGCGCCTTCCGGGCCCTGCATGAAGGCGTTGTAGACCTGGTCGCTCGCTGCGACGGCGCCCATCGGCACCGCGCCGTTCGTCAGGCCCTTGGCCATCGTGATCAAGTCCGGCTGCACGCCGAAGAACGAAGTGCCGAACGGCGCGCCGAGCCGGCCGAACCCGGTGATGACCTCGTCGAAGATCAGCAGGATGCCGTGCCTGGTGCAGATGCTGCGCAGGCGCTCGAGGTAACCCTTCGGCGGGATCAGCACTCCCGTGGAACCCGCGACGGGCTCGACGATCACGGCCGCGATGTTGCTCGCGTCGTGCAGCGCGACGATGCGCTCGAGTTCATCCGCCAGGTTGGCGCCGTGCTCGGGCACGCCGCGTGTGTAGGCATTCTTCGCCAGATCGTGCGTGTGCGGCAGGTGATCGACGCCGGGCAGCATCGCACCGAACCATTTGCGGTTGTTGACCATGCCGCCGACGGAGATGCCGCCGAAACCGACGCCGTGGTAGCCGCGCTCGCGGCCGATGAAGCGTGTGCGCGAGCCTTCACCCCGTGCGCGGTGATAGGCGAGTGCGATCTTGAGTGCCGTATCGACCGATTCGGAGCCGGAATTCGTGAAGAACACGTGACCCATGTCCCTGGGCAGCCAGCTCGCAACGTCGTTGGCCAGCTGGAATGCCATCGGGTGCCCCATCTGGAACGGCGGCGCGTACTCCATCGTCGCGATCTGCCTGGTGACCGCTTCGCTGATTTCGCTGCGACCGTGTCCCGCATTGACGCACCAGAGTCCGGCAACCGCATCGAGGATCTGCCTGCCTTCCGGCGTCCAGTAGTGCATGCCTGCGGCCTTCGCCAGCAGGCGCGGGTTGGCCTTGAACTGGCGGTTTGCCGTGAATGGCATCCAGAAGGCTTCCATCTCGTCGCGCTGCAGCGCAGTAGTGGCGGTCATGGCGGGGTTCCCGGATTTGTTGGAATAACTGCCCGATGATAAGAAAAATTGACACTCGGCTCAAATCGCCGTGAAATTCACCCTGTTTTGAGCCTATGTGTGCAGGATATTGAACACCCCGTGACCGAGCTCAGCATCGACGTCGGTGCCCACCTGCGGGCCGTGCGCACCATGTATGGTCTCTCGCAACGTGAGCTGGCAAAGCGCGCCGGCGTGACCAACGGGCTCATCTCGCTGATCGAGCAGAACCGTGTCAGCCCGTCCGTCAGCTCGCTCAAGAAGGTGCTCGACGGCATTCCGATGTCGCTGGCCGAGTTCTTCACCCTCGATTTCTCGGCGAGTCCGCAGGTTTTTTTCCGGGCCGACGAGTTGCCGGTCCTGGGCGACCGCTCGGTGGTCTTCAAGCTGGTCGCGGCACGCCGGCCCAACCGGGCCATGGCGATGCTGCACGAGCACTACGCACCGGGCGCCGACACCGGCGCCGACATGCTGCGGCACGAAGGCGAAGAAGCCGGCGTGGTCGTCAGCGGCCGCATCGAACTCACCGTTGGCGCTGAAACCCGCCAGCTCGGCCCCGGTGACGCCTATTACTTCACCAGCGCGATCCCGCACCGCTTCCGCAATACGGGCAGCGAGCCCTGCGAGATCATTTCCGCCAACACGCCACCGACCTTCTGAAACGGCGACAATCAACAGCGAAGAACCATGAACCAGAAAGCCACTCCCACCGTGCAGGACTGGCGCGCCCGCGCCACGGCGCTCGCCATCAACGGCCAGGCCTTCATCGATGGCCGCTACGTCGACGCCGCGAGCGGCGAGACGTTCGACGATGTCACGCCGATCGACGGTCGCGTGATCGCGCGCGTTGCTGCGACCGACCAGGCCGACGTCGAGCGCGCCGTTGCCGCTGCACGCCGGGCATTCGACGGCGGGGTCTGGTCGAGGCAGCCGCCGCGCGAACGCAAACGGGTGCTGCAGCGCTTTGCCGAGCTGGTCCTCGCGCACCGCGACGAGCTGGCGCTGCTCGAGACGCTGGACATGGGCAAGCCCATCTCGGACAGCCTGGCCGTGGACATTCCGGCCACGGCGCGGTGCATCGCGTGGTATGCGGAGGCCGTCGACAAGGTGTACGACGAAGTCGCGCCGACCGCGCACGACCAGCTTGCGCTCATCACGCGCGAGCCGATCGGTGTCGTCGCCGCGATCGTGCCGTGGAATTTCCCGCTGATCATGGCGGCGTGGAAGATCGGCCCGGCGCTGGCCGCCGGCAATTCGTTCATCCTCAAGCCGTCCGAGAAGTCGCCGCTGTCGGCGATTCGACTTGCGGCGCTGGCCACGGAGGCCGGCATTCCCGACGGCGTATTCAACGTGCTGCCGGGTTACGGTCACACGGCTGGCCAGGCACTGGCCTTGCACATGGACGTCGACTGCATCGGCTTCACGGGTTCTACGCGCACCGGCAAGCTCATGCTGCAGTACTCGGGCCAGTCGAACATGAAACGCGTGTGGCTCGAATGCGGCGGCAAGTCGCCGAACATCATCCTGGCGGACTGTCCGGATCTCGATCGTGCGGCGGCCACTGCGGCCGGCGCGATCTTCTTCAACCAGGGCGAGATGTGCACGGCGGCGTCGCGCCTCGTGATCGAAGAGAGCGTGCGTGACCGCGTGCTCGAGAAAGTCGTCGAGGCGAGCCGTGCGATGCAGCCGGGCGATCCGCTCGATCCGGCGACGCGCATGGGTGCGATCGTCGACGAGATCCAGACCAGGACCGTGCTCGGCTACATCGACTCCGGCAGGTCCGAGGGCGCGGCCGTGCTGGCGGGTGGCCGGCGAGTGCTCGAGCAGACGGGCGGCTGCTACATCGAACCGACGGTCTTTGCCAACGTCAGCAGCGGCATGCGCATCGCGCGCGAGGAAATCTTCGGTCCGGTGCTGGCCGCCATCACGGTGAAGGATGCCGAAGAGGCCGTGCGCGTCGGCAATGGCGTCGAATACGGTCTCGCTGCCGCGGTGTGGACCCGTGACATCGGCAAGGCGCACCGGATCGCGAAGTCGCTCCGCGCCGGCATGGTCTACGTGAACTGTTACGACGCTGACGACATCACTGTCCCCTTCGGCGGATTCAAGCAATCGGGAACCGGCCGCGACAAGTCGCTGCACGCGTTCGACAAGTACACCGAACTCAAGACGACCTGGATCGACCTGTCGCAATGAGCGGTTACCACAACGTCACCTTCGACGAGATCGAGATCGGCGCAACCGCGAGTGCCGAGCGGACGCTCGGCCTGACCGAGATCGAAGCGCTGCTGCTCGTCTCGGGTGACGTCGTGCCTTTTCAGGTCGAGCAAGGTTCGACCGCAGTCGAGCCGGGCGGCCTGTGCGTCGAGGCCGTCGCGGCCGAGGCCATCATCTCGGGGATGCTCGAGCGTCGCCTGCCCGGGCCGGGTACCCGCATCGTTTCGCAACAACTGGAGTTCCAGGGCGTCATCCGCGTCGGCGACCTGGTCCGCGCGACGGTGACCGCGCGGCAGAAGACGGCGGAGAACCGCCGCGTGCTGTTCGACTGCACGGTGGACGCCGCCGGTGTGACCGTGCTCCGCGGCACGGTGCTCGTCGATGCCCCGATCCGCAAGGCGTCTTTCCCCGAGTTGTCGCGGCCGGAGTTCATGATCCGGCGCAACGACGTTTTCGTCCGGCTGCTGAAACGCTGCGAACCCCTGGCGCCGGTCACCTGCGCCGTTGCGCATCCCTGTGATCCGGATTCGCTGATGGGCGCGCTCGAAGCGGCGCGACTGAACCTGATCGTGCCCGTGCTCGTGGGCCCCGCGACCCGCATCCGCGCACTGGCTCGCGGTCTCGGCGAGGACATCTCTAACCTCCGCCTGGTGGACACCAGGCACAGTCATGCTTCGGCCGAGACGGCGGTGGCGCTCGCACGTGACGGTGAAGTCGAGACGCTGATGAAGGGCAGCCTGCACACGGACGAGATCATGGGGGCGGTGGTCTCGTCGCAGGGCGGATTGCGAACGGAGCGTCGCGTCAGCCACGTCTTCGTCATGGACGTGCCGGCCTACGAACGGATCCTGTTCGTCACCGATGCCGCCATCAACATCGAACCCACGCTGCGGGAGAAGGCGGACATCGCGCAGAACGCGATCGACCTCGCGCATGACCTCGGCATCGACCGGCCGAAGATTGCGATCCTGTCCGCGGTGGAAATGGTGAACCCGGACATCAGGTCGACCATCGACGCGGCCGCGCTCTGCAAGATGGCGGACCGTGGCCAGATCCACGGCGCGGTCCTCGACGGGCCGCTGGCGTTCGACAACGCGATCAGCATGATCGCGGCACGAACCAAGAGCATCCAGTCGCCCGTGGCCGGTCGCGCGGACATCCTGCTGGTGCCGAACATCGAGGCGGGCAACATGCTGGCGAAGCAGCTGCAGTACTTCGCCGGTGCCGACAGTGCCGGCATCGTGCTCGGTGCCCGCGTGCCGATCATCCTGACGAGCCGTGCCGACAACGTGCGCATGCGCATCGGCTCTGCGGCCGTCGCCAAGCTGGTGGTGCACGCGCGGCGCGCAGCGGTGCCACCGCTCAAGTAGAAACAGTGGCAGTGGCCTGTTTCTCTGCCCCCCGCCGTTCCCCGCACGCCTGCTGCCTGCCCCGGGAACCTTTCCGCCGCGCGTCGATTGGTCCGCGGGGAGAGGCTTGGTTAGACTTCCCGCCCGTCACGCCCCGGAGCCCGCGATGAAAGTCACCGTTGCCGCGACCCAGTTCGCCTGCACGCCGATTGCCGCCGAGAACATCGCCAAGGCCGAGTCGATGGTGCGCCAGGCCGCGGCCAGGGGCGCGCAAGTAATTCTTTTGCAAGAGCTTTTCGAGACCCCGTACTTCTGCAAGGATCACCTTGCGAGTCACTTCGAGCTGGCGCACCCGCTGCCGGACAACCCGGTCGTGCGGCACTTCCAGGCGTTGGCGCGGGAACTGGGCGTGGTGCTGCCGGTGAGCGTGTTCGAGCGCGCCAACAACGCCTACTACAACTCGCTCGCCATGGTCGACGCCGATGGCGAGGTGCTCGGGGTCTACCGCAAGTCGCACATCCCGGAGGGGCCGGGCTACCACGAGAAGTTCTATTTCTCGCCGGGCGACACTGGCTTCCGCGTCTGGAATACGCGTTTCGGCATGATCGGCGTCGGCATCTGCTGGGACCAGTGGTTCCCCGAAGCGGCGCGCTGCATGGCGCTGATGGGCGCGGACATCCTCATGTACCCGACGGCGATCGGCTCCGAACCGCAGGATCCGACCATCGATTCGCGCGACCACTGGCAGCGCTGCATGCAGGGCCACGCGGCGGCCAACGTGATGCCGCTGGTCGCGTCCAACCGTATCGGCCTGGAGAAGGGCCAGAAGTACGAGATGACGTTCTACGGCTCGTCGTTCATCGCCGACGCCACGGGTGGCAAGGTGGCCGAGGCCGACCGCGAGTCGGAGGCCGTGCTTACCGCCACGTTCGACCTCGACCAGTTGCGCGCGCAGCGTCACGCGTGGGGCGTGTTCCGTGACCGTCGCCCCGAACTCTACTACCCGATCCTCTCGCTGGATGGCCGTGCCCCGGGCTGAACGCATGCCGGACACCGCAGTGGCCATTGCGCTGCGGTCGCAATCGTTGCGCGGTCCCGTCGCCTGCGTCGATCTCGAGACCACGGGCGGGATGGCGGCGCAGCACCGCGTCATCGAAGTCGGCATCGTCCTGCTCGAGCAGGGCGAGATCGTCGAGGAATGGAGCACGCTGGTGCATCCCGGCATCCGCATTCCATCGTTGATCGCGTCGTTCACCGGCATCGACGATTCGATGGTGGCGGATGCGCCCCCTTTTGCCGGCGTCGCGCAGGAAGTGCGGCGCCGCCTCGAGGGCAGGCTGTTCGTCGCTCACAACGCCCGCTTCGATTACGGCTTCCTGCGCGCAGAGTTCCGCCGCCTGGGCATCAGGTTCGCCGCGCCGGTGCTGTGCACCGTGAAGCTGTCGCGCGCGCTGTATGCGGAGCACGCGCGCCACAACCTCGACACCCTGATGGATCGTTTCGGTCTGTCGTGCATGGCCCGGCATCGCGCACTCGGCGACGCGCAGGTGCTGCCCGCGTTGATTGCGGCGATGGAGAACCGGCGCGGCGTCGAGGTGATGCACGCCGCGGTGACCGATGCGCTGCGCGAGCCGCGATTGCCGCCACACCTGCCGCCGGAACTCGCCGACGACCTGCCGGAAGGTCCGGGCGTGTACCTGTTCCGCGGCGAAACCGGGACGCTGCTGTACGTCGGCAAGAGCCGCAACATCCGCAGCCGCGTGTTCGATCATTTCGCCGCCGAGCATCGCTCGGGCAAGGAATCGAAACTGACGCAGCAGGTTCGCCAGGTGGAGTGGATCGAGACGGGAGGCGAACTCGGTGCGCTGCTGCTCGAGTCCCGGCTGGTGAAGGAGCTCGCACCGACGGGGAATCGCCGCCTGCGCCGTAACGCCGGCGACTGCGTCGTACTCCTGCGCAGTGACGGGCAAGGCCTGCGGCCCGCGGTCGTGCCGATCGAAGACGCGGACCTGAGCCTCGACGCTGATCCCGTTTTCGGACCGTTTCGCGCCGAGAAAGACGCCTGGCGCGCAATCGAAGGCAAGGCGCGGGAAGCGGGGCTGTGCCTGAAGACGCTTGGCCTGGAAGCGGGCGAGGGCAGCTGCTTCGGCTACCAGGTCAGGAAGTGCCGGGGCGCCTGCATCGGCAGGGAACCTCGCGCATTGCACGACGCGCGTCTGCAGATGACGCTCGCGCCACTGAAGTTCAAGCCGTGGCCGTTTGCGGGCGCCATCGGCATCCGCGAGCCCGCACC
>Ga0224500_10001436_pt1 | contig 14057 bp, 9 predicted proteins | sample SF_Oct11_sed_USG_FD_168126 | JGI IMG/M metagenome (GOLD analysis project Ga0224500, IMG submission 168126) | Sediment microbial communities from San Francisco Bay, California, United States - SF_Oct11_sed_USGS_4_1 | ecosystem: Environmental > Aquatic > Marine > Sediment | place: USA: California... | reverse complement strand
TAACATGCCGATGGCCATCCCCAACCCCACAAGCAACCACGGCAGATCTCCGCCGAACACAGCTCGCGTGAGATTGGCCATGAGTGTCGCCTGTGGGGCAGTGAGCGGATGGGGGTGATCACTCGTGGGTGGACCTATCCCATATTTGACCTGGAGTAGAGAGAGAACCGGCACGATGACCAGGGCTCCGGTCATAACACCGACAACTTGCATAACCTGTTGCTTCCAGGGTGTCGCTCCGACCAGATGCCCTGTCTTGAGATCCTGCAGGTTGTCTCCTCCCATGGCGGCAGCGCAACAGACGACAGCGCCGATCACCAACGTTGCAGCCGGTCCAGCGGGATGTCCAGCACCCAGAAATACGAGCAGCAAGAGCGAGGCCATCATGATCGTGGCGATCGTCACACCAGACACAGGATTACTGGAACTTCCCACCAGTCCGGCCATGTAGGCCGCGACCGACGAAAAGAGAAATGCGGCGATTCCCATCACGAACGTCATGATTACACCAACCGACCAACTATCCACGACACGCGAATAGATCCACGCCATGGGGAGCAATGAAAGCACAAGTGGCACAACAATCCACATGATCGAGGCGTCCTGCTCCGTGCGTACAAGTTGCCGGTTCGCATCTATTGATCCGGCCGCACGGTAGCTCGCTCGAAGGGTCTGAAGACTGTTCCAGACCGGCTCACGCAGTTTCGTCAAGGTCCACAACCCACCAGTCAACATCGCCCCGATACCGACATACCGGATGTGCTCGCTCCAGATCGTCATGGCCGCCGCCACTCCTGTCCGATCGGATGGCAGTCCATGGATAAGTCCATACGCCGGCACCAAGAAGATCCATCCAATGATCCCACCAAGAAGCACGACCAACGCGGTTCTTACTCCCAAGATAAACCCGACGGCCAGCAACGCGGGTGATAAATTCAGACCGCCATACAAGACGGTCCTCCAGACCTGTGCGGCAGCTTCCAGCGAGTCCGCCCACAGGCGTAGGCCGCTCTCCCCGAGTTTCACCAGTGCCCCCAGCAAGGCAGACCATAATAAGGAGCGAGACGCCGTTATCGAATCTCGACGGCCGGATCCATGTTGATCTGACCCGGCCACTTTCAAAACCTCCGCCGTCGCCACCCCTTCCGGAAAACGCAACCGCGCTGTGATGATCAGTGCGCGGCGTAGTGGAATCGTAAACAGCACGCCGAGTATCCCACCGACTGTGGCAATGAGCACCGTTTCCCAATAGTCAAAGTCTGACCAATACCCTACGAGGAGAAGCGCGGGAATTGTAAAAATGACACCAGCGGCCAGGGCTTCGCCGGAGGACGCAGCTGTTTGCACGATGTTATTTTCAAGGATGTTGGACGTGCGGAACAGGCGCAAGATCGCCATGGAGGCGACAGCTGCCGGGATAGAAGCCGACACCGTCATCCCTGCAAACAATCCCAGATAGGCATTGGCCGCAGCCAGAAGCGCCGCAAGCATCACCGACAACACAACCGCTTTGACTGTGAGCTCTGGGAGCCTGACTGAGGCAGGGACAACAGGCTGCTCGTCCTTCATGAGGAGGATCGAGTAGACATGCCTGAGTGAACAAGTGTCACGATAGACCCATACTATCTGGCTCGCTAATCAACGCAACCTAAACTCAGCGCACGCCACCACACAAGCGAGTGAACAATCTAACCATGCCACATTGCAAGCCTACTCTCGGAACAGGCGGACCGGAACCTTTCGTCCTTTGATCCAAGCGCGTCCCAGAACATCAATGATAATGTGAGCCATAGATTCCGGGACATCCACAATAGAGAACTTCTCTTCGATTTCGATGGCACCGATTACGCTGGACCGGACTTTCGCTTCATTCGCGATCGCACCCACTAAATCACCAGGTCGGATGCCGGCCTCTCGCCCCGCCCCAATGTAGACACGTGCCATGCCGGCCTCTCGCCCACCCCGCCGCATCCGCCCAACTGACTGACTCCTCGCTGCGGTAACACCCGCCTGAGGCCGACCTCCGGATCGGCCGGTATCCCGAATCGGCCGTCCCACATCATGGGGTCGGCTTGGAGCAGTAGGAATCTCCTTCTCCGGACGCTCGCCGCCCTGGGCACGAACCAGGAGTTTGATTGCAGCCGCCGCCACGTCGGTTGCCGGAGATTCGGCAGCCACCCGTTCGACGAGAGTCCTAAAGACTTCCAATTCGTCTTCTTTCAGCACGTCTTCTATCGCGGCCTGCACACGCTCGATCTGTTTAAGCCGGAGCTCTTTCACCGTGGGAATCGGTTGGACAACGACGCGGGCCTTTGTGTGCTGCTCAATACTCCGCAGCAGACGTTGTTCCCGCGGGTCAAGAATGGTGATGGCGTCACCTTCCCGACCTGCTCGACCCGTCCGACCGATCCGATGAACATAGACCTCGGCAGAAGACGGCAGATCGTAGTTGATCACGTGGGACACGTGAGGAATATCCAACCCACGCGCCGCCACGTCGGTCGCGATCAATAATTCCGTTTGCCCGGTCTTGAACGACTGCATCACCCGATCACGCTGCCCCTGACTCATGCCGCCGTGGATCGCTTCGGCCTTATGCCCACGCGCCGTCAGCATTGCGGTCACCTCATCGACCTCCAGCCTGGTGCGACAGAACACGAGCGCCGACTTCGCACCCACCACATCGATCACCCGAGCCAGCGCGGCCGATCGATGGGGCCTAACCACGACATAGGCTGTCTGTTTCACACGAGGAGCCGTGCCGGCCTTGACCGGTTCTTTCGCGATCGTAATCTCGACGGGATTGCGGAGATGCCGGTGGGCGATCGACCGAATTCTCTGTGGCATGGTCGCGGAGAAGAGGGCGGTCTGTTTGGTGTCCGGCGTTTGTTGCAAAATGGCGTCCAGATCGTCGGCAAATCCCATATCGAGCATTTCGTCCGCTTCGTCCAGGACGACGATCTGGATGTGCTGAAGTTTCAATGTTCCCCGACGGATGTGATCAAGTGCCCGTCCAGGAGTGGCCACGACAATGTCGACACCGCGTTTGAGCGCAGCGAGCTGCGGACCGATGGCCTGTCCTCCATAGACAGACAGCGCACTCACTCGCAACTCTTTGCCATAACGTTGGACGGCTTCACCGACTTGGATCGCCAATTCACGCGTGGGCACCAGCACCAGCGCCGAGGGGCGCGTCCTCGGTCCGTGCCCGATCCGTTGGAGCATCGGCAAGGCGAACGCTGCCGTTTTCCCCGTTCCTGTGGCGGCCTGCCCAAGAAGATCCCGTCCTGCCAACAGCGGCGGAACCGCCTCGCGCTGGATCGGAGTCGGTTCCTCGTAGCCGAGGGCCTCCAACGTCGTGAGCAGTGACGCCTCCAGACCTAATGATGCGAACCCAGGTGAAAAGCCCGTCGCAGTCGGTGTCGTAGAATCAGAAGATGGACTATGTTTCATGAGCGATATCACTACCTTTCCGCCGTGGATAGACATACAGAAATCAGGCACGCAACGCGACCGCCTCGCGGGCGGTTGATGTTACGTTGAATGATGTGAGAGCGCAAGGGAGTACCGATACTCATCCCTCCCTGAAGTCGCTGGAGGCATCAACAGAACCGGCTGGCGAGGATCGTGAGTAGGTAATAGATCGAGCGTCTCACGAGAGAGGAATCGAGGCGTTGAGGAGTGATCGCGCTTGAATCTTGGGCGGACGGGTGAGACTTCACCGGTCCGCCCAGGGACGATCAGAAGCCGATCCCATTTAGAACACGTGAGATCAGTGCATCAAACCAAAACAACCTACCGTCACAACCTCCGTAAAGCCAGCGCACGAACCGATACTAACTGGTCTTGCGCCGGAAGCAGAAACATCATGTGTGCGAGAGCACGATAGGCTGCCTCCAGCTCATGACATCGATCCACAAATCGACTGGTCGACAGGCGAGGAAAGTAGTCCCGATGCTGCTCATAGAATAGTGCGCGTCGTTTCCATCGCTCGGCTTTGAAGATAAATAATCTGGTCGCCAACTCCAACAAATGCTTCGGGGATAACCGCTGTGCTCCCCGTCGTGAAGGTGTAGGGATAAGGGATGTGGATATGGCCAGTCCTTTGGAGACGTCCTTCATGGCGAATTCCTCCTTCTGCTATGTGCCTGACCCATTGTCCTGAGCACCATACCCGTGGCATCACAGGTGCCAAGGGTCAGAGCTCATCCTGATCTCACCTTATAATGCAGCAAGATGAAGGGATGATTAGGACAAGATGAAAACTTCTTCATAAAACCCGCGCAAGGTTCAAACCGACGGTCCTGTACGGAATGGGGCGTACAAAAAACATTTTGGGCATCCTGGGAGAGGTGTCGCGTTACACCAGCATCAAGGTGAAACTAAACGATCAGAGCGAGAAGAGAGCAAAGAAAGAACTATTCAGGCCATCAACCAGATACCGGCCTGAATCTTGGTGGTGGGAGGTCAAACTGATTGTGCTACGTGGGGCGAATCCAGTCCTCGATCATTAGGCCTTGAAGGCAGCGACAGCCTCCGCTTCTGTGTTGCACAATTGAACATTTTCTCCATACACTCGATTCAGGAGATTGAATCCGCTGGCTTCGAGAGCTTCTTTGACCATGCCCTTCGCCGCAGCGATCTTCATCTCCCCTTGCGCGTTGTTGAGCTGCTTGCACGCCAGAATAAGGACTCGGATGCCGCCACTGCTGATATAGTCTACATCAGCCAGGTTGACGACAACCTTTCTCGCACCCGCGTCGACAATCTTTTTCATTTCCTGGTTTCCGTGATCAGCCGTAGTGGCGGCAAGGCTGCCCTGCATTGTTACGATGGTGATCCCGTCGTTTTCACGCGAAGTCACGGTCAATGTGTGTCGGGTTCCTTGATCCATTGCTGGTGCTCCTTTCACGTTGAGGATGGCTACGTTGAAGAATAGGACTGGGTCTGGATAAGAGTCCATCGCCACATAGGCTACCGACCCTCAGTTCTGCTCTGTGCGTCGCAAACAGAAATCCTTGTTTATCAGGCATCGCACATGCCACAGCCGGCCGAATCATAGCAAAGACAGCCCTGCGCTTCCATCCTGAGAACAGCGTAGGAATGGACAGCTCGCCTCTTACTGGAATGAGAGACTCCGTAAGCAGAGCACTGGTCACGAGACGCCTTCGTGAACTTTCGAGAGCGCTTCATCCAAGGTAGAAGCGTGGAGGCTCATCATCAGTGCCCCGCTCAGTTGGAGGACCGCTCGAACATGGTCGTTTCCTCCGTACAGCACCACCTTTCCACCCGTTGGCATCATCGTCACAACAGCTTTGAGGATGACCCGTAACCCAATGGAGGAAATATACGAAATCTGTGAGAGATCGAGGATGATCTGCCGCTCGCCTCGGCCAATCTGGTCCATCAGCACACGCTCCACCTCCGGAGCGCTATTCGTGTCGAAGCGGTCCCGTGGAGTGACGAGAAGCACGGTCCCCTTGTGCTGTATATTCACACCCCTACCGACCCTCCGGGAATCTTCATGCGCCTCTTGCGGACGTCGCTCGGCTTCAAGCGCACTGATGCCGGTCATGTCCGGACGGCCGCTTGGGGCAGTCTTTTCGGCTACCAGCTTTTTCTTTATGGTCAACACATTTTGTCCGACCTTGCGATGGTACGTCACCTCGTCGAACATGGACCGGATCAGATGAATCCCAAGACCTCCGATTTCACGCTCATGCAACAACACCGACAGATCCGGTGGAGCGACGGAGAGCGGGTTAAAGGGAATACCGTCGTCCACGATGGTCAACACGACACAGTCTTCACGCACTTCCCCTTCTACTTCGATCTGATGTTCCGTCGGATCATTGGGGAAGGCATACTGCACGACATTGTTCAGAAGATCATCGAGCGCCATATTCAGAGTGGGAATCAGCGGCCTGGCCCCTGCCCATTGCGAGACATACTCCTCAAACGCCATCTGCAGGTCGGGAATAGCCATCAATTGGTTGGGCATCATTTGCTGAAAGACCTTCGCCGCTACGTCCGACGGAGCGACGCCGTGATAGCGCAATCCCAGCATGGTAATATCGTCGGCTTGCGGCGCTTCCCCGGCAAACCCTCTCACCGCATTCATGACCTCGTTGAGACGTTCGACGACGGACGAGGCCTGAGATGAGTTGAGCACCGATTTCAACCGGTTGTTGCCGAACAGTTCGCGCCGTCGATTATCGGCCTCAGTGACTCCATCGGTGTACAGGAATAGCTCATCTCCCGAACCCAATTGAATGGTGCTTTCCTTGAACGCAATCCCCGGCATGGGACCGACCATGGGTCCGTCCTGAGCCGTCATCCACTCGAACGGTCCATTCTGCCGCTTCAGCAGCGGAGGATTGTGCCCCGCATTCGTCGCGAGCAGCGTCCCGTCACGAAGATTCAAGATACCCACGTACAGCGTCACGAACATGCAGGAATCGTTATCTGCGCTGAGCGCATCGTTCACGTGGGTGACGATGCTGGCGGGGGAGGGATCGGACATGGCCCTGGTTTTGACCATGATCTTGGTCATCGCCATAAAGAGTGCGGCTGGAACACCGTTGCCCGATACATCGCCGACCACGAAACACAGCCGATGATCATCGACCAGAAAGAAATCATAGAGATCGCCTCCAATTTCTAGAGCCGGCTCGAGCACCGCATACAGTTCCAGCTCCTTTCGATCGGGAAAGGCGGGAAACGCACGTGGGAGCATGCTCCGTTGGATATCCCGTCCGACATTCAGTTCTTCCTGCATACGGGCTTTCGCAGCTTCCACCAACGCCAACGAATCCGCCAAACGACTCTTGGCATCCTCGGCAGCTTGTTCGGCATGTTTGAGAGCCGTAATGTCCGTGGCGATGGCAACAATCCCACCATCATGCGTCTTTCGTTCATGGATCTGGATCCACTCGCCGCTCGAGCGGTACTGCAAGTAGGGCCCTTCTGGGTTATGGTGCATCTCGAGCCGCTGTTTCACCCAGGACTCGACATTGCCGATCGCCACCGGAACATCGCCTCGCTCCGCAATACGTCGGATGATCGACTCGAACGAGTCGCCTGGTTTAACTTGAGCCCCCGTCCCGGACACCACTTCCCGATACTTGTCATTACAAATCACCAGACGGTCGTTCGCATCAAAAAGCGCAAACCATTGGGGGACACTTTCGATCGCTTCGAGCAACCGCGCATGGCTGCGGCGCGCCATACTGGACGCTCGCGTCACCTGCCGATCAATGATGGCCAGAAGGGTCGAAAGGGACACGGCAACAACCGCGAGCAGTTCAACTTCGATTCCCGGTGGTGAAACAGCCGTCGGAAGGCCGGAAAAGCTGTAGGAAGGAATCATCCCTGCCAGATGGGAAGCCGACAGCGCAACGCCCATGGCACTTGCCTTCTCCGTCACCCGCCAATCGCCGTATTGAATGTTCCATCCACCGACCAGGAGGACGAAGATACCCAAGCCGACCATCGCTGTGACGGAGAAGATGAACAGGGTTAAGTCCTGCTGCACATCAGCCACCTGGTGGATCGCCATCAGGCTCGTGAAATGTGTCACCATGAGGCAGGCACCCATGATCAAACCACCGGACATGAGCGTGAGGCGATTCCCGTCATGCGTGCTGATCAGATACACTGCTAGCGCTCCAGCCACCACGGCGGAGAGGATGGAAATGATGGCAAGGCCAACGTCCTGTGCGGCGGGAATTGGCGGGCAGAAGGCAAGGTTGCCGGTAAAGTGGATCGCCCAGATCTCGAGCCCACCGGCGACAGCTCCGACTGTGAGCCAACGCACCTTGAAGGAGCCTTGTTCGGTTGCCCGCATCCGTTCGGCAATGCTGAGGATGACGTAGGCCGCCGCGCCACCGAGCAGCATCGAACAGATTGCGAGCACTGGATCGCAAAGCCCCAGCACGAAAGATCACCTCATCTGAGCGATCAGATCATCACGTTCTTCGGCCTCTTGAAACGCTCATCAGGCCCTGCCAAACACCAGCAAAGTAGCGTTGGGAATGACCGACCTGGAGTTGCGTATCACCTACCATGTTAGGCCTCAGCCCGCAAGCTGCGAGCATCTGAGGAGAGGTTCCTATACCGCAAGAAGACTCGCGTCAATGCACCGGCTGATTCAACCGTTCCCAACGAGGTGACCGGATGTTTGGATCCACCGACCAGTAGAGAAATACGATCTGCCCTAGAATGGAGGCCTTGCTGATGGTTCCGAGGAAGCGGCTATCCACACTCTCTTCTCGATTGTCCCCCAACAGGAAATAGGAATCCGGAGGAACAATCATTGGACCGAGATGATCGCGAACATTCCCTCTTTCCATCGGTGAATCGGTGTGCTGCGCATAGGGTTCCGATACGGGTTCGTCGTTTACCGAGAGCACCTGCCGGCGAATCTCAATTCGATCACCCGGCAGACCAACGACTCGATGGACAAAGAGCTTCCCCTCCTCGTCAGGATAGCGATACAGGATGATATCTCCCCGCTGCGGAGCGACCGCCTGATAGGCAGCCCGATTGAGAATGACCTGATCACCGGGCAAGAGTGTCGGAACCATCGTCACACTGGAGATTTCAAACGACTGCGACCGAGCTCGTACGACCGGTAAGAGATTCGGCAGGCGATCAGCCACAAAACCCCTGAGGAGCCCTTGCACTCGCGACGAGGGGTTCAGCACCTGAGGTTCGTAGTCATCGACAAGGGTCTGCGCCTCTTCGAGAGAGATGGTTCCGGTATAGTATTCGGCGAGATGCTGTTCCCAGAAGTTGGCAGGAGCCAACTCGAACAGCATGACTTTGAGTGATCCCTCAAATGACTGTTTGATGCGCGTGAAGTCAGCCGGCTGGAGTGGGTCGGCAAGGTCCGACTGCATCTCAAGTTGGTGGCTATATCCCACCGCGTCAGCCTGATCCACAACCGCCTGAAAGAGTCGATCTGAAGACACCTCCAGGTGTGCCAGTTGTCGAAAAGCGTTCTTGGGTTCTCGGTCGCGGTCAGGAGCGGTCACCGGGGCACTGCTACATCCAACCCAGAGCCCACCACTGGCAACCACGAGGCACATCGCTGCACAATTTGACAATCGACTGAGAAGGCGGGATACAGGTGGAAGCATGTTGCCGTTCAGTCAATACCCCTACTCGTTTGTGGATCACAACAGAACCGTAGGATACCGTACCAGCTCTCTCTGAGAAAAGACACCCGGTCAGAACCCAGACGCCGTTTCACTCAGAAGAGCCGATAAGAGCTGGCTCAGGTTGAGCTCGTTCGACAGATCAAAGCAGATTTTGGCGGTCCCTGAAATTGACCGCATTCAACAGAACATCAACGTCGAATTCATGCAAGGCTTGCACCAATCGAGCAGGACGGCTATGCCCAGACAAGCCGACGAACCGGATCAGCCTGAGCGACTTGGCTTTCAGCAGCGCGGCGTAGGTGCCGTGCCTGCTGAAGGCCACCCGCGGATCCATCTTGTCAGCACCGACACCATGTACGAAGACCAGACAGCGAGTGTCGTTCCAAGTTCCTTGAGACTCCGCTCGAGCAGCCATAAGGCACGGTCAACGTCCGGTTCATAACACTTGATCACCGGAAAAATGCGCGGCCGCACCTGCTTGAGCAAATGACTCCACTGGATCTGAGCCTTTCCATACCCGGCGAATTCCGGTGCCGTGTCGAAGTAGGTAATGCCTCCGCCAAAGGCCTTTTCATAGGTACCACGGCCTCTCTGGTATTCAGACGACAGCCAACAGCGGCGGTCCCGAACTCAAGGATCGGAAGTGACACGCCCGTCTTACCAAGTGGACGCGCCGGGATTGGCCCGGTGCTGTGCTGGACAAGGCGGAACACGCGATGCGACCTGACTATGTTGAATATCGGACGAGCAGGAGCGCGTTGCTCGGACAAGCGAAACGAGTGCCGTGACTAGTCCATGCAAAGGCGCACGAGCTCGTTTGGCCTTCCAAAAAGTTCGAGGCTGAGACGACCGTCAGCGTCCCAGGTTCAACCTCATACCATTCACCATGCTGTAGGAGCACCGCGCCGACTTTGTCGCAGGCTATAATTTCAGACAAGATCCACCTCCCTGTAGAGAAACAGCCATCCTCTGTTGATCCCACCCTTCCCCTTCCGTAGGAATCGCTTCGCGCCGCCCTTACCTCTTGTTGATTCTCACATGTCGGAAATCACGATCTCTGCAAGAAACCATGGGTATTCATCGGCGCTTCAAGAACTACCCTGTGCCGGCTTGTCCTAGGCCGGATCCCAGAGCGCATTGTCGAGACCGTCTGGTTTCACCGGTGTCAGGCGTTTCGATCAACAAAGGCATTATGCCCATTCGAGGAGGGGTTTGTGCAAGAGTTTCTCCGGGGTAAGGTGCAGATGACAGAACATCACCGGGTTTTCTCTTCCTGCCTTCAATTGTGTTAGCCTGTGTGAAGAGGCAGCCATCGTTCAACCGTGTGGGCCAAAGCCCTTGGCTGAGAGGTTCGCCCGACAAGAATGCGGGGAGATCTGGTACACAATGCGTCTTGTCTTACTAGTAGTCATTATCGGCCTCGTCATTTTCGGACCTCAGCTCTGGACCAAGCGTGTGTTTGCCAAACATAGTGCGCCCCGTCCTGACTATCCGGGAACCGGAGGAGAACTGGCGCGACACCTGCTCAATCGGTTCGACATGGAGCATGTGAAGGTCGAACTCACCGAGACCGGCGACCATTACGATCCAGTAATCAAAGCGGTCCGCCTGACACCTGCGATCTTCGACGGAAAATCACTCACCGCCATTACGGTCGCAGCCCACGAGGTCGGACACGCCATTCAAGACCACCTGGGGTATCAACCACTTGCTGAGCGCACGAAGCTCGTACGGGTCGCCCAGGGAGCAGAGAAGATTGGTGCCGTGGTGATGATGGGAATTCCCATCGCGGCAGGCTTGGCCAAGACTCCCGCGGCTGGCGTTCTGGTTATGGTCGCCGGGTTGGCGACGATGGGGATCTCCACGCTCGTCCACTTCATCACGCTTCCCGTCGAGTGGGACGCCAGCTTCAGACGCGCCCTCCCAGTCCTCCGGCAAGGACAATACTTATCGCCCGAAGATGAGCAAGGGGCTCGCAGCATCCTCACCGCTGCCGCGCTGACCTATGTCACAGCCTCCCTCGCAAGTCTGTTGAACTTGTGGCGCTGGATCACCTTCCTCCGGCGATAGTTGCGATATCCTCTCCAGATTCCGTCGTCTATCCTGCCTGGCCGTCTCCGTGACGTGCGGGCTCGTACGCCGAGTGCTTCCACTTTCGAGGCAACAGCAGGCGGAGCACAGTTCGAGGCATGAACGAGAGATCTCGATACTGTCGTGTTCCAGCCATCACGTCCGTCACCACTTCACAGAGACGTTGCCCGTGTTGCGAAAAGGCCCACGATCTGAGGCGAGGAAGGTCATACAGCAGCTTGGCCAGCAATCGAGCCCTTCGTAGTTCAGGAAAGACTGTCTCCGCCAGTGAATGAGTGTATGCCTGTCGTACCGGCTCTTCTTCCAAATGTCCGTCGATCAGTGATTGCGCCGCCATCAGACCGCTGCGAATGGCAAACGAAATACCTTCCCCGGTCACCGGATCCGCAAATCCCGCGGCATCTCCGACCAACAGAACACCCTGATCAACAAAAGGCCCCGTTCGCGGTCGGACCGGAATGACAAACCCGTGCCGTTGAACTTGGCTCGCCGAACCACAACCCAGCAGGTGGAGATACCTTCCAATTGCCTGTTTAAGATCGCCCCCCTGCTGCACCGTCGACAGCACACCGACCGACAGGTGCTTCTGCTTTGGGAACACCCACCCATAGCCATGTGGCAGCAAACCAAAGTCAAACCGTGCGATACCACGAAAGCCGTCCAACTGATTAGGTGGAACCGTTACTTCGTACTCAAGCGCCGGAATGAGCACACGTCCGTCGGCCATCCTCATCTTACGAGCCACCGTGCTGAGTGCCCCATCGGCCGCTATGACAAACTTGGCCTTCATCGTGCCAAGGTTGGTCATAACCGTAACACCGTCGCCGCAGTGCGAGATGTCTTCGAGCGCACAGCGCTGGTGCACAGTGGCTCCGCCTGCTTCTGCAGCTGAGAGAAGGGCGAAATCAAACTGATCGCGCATCGTCATCGAGACGATGGGCGTTGGTCGATGAGTTGTGAAGGATAATCCTGTGGGGAGAACGTTGAGCTGCGCAGCATGACATTCTTGCGCCACGACATGGCGCACATCCAGCGGCAAGGTCTGAAAGGCACGCCCAATGATTCCACCGCCACAGGTCTTGTACCGCGGCAGCGCAGCCTTCTCGAGGACCGCAACTGCTATGCCGGTCTTAGCCAGCTGCCACGCGGCGGTCGATCCAGCCGGCCCACTGCCGACCACGATGACATCATACGAGAAGGTCATGATCCAACTACTGGGAAGCTCAGAATCCGGAGCCACGCCGGCGGCGACGCCCTGGTCCTCTTTCAGAAGGCCAGCATATCACTCGTCTCCTCCCAACCCGCTCACCTTCTCCTGCAATTCTGACACTGATCCCTTATTACATCGCCGAGAGGTGCGTAACCGCTTGCTCGGCGTGCTTGGTAGCCGCATCAGCGTGGCCCGCTTTCCCATGCTCAATGGCCTGGTTCAGCTCTGCAATCCCCTCGTCCACATGCGAACTCTTGCCCGCCTTCATGGCGTGCTCCAGCGCAGATTCTGCACTGGTCAGGAGCGCACCCGCATGACCTTGTTTGCCATGGCCCACCGCTTCTTTGGCAAGCTTCAGAGCATCCTGGCGGTTCTGCTGCTCCAAGCGCACCACATCACGACGCGCTCCGCCTTCGGCATACACCGGTTCCAACGGCAACACGGTGGCAGTGACAAGCACCAATAGTGCGGCGGGTGTGGCAACTCGTGGCATCGTATATCGCATCATTGGACTTCTCCCTTCTCAAAAAGAATTGATTCGACCTCCCTACAGGCCCCCTCCTCACAGTGCGAGCCACCGGATGACATTTTCCCTCTTTCGCTGGTGTCATTGTACCATGCTGGTTCGCAGCATGCCCCCGGGTCTCCTCCACAGAACTACGGCAGAGGCGACGGCTCAGTCTTTCAACGAGAACGGTGTGAAGTCCGTGTGCCGGTCGTACCAGTCCTCGTGCTCCTGGCGCTTCAGCCAACCGACGATCGCATAGGTCACAGGCGTGAAGAGGACCTCGATGGAGACCTTGAACGCCCAGTTGAAGGCGATGACCTTCAGCATCGTCCCGGGCTGCCAAATCCCGAGGAAGGCAACCGGATAGAAGAGGGCGCTGTCGACGAGCTGGCCGACCGCGGTCGAGCCGATCGTGCGGGTCCAGAGATGACGCCCCTCGGTCCAGACCTTCATCTTCGCCATGACATAGCTGTTCATAAAGTCGCCGCACCAGTAGGCGACGATCGACGCGGCGACGATCCGTCCCGTGCTCCCGAAGACGAGTTCCAGAGCTGGTTGGAGCTCGGCATTGAAGGGTTCGTCCGGATCCCCCGGCATGTGGATCACGAAGAGCCCCATGACCGTCGCGAAGATCATCGCGCTGAAACCTGCCCAGATGACTTTGCGCGTGCGCGCGTAGCCATAGACTTCGGTCAGCACGTCCCCGAAGATGTAGGAGATTGGAAAGAAGAGGTTCCCGGCGCCGAAGGTCAGGCCGAAAAGAATGCACGTCTTGCCCGGCCCAATCAGGTTCGAGCAGAGCAGGACCGTCACGAAACCCGCCATAACAAGGTCGTAATAGCGATAGTGGCGGGGATTCGCGACGAGTTCGTGCTCGCGTGGGTCAGCGGAGGCGGTCATCTGCAGGCCAGGTTCCTCTCAGTCTGTGGGGCTCTGGTCCAAGACCGGCGCGGCCTTCAGATAGTCAACATTTCTCGTGACGTGGAACAGCCAGTCAGGAAGGACTCGAAAATGTACCAGACCTTGCGGCCTGGCCAGAAACGTACCAAAGACCTCCTGAATGATCAATCCCCAGGCTCAGCCGTTG
>Ga0224500_10001435_pt1 | contig 14060 bp, 10 predicted proteins | sample SF_Oct11_sed_USG_FD_168126 | JGI IMG/M metagenome (GOLD analysis project Ga0224500, IMG submission 168126) | Sediment microbial communities from San Francisco Bay, California, United States - SF_Oct11_sed_USGS_4_1 | ecosystem: Environmental > Aquatic > Marine > Sediment | place: USA: California... | reverse complement strand
GCGCACGCCGCAGCGCAGCCATGCGGCGATCGCGCAGGGGGTGCAGCAGGCGCTGGTGGGCATCGACAGCTCGATGGGGGCCCTGCAGTCGCTGCGTGCCCGCGTCGGTGAAACGCTCAACCGCATTGACATGGTCGAAGGCCGCATCGGGGCCCAGAAACTCGCCGCACAGGACGAAAAGTCCAAAGCCGAGGATTTGGACATGGTCGCGGCCATCTCCTCGTTCCAGAATCAGCAGACCGGTTACGAAGCCGCGCTGAAGGCCTACTCCACGGTCCAGCGCCTGTCCCTGTTCCAGTACATCAACCTCTGAGGCCATGCTGCGCGCCACGGCACCCCTGCAAGACCAGCCGATCCTCGGCCAGGTCGTACTCGGCTACTCGCCGATGATCGACCGCGAGCGGGTCGTCGTGGCCACGCGCCTGACCGTGTTTCCCTCCAGGCCGGACGTCGCGATCGACGCCGCAGCCCTGCTCGCTGCGGTCGGCGAGGTCTGGCCCGACGGTTCCGGCAAGGTCTCGCTGAACGTGCTGAGCGAGACGCTGCTGCACGACCTGATGCTGGCCAAGCCCAACGCCAACATCATGGTCGAGGTGCCGGCCTTCATCGCGGCCGACATCGGCCACAGCGAGGCGATCGCAGGGCTGTACGCTCGAGGCAACACGCTCCTGCTCAAGGGCCGCCCGCGCACCGAACTGCCGCGCGAGGTGCTGCCCTGCTTCAAGCATTCGATCATCGACGTCGACGACGAGCGTCGCAGCGATGCGCCGGCCCCGCCGGGCGTGACCCGCCAGATCACCCACATGCAGGCGGGCGTTCGCACTCTCGCCGAGATGGAGGCGAGCTTCCAGCGTGGTGCGGTCGCCGTGCTCGGTTGGCCGATCGATGACGTCATCAAGTCCAAGGGGGCCCAGCGACAGCCCGACCTGGGTGCGATCGTCGAGCTCATGCGACGCATCGACAAGGAAGATCCCATCGACCGTCTGGAAGACGTGCTCAAGATCGATCCGACGCTCGCCTTCAAGCTGCTGCGCTACATCAACTCGGCGGCCTTCGGCCTGCGCGTCGAGGTCGCATCTTTCCGCCATGCCCTGATGCTGCTGGGCTACCAGCGCCTGAAGCGCTGGCTGGCCCTGTTGCTGGCATCAGCCAGCAAGGAACGGGACATGAAGCCCGTGATGTTTTCCGCACTGCGCCGCGGCCTCCTGATGGAAGAGCTGGCGCGTGCCAGCGCCGGCGGCAACGACGAGCAGATGCGTAACGAGGCCTTCATCTGCGGCGTCTTCTCGCTGCTCGACCGGATGATGGCGCAGTCGTTCGATGAACTGCTGAAGTCGGTGCCGGTCGCCGAGAGCGTGCGCCAGGCGCTGGTCGACAACGACGGTCCCTACCAGCCCTTTCTCGAGATCGTTCGAGCGGTCGAGAACGAATCGATCTTCGACATCCGCGAGTGCGCCGAGCGCGTGCTGCTCGGCGAGGGCGAGATCAACCGCGCCGTGCTGCGTGCGCTGGCGGCCGCCACCCAGATCCAGTAGTCGCAGGCCGCTTTGGTGCACCGGCGGATCCGGGTTGGACTCGACGGTTTCGTGCCAATCGTGGTCCATGCCACGCTGCGAGGGAAATTGGCCCTTGTGCGTCCCCATCGGCATGTGCATCCGCGCGTTACAGTTCAGGCCAATCTCCGCGCCGTGGTGCGGTATCACTTTGATGGAGCGCTTGCCGCCAGGTTAGAGACCGACCGACGCTCATGCCGATGACCTGCCGTTCTCCGACTTTTTGCCCGCTCGCCGAGGATGGCGGCAGGCCGGGCGGCGCCGCCCCGGCCTGGGGCGCGGTCCTCGACAGCGGCGCCCTGGCCCGCCTGGCCGAACTCGACCCCAAGGGGCAGGGCGGTCTGGTGGCGCGCGTACTTGCCACCTACACGCAATCGCTGGTCAAACTTCTCGACCAGCTGGCCGCCGCACGGACGGCGGGCGACACGAATGCACTGCGCCACGTGGCGCATACGCTGAAGTCGTCCTCGGCCAGCGTGGGCGCGCTTCAGTTGTCGAGCCTGTGCGCCGATATCGAGCGCAAGGTGCGGGAGCAGCAGACCGACGGCCTGGAGGCGCAGCTCGACGAAATGTGGCGCGAAGGCGCTCGTGTGCTCTCCGCGCTGCGCCCCGGACCCGCAGGATCGCAACGCCCTTCATGAACGACGCCATGTCATCCGACGACGCGCAGTCCGCCGAGGCGCCGCCGCGCGTCCTGCTCGTCGACGACGACGACGTCAACCTGATGCTGACCGCGACCGCGTTGCGCGAGCGCGGGTTCGAGGTGATCGAGGCCACAGGCGGCGAGTCTGCGCTTGAGCGCGTCGACGAGATTGCGCCGGACCTGATCGTGCTGGACGCGATGATGCCCGGCATCGACGGCTTCGAGACCTGCCACCTCTTGCGTCATCGCGCAGGCTACGCGCAGATGCCGGTGCTGATGCTGACCGGCCTCGACGACGATGCGTCGATCGACCGCGCCTACAGGGCCGGCGCCACCGACTTCTTCGTCAAGAGCACGCAGTGGAGCCTGCTTGCCGGCCGCCTGCGCTACATGCTGCGCGCCTCGCGCACGCGGGTCGAGCTCGAGCGCAGCAAGTTCAAGCTCGCGCGCGCGCAGGACCTGGCGCGCATGGGCAGTTTCGACTGGCGGCGCGGCGACGGCGTGGGCCATCTATGGCTGTCGGCCGAGGCGCTGCGCGTACTGGGCCGCAGCCCGGCCGACAAGGTCGATCTGCGCGCGCTGCTGCGCATGGTGGGCCGGCCGCAGCGCCGGGGCCTGATGCGAATGCTCGGCGAGGTCGTCGCCCACAACGCGGTGCTTGCCACCGATGTCTCGGTCGTGTTGTTCGACGGCCGCCAGCGGATCATCCACGTCGAGGCCGAAGCCGAGTTCGAGCATGGCCATGGCGTGGGATACACCGGCGTGTTCCAGGACGTGACCGACCGCCGCGTGGCCGAGGACCGCATCCGCCACCTTGCGAACTTCGACGCCCTGACCGGCCTGCCCAACCGACGCCAGCTGATCTGGCGCACCGAACGCGCGCTCGAGCAGGCCAGGCGCCTGAACCACAATGCTGCGCTGCTGCTGATCGACCTCGACCGCTTCAAGAACATCAACGACACGCTGGGCCATGCGGCAGGCGACGAGTTGCTGATGGAAGTCGCGCGCCGTCTGCGGGCGTGCGTGCGCCACAGCGAGCAGGTGATGGATGGCGCGCTCGAAGCCGCCGGCTCGCGCTCGCATCGCACGCTCGAAGCGGTGGGCCGGCTTGGCGGCGACGAGTTCGTGGCCCTGCTGCCCGAGGTCAGCGACGAGGCCGATGCGCAGCGCGTGGCCAACCGTATCCTGGAGTCGTTGCGCGAGCCGATCTTCGTCGCGGGCCAGGAGTGCTTCTGCACCGCGAGCGTGGGCATCGCGATGTTCCCGCGCGACGGCCTGAACCTGGTCGACCTGATGCGCAACTCCGACGTCGCGATGTACGCTGCAAAGTCGGCTGGTCGCAACGTTGCCGCCGCCTACAGTGCGCACCTGGGTGGCCGCGGGCGCGAAAAGATCGAGCTCGAAAGCCACTTGCACAAGGCGATCGAGCGCGATGAGCTGGTGCTGCACTACCAGCCCAAGATCGATGTGCGCACCGCCAAGATGGTCGGCGTCGAGGCGCTGATGCGCTGGCAGCGCGGCAACGTGCTGGTGCCGCCGGGCGACTTCATCCCGCTGGCCGAAGAGACCGGCCTGATCGTGCCGCTGTCGGAGTGGGCAGTCAGGGAGGCCGCGCGCCAGGCCCGCGTCTGGCAGCAGAGTTTCGGTTTTTCGGATTCGATCGCAGTGAACCTGCCCTCGCGCCTGTTCGAGCGCAGCGACCTGGTCGAGAACATCCACCAGTCGGTCTCGGCCTACGGCGTGCCGCACAAGGCGATCCAGCTCGAGATCACCGAGAACAACCTGATGAAGGACCTGCACAACGTGTCGCTGTCCTTGCATCGCTTGAACGAGATCGGCGTGGAGATTTCGATCGACGACTTCGGCACGGGCTACTCGTCGCTGGCCTACCTGACGACGCTGCCGATCTCGGAACTGAAGATCGACCGCAGCTTCGTGCGCGACCTGGGCATCACGCCGCAGAGCTCGGCGGTGGTCAGCGCGATCATCGCGCTGGCGCGCTCGTTGGGTCTGCGTGTGATCGCCGAAGGGGTCGAGAGCCTGCGCCAGATGGAGGTGCTGCACCGCCTGGGCTGCGTCGTGATGCAGGGTTTCCTGTTCTCCAGACCGCTTCCGCCGGACGACCTCGAGAGCTGGTTGCATCAGACCGTGCTGCCGCGCAAGGCGCCCTGGATCGGCGCAGTGGGCGAGGCCGACGGCAGTTTGCCGCGGCTCGAGCGCGCGTAGGGGGTCACCACGGCATGAAGGTCAATACCGCGCAGATCGCCAAGGCGACCTTGCACCGCCTGGTGCAGTCTCGCGTGGACCCGACGCCAGAGAACTACACGCGCGCGTGGATCGAGGCGGGGGGCCCGGTCAGCGAAGGTGCGGTCCCTGTCGACGCGTCCGGATGGACGCAGTTGATCGAGCAGTTGATGCACGGCCTGGACCAGCGCGGCCGCCACTGGACCCTGGCACGCAAGAAGGACAGCCTGCAGCGGGTGCTCGCCGGCAGTCGCGGAGCCACGCTGCAGCGCCTGCAGGAACGGCTCACGCAGCTGTCCGCGAGCTGGCAGCAGGACGACCAGGACTCGCAAGTTGAGGCGCTGGCGAGCGGCTTCGTGCCGGCCGCACCGGAGACACCCGCGTCCAGCGGATGGACCGAGCTCGCGTCGCGCCTGCAGACGACGGTCAGTGCCGGCCTGCCGACCGATGACGAGCGCAGTGCCGAGCTGGCGCGCGCGCTAGAGTCGCACGCCAAGCGCTGGCAGGGCGGCGAGATCGACGACGCGTTGCTGCGGCAGGTGCACGACAGCTGCAAGGAAGTGGGGCGCGTGTTCACGCAGCGCCACCTGCTGGTCAACGAGATGACGCGGCTGGTGCGGGCGATGACCGAGGGCCTGACCGAACTGGCCGAGGACGAGAGCTGGGCGCGCGGCCAGGCCGATGCAATGCGCTTGCGCCTGGGCGATGGCGGCGGCGCGCTGAGCCTGCGTGGCGTGCGTTCAGCGGCCGAGTTGCTGTCGCAGACGCGGCGCCAGCAGCAGCGCCTGCGCGGCGAACGCGATCGTGCACGCGATGCGCTGCGTGCCCTGGTGGACAGTCTCAGCGAGGAACTCAAGTCCCTGGGCACGCACACCGGCCGGTTCAGCGAGCAGTTGTCTCAGTGTGTCGATGGCATCGAGTCGGCCGACACGCGCGAGAAGCTCTCGTCGCTGGTGCACGACATCGTGTCGGCCAGCCGCACCGTGCAGACCGAGGTGGCCGACGCGGGGTCGCGCCTGGCCGCCGGTCGCGAGCAGGCCGAGGCGCTGAACGAGCGCGTGCGCGAGCTGGAGTCCGAGCTGCGCCGCCTGTCCGACGAGGCGTCGACCGATGCGTTGACCCAGATCGCCAATCGGCGCGGCCTGGCCCAGGCGTTCGAGGTCGAGGCGGCACGCCACGAGCGTGACGGCAATCCGCTCGCCGTCGCGCTGATCGACATCGACAACTTCAAGAAGCTCAACGATTCGCTGGGCCACGCGGCCGGCGACGAGGCGCTCAAGGCGCTCGCGGCGCAGGTCCAGAAGACCCTGCGGCCGGTCGACCATGTGGCGCGTTTCGGCGGCGAGGAATTCGTGATGCTCCTGCCGGCCACACAGGTCGAGGAGGCGCGTGAGGCATTGGGGCGCGTGCAGCGCGCCCTGTCGATGAGCCTGTTCCTGCACGAGGGTCGCGAGGTGTTCGTGACCTTCTCGGGCGGCGTCACGCTCTGGCGTCCCGGCGAAGACCTGGACAGCGCGGTCGAGCGTGCCGATCTGGCGTTGTACGAGGCCAAGCGCACGGGGAAGAACCGGACCTGCGTGGCCTGACGGCCATCCTCGGTGCACGCCGCCGCCGAGGCCTCAAGGCAATGAGCATGAACCCCGCGGTGCCGGCACGCCGATTCATGCCTGGCGAGCGTTTCGAGATGGGCGAGCAGGCGGGATCACCCATGGCACGGCGGCGCTGCATCCGCGGTGCTGGCTGGGTGAGCGCCGACTGACAAGGGCATCAGTCGCGCTCTGCGGCGACGGCATGGCGGGCGTGCACAATTGGGTCGTGTCCGCGACCCATTTGGCCGTCCTCGACGACGAGATCGACATCACGCAACTGATCGCACGCTACCTCGGTGCGGTGGGGTTTCGCGTGACGCAATTGCACCGGGGCGCCGATCTGCTGGCGCTGATGCAGCACGATCCGCCGGCGCTGGTGCTGCTCGACTTGGGGCTGCCCGATGAAGACGGGTTCGCGATCGCACGCCAGTTGCGCGAGCATCACCGTTGCGGCCTGGTCATCGTCAGCGGACGCGGCGACGCGGTCGACAAGGTGGTGGGTCTGGAGGTCGGCGCCGACGACTACGTGACCAAGCCGTTCGACCTGCGTGAGCTGCTGGCTCGCGTCAAGGCGGTGCTGCGCCGCATGGAAGGCGGAGCCGCGGCCACGGCCGGCCCGGCCGGCAACGGCGCGGTGGCTTCCGTGGTCACAGGGCGCGAGCGATGGGGCTTCGCCGACTTCGAGATCGACGTCGCGGCGCGAACGCTGTCACACGCGCAGCGCGGCGAGATCACCCTGACCGCTGGCGAGTTCGACCTGCTGGTCACCTTCTGCCGCCACGCCGGCCGTGTCTTGTCGCGCGATTTCCTGCTCGACGCCACACGCGGCCGCGAGGCCGGGCCGTTCGACCGCACGATCGACGTCCAGGTGGGCCGCATCCGTCGCAAGCTCGAGGCCGACCCGGAGAACCCCTCGCTGATCAAGTCGGTGCGCGGCGCGGGCTACCTGCTGGCCGTCGGCGTCGAGCCACGATGACGCGCGTCGGGTCGGGTCGATGAAGGTGATCCCGCACGGCGAGCGCCAAGCCATCCTGGGCAGCCTGTTCGAGGCCTATCCCGATGCGGTGCTGCTGGTCGATGCCGAGGGCCGCATCGCGATGGCCAATGCGCTGGCCAGCCAGATGCTCGGCTACCCGCCGTCGGAGCTGATCGGCTTGTCGGTCGATGCACTGGTGCCCGACACGGTCCGGCCGCGCCACGCCCAGTACCGCGCCAGCTTCGGGCGCGATCCGCGTACGCGGCCGATGGGCACGCAGCTCGATCTCGTGGCACGCCGTCGCGACGGCAGCGAGCTGCTGGTGGAGATCTCGCTGTCGCCGCTGCAGCCGCAGGGGCTGCCTTATGTGCTTGCGTCGATGCGTGACATCGGCGCCTATCCACGCGTGCGCCAGGCGCTGGAGCGGGCGCGCCACGCCGAATGCATCGCCCAGCTCGGGCGCCTTGCGGTCAACGCGAGCGACCCCGAGCGTGTGCTTCGCGATGCGCCGGCGGCGATCGCCGTGGCGCTGGACGTCGACGAGGCGATCCTGTACGTGCTCGATCATGACGGTCGCCAGTTCCGCGTCGCAGGTTGCAGCGGCCCGGCCCTCAGCACCGGCGTGGGCGAGCGCGTGCCCAACGATGCCACGTCGGCGCCCGGCTGGCTGGCGGCACAGGGTGCCGCGGTCGTCACCGGCAATCCGCCGCTGGCCACGGCGGGATCCAGTGCATTGGGCGTGCCGATGGCCGATCGCGGTCGCATCGCCGGCGCGCTCGTCCTGCGGGCGAGCGATGGCCATCGTTTCGGCGCCGACGCGATGCGTTTCGTCGAGTCGCTTGTCAGCCTGCTCGCGACCGTGCTGCAGCGTGCCGCCAGCGAGGAGGCCCTGCGCCACTCGCAACGCATCGAGGCGGTGGGCCAGCTCACCGGTGGCATCGCGCACGATTTCAACAATCTGCTGACCGTCATCCAAGGCAATCTGCAGGTGCTGGGCGACCTGCCCGCGCTGGAGACCAACGACGACGTGCGCGCGATGATCGACGCCGCGATGCGGGCGACGCGGCGCGGCGGCGATCTGACGGCCAAGCTGCTGGCATTCTCGCGGCGCCAGTTGCTCCAGCCCAGGGCGATCGAACCCACGCGCCTGCTGCCGCCGCTGGCGGACCTGCTGCGGCGCACGCTGGATGCGCGCATCCGCATTGCGGTCCAGATCGACGCTGACTGCCCGCCGTGCCTGGCCGACCCTGCGCAGCTCGAGTCTGCGCTGCTGAACATCGCGATCAATGCGCGCGACGCCATGCCCGAAGGCGGCACGCTGACTTTCACGGCACGGCGCTGCGATGCGGCACCGGTCGCCGAAGTGCTGCCCTGGAGCGGTGCAGGTGTGGAACTCGCGGTGGCCGACACCGGCTTGGGCATGAGCGAGGCGGTGCTGGCGCGCGCCTTCGAACCGTTCTTCACCACCAAGGAAGCCGGCCGCGGCACCGGCCTGGGCCTGGCCACGGTCTATGGTTTCGCGCACCAGTCGCACGGCGCGGTGACGCTGGCCAGCCAGCCGGGCGCTGGCACCACGGTGACGCTGTACCTGCCGTCACCGCCGCAGGTCGCGGACAAGCCTGTGCGCGGCGACGCGGCGCCCGCGGCATCCCTGGTGCCAAAGGGCCTGTCGGTGCTGGTGGTCGAAGACGAGCCCGAGGTGCTGCGCGTGCTGCAGGCGTTCCTCGCCGGCTGGGGATGCCGAGTCACCGCGTGCACGCAAGCGGAGTCGGCCCTGGCCGAACTGGCGCCTGCGAGCGCCGCCTTCGACCTGTTGCTGTCCGACGTCGTGCTCGGACCGGGGCTGCGCGGCACCGAACTGGCGCAGCGCGCGCGCATACAGCGCCCGGGACTGCCGGTCCTGCTGATGTCCGGTTATGCCTATGCCGAAGGCGATGCGCTGGCGCTGCCCGTGCTGCGCAAACCGTTCACGCGCGAGCAACTCGCGAACGCGGTGCGCGATGTGCTGGCGCGCTGAACGTGCGGCCTACTGCAGCGTGGCCGTGCCGTTGTGACCATTGGCCTCGCTGCCGACGAATGCGGCCAGCGCGGCCACATCGGGGATGAGGATCTCGCGGCGCGCGCCGTCTGCAAAACCGATCAGCTGCTGGCGGGCCAGGCGCGACAACGCGCGGCTCACCGACTCGAGCGTCATGCCCAGGTAGTTGCCGATTTCGGCACGGGTCATGCGCAGCGTGATCTGGTCGGTGCGCAGCCCGCGGTGCGCCAGCGCGTCGCTCATCAGGCGAAGGAATTCGGCCACGCGCGCATCGGCCGACAGCGTCGTCAGCGCGAGCAGCGTGTCGCGGTCGCGGCTGATCACGCGGCTCATCTCGCCATGCAGAAGCGCCATCAGCGGCGGGTGTGCGGCGCAGGCGGCGAGCAGCGCGTCGTAGCGGATCGCCCAGACCTCGCCGGTGTCCAGCGCCACCGCGTCACAGCGGTAGCGGCTGCCGGCGATGCCGTCGAAGCCGAGCCAGTCGCCGCGGAACTGCAGGCCCACCACCTGGGCACGGCCGTCGGCGGCGCTGTTGACGATCTTGCAATAGCCGGTGTTGAGCAGGAACAACTGGGTGAAGGGGTCGCCGCAGCGATAGATCTGGTCGCCGGCGTGGACGACGCGGCGCTGCACCGGCACCTTTTCGGCCACCAGCGCCAGCATGTCGGCAATGCGGCGCGATTCCTTGCGTGCCTCGACGCGTTCCAGATCGCGGCCCGACGGCGCGGCGCCGGCAAACGATTCGGCACTGCAGACGGCGGCTGATTCGAGCAACATGGCGATCTCCTGATGGGTGGTTGTTGATGCTTGTCAACAAGTCTGGCGATCGTCCTCACAATCCTTGCGACAACACCGTGTCGCTGGGTGACGTTGTGTGAACGGACGGTGAACGGCGACAACGCCGTGTCGCAGCGCCGCGGGTCTTGACAAAGCGCAAGTCATCAGCCTTGGGACGAACGGACGATTCGGCGCCGTGAGCCCCACCTTCCAACGCCGGCTCCTGTCGTCGTCACCGATCGATGCGCTGGACGCGCGCGCCTTGGTTGCCACGGCACGAGCGCTCAGGCACAGTCATGGGAGTGCATCGCCGACGGGCTCGCCGCTGCGCGGCAAGAACATCGCGTTGATGTGCAGCGTTCCGGGTTCTGATTGCGCGCGCGACTTCGACGAGGCGGCCAGCGAGCTGGGCGCAAGGGTGGCACGCATCGAACCCGAAGCAGACTGGCTGCGCGACGACTCGCATGTCGGCCGCGATGCAGCACGCCTGCTCGAACATCTCTACGACGCGGTGGACTGCGAGGAGGTTCCGCGCGGCTTCGCGCAGCGGCTGCAGGAGGACGTGTCGGTGCCGGTCTATGACCGTCTGGCGCGGGGCGACCACCCGGTGTTCAGCCTGCTGCCCGAGGTAGCCGACCCGGGCACCGCCCCGGGGCCCGAGGAGCGCCGCGCGCTGCTGCAGGCCGTGCTGGTCAGGACCCTGGCGTGACGCCGGTCGGCGTGACCGCGGCGTGATGTCGTCGAGCGCCGCCGCCGCCGGCGTGGTCGACGACCCTGTCGAACTCGCGCGCTTCACCCGCATCGACGAGACGCGCGGCATTGCCGAGTCGTCGCTCCAGTTGTCGGGCCTGCACTGTGCGGCGTGCGCCGGGCAGATCGAAGCCGCGCTGCGCTCGGTGGATGGCGTGCTCGATGCCGAAGTGAACTACGCCGCGTCGCGCACCCGCGTGCGCTGGCTGCCGCACCGCACGCGCGCGTCGGCGCTGGTGTCGGCGATCCGCGCTGCGGGCTACGGCGCGGTGCCCGACACCGCCGCGCTGGCGCGCGCCATGCGCAGCACGGAGCGGCGACAGCTGCTGTGGCGGCTGTTCGTTGCGGCGTTCTGCGCGATGCAGGTGATGATGCTGGCCACGCCGGTGTACGTGGCCGATCCCGGCAGCCTGGCACCCGACCTCGAGCAGTTGCTGCAGCGCTCGGCCTGGATGCTCACGCTGCCGGTGCTGCTGTTTTCGGCCGCGCCGTTCTTCACGTCGGCGTGGGCCTCGCTGCGACGGCGTCGCCTGGGCATGGACGTGCCGGTGGCGCTCGGGGTGGCCGTGGCCTTCGTCGCCTCCAGCGGCGCCGCGTTCGACCCCGGCGGCGTGTTCGGTCACGAGGTCTACTTCGATTCGCTCACCATGTTCGTGAGCTTCCTGCTTGCCGGGCGCTGGCTCGAGCTGCGCGCTCGCCATGCCGCCGCCGATGCGATCGAGCGCCTGGCGTTCGGCGCCCCGCGCCAGGCATGGCGCATCGTCGATGCGCAGGGTGGCGTCGAGGCCATCAGCATCGAGCGCCTGGCCGCCGGCGACCGGGTGAGGGTACCCCTGGGTGAAGCATTTCCCGGCGACGGCGTGATCGACAGCGGCGCGACGCAGGTCGATGAGTCGTTGCTCACGGGCGAGTCGACGCCGGTGCCCAAGACCACCGGTGACGCGGTGGTGGCAGGCAGCATGAACCTCGGCGCGCCGGTCGTCGCGCGCATCGAGCGCGTGGGTGCCGACACCCGCTGCGAACAGATCGCCGCGCTGATGCGCGACGCGCTGACGCGCCGGCCGGCGGCGACGCGGCTGGCCGATCGCATCGCGGGGCCGTTCCTCGGGGCGGTGCTGCTGCTGGCGCTCGCCGCCGCGGTGGTGTGGTGGACGATCGATCCATCACGCGCGATCTGGGTTGCGGTGTCGGTGCTGATCGTGACCTGCCCTTGTGCGCTGTCGCTCGCCGCACCGTCGGCACTGCTCGCTTCCACATCCGCCCTGGCGCGGCGCGGTGTCCTGCTGCGGCGCGTCGAAGCGCTCGAGACGCTCGCCCGTGTCGACCACCTGATGCTCGACAAGACCGGCACGCTGACGCAGGCGCGGCCGCAGTTTCGTGCTTCGCACGCGATCGGCCACTGCGATGAGGACCGTCGGGCCCGACTCACGCGCGACGCGGCCGCGCTGGCCCACTGGTCGACCCACCCGCTGTCGCGCGCGCTGGTCGATGCGCTGCCCGACGCGGCTTTGCTGGCCACGCAGTGGCGCGAGGTGCATGAGGTGCGCGGCCTTGGCCTCGAAGCGATCGATGCCGCGGGGCAGCGTTGGCGGCTCGGCGCGGCACGATGGCTCGGCGTCGCAGCGGGCCATGCGCAGGCCGACGCCGCGCTCGCATTCGGGCCGATCGGCCGGCCGCTGCTTGCGTTTTCCTTCGACGAGTCCCTGCGCGACGATGCGCAGGCTGCCGTGCGTGCGCTGCGCGCGCAGGGTATGGCGCTCACCGTGCTGTCGGGCGACGAGCCGGTGCGCGTGGCGCGCCTGGCCGAGCGGCTGGGCATCGATCACGCCGTCCCGGGCGCGACGCCGGAACGCAAGCTCGACGCGCTGCGCGCGCTGCAGTCCGGCGGGCGGGTGGTCGCGATGGTGGGCGACGGCATCAACGATGCGCCGGTGCTGGCGCAGGCCGACGTGTCCTTCGCCCTCGTGCACGGCGCGCAGGTCGCGCGCGCTGCCGCTGACGCGGTGCTGCTGTCGGGGCGCCTGCAGGACGTGGCGCACGCCCTGCACGTGGGGCGGCTGACCGTCCGCGTGATCCGGCAGAACCTGATGTGGGCCGCGGCCTACAACGCAGCGTGCGTGCCGCTGGCACTCGCGGGATGGCTGCCGCCGTGGGCGGCGGGCCTGGGCATGGCCGCGAGCTCGGCCCTGGTCGTGGCCAACGCGATGCGCCTTGCAAGGATCGCGTAAGGCATGGACATCCTGTACCTGCTGATTCCGCTGTCGTCGGTGCTGGTGCTGGCCATCGTCGGCGTGTTTGCCTGGGCGTTGCATCGGGGCCAATTCGACGACATCGAGCGCGAGGGCGAGCGCATCCTTGACGATCCGCAAGCCGGGCCGCTTTCCCAGAACCAAGAATCGCGCCACGTTTGACGAGGAGGTCTTCGATGGCTGCTGCTGCTTCTTCCACTGCGGGCGCACCACCGGTCTATCACGACACCGCCGTTCGCCTGTTCGCCCTGGCCGCCGTGCTGTGGGGCGTGGTGGGCATGCTGGTGGGCGTGGTGATCGCAGCGCAACTTGCCTGGCCGGAGCTCAACTTCGGCATTCCGTGGTTGAGCTATGGCCGGCTGCGTCCGCTGCATACCAACGCGGTGATCTTTGCCTTCGGCGGCTGCGTGCTGTTCGCCACCGCCTACCACGTGGTGCAACGCACCGGGCAGACGAAACTGTTCGCTCCCGGGCTGGCGCTGTTCACGTTCTGGGGCTGGCAGGCGGTGATCGTGCTGGCCGCGATCACGCTGCCCCTGGGTATCACGCAGGGCAAGGAGTATGCCGAGCTCGAGTGGCCGATCGACCTGCTCATCGCCGTGGTCTGGGTCTCGTTCGCGATCGTGTTCTTCGGCACCGTGGGCACGCGCAAGGTCCGGCACATCTACGTCGCGAATTGGTTCTTCGGCGCCTTCATCATCGCGGTGGCGCTGCTGCACATCGTCAACAGCGCGGCCATGCCGGTCAGCCTGACCAAGAGCTACAGCGCGTACGCCGGCGTTCAGGACGCGATGGTGCAGTGGTGGTACGGCCACAACGCGGTGGGCTTCTTCCTGACGGCCGGCTTCCTCGGGATGATGTATTACTACATCCCCAAGCAGGCCGAGCGGCCGGTGTATTCGTATCGCCTCTCGATCGTGCACTTCTGGGCCCTGATCTTCACGTACATGTGGGCGGGCCCGCACCACCTGCACTACACCGCGCTGCCCGACTGGGCACAGAGCATCGGCATGCTGTTCTCGCTCGTGCTGCTCGCGCCCTCGTGGGGCGGCATGATCAACGGCATCATGACCTTGAGCGGCGCGTGGCACAAGCTGCGTGACGACCCGATCCTCAAGTTCCTGATCGTCTCGCTGTCGTTCTATGGCATGTCGACCTTCGAAGGGCCGATGATGTCAATCAAGACGGTCAACGCGCTGTCGCACTACACGGACTGGACGGTGGGTCACGTGCACAGCGGC
>Ga0224500_10001434_pt1 | contig 14062 bp, 13 predicted proteins | sample SF_Oct11_sed_USG_FD_168126 | JGI IMG/M metagenome (GOLD analysis project Ga0224500, IMG submission 168126) | Sediment microbial communities from San Francisco Bay, California, United States - SF_Oct11_sed_USGS_4_1 | ecosystem: Environmental > Aquatic > Marine > Sediment | place: USA: California... | reverse complement strand
GCCGCCCGCGAAGACCACGGCGCTTCCCGACGAGGATACGGAGCGGGCGACGGACTCGCGAAGATCGATGCCGTTCTCGAGCTGCTCGATGTGTTTGGTCATGATGAACAGGGCGTAGTCGATGCCGACTCCGAGCCCGATCATCGTGGCGAGCGTGGGAGCCACGGTCGGCACAGAGAACAGGTGGCCCATCAGGCCGATCAACGAGGTGGTGATCGCCAGGCCGAAGATGGCGGTGACGATCGGCAGCCCCATCGCGACCAGGCTCCCGAAGACGAGCGCCAGGATCACCATCGCCGAGAGGTTGCCGAGGAGCTCGCTCGTGCCCGTTTCCGGCCCCGAAAGCTCGCTGCCGATCGGCCCGCCCGCGGCCACCTCGATCCCCGCCTTGCGTGCCGGCTCGGTCGCGGCGAGCACCTTCTCGGCCAATTCCACGGTGATGAACCCCGAATCCACCTTCAGCAGGACCGGCATGTACCCCGTCTGCCCGTCCTCGGAGATGATGCCGGCGATGTCGGCGTTCTTCCCGACGGGGTTGCGAACGCTGTAGACGTCGTGAGACGACTTGATCGCGTGGAACGTCGCGTCCATGGCCGGCTTGTAGCGAGCGTTGGTCAATCTGCCCTCGTCGACGTGGAACACGATCGGGCTGGTGCCGTTCTGCTGCGGTGGGAACTTGTCGGCGAGCAGATCGAAGGCTGCCTGACTGTCGGTGCCGGGAAGCGTGAGCGCGTTGTTCGTCTTCGCGCCCAATGCCCTGACCGAGCTCACTGCGAGCACGGCGAGCACCAGCCAGACTCCGACCATGAGCACCCTGTGGTGAGCGCCGAATCGCCCGATGCGGTACAGCAGCCGAGCCATCGCCTCACCCCTTTCGCCTCCGGAGCGTCGTCTCCGCGCCCGCTACCCGATCGTGCTCGACCAGCGCGGCGAGCCGATCGCGGACACGCCCACCGCTCCGTTCATGTCGACGCGCTACATCTGATGCATCGCACCGACGAAGGGCGGGCTGCGAGCCGTTCGTCGCGGATCTGAGCGCCGCAGCGATCGCACGAACCGTAGCTGCCGTCGCCGAGCTTCTCGAGGGCCCTGCGGACGTCCTCGAGCTTCGAGGAGAGCGCGTCGGCCTGGCCCACGCGCTCGATCCTTCCGATCGCTTCACTGGTGCCCTCTCCCACCCGCTTGCCGAAACCGATCGTGGCCGCCGGGTCCCGGGTGACGAGGGTCAAGGCCTCGAGCTCGCTCTCGAGGGAATCCCGCTCCCCCTCGAGGGCCGTGCGGATCGCATCGAGGTCGAGGCTCACCTGGCGATCCCCGACGGTGGGACCTCGTGGGGTACGAGCACAAGTTGGTCGTGAGGATCGACGACGTCGATCATGCCGACGAGACCCGGCGCGACGAAGAGCGTGAAGCCCGCATCATGGTGCACGACGGTGTCGCCGGGGGCCGATCCGTCGGTGAGCTCGAACCGCACACCCGCACCGTCGGGCACCAGTCGAACGCGTGCTTCAGGATTGAAGCGCCGAGCGGCGATTTCCGCGGTGCGCAACAGATCTACCGCCCGCGGGCTGCAGGTGATCATCGATGGATGCTACCGGTCCTCGCGCCGAGCGCGAACCGGCATCGGCCACTCGGGTCGATACGCTCCCGATATGCCGGTCATTCACAGCGACTCGCGGCGCGTGACGACCTCACTCACGCTCCCCCTTCGCGGGCCGCGCGGCGAGCCGGTCGACCTCATCCGGACCTTGAACTCGCACGGATTCGCCGAGCTGGCCCCGACCGAGCTCGACGCAGGGGCGAAGGCACTGGCCGTCACGATACGCGGGCCCCGCATGCGACCGCGACGCATCCGCATCACTCCCGGCAACAGAGCAACGGCTCGCGTGGATGTGCTCGGGCCCGCCGCCGGCCCTTTGGTGCGGGCGGCCGCCCTGTCTGGGGCGGCACACGTGCTTCGACTCGAACAGGATCTCTCCGGGTTCTACGAGCTGATCGACGACGACTCGGAGCTGGCGTGGGCGGCCCGAGGCGCCGGACGGATGCTGCGGTCGCCCACCGTGTTCGAGGACATCGTCAAGACGATCTGCACGACGAATTGTGCGTGGGGTGCCACGGTGCGCATGGTGAACGCACTGGTGTCGTCGCTCGGCGAGCCGGCCGTGGGCGGTGACGGTCCGCTCACCAACGCCTTCCCGGTGCCCGAGGCGATGGCACGGGCTCCCGTGTCCTTCTATCGGAACACCGTGAGGGCCGGCTACCGCAGCGACTACCTCAGGGACCTCGCGCGACGTGTCGCCGGGGGCACGATCGACCTGGAGTCGTTGGCCCGGCCCGGCTCCGACGAGCGGTCCGACGACGAGGTGGAACAGATGCTCCTCGAGCTGCCGGGTGTCGGACCCTACGCCGCCGCCCACATCATGATGACGCTCGGGCGGAACTCGAGACTGATCCTCGACAGCTGGACGCGGCCCACGTACGCACGCCTCATCGGGCGCCGCACGCCCCCGGCCGACGCAGCGATCGCACGACGGTTCGGACGATATGGCCCCCATGCCGGCCTCGCGTTCTGGCTGATGCTCACCCGCGACTGGGTGGAGGACTGAGCCGAGCCCGGCGGCGGCTTGTTCGGCCCCTCGACGCGGGCGATACTGCGGCGGCCGCCTCAACGCCCACGACGACCGCATCCGCGAACGGAACTTCCGATGGCTACGCCCAAGAGTGCCCGGCTTGTCCCACGACGCGCTCGCCGCGTGTATCGCACGCTGCGTGCGGAACAGCGCACGCTGCAGCAGGGCGCGGCCGCGCTTGCGCTCAGCACGGCCGCCGGCTTCGTCGCCGGGTTGATCCTCGGCTCGATCACCGGCACGCTCGAGATCCTCCCGGGCCTGCTCGTGCTGATCCCTGCATCGGTGGGCATGCGGGGCATGATCTTCGGAGCGATGGGGGCGCGGCTGGGGACGGGCATCGCCGCAGGCGTCTTCGAACCGAATCTCCGCCGGGGTGGGCTCCTCGCCCGGAACGTGGAAGTCGCGATCGTCTCGGCCGTGCTGTCGTCGTTCTACCTGGCCGGCATCGCCAAGCTGGTGGCGTCGGCATTCGGCGAGGGCACGATCTCGTTCTGGGATCTCGTCACCATCTCGGTCGTGGGCGGGGTGACCGCATCGGCGGTGATCCTCGTCGTGACCGTGCGGCTCGCGGTGCAATCGTTCCGCCGCGGATGGGACCTCGACGCCGTCTCGACACCGATGGTCACGGCGATCGGCGACATGATCACGATCCCGGCGCTCTTCCTTGCAACGTTCATCGTCCGCAACGATGCGCTCAACGCTGTCGTGGCTTCGCTGTGCACGGCGGCGGCCGTCGGCGCATTGGCGTGGGCGCTCGCGCGCAGCTCCAACGACGTGAAACGCATCCTGCTCGAGATGGCGGGCGTGAGCGCGCTGGCCCCGCTCCTCGATATCTTCGCGGGAGCGGTGCTGGAGGCCCATCGGCGGGAGCTCCAGGCGATCCCTGGCATCCTGATCCTGATCCCCCCGTTCGTGTCGCAGGCTGGGGCGATCGGCGGCATCCTGTCGTCGCGACTGTCGTCGAAGCTGCAGCTCGGTGTGATCACGCCACGAGGTCGCCCTGAACGACCTGCGCTCGTCGACGCGGCCGTCGTCGTGACGCTGGGTCTCGTCGTGTTCACCGCGATCGGGACGATCACGGCGGTGCTCGCTTCGTTCACGGACGTCGCGCGGCCGCCCGCCGATCTGATGGTCGCGGGCGCCGTTTTGGCGGGCATCCTCGTGCTTCCCGTGACCCTGGTCGTCGGCTACTACGTGGCGGTACTGACCACCAGGTTCGGTCTCGACCCCGACAACCACGGGGTTCCCATCATCACGGCGACGCTCGACCTGACGGGGGTCGCCGCCGTCTTGTTCGTCATGTCAGTATTGGGGGTCACCTGATGAACGAACCGAAGAACGTCAAGGACCTGCTCGTCGAGTTGAAGGACGCCTCCGAGCTCATGGTCGATCTCGCGTACGCGGCGGTGTTCTTCAACGAGGACAAGCTCGCCCGAGAGGTCGAACGACTCGAAACCCGCATGACCGACGATCTGCGGCGGCTGCGAACCACCGCGATGCTCGCCGCCCGGAGTCCCGAGGATGCCGAAGGCATGGCCGGCGTGCTGTGGATCGCCGACTCGATCGAACAGCTCGGAGACGCGGCCTCCGACATCGCGCGGGTGGTGGCCGCACGGCTCGGCATCCCCGACGCACTGAAGCCCGATCTTCGACATGCGGATGAGATCACCGCACGCGTCAAGGTGCGCGATAGCGGCGAGCTGGTGGGTCGAGACCTGCGCGACCTGTCGCTGCCCACCGAAACGGGCATGTGGATCGTCGCGATCCGCTCGGGTCTCGATTGGAGGTTCGACCCCGGTCCCGACGACGTGATCTCGGGCGGGGACGTGCTGGTCGTGCGGGGTCCCGACGAAGGGGTGAACGAACTTCGGCAACTCGCCGGAGCACCGCCGCTCCCGCTTCCGCCCGAGGGTGAAGAGCCCGCCTTGTCCGAGCTCGATCGCGCCGTCGACATCCTCGTGGAGATGAAGGATCTGGCCGAGGCCGCCGTGGGGTTGGCGTACTCGTCGCTGCTGTTCAACAACCGGTCCCTCGCAGCCGAGGTCGGGGCCCTCGAGGCGCGCAGCGACCAGCTCCGCGACGAGCTGGAATCGTGGGTCTTGCGGGCGGCCCCCGAGGCTCGTGATCCCGACGAGCTGCGCGGCCTGATCAGGCTCGCGGGGGCTAGCGAGGCGATGTGTGACGCAGCCCGCGACATGACGTGGTACGTCGAGCACGGAGAGGCGCTGCACCCGGTCGTGCAGATGGCGCTCGAGGAGACGGAGGAAACGAGCGCCGAGACGATCGTGCAGGCCGGTTCGGGGGCCGCCGGCCGTTCACTCAAGGAACTCCGCCTCGAGACCGAGACCGGCATGTTCGTGCTGGCCGTGCAGCGGGGCTCCCGGTGGATCTACCGCCCACGCCCAGGCTTCGTGTTGCGCGCCGGAGACCGGTTGATCTCGGTCGGCCCCGAAGAGGGCGAAGCGGAGCTGTGGGCCCTCACCGGCGTCCCGATCGCCGTCGACGGGTGAGACCCGGCGCGACAGCGGATCGCCGTCACATCCTTGTACCGGACTCGTCGCTGACCTAGCCTCGCCGCATGGACGCATACGTCTACCTCCAGGTCGCGCCCGGTCACATGAACGGCGTCCTCTCGGGACTCGCGTCGAAGTCGCAGGTTCGCCGCGCGGTCGCCGTGGTGGGTTCGTGGGACGTCCTGATGCACGTCGAAGGGGCAGACCTCTCATCGATCGCGACGCAGATACTCTCGGAGATCCACCACGTGCCTGGCGTGACGCGCACCGTCACGGCGCCCGTGGTGCCGCCCGACCGCATCGGCATCGCCGGCTGGGGTGCTCCACAGGCGCCCGCGATCATCGGTGACGCATGCTACGTGCACATCAAGGCGGAAGCCGGGGGTGCGGGCGGGATCGCCGAGCGTCTCGGAGACATGAGCGACGTCGCGGGTGTGGCCGTGCTGGGCGGCGAGTACGACCTGATGGCTTGCGTCGCACAGCCCTGGGAGGTAGCCAGTGGAGTGATCCTCGAGGAGATCCACACGCTGCCCGGGGTGTTGTCCACCGACACCCTCATCTCGATCGTGTACGAGGAACCCGAAGAGGACCGCGACCAGTTCTCGTCGTGGACGTGACGACAGGGTTCCGCATCGATAGGCCCGGGCCGTCGAAAGGCCTCAGGAAGGCGACAGCGGGATCTGCCGCACGCCCGCCGGTAGGGAGAACCTCACCCGCTCTTCGGTGAGGGTCACCTCCTCGACCGATGAGAAGCCGCGCTCTGCGAGCCACGCGAGCATGCGATGCACGAGCCATTCGGGCGCCGACGCGCCCGAGGTCAGGCCCACCGTCGTAGCCCCCTCGAGCCAGGAGGCGTCGACGTCGCTTTCGTCATCGACCAGGAATGCAGGCGTGCCGAGCTCGCGCGAGAGTTCGGCGAGGCGATTCGAGTTGGATGAATTGCGCGAGCCGATCACGAGCACGGCGTCGGATCTGGGAGCGATCACCTTCACGGCGTCCTGCCGGTTCTGCGTCGCGTAGCAGATGTCGTCACGAGGGGGTCCCTGGATCGACGGGAACCGCTCCTCGAGGATGCGCACGATCTCGTTCGTCTCATCGACCGACAGCGTCGTCTGCGTGAGGTAGCTGAGGTTCCGTGGGTCCGAGATCACCACGGTGCGGGCTTCCTGCGGCGACTGCACCAGGATCGTACGCTCCGGAGCCTGCCCGCTCGTTCCCTCGACCTCTTCGTGCCCCTGGTGGCCGATCAGCACGATCGTGCGGCCCTGACTCGCGAACCGCCGCGCCTCGACGTGCACCTTCGTCACCAGTGGACAGGTGGCATCGATCACGTCGAGGTCGCGGGCGGCGGCGTTGTCGTAGACCGAGGGCGCCACACCGTGGGCAGACAGCACGACGACAGCGCCCTCGGGAACCTCCGTCTCCTCGTCGACGAAGACCGCCCCCTTGGATTCGAGGTCACGAACGACGTGCAGGTTGTGCACGATCTGCTTGCGGACGAACACCGGCGAGCCATGCTTGGCTAGCGCGCGTTCGACCGCGTCCACGGCCCGTTCCACCCCGGCGCAGTATCCGCGCGGAGCGGCGAGCAACACCGTTCCCGTGCCCTGGTCCATGCCCACATGGTAGGGCCCCAGGCATCTGACCATCGGTCATGTCCGGGTTGTCGTATGTCGGAGGGCGCCCGTAGGGTGACCGGGCACGACACGGACGGGGTCCGTCCGCTCCTCCCGGGCGCACGTTGCGCTCACCACCTTCCCAGGGTCGGTTCTGCGCATGCATGCATGCGCTCGGGAGCTGGGTCGGGCACCAGGCGTCGTGCGCTAGGTCACACAGACGGAGATATCGACCACAGGAGGTGATGTCCGCACCCACGACCTACCGCGGGGCGATCGGCGCCGCCGGTGAAGAGTTCACCGCACGGCCGATCCGCCTGAACGCAGCGACCAGCTTCGTTCGCCGCGGGGGTGATCCGATCCATGACGAGAACCGAAACGATGCGCCGCCGCTTCCCGGCCGCGCTGCTCCTCGCATCATTGTTGACACTCATGCCGACCACGTCGCTGTTGAACGCGGCGCACGCCCGCGAGGCCGACGTACCGCAACGCTTGTGTCAGATCGACTGGCGAAAAGGCCGATGGCACGTCAAGCAACTGATCCGTTGCGCTGAAGAACGGTGGAGCGTGCCCGGTGGGGTCGCGATGGCGCTCTACGTCGCCAACCGCGAGTCGAACTACCGGCCCACTGCGTTCAACTCCTACAGCGGGGCGAGCGGCATCTTCCAGCACCTGCGCCGCTACTGGCCCGACCGAGCCGACACGTTCGGATTCGACGGCTGGTCGGCCTTCAACGCCCGCGCGAACATCATGGTCACGATGCGCATGGTGCATCGCATGGGCAGTTGGAGTCACTGGGGGTTCTGACCCCGCGCCTCAGGCGCCGACCGGACCGCCCGGGCGGGGAAGACCGAGCACCAAGCCCCGCACCTCGTCGAGCGAGGTGGCCACCACGGTGGCCCCGGGTGCGTCCCGGTCCGACACGATGCGGATCGAGGGCGATCGAGCCCGTACGATCGTGATCAGCTCCTCGTGTTCGCCGAAGATCACCAGTACGTGCGGACGTTCCGAATCGATCTGATCGAGCACCGAGCGCACGTCGGTAGCTCCCGGTGCGAGTTCCCAGTCAGCCGACACCGATGCGGCCTTCAGCGCCGCGAGCGCGGCTTCATCGGTGGCCACGCACAGAACGACCAGCGCCCGGCACACCTACAGCCACCCTCGCTTCTTGAAGGTCACGTAGAGCCCGATCGCCGAGCCTGCCATCAGGACCAGCGCCATGGGGTAGCCGAGCTGCCATCGCAGCTCGGGCATGCCTCGGAAGTTCATGCCGTAGATCCCGGCGATCAGTGTCGGCACCAGCACGATGCCCGCCCACGCCGTCATCTTCTTCATCGCCTCGTTCAGCCGATTCGCGGCCTGCGCACTGCGCAGGTCGAGGAGCGTGGTGATGAGATCGCGGATGCCGTCGACCATCTCGGTCACGCGCAGCAAGTGATCCATCACGTCCCGGAAGTACGGAGCCAGGTCGGACGTCATGAACCCCTGCGACTCGAGCAGGTCGACCCCCGCCCGGGTCGGAGCGGTGAGTCGCCGAAGTCGGATCACGCCTCGGCGCAGCCTGAGCAACTGCGATTGCAGCTCCGCCTCCCCTTCGGCGGTCCAGGCCGTATCGAACACATCCTCCTCGAGGCGGTCCGCGAGATCCTCGAGACGCTCGGCTGACCCGATGTAGCCGTCGGTCACCGCGTCGAGGATCGCGTAGATCGCGAACCCCGTTCCGCGAGCGAGCATGTCCGGTTGCCGCTTCCATCGGCCCGCCACCGGCGCGAGATCGAACGCGGGTGTGAACCGCAGGGTCAGCAGCGATCGGGCCGACACGAAGGCATGGACCTCGCCGACCTGCGTTTCCCCCTCCTGGGAGATCGACACCGGGCGCACGACGACGAAGACGTGATCCCCGAAGACCTCGACCTTGGGGGCCTGGTCCCGGTGCCGAGCATCTTCCACCGACAGCGGATGCAGACCGAGGTGCTGCTGCAGCGAGGTCAGTTCGTCGGCCGTCGGGTCGACGACGTCGAACCATGCCCAGGTCGCACCATCGGCGCCGACGAGGTCGTCGATGTCTGCCGGGCTCACCTGCTCGTCGTCGACGATGCCATGGCGGATGAGTCGCCCGTCGATCACGACGCGCAGCCTATCGCGACCGCTCGCTACACTCGCGAACGTGAAGAGCGTCGCGGCCACCCCGCTTCCGGATCACATCGGCCGGTTCTGGCGCTCGCTCGACCAGCATTTCGGACTGGTCGAGCCCACCTGGTGGGGAGCCGTCGTCACCGACGGGCGGTTCCCCGCCGTCTGGGACGCCAACTACGCGCGCGTCGACGTCGCGGCCGACGACCTCACCCTTCCCGAGGTCGAGGCATCGCTGCTCCCGGCTCTGCGCCGGTTCGGCGTGTCTGTCGAGCACGTTGTGGTCTTCAACCCACAGGCATGCACGTCGTTACTCGCCGAACTCGACGGTCGTGGTCACCGACTGACCTGGGACCTCGTGATGGAGCTGAGGGACGATCCTCCCGATGACGGGCTGCGTCGCGTCGAGGAGCTGCGGCCCGGCGACGAGCTGTGGGAGGTGGCCGGGGCATCGCTCGCGCTGTTCGGTGCGGGCAGCGATGAAGCACTGGCACAGCTGACCGCCGTCGAACGCGAGGTGCTCACCCCTGGCGGCAAGCGCTGGTTCGGAGTGCGGGATCGCGGCGGTGAGATCGTGTCCCTCGGGGCCCTGGTGCAACTCGGCGACGTGGCCTACGTCGACAACGTGGTGACCTTCGAGCGGGCACGAGGCCAAGGCTTCGCGAGCGCCGTCACGACGCACATGGCGCGCATGGCGAGATCCGCCGGCAGCGCGCACGTGTGCTTGCTGGCCGACCCGGACGATCGAGCGGTCGTCGGCCTCTACAAGCGGCTCGGGTTCCATGACGTGGGGATGCTCGCGGCGAGCAGAGGTGCTGTGGCTGGCTGAGACTCGGCGCGGGTCAGGGCGGCGCGAGGTACCGCACAGATGTGAAGAGCCCTCCATCGCGTTCCAACGCCCATGTGGAGCCCTTCTTCCACACAGGCTCGTCGTTCATCTCGATGCCATGGTCGGCGAGCGTCAGCACGACCGACGGGATCACGTCGCCGTGGCTGCACATTGCGACGGCGCCGCCGCTTGCCCTCACGATGGCGAGCGCGTCTTGGACCTTCGCTCCCTCGGCGAGAGCGTCATGTTCCTCGATCGGAAGCGATCGATCCAACGCGAGCGGCCGCACCGTCTGCACGCATCGAACCGCTGGGCTCGACACGATGCGGTCCAACGGCTCGCCTTCGAACAGGCTGACGAGGCCCTCGGCCTGTGCCCTCCCCTTCTTCGTGAGCGGACGAAGGTCGTCGTCCTCGACCCACCGGTCCCGGTCACCGGCTTTCGCATGCCGGATCAAGAAGACGGGGCGATCGAACATGAGCGCAGCATCGAGCACGTGCCGATCGTGCTCGTAGCTGAGCAGTGCCCGGGCGCTTCGAGCATCGACCCAGCGCATCTCGTCGACCTCATGGCTCGGCGAGAAGGATCCACCTGCCGGGTACATCAGCCAATAGCGCACGGTCTTCGGACGCCCGACATGGTCCTCGTAGTCGATCGTGGCAACCTCGGGCCCTCGTTCGCACCGAAGGCCCGTTTCTTCGCGGACTTCCCGCTCGGCGCTGTCCTCGTCGGACTCCCCTGGATCCGCCTTCCCCTTCGGGAAGGTCCAGTCGTCGTATCGCGGCCGATGTACGAGGGCGAACTCCACTCCGCCGCCGCCATGACGACGGACGATCCCCCCCGCCGCACGGATCTCGGTCCTCACGACCAGAACCTCCAGCGTTTCCGACGCAGATCGGCCCACGCGGCCGGCCAGGCCCGACGAGCTTCGTCGCGCGCGGTTGCCTCGATGCCCGCCAACCGTCCGGCGGTGAAGGCGACCCGCGGGGTGGCCCCCCCTGCCTGCTCCCGCAGCCACGCGATCGCCATAACCGCATCTTGGTGATCGCCGAATACCTGCTGCAAGGTGCCGGCGCGACGGGCGAAGCGCTTGGCCGGTTTGCCGAACACCGGCACGAGCGCCTCCGCCGCGTAGCGCACACGCTTGGCGCGGATGCGGGCCTCGTGTAGCTCGACATCCGTCGATCGAGCATCGAGGCGCCGGCAGGAAGCGTGGAGCCGAGCCCAGGGCGCTTCCATGACTCCCGCGACGACGTCGATCGCCGGGACGTCCGCACTCTCCTCGAGCACCCGCGGGTGCTGTGCGGCTTCGACCAGCGAGTCGAGCAGCGCCACGTACCTCGGTTCCCGCATCGCCGACAGCAGCTCTGTCCGCGCCGCCTCACGTCGTACCCAGAGTCGGTCGAGGACCCGCGCGACGCTCGACGCGTCGTCGTCGGGCAACAACAACGCATGGTCACGCAGCCGCTGTCCGAGCACGTCGACGTCTCGGACCCTGCCCAACTCATCTCCGAACCAGCCCAGCTCCGCTCGAAGTGCATCGCACCAGCTTCGATCGAGCATCGGTCGCAGCGTGAGCAGGCCCGAGCGGAGCCTGCGGGCAGCGACCCGTGCCTGATGCACACCTTCGGGGTCGTCGCCGACCCGCACCGCTGCGTCGTGTGCGATCAGACGCTCGGTCGAGACGGCTAGGACCCATCGCGCCACCTCGGACACCGAAGACCCCAGCCCGACCTGAGGCACGACCACGTCGGGAGGGGCGGCGGCCCGAGCATCGAGCGCACGCACGACCTTCGGAAGTGGCTGGTCGACGCTGGCTCCGGCATCGGTGAGCAGCGCCAGGATCGGGATCATCACCGAACCCTCCACACCCTCGTCGAGTTCGACCTCCACCTCACGGAATCGATCGACGATCCGACGGCCCTCGAGCACGGAGACCTCGTCGTCGACGACCTGGGCCACCGAACGATTCCCCGCACCTCGCGCGATGCGGGTCCGGTGGCGCACCGTCTGCAGTCGCACGACCGGCCCGACCGTCCCGCCCCTCGCGATGCCGCGCGTCAGGTCGACCGCGCCGGCCGGGGCGCGAGCCGGGTTCCCTTCGAACGTGTGCTCCTGACGGACGACGACCGGACCGTCGACGGCCTGCGGCAGCTTCACCGTCCACCCCTCGGCCGCCCGGTAGCGGAGCACAGCGCCCCACCGAACGAGTCGGAGGTCCTCGGTGTCGTGATAGGTGCTCACGAAGCGCTCGGTGCTCTCCGGCTCGCCGCGCAGGCCCACGCCGGGCGACGAAAGGTCCGGCATGCGGAAGCCGGGCTCGACGACGAGCTTGGCCTCGCGTTCGAACTTCACCGATCGCCGTCCGACCGCTCCACGGCCAAGGTCTGCAGCACCCTGTGCGCTTCGATCCCCCGGGTGGAAGGAACCTTGTGCCACGCGCCCTCAGCATCGAGTTCCCAGGCCAACTCATCGTCGTCGAGCCCTGTCCGCAGGATCTCGTTGAGGCGGTCCTGCAGCGAAGGATCCTCGACGGGGGCCAACGCCTCCACCCGACCGTCGAGGTTGCGAGGCATCCAATCGGCCGAGCCGATCAGGTGGTCGTAGCCTCGCGCCTCGCTCCCGAAGCGGTAGATGCGGGAGTGTTCGAGGAATCGTCCGACGATCGATCGAACCCGCACCGTCTCCGACAGGCCGGTGACGCCAGGTCGCAAGCAGCAGATGCCGCGCACGAGCAGATCGATGCCGACGCCTGCCTGGGACGCCTCGTACAGCGCATCGATCAGGTCCGCATCGACGAGGCTGTTCATCTTCAGCACGATCGAACCGTCGTCGTGCGACATCTCCCGCCGGATCAACGCCTCGAGCGCCGGGCGCATCGTGACCGGCGCCACGAGGAGCTTTCGGTACTCCCGCTGCCGGCTGTAGCCGGTGAGGAGGTTGAAGAGGTCGGTGATGTCTGCACCGAGCTCCGGGTCGGTGGTGAGCAGGCCGACATCCTCGTAGAGCCGTGCGGTCTTCGGGTTGTAGTTGCCGGTGCCGATGTGGGCGTACCGGCGCACGCCACCACCCTCTCGCCGCACGACCAGACAGGTCTTGGCGTGCGTCTTCAGACCGACGACGCCGTAGACCACGTGCACGCCAGCGGTCTCGAGCGTCCTCGCGAACGTGATGTTCGCGAGCTCGTCGAAGCGGGCCTTGAGCTCCACCAGCGCCACGACCTGCTTGCCCGCTTGGGCGGCTCGCACGAGCGATTTGATGATCGGGCTGTCCGACGACGTGCGGTACAACGTCTGCTTGATCGCGAGCACGTCGGGATCGCGCGCGGCCTGCTCGACGAACGCCTCGACGGAAGCGGAGAAGGAGTCGTACGGGTGATGCACGAGGATGTCGCTGCGCCGGATCGCCTCGAACACGTCGACCAGGCCATCCGAGGACTGCAGCGGGGGCGGCGTTGCGGGGGTCCACGGATCGTCCTTGAGCTCCGGCCTGTCCAGCTCGGCGAAGAACCACAGATCGCCGAGCGCGAGCATCCATTCCTCCACGTAGACCTGCGACTCATCGACTCCGAGCTCTCGCATCAAGAGCTGGCGCATCTCGTCGCTCATCGTGGGGTCGATCTCGAGGCGGATCGCCGTGGCGCCACGTTGTCGTCGCTGCAGCACCACCTCGATCGCGGCGAGCAGATCGTCGGCCTCGTCCTCCTCCACCTCGAGATCGGCGTCGCGAGTCACGCGGAACACGTGTACATCAACGATGTCCATGCCCGGGAAGAGCTGGTCGAGGTGCGCAGTGATCACCTCCTCGAGAGGTACGAAGCGCTCCCCGTCGGGGAGATCGGTGAATCGAGGCAGCAACGGAGGGATCTTCACCCGCGCGAACCGACGCTCACCGGTGAGGGGATCGCGGATCGCCGCGGCAAGGTTCAGCGAAAGGTTCGAGATGTAGGGGAATGGGTGCGACGGGTCGACCGATAGCGGCGTCAACACGGGGAAGATCCGCTCCCGGAACCGCCGTCCCAGGAACTCCTTGTCGGCGTCTGACAGCTGTTCCCAGTGCGTCAATCGGAGTCGCTCCTTCTCCAGCGCCGGGAACAGGTCTCCGAACACCAGCGAGACAGCCCGCTCCTGCAGGGCGATGACACGTTCCCTGATGGCTCCAAGCTGGGCCGGCGGCGTCATGCCGTCCGGAGTCGTCGCCGCAACGCCCGCGTCGACCTGCTCTTCGAGACCAGACACGCGGATCTGGAAGAACTCGTCGAGGTTCTGGGTGTAGATCGCAACGAACTTGACGCGCTCGAGCAGCGGGCGAGCTGGGTCTTCTGCAAGCGCCAGGACCCGG
>Ga0224500_10001433_pt1 | contig 14064 bp, 10 predicted proteins | sample SF_Oct11_sed_USG_FD_168126 | JGI IMG/M metagenome (GOLD analysis project Ga0224500, IMG submission 168126) | Sediment microbial communities from San Francisco Bay, California, United States - SF_Oct11_sed_USGS_4_1 | ecosystem: Environmental > Aquatic > Marine > Sediment | place: USA: California... | reverse complement strand
CACGAGCACGTCGATGTTCAGCGCACCCTGCACGACGAAGATGCCCATCACGGAGCGCGGACTCGCGCCGAGCGTGCGCAGGATCGCGATGTCGGCGCGCTTGTCGGTCACCGTCATCACGAGCGTGGAAACGAGGTTGAATGCGGCCACCGCCACGATCAGCGTGAGGATGATGAACATCAGGCGCTTCTCGAGCTGCACCGCGTCGTACCAGTTGCGGTTGGTGCGGGTCCAGTCGCGAACGCTGATGTTCGGGGGCATCTCGCGCGCGATGCGCGCGGCAACCTCGCGTGCCTGGTGCAGATCGGCGAGCCGCAACTGCACGCCGGTCGCACCCTCGGTGCGGAACAGCCGCGCCGCGTCGTCGAGATGGATCAGGGCATAGGCGCTGTCGTACTCGTAGTGGCCGCTGTCGAAGGTGCCGGCCAGCGTGAACTGCTTCAAGCGTGGCACCACGCCGGCGGGCGTGACCTGCCCGCCCGGCGCAACGACGGTGACTTTGTCGCCGACGCGCACGCCGAGCTGGCGCGCCAGCTCGATGCCCAGCACGATGTTCCATTCGCCCGGCTGCAGCTTCGCGAAAGCGCCGTCGCGCATCTGTTCGGCCAACGGTGTCACGCTCGCCTCGTCGGCCGGCACGATGCCGCGCACGAGCGCGCCGCGCATGTCCTCGCCGCGCGCCACCAGCACCTGCGCGGTGACGAACGGTGCCACGCCGACGACCTGGTCCGGCGCCGCACGCCGCGCCGCATCGGCGACGGCCTTCCAGTCGGGCAGCGCGGTGCCGGCGGCGTCGAACAACTCCACATGCGCGATGACGCTGAGCATGCGGTCGCGCACCTCCTTCTGAAAGCCATTCATCACCGAGAGCACGACGATCAGCGCCGCCACACCCAGCGCGATGCCGGCCATCGAGATCGCCGAGATGAAGGAGATGAAGCCGTTGCGGCGGCCGGCGCGGCCGGCACGCACGTAGCGCCAGCCGACCTGCCATTCGTAGGGTGCGCTCGTCGCCATGCGGCCGGCATCGTAACTGAGCGCCCCCGGGATAATCGGCGCCATGCACCTGATCGTCCCGTTTGCCGCGCCAATGTCGGAGGCCGGCCGCGAGGCGCTCGCGATGCTGACGCTGCCGCGGCTCGAGCGCTGGCTCGCTGCGGCCGAACCCCACGCGCGCGACGACGGTGACGAGTGGACGCCGGTGCCGCCGCACGAGCGGGCCCTGGCACGAGCGCTCGGCTGGCCCGCGGATCTGCAGGCCCGCCCACCCTGGGCTGCCCGTGACGCCCGTGCCGACGGGATCGAGGTCGGCGCACGTGCGTGGGGCCTGCTCACGCCAGTGCACTGGCGGGTCGGCGCCGAGAGCGTGCACCTGACGGATCCGTCGACGCTGGCGCTCGACGAGGCGCCCTCGCGTGCCCTGTTCGATGCGGTCCGTCCCTGGTTCGAAAGCGAGGGCTTCGCGCTCGCGTGGGGTGCGCCGCTGCGCTGGTACGCGTCGCACCCCAGCCTCGAGCACCTGGCGACGGCGTCGCTCGACCGGGTCATCGGGCGCAACGTCGACCGCTGGCTGCCCGGACAGCCCGGGGCGCGGCTCGTCCGCCGCCTGCAAAACGAGGTCCAGATGCTGCTGTACACGCACCCCCTGAATGCCGAGCGCGAGGCAGCCGGCCTCGTGCCGGTCAACTCATTCTGGCTCTCGGGCTGCGGCGTCGGGCGAGCCGATGCGGGCCCGGCGCCGCGCCTTCAGCCGCGCCTTCGCTCCCCTGCCCTGGCCGGGGACTGGGCCGCCTGGCGCGACGCATGGGTCGCGATCGACTGCGACGGGTGGGAAGGCGTCACGTTGCTCACGCTGTGCGGCGAGCGCAGCGCGATCTCCCTGAGGCCGACCCGGCGCAGCCTGTGGCAGCGCTTGACCGCCAGGCACGCCGGCGCCGGCGCGCTGATCGCGTCGCTCTGACCCGTCCATGTTGCTCACCGTCCGCGACGTCCCGCCCCGCATCGCGTTCGCGCTCGAGCGGGCGGGGGTGCACCCGCTGCTCGCGCGACTGTTCGCGGCGCGCGGCGTCAAGCACGTCGACGAACTCGACGACGGCCTGTCGCTCCTGCTCAAGCCGGAGACGCTGTTGAACGCCGATGCTGCGGCGCGGCTGCTGGCCGACGCGATCGACGCGCAGCGGCGGGTGTGCATCGTGGCCGACTACGACTGCGACGGCGCGACCGCCTGCGCCGTCGCGCTGCGCGGCCTGGCGATGCTAGGCGCCGAAACGGGCACGCTCGGCTACGTCGTGCCCGACCGCAGCGTGCACGGTTACGGTCTGACCCCGGCGATCGTCGACCTGGCGCAGGCGCAACGACGCCCTCACCTGCTCGTGACGGTCGACAACGGTGTCGCGAGTTTCGAGGGGGTGGCGCATGCGCACGAACTGGGCATGGCCGTGCTGGTGACCGACCACCACCTGCCAGCGCTCGTCGACGGTGCGCCCGCGCTGCCCGATGCGGACGTGATCGTCAACCCGAACCAGCCCGGCGATGCGTTCGCGAGCAAGTCGCTCGCCGGCGTGGGCGTGATGTTCTACGTGCTGCTCGCGCTGCGCGCCGAGTTGCGCGCACGCGGGCGATTCGACGCGGCAAACCAGCCCAAGCTCGATGCACTGCTCGACCTCGTCGCGCTGGGCACCGTCGCCGATGTGGTCAAGCTCGATGCCAACAACCGGCGCCTCGTCGCGCAGGGCCTTCGGCGCATGCGGGCCGGGCGCATGCAGCCGGGCGTCGCGGCACTGTTCGCCGCGGCCTCGCGCGATCCGCGGCGCGCCGCAGCATTCGACTTGGGCTTCGCGCTCGGCCCACGGGTCAACGCCGCGGGCCGCCTGGCCGACATGACGCTGGGCATCGAGTGCCTGGCGACCGACGATGCCGGACGCGCGTCGGACCTCGCGCGCGAGCTCGATGCCATCAACCGCGAGCGACGCGAGGTCGAGGCCGGCATGCGCGAGCAGGCGCAGGCGGCGCTTGCGTGCCTGATGCCCGAGGGGAGCGAGCCGCCACCGGCACTCGTCTTGTTCGACCCCGGGTTCCACGAAGGCGTGGTCGGCATCGTCGCCGGGCGCCTGAAGGACCGCGTGCACCGCCCCACGTTCGTGTTCGCAGTGGCGCAGGACGGGTCCCTCAAGGGGTCGGGGCGCTCGATCGCGGGCTTCCACCTGCGTGATGCGCTCGACCTCGTCGCCAAGCGGCACCCTGGCATGCTGCGGCGTTTCGGCGGCCACGCGATGGCTGCGGGCTGCTCGCTCGATGCGGCGCACTTCGAGGCCTTCGACGCCGCGCTTCAACAGGTCGCGCGCGAGTGGCTCGATGAAGCCACGCTGCAGCGGCGCCTGCCCACCGACGGTCCGCTGGCGCTCGAGTACTTCAACGCCGAGACCGTGTCCACGCTCGACGCGCAGGTCTGGGGCCAAGCCTTCGAGTCACCCGTGTTCTGCGACGACGTCGACGTGGTGCAGCAGCGGCTGGTGGCCGACAAGCACCTGAAGTTGCGCGTGCGCCACCAGGGGCAGCTGCGCGACGCGATCTGGTTCGGCCGCGTCGAGCCCGTGGCCGAGCGCGTGCGCGTGGCCTATCGCCTGTCGCTCGACGAATGGCAAGGGCAACAGCGGCTACAGATGGTCGTCGAAACGGCGGTCAATCTGTAGGGCCTCCTGACGCTATCGGACGGCTCGCGCCGCGCAAGAGTCAAACTCTGGACCGGCGCGAAAGGGTGGCACGCATCGTGATTGCGCCGGCTCAAGACGTGCAGGCCGCACTCGCGCGAGAGTGAAACGCCTGACACACAAGGAGACCGGAATGAGCGCCGCCGCGCTATACATCGACCGCATCGACGCTGCGGTCGACCATGTTCTCGACACGATCCAGGGTGAGATCGTGCTCGGATTGCCGCTGGGCATCGGCAAGCCCAATCCGCTCGTCAACGCGCTGTACCGCCGCGTCAAGGCCAACCCGGCGCGCAAATTGCGAATCATCACTGCCCTGTCGCTGGGCAAGCCTGTCGGACACAGCGAGCTCGAGCAGCATTTCCTCGAGCCGCTGGTGCATCGCATCTTCGGCGACTACCCCGATCTCGATTACATGGTGGACCTGCGCGCGAAGGCGCTGCCGCCGAACATCGAGGTGCGCGAATTCTTCATGAAGACCGGCGACTACCTCGGCAATGCCGCTGCGCAGCAGGGCTACATCTCGACCAACTACACGTTCGTCGCGCGCGACATGGACGTGCAGGGGATGAACGTCATTGCCCAGGCGGTCGCCGCACGTGGCGAGGGCAAGTCGATGCGACTGTCGCTGTCGAGCAACCCGGACGTGACCTCCGAGGTCATCGAGCGGTACGCACAGCTTGGCAAGCCGCTGCTCAAGATCGCCGTCGTCAACCGCAAGATGCCCTTCATGCCCAACGGTGCCGAAGTGGCACCCGCGATGTTCGACATCGTCGTCACCGACCCTGCGGCCACGCATACGTTGTTCGGCGCGCCCAACAACAAGGTCACGCACGCCGACTACGCCATCGGCCTACATGCCGCGAGCCTGGTGGCCGACGGCGGCACGCTGCAGATCGGCATCGGCTCGCTGGGCGACGCGATCGCGCAGGGGCTGATCGTGCGCGACCGCCATGGTGCCGAGTTCCGGCGCATGCTCGAGAGCCTGTGTCCCGACGGCGTCGAAGGCCGCGAGCTTGGCCGTTTCGACCGCGGCCTGTACGGCTGCTCCGAGATGTTCGTCAACGGCTTCCTGCGCCTGATCGAGGCTGGCATCGTCCGGCGCGAGGTGTTCGGCGACACGGTGCTGCAGGAGCTGATCAACAGCGGCCGCATCGCCGAGACGACCGTCGCGCCCGAGACGCTGCGCGCGCTGCTCGACGTGGGCCGCGTGCGCTCGCCGCTCGACGCGCGCGACCTCGCGTTCCTGCAGCGTTTCGGCATCGTGCGTCCCGAGGTCAGGCTCGACGGCGAGAAGCTCGTGCTCGGCGACATGCGCTGCAGCACGAACCTGCTGGACGAGGAGAACTTCGAGGCCGTGGCGACACAGATGCTGGGCACGCGCCTGACCTCGGGCATCTTCATGACCGGCGGCTTCTTCATCGGCCCGCAGGACTTCTACGAACGGCTGCGGACGATGCCGCCGCAGGAGCTGGCCAAGATCGACATGACGCGCATCGACTTCATCAACCAGCTCTACAGCACGAGCGCCGGGCCCGGCGAACTCAAGTGCGCGCAGCGGCGCAAGGCGCGCTTCATGAACACGACCATGATGGTCACCGCGCTCGGTGCGGCCGTCAGCGATGCGCTCGAGTCCGGCGAGGTGGTCAGCGGCGTCGGCGGCCAGTACAACTTCGTCGCGATGGCCCATGCCCTGCCCGATGCGAGGCTGGTGATGATGCTGCGAGCCACGCACGACAACAAGGACGGCCTGAAGAGCAGCATCGTCTGGAGCTACGGCCACGTGACGATCCCGCGCCACCTGCGCGACATCGTCGTCACCGAGTACGGCGCCGCGGACCTGCGCGGCCAGCCCGACAGCGAAGTGATCCAGCGGCTGATCGCGGTGGCGGACTCGCGTTTCCAGGACGACCTCGTGCGGCAGGCGAAGGCGCACGGCAAGCTGCCGCGCGGCTACGAGGTGCCCGAACGCTACCGCCACAACCTGCCCCAGGTGCTCGACGACAAGCTGAGTCCCTGGGCGCAGGCCGGGCTGCTGCCGGACTTCCCGTTCGGCACCGACCTCACCGACGACGAGCTGCACATCGTGCGTGCGTTGAAGAAGCTCAAGCACGCGTCGGCTCACCCGATGGAATTGGTCGAGATGACGCTCAAGAGCGTGTGGGAGGGCAAGGAAGCGCCGCGGTCGTACCTCGAGCGGCTGGGACTGACCGAAGCGCACAGCTTCAGGGATCTCTTCGTGCGCCGGCTGTTTGCCGGCAATCTGTGACTCTGAAACCGTTCAAATCGTCATCGGATACCCGTCAATACGACAGTTCTCTGGTCTATTGAGCTATTTATTGCTCTTTTGATTGACTCAGGGCATCGGCAGACTGGAGCCATCGAACGAATTCCCGCGATGGACCCGACATGACGACACGCCGCCCACCCTTCGACACCGACACGCTGTACCTCGGCGCCCCCGAGGTCGGGCGCCTCGTTGCGCGCGTGGGCCTTGCCGACTGCCTGGCGGGCGTGGCACAGCGCATCGAGGCCGACTTCCAGCGCTGGGGCGACTTCGACAAGACCGCGCGCGTCGCCAGCCACTCGAGCGACGGCGTGATCGAGCTGATGCCGGTCGCCGATGCGCAGTGGTACGCGTTCAAGTACGTCAACGGCCACCCGAAGAACACGCACATCGGCGCCTCGACCGTGATGGCGTTCGGCGTGCTGGCCGATGTGGCCACCGGCGCGCCGCGCCTGCTTGCCGAACTGACGCTGCCGACCGCGATCCGCACCGCGGCGATGTCGGCGGTCGCGGCGCGCGCACTGGCGCGCCCCGGCAGCCGCGTGATGGCGCTCATCGGCAACGGCGCGCAAAGCGAGTTCCAGGCGATCGCATTCCGTGACCTCGTGGGCATCCGCACGCTGCGCCTGTTCGACACCGATCGCCGTGCGACGGACAAGCTGGTGCGCAACCTGCAAGGCCAGGGGCTCGAACTGATCGTCTGCGCCAGCGGCGCCGAGGCGGCGCGCGGCGCCGACATCGTGACCACGGTGACGGCCGACAAGACACGCGCGACCATCGTCACACCCGAGATGCTCGAGCCGGGCATGCACCTGAACGCCGTGGGCGGCGACTGCCCGGGCAAGACCGAGCTGCACCCCGAAGTCATGAGCCGTTCAGCAGTGTTCGTCGAGTACGAGCCGCAGACGCGCGTCGAGGGCGACCTGCAGCAGATGCCGGCCGACTTCGCGGTGACCGAACTGTGGCAGGTGCTCGCGGGTCGGGCCACGGGCCGCACCGGCGCGGACCAGGTCACCGTGTTCGACTCGGTGGGCTTCGCGCTCGAGGACATGAGCACGCTGCGGTTCCTCATGGACACGGCACGCGAGCTGGGCATCGGTGACACATTGCAGCTGGTGCCTCGCCTGAGCGATCCGAAAGACCTGTTCGCGACGATCGGACGCGCCGAACCGCACGCCACGCCACCATCGCGCTTTCAAGTCGTTGCACCGACGCGCGCGCAGCGCGCGTAGTCTTGTCGGCATGCCGACCTTGCGCCGCTCCTTGTTGCGTTTTTCCGTCACGTTCGCCTTCGCCGTGGCTGCGGGCATAGCCGCCTGTGGTGGCGGGGGCGGCAGCGCCGGCTCGCCTGGGGGCGGCGGCAATCCGCCGCCCAGCGGCCCGCCGCTGGCCACGGTGCTCGGCGTGCAGCTCGACAGCCCCTGGGGCATGGCCTTCCTGCCGGACGGGCGCATGCTCGTGACGCAGAAAGCCGGCACGATGGTGATCGTGAGCGCCGATGGTTCGGCGGTGGATGCCACGATCAGCGGCGTGCCCGCGGTCAACAGCGGCGGCCAGGGCGGCCTGCTCGACGTGGCCCTCGACCCCGACTACGCCACCGATCCCTGGGTCTACTTCACGTTTTCCGAGGACGGTGCGGGCGGCGCGGGCACCGCGCTGGCGCGTGGCCGCCTGGTGGGCAACGCACTGCAGAACGTGACCCTGCTGTGGCAGCAGACGCCCAAGGTCAACAGCAGCGTGCATTACGGCTCGCGCATCGCGTTCCGGCCCGACAAGACGCTGTACGTGACGGCCGGCGAGCGCGGCCAGGACGACCCGGGGAACCCTGGCACGCAGTGGGCGCAAAACGTGGCGCGCACGACCGGCAAGGTGGTTCGCCTGAACCGCGACGGCAGCGTCCCGCTCGACAATCCGGTGATCGCCGTGCCCGGCGCGCTGCCGGGCCTTTACAGCATCGGCCACCGAAACCCGCAGGGTGCGGCGGTCAAGCCGGGCACCAGCGACCTGTGGCTCACCGAGCACGGCCCGCAGGGCGGCGACGAGCTCAACCGCGTGCTGCCCGGTCGCAATTACGGCTGGCCGTTGGTGAGCTACGGCTGCCCCTATGGCTCACCCGTGGGCGACGCCTGTCGCGTCAACGGCGGCACGCATGCGCCGGCCTACGAGGAACCGAAGACCTACTGGGTGCCGACTTCGACCGCGCCGTCGGGCATGACGTTCTACGACGGTGCAGGCTTCCCCGAGTGGCAGGGCAACATCTTCGTCGGCGCGCTGGCCGGGCAGACGCTGTGGCGCGTCGCGCTCGACGCGGGCGACAACGTCAGCACGCGCGAATCGGTGGGCGTCGTCGCGGCGCTCGGCAAGCGCATCCGCCACGTGCGCCAGGGCCCCGATGGCTGGCTGTATCTGCTGACCGACGACGGACGCATCGTGCGCATCTCGCGCTGACGCGGCCCGGCGCCCGTGCGGCCGGCACGCAATGTCTATCGCGTCGCGCCGCGCCGGCGTGCCGCGGGTGCGAACGCCGCGCGTTGCGCACTGGTGCTGTCGAAGCGCCGCGCCAGGTTGTCGCACACCAGGTTGCACAGCTCGTAGATCGCCGGGTCGGCGATGCGGTAGTAGACGCTGGTGCCGCGGCTCTGGCGTGCCAGCAGGCCGTGCTGGGCCATCAGCGCGAGGTGGCGCGACACGTTCGCGGCCGAATAGCCGGTGGCGGCAGCCAGTTCGCCGACGCTCTTCTCCTCGCGGCGAAGCAGATTGAGGATCTGCAGCCGCGTCGGTTCCGAGAGCGCCTGAAAGTAGGCCGCCACCTGCATCAGGGCTTCAGGTGACAGGTTCTCCATCAGCGGGCAGGCGGGTGTTCGTTGAACCGCCATCATGCTCCAATCATTTGATGCTTGCGTATTTGCGTGTTTGCGCAAATAATAAACACACCCGAACCGAATGTCCAGCCTGAATGTCGACTCTCACCATGCAAACCAAGCACCTTGGCCCCTTGCTGGCCGCCGCACTCTTCGTCGCCGTACCACCGGCGGGGGCTGCCGAGCTGGCCACCGTCACCGCGCAGTCGGCCAGCGCCGCGGCCACGAGCGCCTATGACGGTGTGGTCGAGGCGCTGCGCCAGACGGTGATCGCCGCGCAGGTGCAAGGCGCCATCGTCAAGCTGCAGGTCAAGGCGGGCGACCGCGTCGCGGCCGGCCAATTGCTGGTGCAGATCGACGCCCGCGCCGCCAGCCAGAACGCTGCCGCCAGCCAGGCCCAGGTGAATGCGGCCAAGGCCTCGCTGGACGTCGCAACCAAGGACTTCGAGCGCCAGAAGAAGCTCTTCGAAGATCGCTTCATCAGCGCCGCTGCGCTCGATCGCGCCCAGGCCGAGTTCCGTGCGGCACAGGCCCAGGCCAACGCCCAGCTTGCGCAGGCCGGCGCGGCAATCACCGAGTCGGGCTTCTATTCGGTGCGCGCGCCGTACGCGGGTATCGTGGCCGACGTGCCGGTGACGCTGGGCGACATGGCGATGCCGGGGCGCGCGCTGGTGTCGCTGTACGACCCGGCCGCGCTGCGCGTGGCTGCGGCAGTGCCGCAATCGAGCGCGGCGCGGGTGGCCAGCGGCAGCCTGGTGCGTGTGGAGCTGCCTGCCCTGCCCGCCGCCCAGCGCGTGCAGGCGCCTGCTCGCGTGCAGGTCCTGCCCGCGGCCGACGCGGCCACGCACACCGTCACCGTGCGCGCCGAACTGGCGGCCGGTCTCACCGGTGTCGCCCCAGGCCAGTTCGCACGTTTGTGGTTGCCGAGCGCCGACGATGGCACGGCCGCGCGAGCCGCGAGTCCCTGGGTACCCGTGAGCGCCGTGGTGCGGCGCGCCGAGATGACGGGTCTGTATGTGCTCGACGCTCAGGGCCGGGCACTGCTGCGTCAGGTGCGCCTGGGCCGCAGTGACGGCGAGCGCGTCGAGGTCCTGAGCGGGCTGGCCGCCGGCGAGCGTGTGGCGGCGGATCCGCAGGCCGCGGCCAAGACCCGCTGAGGCGCGACGCGATGTCCTCGACCACCCTCCCCCGACTCGGCATCTCCGGTCGCATCGCTGCGGCCTTCCAGGCGGCGCAGATCACCCCGCTGCTCGCGCTGGTGGCGCTGCTGCTCGGCTTCTTCGCAGTGGCAGTGACACCGCGCGAGGAAGAGCCGCAGATCAACGTCACGATGGCCAACGTGATCATCCCCTTCCCGGGGGCGAGCGCGAAGGACGTCGAGCAGATGGTGTCGACGCCGGCCGAGCAGGTCCTGTCCCAGATTACAGGCATCGAGCATGTGATGTCGGTGTCGCGGCCGGGCCTGTCCATCGTCACGGTCCAGTACAAGGTCGGCGTGCCGCGCATCGAGGCGCTGGTGCGCCTGTACGACACCGTCAACGCGAACGCCGACTGGCTGCCCAAGGGCCTCGGGGTGCTCGATCCGATCATCAAGCCCAAGGGCATCGACGACGTGCCGATCGTCAGCTTCACGCTCTTCAGCCGCGGCACGACCGCCGGCAGCTTCGACCTCGAGCGGGTCGCGCACAGCGTGGAGGCCGATCTCAAGCGCGTGGCCGGCACGCGCGAAGTCCGCACGATCGGCGGCCCGGGCCGCGCGGTGCGAGTCGAGATCGATCCGCAGCGCATGGCCGGCGCCGGCGTGACGGTCGACGACCTGCGTCGCGCGTTGCAGTCGGCCAACCTCGGCCTGCCCACCGGCGAACTGCTCGCGGGCAATCGCAGCGTGGCCATCGAATCGGGCCCGTTCCTGCGCGATGCCCGCGAGGTGGGCGAGCTGGTCGTCGGTGTGCAGGGCGGCCGGCCGGTGTTCCTGGCCGACGTGGCCGCGGTGCGTGACGGCCCGATGCCGCCCGTGGAGTACGTGTGGCACGGCACCACCGGCGCCAGCGCGGGCGAATTCCCGGCGGTGACGATCGCCGTCACGAAGAAACCGGGCGAGAACGCGATCGATGTGGCCGACGCGCTGGTCCAGCGCATGGCGAGCCTGCGCAACACGGTGATCCCGCACGACGTCGAGGTCGCCACGACGCGCAACTACGGCGCCACCGCCAACGACAAGGCCACCAAGCTGATCCAGAAGCTGTTGTTTGCCACCGCGTCGGTGGTGGCGCTGGTGTTCTTCGCCCTGGGACGGCGCGAGGCCGCCATCGTCGGCAGCGCGGTGATCCTCACGCTGACGGTTACGCTGTTCGCCTCGTGGGCCTGGGGCTTCACGCTCAATCGCGTGTCGTTGTTCGCGCTGATCTTCTCGATCGGGATCCTCGTCGACGACGCGATCGTGGTGGTCGAGAACATCCACCGCCACCAGCATCACCATCCGGGGCGGCCACTGTCGCAGATCATTCCCGCCGCGGTCGACGAGGTGGGCGGCCCCACGATCCTGGCCACGCTGACGGTGATCGCCGCGCTGCTGCCGATGGCCTTTGTCAGCGGGCTGATGGGCCCGTACATGGCGCCGATCCCGATCAACGCCAGCATGGGCATGCTGCTGTCGCTGGCGATCGCCTTCGTCGTGACACCATGGCTCGCGAGGCTGTGGATGAAGCATGTGCCGGCGCCGGACGCGGACACCGCAGCGCATGTCGGTGGTCACGGCTTGGCCGGCAGGCTTGGGCCGGTGTTCGAGCGCGTGTTCCGGCCATTGCTCGACGACAGGCGCGGCGCGCGCCACCGTCGTTGGCTGTGGATCGGCATCGCAGCGCTGATCGTCGTCTCGCTGGTGCTGCCTGCGGTGGGGCTCGTGCGGCTCAAGATGCTGCCCTTCGACAACAAGTCGGAGTTCCAGGTGGTCGTGGACATGCCCGCCGGCACGCCGGTGGAGCGCACCGCGGCCGTGCTGCACGAACTGGGCGCCGAACTCGCGACGGTGCCCGAGGTGACCGACTACCAGGCCTATGCCGGCACTGCGAGCCCGATCAACTTCAACGGCCTCGTGCGCCAGTACAACCTGCGCAGCGGCGGCGACGTCGGCGACCTGCAGGTCAACCTCGTCGACAAGCACCACCGCAGCGAGCAGAGCCACGCGATCGCGATGCGGCTGCGCCCGGTGCTGCAGGCCATCGGCGCTCGCCATGGCGCGAACGTCAAGGTGGTGGAGGTGCCCCCCGGGCCGCCGGTGCTCTCGCCGATCGTCGCCGAGATCTATGGCCCGGAAGCCGAAGGGCGTCGCCTGGTCGCCAAGGCCGTGCGCGCCGTTTTCGAGAAGACGCCGAACGTGGTGGACGTCGACGACTCGAGCCTAGCCGCCGCGCCACGCACGCTGCTGGTGGTCGACCGCCGCAAGGCCGCGATGCTGGGTGTGCCTCAACAAGCCATCGTGACCACGCTGCGCGCCGGGCTGGCCGGCGAGGCCACCGCCTACCTGCACGATCAGAGCAAGTACCCGGCGGCCGCCACCATCCAGCTGCCGGCGGAGCGGCAGGGTGATTTGGACGCACTGCTCGCGCTCACGGTGCGTTCGGCGGCGGGCCGCCTGGTGCCGATCCGCGAACTCGTCACGGCCACCGATACGCTGCGCGAGCAACCCGTGTTCCACAAGGACCTGCTGCCGGTGAACTACGTGACCGGCGACATGGCCGGGTCACTCGACAGCCCGCTGTACGGCATGTTTGCGATGCGCAGCGAGCTTGCGAAGATCGCCACGCCGGGCGGCAGCGCGCTCGGCGAGACCTTCATCCGCCAGCCGTCCGATCCCTACCGCGGCTACACCCTCAAGTGGGACGGCGAGTGGCAGATCACCTACGAGACCTTCCGCGACATGGGCGCGGCGTATGCCGTGGGCCTGGTGCTGATCTACCTGCTGGTGGTGGCGCAGTTCGGCTCGTACTTGACGCCGCTCATCATCATGGCGCCGATTCCGCTGACCATCATCGGCGTGATGCCTGGCCACGCGCTTCTCGGTGCCCAGTACACCGCCACCAGCATGATCGGCATGATCGCGCTGGCGGGCATCATCGTGCGCAACTCGATCCTGCTGGTGGATTTCATCAACCTGCAGGTGCGCGAGGGCGTCGAGTTCCGCCGCGCCATCGTGCACTCGGCGGTCACACGCGCACAACCGATCGCGCTGACCGGGCTGGCCGCCATGCTCGGCGCCTTCTTCATCCTCGACGACCCGATCTTCAACGGGTTGGCGATCTCGCTGATCTTCGGCATCTTCGTCTCGACGCTGCTGACGCTCGTCGTGATCCCGCTGCTGTACTACGTGGCCTACCGCCACCGGCTGCACGCGCTGATGCCGCCGACGCCGACCTCGCAACCCAACCCTCAAGGAGTCTGACCATGTCATCTTGGCAAATCGTGCGCATCGTCGCCGGGACCTTCATCCTGCTGTCGCTCGCGCTGGGCATTCCAGGCAGCCCGATCTTCGTGAGCCCCTGGTGGCTCGCCTTCACCGCCTTCGTCGGCGTCAACCTGCTGCAAAGCGGCATCACGAAGTGGTGCCTGATGGAGCAGATCGTGCGCAAGCTCGGCTTCCGGCCGGGCACCTGATCGCGGAGCTGCCATGACTGTTCATCTCGTCTGCCCGCAATGCGGCGTCACCAACCGGCTGCCCGAGGAGCGTCTCGAGCACCACGTGGTGTGCGGCCGCTGCAGCACCGAATTGTTGGCGCCCAAGCCGGTCGCACTCTCGGACGCGACGTTCGACAAGTTCGTCGCGGGCACCGAACTGCCCGTGCTCGCCGACTTCTGGGCCGAATGGTGCGGACCGTGCCGCGCGATGGCGCCGCAGTTCGAGCAGGCCGCCAGGGATCTGCCGCGCGTACGATTCGCCAAGGTCGACACCGACGCCAATCCGCAGGTGAGCGTGCGCCACCGCATCCGCAGCATTCCGACGCTGATCCTCTTTGCTGGTGGCAAGGAGGTGGCACGCCACAATGGGGCGATCGCCGCCGGCAACCTCGTGCGCTGGGTGCGCTCGCATCTGGGGGTCACCGCGTGAGCGCGGCAGCCCCGACATCCCAAAGGAGACCTCCATGGCCCATATCGTGATCATCGGTGCCGGACTCGGCGGCATGCCGGCCGCGTACGAAATTCGCGCCCT
>Ga0224500_10001432_pt1 | contig 14068 bp, 12 predicted proteins | sample SF_Oct11_sed_USG_FD_168126 | JGI IMG/M metagenome (GOLD analysis project Ga0224500, IMG submission 168126) | Sediment microbial communities from San Francisco Bay, California, United States - SF_Oct11_sed_USGS_4_1 | ecosystem: Environmental > Aquatic > Marine > Sediment | place: USA: California... | reverse complement strand
ATGGACTGTATCCGGACAAGGAGCCCACATCGGGGCAAATCCTCAAAGTTGTGGACTAGTCCGATCTTGATCAAAACAGGCTGCCGTGCAAACCTGACTGGCCAACCCCGGACCGCCGGGGCTCGATGTTCGCCATGGGGTCCGCACGATGAGCAGCAGCACCGGTAGCAGCAAGAAGTACGAACTGGTCAATACCGAGACCGGCAAGAAATCCGTCCTGGAGGCGAAAAGCGGCACCCTGGGCCCGGACTGCGTCAACGTCGCGGGCATCACCAAGGACCACGGCATCTTCACGTTCGACCCGGGTTTCATGGCCACGGCGTCGTGCGAGAGCAAGATCACCTACATCGACGGCGACAACGGCGTGCTGCTCTACCGCGGCTACCCGATCGAACAGCTGGCGACCAAGTCGACTTTCCTCGAGACCGCCTACCTGCTGATCCACGGCGACCTGCCGGTCTCGGGCCAGCTCGAGCAGTTCGACCGCTCGATCCGCTACCACACGATGATCAACGAAACGCTGTTGCGTTTCTTCAACGGGTTCCACCACAACGCGCACCCGATGGCAATGGTGTCCGCGGTCGTGTCGTCGATGGCGGCGTTCTATCACGACAGCATGGACAACCATAACCCGCGTCACCGCGAGATCTTTGCCCACCGCATCCTCGCGAAGATCCCGACCGTGTCGGCCGCGGCGTTCAAGCACATGCTGGGCCAGCCGTTCGTCTATCCCCGCAACGACCTCGACTACTGCGCCAACATGCTGCACATGTTCTTCTCGGTCCCCGCCGAGGATTACGTGGTCGATCCGATGGCGGCCGAGGCGCTCGACCTGCTGCTGATGCTGCACGCCGACCACGAGCAGAACGCGAGCACCTCCACGGTGCGCCTGGCCGGCAGCACCGGCACCAATCCTTATGCCGCGATCTCGGCGGGCGTCTCGGCGCTGTGGGGCCCCGCGCATGGCGGCGCCAACGAAGCCGTGCTCGAGATGCTCGAGGACATCGGCACCGTCGACAACATCGACAAGTTCCTGGCGCGGGTCAAGGACAAGGACGGCAACACGCGCCTCATGGGCTTCGGCCACCGCGTGTACAAGAACTTCGATCCGCGCGCGAAGATCATCCGCGAGATGTGCCACAAGGTGCTGTCGCGCCTGGGCCAGACCGACAACCCGCTGTTCGAGCTGGCGCTGCGCCTCGAAGAAATCGCGCTGAAGGACGAATACTTCATCGCGCGCAAGCTGTACCCGAACGTCGACTTCTACTCGGGCGTGATCTACAGCGCGCTCGGCATCCCGCGTTCGATGTTCACGGTGATGTTCGCCATCGCGCGCACCGCCGGCTGGGTCGCGCACTGGCAGGAAATGATCGGCGATCCGGCGATGAAGATCGGCCGGCCGCGCCAGCTCTACACGGGCCCGCAGCAGCGCGACTACGTCGAAGTCGACAAGCGCTGAGCCACCTCTCCCACGTCAGTGGGAGAGGTCGCGCGCAGCGCGGGTGAGGGTTCTGCACCTCTCCCGCTGCAGCGGGAGAGGTCGGCCGCAGGCCGGGTGAGGGGCGCGTAGCGCGGGCGGCACAGTCGTGCGGTCCGATCCCTTTCCCGGAGCGCGTGTCTGCCTTTCCAAGCGCAGGGAAAGGGATCGGATCGCACGCTTGCCGAACGCCGCCTGAGCGACGGCTCCGTTACGCCGACTTCAACTCCTGCGCGCGATCGGGCAGGTAGTCGCGCAGCACCTCCGGGTTGCTGTGCACCAGGTCCTTGGGCACCTCGTACACGATGCAGCCCTGGGTCGCCTCCGACAGCTCGCCACGCAGGACGCTCCTGAACGGCGCGCCGGCCACCAGGATCAGCTGCTGGAACGCGCGCTCGCGCCAATCCGCGTCGAGGCGCTCCGCAATCGTGCGGGCAAAACGAATGGCCTCCTGCCGGCGCAGGTCTGGCTCGTCACCCACGGAATGGCGCTGACTGCCCACGCTTTCATAGCTGCGCCCCGGCCGGTCCGACGCCATTTCGTGCGCCGGCCTGCGCGCGCTCGCGTCCTTGAGTCGGCCCACTTCGACCGGCCGCGCCTTGAGCGAGGTCAGGTTGTAGAAAATGGCTTCGGCCTGATCGGCCACGACGACTCGAATGCTGTTCATGGTGCGCTCCGTGCCTGATCCGCTATCAGCGTGCGCCGACGTCAAGCCCGCTGCCATTCGGGACAATGCCGAGCGCGAGTCAGCGCACACCTACGTCCCGCGAGCGGCGGTCCGCGCAATCAGAGCAGCGCCGCGACTTCGGCCGCGGTGGCGCGGCGCATCGGCTTGCCGTCGACCGGGCTGGACGGGGCCTGGCGGATGCCATCGAGCGGAAACACGACCGCGTCCACCGTCTGGTTGCCGGCGACGAAGCGGAACGCCGGGAAACTGACGATGCGGTCGCGTTCGAAGCGCAGCCGGCGCTCGTGCGGCTCGTGCGGCACGCCGCGCTCGTCGAGCTTCATCGAGACGCTCTCGGCCGATTCCGAGAACAGATGCAGATTGATGTCGGAGTGCGGCGAGGCGGTGCCCGTGAGCACCGGACCGACCAGGCGCGGCTCGAAGTCCGCGAGGAACTGCATCGCCTGCAGCGCGGAACGGCGCAGGTCCGCGATGGCGGCATCGTGACGGCCGCCCGAGAACAGGCGGCGGCGCGCGAACAGGGCGGCTTCGATTTCCGTGTTGCGCGGCAGGATCGCGGCATCGACGACGCCGAGACGTTCTGCGGCCTTGCGCTTGGCGAACAGGAAATCGTCGATGCCCTGTTCGGTCATGACGCGCGCGGCTTCCTCGGCGACGGCCTGCCGCAGCATCTCGGCGCGCGGATTGGGTCTCTGGCGGCTCATCTGACCGGAGCATACCGAATCGTCGCCGCGCAGCAACGGCCTGTGCAGCCATGCGGGGCGTCAGAAGATGGAATCGTCGCCCGGTGCGGATTCGACCGTCTCGGCACCCACCTCGTCGTCGCCGATGCCACCCATGCCCGGCTGCGGCGCATACGCCTCGAGGAACGCTTCGAACAGCGCGCCGGGCGCTCCCGCACGGCTCAGCGCGCCGGTCTCCCGTGACACCCACATGCGCACGACACCCGGCGGCTCCGGCTGGCGATGCTCGGGTTTGTCACGCAGCGCCTCCTGCATGAAGTAGATCCACATCGGCAGCGCGGTCCTGCCGCCTTCCTCGTTCTCGCCGAGCGATCGCTCCTGGTCGAAGCCCACCCACACCGCGGCGGCGTAATCCGCGTTGAACCCCACGAACCAGGTGTCGCGGCGATCGCTCGTGGTGCCGGTCTTGCCCGCGATGTCCTTGCGATTGAGCGCGGTGGCGGCGCGCTGGGCGGTGCCGCGCTGGATCACGTCGGTCATCATGTCCGTCATCACGAACGCGTTCGCGGCGCTGATGGCCTGGGGCGCGGCGGCAGCGCCGGCAGCGCAGGAAGAGCAGGAAGCGCCGGCAGCGCCGGAAGAGCCGGCAGGGGAGGAAGGGGAGGAAGGCGCGGAAGCGTCAGACACGCCGGAAGTATCGGGGGGGGAAGCCGTGGCGTCCGCTGCGGGCGCGGCGAAATCGCACGCACCGCAGGCGCGGGCCGGCTTGGCTTCGAACAGTTTCTCGCCCGCCGAACCGTCCACGGCCTGGATGAAGTAGGGCGTGACGAGCGCGCCGCCGTTGGCGAAGACCGAAAAGCCGCGAACCATCTCGAGCGGCGTCACCTGGCCTGTGCCCAGCGCGAGCGTCAGGTTGGCAGGCAGCGCCTGTGGCCCGAAGCCGAACTGCGCAATGTGCCGGGTTGCGAATCCGATCCCGGCCCCGCGCAGCAGCCGGATCGACACGAGGTTGCGCGAACGCACCAGGCCCTCGCGCATGGGCGTCGGCCCGTAGAACTTGCGCGTGATGTTCTGCGGCCGCCATTCCTCGTCGCCCTCGGCGCCGCCACCACCCGGCAGGACGATCGGAGCGTCGTTGACCAGCGTGGCCGGAGTGAACCCGCGCTCCAGCGCTGCGGAGTACAGGAACGGCTTGAACGCCGAGCCCGGTTGACGCTGGGCCTGCAGCGCGCGGTTGTACTTGCTCGCGCCGAAGTCGAAGCCACCGACCAGCGCGACGATGGCGCCGTCGTTTGGATCGAGCGCCACCAGCGCGCCCGCGACGGCGGGCAGTTGCCCGAGCCTGAACCTGCCTTCCGGCAGGGGCTCCAGGTAGACGACGTCACCTGGCGCTACCACCTCGCGTGCGACCTTCGGAAACGGGCCCATCGCGTCCTTGAGCGGGTCGATGACCGGTCGCGCCCATGACATCGACTCCCAGTCCACGGTGACGATGGCCCCGTTGCGCAGCATGAATTCAGCACTGCGGTCGGCCACGGCCGTGGTCACGGCGGGCTGCAGGCTGCCGCGGCGCGGGTGACGCTTGAAGACCGCGCCAAGTACCGCCTGATCGGCCAGTTGTGCCGCATCGATGCGTTCGACGGGGCCGCGATAGCCATGCCTGCGCTCGTATTCGAGCACGGTGCGCCACACGGACGCGTTGGCGGCCTGCTGCAATCGGCTGTCGATGGTCGTCGCGACCCTGTAACCGGCCGTGAGCGCGTCTGCACCATGCAGACGCACCATTTCGGCGCGCACCATCTCTGCGACGTAGGGGGCCTCGAGCTCGATGATCGGCCCGTGCATCCGACTGGTCAGGGTTTCATCGAGCGCGGCGTCATGCTGCGACTGGTCGATCTTGCCGAGCTCGAGCATGCGCCGCAGCACATAGGCTCGCCGGTCGTGCGCCCGCTCGAGGCTGGCGACGGGGTTGTCGAGCGAGGGCGAACGCGGCAGGCCGGCGATCAGTGCAGCCTCGGCCAGCGTCAGCTGCGGCACGGTCTTGTCGAAGTACACCTCGGCCGCTGCGCCGATGCCGTACGCGCGCTGCCCGAGGAAGATACGGTTCAGGTACAGCGTCAGGATTTCCTGCTTCGTGAATTCGCGCTCCAGCCGCAGCGCGAGAAACACTTCCTTGAGCTTGCGCCGCAGCGTTTTCTCCGATGTGAGCACCGTATTGCGAGCGAGCTGCATCGTGATCGTGCCGCCGCCTTCGCGGGCGCTGCCGGCGCTGACGTTGGCGACCAGCGCGCGTACCAGGCTTTGCCAGTCGACCCCCGGATGCTCGAAGAAACGCGCGTCTTCCGCGGCGAGGAAGGCATCGACCACGACCTGCGGAATCTGCTCGAAGGCCACGGGGATGCGGCGTTGCTCGCCGATCTGCGCGATCAGCTTGCCGTCCTTCGAATACACGCGCAGCGGCAGCTGGGTACGCACGTCGCGCAGGGCCGCGGCCTGCGGAATCTCCGGAGCGAGGTACTGATAGGCGCCCGCGAAGCCCATCCCCACGAGCACGAGGACGGACAAGCCTGCCGCGAGCAGGGCCCCAAGGATTCTCGTCATGACATTGCGACCCATTGCGAAAACTGCGAACCGTTCCTTGCTGCGCCCCGGAGCCCTGTGCATAGTAGCTGCCGACTGAAGGGCAAACCCGTCGAAAGGCGGGGGCGCAAAGCCACTGGCCTAACGGGGCGACCTTAAGGCGGCGGGGCCACCGGTCCGGGCGAATCGGTATTACGACCCAGCGTCGTCGCCGACCCCGCGATCGTCAACCAACTGCCGCTGGCCTGGCCGGAACTGGCGCCTGTCCTTGGGAACGATTGCCGGTTTTTCACCATCACGCCCGCAGGGAGCGTCGCGGATGTCAGTTTTTGTTAGCCCCCGCACAATTCTATTAGGCCGGACCCTGATATATAGTGGCGCGGGGAATTTGAAACTGCCACACAATCGCGGCGCAACCTCTTGAACTAGAAGGATCATCCGTGCTGCTTCAGCGCAGGTTCCGACCGGTTATCGGACTCGACATCACCACGTCATCGATCAAGCTGATCGAGCTGACGAAGACCGGCGATTCGTATCGAGTCGAATCTTATGCGGCAGAGCCGACCCCGCCGAACTCGATCAACGAGAAAGCCATCGTAGACGCCTCGGCCGTCGGTGAAGCTGTCCGCCGCGCCGTGAAGCGCGCGGGCGCCCGCAGCAAGGAATGCGCGGTGGCCGTGAGCGGCGACGCTGCCATCACGAAGGTGATCCAGATGCCGCGCAACCTGCGCGAGAACGAGCTGGAATCGCAGGTCGAGATGCAGGCCGACCAGTACATTCCCTTCCCGATGGAAGAAGTCAGCTTCGATTTCGAAGTGATCGGCCCGTCGGCAAAAGATCCGGACATGCTCGACGTGCTGCTCGTGGCCACGCGCTCCGAGAACGTCGAACAGCGCCAGGCCGCCGTGCAGGCCGCGGGACTCACCGCGCGCATCGTCGACGTCGAAGCCTTCGCGCTCGAAAACGCCTGCCGCCTGCTGACGCACCAGATGCCGGACGGCGGCATGGAGCGCAACATCGCGGTGATCGACTTCGGCGCGAGCAGCACCACGTTCTCCGTGCTGCGCGACACCAAGGTTTCCTACACGCGCGACTTCTCCTTCGGCGGCCAGCAGCTCACCGAGGAGATCATGCGCACGTACGGCCTCTCGATCGAGGAGGCCGGGCGCGCGAAGAAGGAAGGCGGCCTGCCCGCCAACTACCAGTCCGAAGTGCTCGATCCGTTCATCGACGACATGTGCCAGCAGGTGAGCCGCTCGCTGCAGTTCTACCTTGCTGCCGGCGCCGGCCGCGAACAGCCGGAGCTGATCCTGGTGTGCGGCGGCTGCGCCAACATCCCGGGCGTCGCCGACGTGATCGCGAGCCGCGTGGGTATCCCGGCCGAGCGCGGCGATCCCCTCGGCCAGATGAAGATTTCGACCCGCGCGCTGGCGCAGGGAGTGAAGAAGGACGCGACGGCCCTGCTCACGGCTTGCGGCCTCGCGCTCAGGAGCTTCGACTGACATGCCAAGAATCAACCTGCTGCCGTGGCGTGAGGCAGAACGCAAGCGTAAGCGCCAGGAATTCTTCCTGTCGCTCGGCGCGGCCGTGGCCACCGCGGGGCTCATCATGCTGCTCGGCCAGTGGCAGTTCAGCTCGTCGATCCAGCACCAGCGCGACCGCAACGATTACCTGAAGCGCGAGATCGCCGAGCTCGACCAGCAGATCGAGGAGATCAACGGCCTCGACAGGCAGAAGCAGCGCCTGCTCGCGCGCATGGAGATCATCGAGACGCTGCAGCGCAGCCGCCCCGAGATCGTCCACGTGTTCGACGAGATCGTGCGGCTGATGCCGGAAGGCGTCTACCTCACCTACCTGAAGCAGACCGGCGCCAAGTTCGAGATGCGCGGAGTCGCGCAGTCGAGCACGCGCGTGTCCTCGTTCATGCGCAACATCGATGCCTCGCAGTGGCTCGCCGACCCGAACCTGCAGATCGTCGAGACCCGCGCGAAGGATGCGACCGGCGGTTCGTCCTTTACGCTCTTTGCCAACCAGCGCCGCCAGGCCACGGCCGAGGATGCCGTGGCTGACGAGCCGGCATCGGGCAAGGCCAAGGGCAAGAAGGTGGCCGCCAAATGAACAAGCTGCAGGCCCTGTTTGACCAGCTGCGCAACCTCGACCCGAATGACCCGGGTCGCTGGCCGGTTGCCGTCCGCATTGCCACGGTCGCGCTGCTGTTCGTCCTCGTGACCGCGAGCGGTTACTACTTCCTGGTCTGGAAGAAGCAGCGTCCCATCCTGCTCGAGGCACGCGCCGAGGAAGGCCAGCTGATGGAGTCGCTCTCCACCAAGGCCCGCCGCGCCGCGAACCTCGAGGCATACCGTCAGCAGCTCGCCGAGATGGAGAAATCCTTCGGCGCCATGCTGCGGCAATTGCCCAACAAGACCGAAGTGCCCAACCTGCTGGTCGACATCTCGCAGACGGGCCTCGCGGCCGGCCTCGAGGAGAAGCTGTTCCAGCCGCAGGGCGAGAACAAGAAGGACTTCTACGCCGAGCTGCCGATCAAGATCCGGCTCACGGGCGGCTACCACGAGATGGGCAAGTTCGCGAGCGGCATCGCCGCGCTGCCCCGCATCGTCACGCTGCACGACATCGAGATCACACCCACGGGCAACCGTGGGGCGCTGGATCCGACCGAGCTCACGTTGAACGTGACGGCCAAGACCTACCGCTACCTCGACGACGAGGAGCAGGCGGCCGAGGAGCCGAAGGGCAAGGCCAAGAAGAAGGACCGCAACAAGGGCAAGAAGAAGCCCGCGGCGGGTGAGGCATGAGCATGAGCACGACGACGTCGAAAACGCGTTCGTCCGCCGTGCGCCTGGCGTTGCTGGGAACCGCGATGGCGTTCCTCGCGGGCTGCGGCAACGACATGGACGAACTGCAGGCCAAGGTCGACGAGATCAAGAATGCCCCGGGCACCGGCGTCGAGCCGCTGCCCGAGGTGAAGCCCTACGAAACGTTCGACTATGCCGCGGCCGACCAGCGCGCGCCGTTCGAACCGGGCCTGTCAGCCTCGGCGAACGCGCCGGGCGCGATCCGGCCCGACCAGAACCGGCCACGCGAGTTCCTCGAGCAGTTTTCGCTCGACACGCTGCGCATGGTCGGCACGGTCAACCTGAAGGGCAAGCTGTTCGGACTCGTCCAGACCAAGGACGGGCTCGTGCACCGGGTGCTGCCTGGCACTCATCTTGGACAGAACGATGGCCGGATCACCGGCATCGACGAAGGCAAGATCTCGCTCATCGAGATCGTTCCTGACGGCATGGGCGGCTTCATCGAGCGCCCTGCTGCACTGGCGCTGAGCGAATGATCTGCAAGGGAGATTCGAGAATGACCGCTGCATCGTCGCACGTGAACCTTCGCCGCCCGGAGCCTGGCCGCCGCCTCCGCGTCACGGCGCTAGTCGCGTTGGCCGGGGCACTCGCATTCGCCGCGCAGGCCGCGCTCGCGCAGGCGACCACCCGCCTCACCAAGATCGAGCTGCAACCGCAGCCCGGCAACCAGATCGAGGTCAAGCTCGTGCTCGACGGCCCCGCGCCGCAGCCCGTGGCCTTCACCATCGACAATCCGGCGCGTCTCGCCATCGACCTTCCCGGCACCGCGGTCGGCCTCGAATCGCGTCGCATCGACGTGAACTCGAGCGGCATCGACTCGATCGTCGCGGCCGAAGCCTCGGGCAAGACCCGGGTCGTGTTCAACCTTGATTCGCTGCAGCCGTATTCGACGCGCACCGAAGGCAACAATGTCTACGTCTCCGTGGGCGGCGCCTCGGGCAACGCGAATGCCGGCGCGACCGTAGTCACGACGGGCGCTGCAGCAGCGGTTGCACCCGGCACGTTCACGATCGACAAGGTCGATTTCCGCCGCGGCCCCGACGGCGCCGGCCGCATCATGGTCCGCACCAACGATCCACGCGTGCAGGCCAGCCTGAAGCAGGAAGGCGGCCGCCTGGTCATCGATTTCCCGCGCACCAGCGTCGCGCCGGATGCCGCACGCCGCTACGACGTCGTCGATTTCGCCACGCCGGTCAGCACCTTCGACGTCACCAGCACGCCGAACGGCACCCGCATCGTCGTCGCCGCGACCGGTGACTACGAACAGATCGGCTACCAGAGCGACCGCGATTACGTGCTCGAACTGCGCAAGCGCGTGAAGACGGCGGCGCAGCAGGACCCGGGCAAGAAGGAATACCGGGGTGAGCGCCTGACGCTCAACTTCCAGGACATCGAGACCCGCGCCGTGCTGCAGCTGCTCGCCGAGACGAGCGGCCAGAACATCGTGGTGAGTGACACCGTGCAGGGCAACGTCACGCTGCGCCTGCAGAACGTGCCGTGGGACCAGGCGCTCGACATCGTCATGCGCACGAAGGGCCTCGACAAGCGCCAGGAAGGCAACGTCATCTACGTGGCGCCGGCCGACGAACTGGCGGCACGTGAAAAGCAGCTGCTCGAATCGCAGAAGTCGATGACCGAGCTCGCGCCCGTGCGCACCGAATACCTGCAGGTCAACTACGCCAAGGCGTCCGACCTCGCTGCGCTGATCCGTGCGCAGGGCAAGGGCAACTCGCTGCTGTCCGAACGTGGCAGCATCTCGATCGACGATCGCACCAACACGCTGCTGCTGCAGGACACGGCGGACCGCCTCGCGGACATCCGTCGCCTGGTGCAGACGCTGGACATTCCGGTGAAGCAGGTGCTGATCGAAGCTCGCATCGTTATCGTGAGCGACGACTTCAGCCGCGAGCTGGGTGTGCGCTTCGGTGGGGCGTTCGTGGGCGACTACGGCAATGACGGCCTGATGTACGTCGGCGCGCAAGGCCTGGACGCCGGAGACGCGGGCCCGGTGATCACGCCGAGCGGCGGGAACCTGAACGGCAACCAGGTCACGACTGGCACGGTGAACGACCGCTACATGGTCAACCTGCCGATCTCAAACCCGGCCGGCCGCCTCGCCATGACGCTGCTCGACTCCGACTACGTCGTCGACCTCGAGATCACCGCGGCTCAGCGCGAAGGCCGCGGCGAAGTGGTATCGGCCCCGCGCGTCATCACCGCCAACGGCAAGGAAGCGGTGATCGAGCAGGGCCAGGAAATCCCGTACCAGGAATCGGCTTCGAGCGGCGCCACGACGACGCAGTTCAAGAAGGCCGTGCTGGCACTCAAGGTCACGCCGCAGATCACGCCGGACGACCGCATCATCCTCGACCTCACGGTGTCGAAGGATAGCGTCGGCCAGAACGTGGCCAGCGCGACCGGCGGGTTCGTACCCAGCATCGACACGCGCGAGATCACCACCCAGGTGCTCGTGAACGACGGCCAGACCGTGGTGCTCGGCGGCATCCTCGAGACCGAGCGCCGCGACACGGTCAACAAGGTCCCGTTCCTCGGCGACGTGCCGGGCCTCGGCTTCTTCTTCCGCAGCAAGGGCCGTACCGACAACAAGGACGAGCTGCTGATCTTCGTCACCCCGAAGATCCTGCGCGAGGGCGCCGAGATCTACTGACGCGCCGTTCCACCGGTGCGAGAATGAGCGGCCGCAGTGATCCTGCGGCCGCTTTTTTTTGCCTCTGATGTGCCACGCATGACCAACGTCTTCCTCGTCGGCCCGATGGGCTCGGGCAAGAGCGCCGTGGGCCGGCAGCTCGCGCTGCGGCTCGGCCTCAACTTCGTCGACAGCGACGCGGAGATCGAGGCGCGCACGGGTGTGGACATTCCCTACATATTCGAGCGCGAAGGCGAGGCCGGCTTCCGGCAGCGTGAGGCCGAGATCATCGACGCGCTGACGCAGCGCGATGGCCTGCTGCTGTCCACCGGTGGCGGCGCGATCCTCGACGCGGGCACTCGTGCGCGGCTGCGCGCCCGCGGCCGGGTCGTGTATCTTCGGACCTCTGTCGACCAGCAACTGGCCCGCACCCGCCGCACCAATGACCGGCCGCTCCTCAACAACGACGACCCGCGCGGGACGCTCGAGCGCCTGTTCGAGCAACGCGCGCCGCTCTATCTCGAGGTGGCGGAAATCGTCGTCGATACGGACGGCCGCAAGGTGAAGACCGTCGTCGACCACATCTGCCGCGAGCTGGGCCTGCCCGGGACGCCGCCGTGACCGCCAGCGCGCCGCTCGAGTTGCGCATCGACCTGGGCGAGCGCAGCTACCCGATCCTGATCGGGCCGGCACTGCTCGACGACGCCGGGCTGGTGGCCCGTCACGTGCCGGCACGCGACGTGCTGGTCGTCACCAACGAAACGGTGGGACCGCTGTACCTCGAGCGCCTCGAGGCGGGCCTCGCCGGCAAGCGCGCGCGATCCATCGCGTTGCCCGATGGCGAGCAGCACAAGAATCTCGCCGTGCTCGGCCGTGTCTTCGACGCGCTGGTCGAGGCGCGCTTGAACCGCGACGCCTGCGTAATCGCGCTCGGTGGCGGCGTCGTGGGCGACATGGCCGGGTTCGCCGCGGCGTGCTACCAGCGCGGCGTCGATTTCGTGCAGGTGCCGACGACGCTGCTCGCGCAGGTCGATTCGGCCGTGGGCGGCAAAACGGGCGTCAACCATCCGGGCGGCAAGAACCTGATCGGGGCGTTTCACCAGCCGCGCGCGGTGCTCGCGGACCTGGGCACGCTGCGCACGCTGCCACCGCGCGAATTGCGCGCGGGCCTCGCCGAAGTCATCAAGTACGGGCTCGTCGCGGACATCGAGTTCCTCGCGTGGATCGAAGCTCACGTCGAACGGCTGCTGGCACTCGACATGGATGCGCTGGCGTTCGCCGTGCGGCGCTCGTGCGCGATCAAGGCACGCATCGTGGCAAGCGACGAGCGCGAGCAGGGCGTGCGGGCGTTGCTCAACCTCGGCCACACCTTCGGCCACGCCATCGAGAACGCCTCGGGCTACGGTGAGTGGCTGCACGGCGAGGCGGTGGCGATGGGCATGCTGCAGGCAGCCGATATGTCGCAGCGCCTCGGACACCTGTCCGCGGCCGACGTCATGCGGGTGCGCGACCTGTTGCGCCGCGCGGGGTTGCCGTTGGCAGCGCCGCCGATCGGCGCGGCACGTGCGCTGGAGCTGATGGGCATGGACAAGAAGGTGCTCGCGGGCCGCATCCGGCTGGTGCTGCTGCGCAAACTCGGCGACGGGATCGTCACCGGCGATTACCCGGCGGACGCATTGCAACAGACCTTGCGAACCCACTTCGAGGGAGCGCCCGCATGAGCGACCACACCGCGGGCAGCGGCGACGACACGGTGCTTGCGCCCTATGCGCAGCGCTCGGCCGATTCGCGCGGCCGCCGCGCGACCGAGCCGCCGCCGCGGCACCGTACTGAGTACCAGCGCGATCGCGACCGCATCGTGCATTCCACTGCCTTTCGGCGGCTGGTCTACAAGACGCAGGTATTCGTCAACCACGAAGGCGACCTCTATCGCACGCGGCTCACGCACTCGCTCGAGGTCGCGCAGATTGCCCGCAGCGTCGCCCGGGCACTCAGCCTGAACGAGCCGCTCGCCGAGGCGATCTGCCTCGCGCACGACCTGGGCCACACGCCGTTCGGCCACGCCGGGCAGGACGCGCTGAACGACTGCATGCGCGAGTTCGGCGGCTTCGAGCACAACCTGCAATCGCTGCGCGTCGTGGACGAACTGGAAGAGCGCTACGCGGAGTTTGCCGGACTCAACCTCACCTTCGAGGTGCGCGAAGGCATCCTCAAGCATTGTTCGGCAGCCAATGCGCGCGCGCTGGGCGAGCTGGGCCGCCGTTTCATCGAGCGCACGCAGCCAGGGCTCGAGGCGCAGCTCGCGAACCTCGCGGACGAAGTTGCGTACAACAACCACGACGTCGACGACGGCATCCGCGCGGGGCTCATCACGCTCGAGGCGCTGTGCAGCTGTCGCATGTTCGGCCGCCAGTACGACAGCGTGCGCGCGCAGTATCCCGATCTCGGCGGGCGGCGGCTGGTGCACGAAGTGGTGCGCCGCATGATCGATTACACGGTCAACGACCTCATCGACGCCTCCGCGGCTTCGCTCGCGGCCGCCGCCCCGGTCAGTGCCGACGACGTGCGCGCGCGCAATGCGCCGTTGCTGCTTTTTTCCGCAGCCGTGCGCGAAGAACACCTCGAGCTGAAGCGCTACCTGCGCGAACACCTGTACAAGCACTACCGCGTGCTGCGCATGACCACCAAGGCGCAGCGCGTCGTGCGCGACCTGTTCGGCGCGATGCTCGGCGAGATCAACCTGATGCCCACCGAGCACCAGGAAGCGGCGCGACGGCTCGAGGCAGAGCAGGGCGAGACCGGCCGGGCCCGCGCGGTGGCCGATTACATCGCGGGCATGACCGACCGCTTCGCGATCCTCGAGCACCGACGGCTGTTCAACCCGGCCGAGCGCACGTAAGAACGACCGAAGAAGAACGCAGGGAGTCCGCGATGGCGACGAACGCCCAGCAGCGCATGCAGCAGCTTGCCGGCACGCAGTACATCGGCGGCGAGTACCGCCCTGGCAGTGGCCTGCGCCGCGAGATCGTCGATCCCGCGACCGGCGCGGCATTCGCGCACTACACCGAAGCGACGGCCGACGAGACGGAAGCCGCCGTCGCCGCCGCAGCGCGCGCGCAG
>Ga0224500_10001431_pt1 | contig 14071 bp, 11 predicted proteins | sample SF_Oct11_sed_USG_FD_168126 | JGI IMG/M metagenome (GOLD analysis project Ga0224500, IMG submission 168126) | Sediment microbial communities from San Francisco Bay, California, United States - SF_Oct11_sed_USGS_4_1 | ecosystem: Environmental > Aquatic > Marine > Sediment | place: USA: California... | reverse complement strand
AATTGCAACACCACGCCAAGCGGCTGTTCTCGATGCACGATATTCAGCACATCCTCATGGGTGAGCGGCTCGAAGTACAGGCGATCAGAGGTATCGTAATCCGTACTGACGGTTTCCGGATTGCAGTTCACCATGATGGTGTCGATCGCCTCTTCCCGCAGTGCCATCGCCGCGTGGACACAACAGTAGTCGAACTCAATCCCCTGCCCAATACGATTGGGACCTCCACCAAGAATGACGACTTTTTTTCGATCGGACGGCCTGGCCTCACACTCATGGCCATACGTAGAATAGAGATACGGCGTCTGAGCCTCAAACTCTGCGGCACAAGTATCGACTCGCTTATAGGTCACACGCCGTTCCTGATGTTCCCTACGCGCTTTCGCGACCGTCTCGCTTCCACAGCCAAGCAAGTGCGCAATGCGATCATCAGAAAACCCGAGTTCCTTGGCTTCCCAGAGGAGTCCTCCGCTTAAGCACTCGCTCGGGTTAGTCGCATGAGCCACAAGGGACCGTTCAAAATCCACCAGCTGCCTTACCTGATCCAAGAACCAAGGATCAACTTTCGTCGTGGCGAACAATTCCTCGTCGGTCAACCCGAGGCGCATGGCATCGGCTAGGTACCATAAGCGCTCAGGTAACGGCGTGCGCAGGACTCCCCCAAGCTTCTCGATCGCCTCAGAACGATTAAAGCCCGTCGGCACGCCACGATCCAGGCCAAACCGCGAAACCAATCCGTTCAGCTCCAATTCCAATGAACGAATCGCCTTCTGCAAAGACTCTTTAAAGGTACGTCCGATCGCCATGACCTCACCGACTGACTTCATTTGGGTCGTCAAGGTCGGATCGGCCCCCTTGAACTTCTGAAAGGCAAATCGAGGGATCTTCACCACAACATAATCGATGGCCGGTTCAAAGGATGCCTTGGTCACACCGGTAATATCATTGGTAATCTCATCCAGGGTGTATCCCACGGCAAGTTTGGCGGCGATCTTGGCGATTGGAAATCCGGTCGCCTTCGATGCCAGCGCCGAACTCCGAGAAACCCGAGGATTCATTTCGATGACGACCATTTCGCCGTTAGCAGGGTTGATACCGAACTGAATATTCGATCCTCCCGTATCAACTCCAATTTCCCGAATAATGCGCAGTGCCGCATCCCGCATGCGTTGGTATTCTTTGTCGGTCAAGGTCATGGTCGGCGCCACGGTGATGCTGTCCCCGGTGTGGACCCCCATCGGATCGAAGTTCTCAATGGGGCACACGATGACGACATTGTCTTTGAGATCACGCATGACCTCTAATTCATACTCTTTCCAACCGATGACCGATTCTTCGATCAGGACCTGGCTCACCGGGCTCATGGCCAGCGCCCATTCAATCAACCGCTCGAACTCCTCACGGTTGTAGGCGATATTTCCACCGGTCCCTCCCATCGTAAAGGAAGGACGAATGATCGCGGGAAACCCGATGGTGTCCACAATCGCAACGGCTTCCTGCCGATTGTGCGCCGTCCCGCTCTTCGGCACACGAAGCCCGATTCGCTGCATGGCCTGCTTAAACGCTTCTCGATCCTCCGCCTTATGGATCGCCTCCGCCGACGCACCGATCAGGGTGACTCCATATTTCTCGAGCACGCCTCGTTTGACCAAGCCCATCGTGGTGTTGAGAGCCGTTTGCCCTCCCATGGTCGGCAGCAAGGCATCGGGACGTTCTCGGTCGATGACTTTTTCGACCACATCCAACGTAATCGGTTCCACGTAGGTTCGATCGGCCAACTCTGGATCAGTCATGATCGTGGCCGGATTACTATTGATGAGAATAACCCTGTAGCCCTCGGCTTTGAGGGCTTTACAGGCTTGTGTGCCGGAATAGTCGAATTCGCAGGCCTGCCCGATCACGATTGGGCCTGATCCGATCATCAGAATTGAGTGGAGATCCGTCCGTTTTGGCATAATGATCTGCTACCCAGAAGATTAACTGGATGGAAGTTCTGGACCAATGAGAGGGTGGTAGGGGGCCGGAACCGGCCCCTGGTTCTCCTGAGTGGCCTGATAATACTTCATGGCTTCAGGAAGCCAGGCTTCAATCTGATTGATCCGCGCCAGATCAGAAGGATGCGTAGACAAAAATTCGGGAATCGTGTGTTGGGAGCGGAAACAGACTTTATCAATCATCTGCCTAGGACAGCCACTCATTCGTTCCCAAAACGGAACCGCTTCGCGAGGATCATACCCTGCCTGTGCCATCAGTTTGAGTCCGATGTAATCGGCTTCTGATTCCTGCTTTCGTCCGAACGGTAACGACACTCCGACCCCATAGGCACTCATCGCCGCAATCGCCGCATCAGGCCGACCGGCTGCCGCTCCGGCAGCCAACGCCCCGACCTGACCAATCATCTCCAAAATACTCCGACTATACCGTTCTGCTCCATGTCGTTGAAGGGCATGCGCCACTTCATGACCGATCACGGTGGCCAAGCCATTTTCGTTCTTCGTAATCTTCAAAATTCCCGTGAAGACCGCCACCTTTCCACCCGGAAGAGCGAAGGCATTGATCGTGCGATCATCTCGAATGATCGCAAATTCCCATTGATATTCCGGTTTATTTGCAACGGCGGCGATTCGATTCCCCACCCGGTTGACCAACTCATTTAACTCAGGATCATCGCTCACCGGCGCTTTTCGAAGCAATTCCCGATAGGCCCCGACCCCCATCGCAATTTCTTTTTCCTCGGAAATATAAATAAACTGATCGCGCGCCGTCCCAGGGGCCCTGACGCATCCGCTCACTGCCGCGGCCAAGCTTCCCATGGACCCCGCTGTCAGAAGCCACGAGAGCCCCGCCGCTGTGCGAACACCCCCAAGTAGCAACGTCCGACGAGGCACGGGCGTTTCGAGCAATCGGTCGATCTCGTGGTCCGACGGCTGCACCATCTGTCACCTCTACCACACCCTCCAACGTCATTCTAACACCAGCCACACAATCGGCACCCTTCTTTCTACTAGGGCATCCAGAGGTACATAAACTGGGGAGTTCCTCCACGCACGACTGCGGCAAGATCGAAATCCACAAGACTGGCAAGTCCGCTCGGCGCCACCAACTTAGAGTACACATTATTCGAGTACTCCCCAGGACGTTGGTAGGTAACGACGCGGGCTTCCGTCAGACCGGCTTGCTTCTTGGCGACCTCAACTGCGTCCTCAAGATAGCCGATTTCATCCACCAAACCGGCCTCCTTCGCTTGCTCCCCCGTATAGATGCGACCATCAGCCAGCCGCTTGATCTGTTCTATCTGCAAATTGGTCCGGCCCTCCTGCACAATGGTCAAGAACCGCTGATAGAACGAATCGATCAGCCCTTGGAAGATGGCTCGTTCTTCTCCCGTCATCGTTCGGAATGGTGACCCCATGTCCTTGCGCGGGCCGGATGTCACGGCCGTTGCTTCGACGCCGATTTTCTCTAGCAGCCCCTTGGCATTGACCGTGAGCATGATCACACCGATGCTTCCCGTGACGGACGACGGATGGGCCAGAACTTTATCGGCCGCCGCTGCGATGTAGTAGCCCCCCGAGGTCCCGAGATCCATAATGGAGGCCACAATCGGAATTTTTCGCTTGGCTTTGAACGTCTTCAACTCATGATAAATAATGTCCGAGGCCGTAACCGTTCCTCCGGGCGTATTGATACGCAACACGACAGCTTTGACACTTTCATCCTGGGTGGCCTTGGTGAGTTGCTCTTTTACGTTCGCAATCATGCTAGGAGTCTGTCGGAACAACCCTTCTTTCTCTTGCGAGCTAATCATCCCTGAAATTTCAACCAACAGCACTTTCGCTTTCCCGGTTCCATCGACCTGCGCTTCTTGTAGCGGCCCCTGACCCGGAAACGGGGGAAGATTGATACAGCCGGACAGGACGAGGCCAATCACACCCACCACGACAGCATTACGCATAATGGTTCTCCATACGTCGCACAAATTCACCGAACAAGTAGGCAGCATCATGCGGTCCGGGTGCTGCCTCCGGATGGTATTGGACCGAGAAGACCGGATGATCAAGAGAGGCCATGCCTTCAACCGAGCCGTCATTCAAACTGATGTGGGTGAGCGCCAGTCGTCCGTACCGCGAGTTGAGCACCGGCGAGACCGTGGGCACATCAACGAGCGCCGTAGGAGTCTGCACGGCGAAATTATGGTTCTGTGAGGTGATTTCAACTTTTCTGGTTCGAAGATCCATCACGGGGTGATTCGCTCCATGATGGCCGAACTTTAGCTTATAGATCTTGAGTCCGAACGCGAGGCCGAGGATCTGATGCCCCAAGCAGATCCCGAACATGGGATAGCGACCGATCAGCTGCTCCACCGCCTTCGCCGCATACGGAACACCCTCCGGATCCCCCGGACCGTTCGAAAGAAAGATTCCGTGAGGGTTGAGGGCCGCAACGGCTTCGGCCGACGTGGAGGCAGGAACCACCGTCACCTCACACCCCACATCGACCAATCGTCTCAGGATGTTGTACTTGATGCCGAAATCATAGGCCACAACCCGCCAACGTGCACCGCTTCCTGTTTCCTGACGGTGTGGCCAGGGAGCCCAATCGCCGGTCCCGGTCGTCCAGTCATAGGGACGCGCACAGGTGACTTCCGCCGCAAGATCTCGCCCGACAATGCCGGGCGCCTGTCTGGCTCGCCCGATTGCCCGTTCATGGTCGAGGTCACGATGTGTAAGACAACCTTGTTGCGACCCATGCTCTCGCAAGTGTCTCGTCAATGCCCTTGTATCGATTCCCTCAATGGCGACAACATGGCTCTCGACCAATGACTCGTGAAGGGTCTGCTTGCTTCGCCAGTTGCTGACCAATCGACTCGCCTCACGTACGACGAATCCTTCAGCCCAGGCTCGGCGGGACTCCCCATCTTCTGGCGTCACGCCATAGTTTCCGATCTGTGGACAGGTCATCGTAACGATCTGTCCCTTGTAGGAAGGGTCGCTCAGGATTTCCTGGTAACCGGTCATGGCCGTGTTAAACACGACTTCGCCGACCGCTTCACCTTCATAGCCAAGGGCACGGCCTTCGAATACCGTCCCATCTGCCAATGCCAGTACTGCCTTTTTCACGATGATCTTCCGTCGTCGTCAAGCATCCGTTTTGCTCTGATTCCAATCAGCAGGAGCCCCAGCGCCAAGTTGACCATATACAGCAATCGAATCGGCATCAGCACGCGAAAGAATGCTTCGAACGCAGCTTTCTTGGCGGCTTCATCCTTCGTGGCAAATGCCTGTGTTTGAAGCGCCGCTGCCTCTGGATGTAAGACCACAATGATCACCCCCGCAATAACGACCATCAGAGCCAACACCATGATCTCACTCACACTGACCGTCACACGAGCCTCGCCGCTCCACCAACGGCCTACCAGCATCGCAGCGAGAACGCCACCGGCCCCGATGACGAACCGATGGTAGCCTTCAAACGCGCGCGTCAAAAACATCCCTCCGGAATCTTGTCCACCGAACGTATTGAAGACCGCCGGAATCACGGCCCCGCTCAGCACAATCATCCCCCCGACCCACACCGCGAGGGCCACCCACTCGAGCGTGAGGCCACAGACCATCCCCCAACGGGGCACCCGCCGCACGGCACTACCGCTCCACAGGATTGGCTTCGAACACCACACGGCCGCCAACGATCGTGGTCTGTACCAACCCTTTCACTTTCCAGCCGGCAAACGGCGTATTTCTGCTCTTGGATCGAAATTTTGCCGGCTCGACCTCCCATGGCTCGTGCTGATCCAGAACGACCACATCAGCGTCCGCACCCACCGCCAACGTCCCTTTCTGGAGTCCGAACGCGGCTGCCGGAGAAGACGTCAGCTTCTGAACGGCCTGTTCGATCGACAGCACCCCTTCCTCCACCAGTCCCAACGTCAGCGAGAGCGCGGTCTCAAGTCCGACGATGCCAAATGGAGCCTCGGTAAAATCCTGCTGTTTCTCCTGCGTCGCATGGGGAGCATGATCCGTGGCAATGACATCGATCGTGCCATCCCGCAACCCCTCCTTAATGGCCTGGACATCGGTCCAGGTCCGCAAGGGTGGATTCATTTTGGCATGGGTGTTATACCCGCGCACCAGCTCTTCCGTCAGCGTGAAATGGTGAGGGCAGGCTTCCGCCGTCACCGGGATCCCACGGGCTTTGGCCTCCCGCACCATCCGCACCGAGCCGGCCGTGCTGATGTGGGCCAAATGCAGACGGGCACCGGTGAGCTCCGACAACGAGAGATTACGCGCCACCATGACGTCTTCCGCGGCTGCCGGAATCCCGGGTAAGCCGAGCTCGGTTGAAATCAATCCCTCGTTCATACAACCGCCCTCGGCGAGATGAATGTCCTCACAGTGATCGACAACCGTGAGGTCAAACGCCGACGCATATTCCATGGCACGGCGCATCACCAAGCTGTTCATGACGGGCTTGCCGTCATCGGAGATCGCCACACAGCCGGAACGACGCAAGTCACCGATCTCGGCCAGTTCCTTCCCTTCCGATCCTTTGGTGATCGCCCCGATCGGCAACACGTTCGCAAGCCCGGCCAGCCGAGACCGTTCCAGAATAAACTCTGTCACGGCTTGATTGTCGTTCACCGGACTTGTATTGGGCATGCAGCAGACGGTGGTAAATCCTCCCGCCACTGCCGCTGCGCTACCGCTTTGAATGGTTTCTTTGTATTCGAATCCCGGTTCCCGAAAATGCACGTGCAGATCGACGAATCCCGGGACGACCAGCTTTCCCTCGGCATGAATCGTCCGACCGCCGGCGGGAGCAGACAATTTGGGTCCCACCGCCGTGATTTTCCCTGCATCAATGAGCACATCTGCTATCCCGACAAACCGACCTGGGTCGACGACCCGACCACCTGTAATCAAAATCGACACGATCAGCCCTTTCTACAATAACTCACGCATTCGCGCCGGACATGAGATAGAGAATTCCCATTCTGACTGCAACACCGTTGGCCACTTGGTCCAAAATCACCGACGACAAGCTATCGGCCACATCCGGGGCGATCTCCACACCTCGGTTGATGGGACCTGGATGCATGACGATGGCAGCGGAGTCGGCCAGCCTCACACGCTCGGCGGTGAGCCCATAGAGTCGCGAATACTCTCGGATCGAAGGAAACTGTGCGCGACCTTGCCGCTCCAATTGAAGTCGCAACATCATGATGACGTTCACGTCGCGCAAACCTTCATCCATATTGGAGTACACTTTGGTTCCCAGTTTTTCGACACCCCAGGGCATCATCGTCGGCGGCCCCACCAATCTGACCTCGGCGCCGAGTTTGACGAGCGCATAGATATTCGAACGAGCAACACGGCTGTGCGACACATCACCGACAATCGCCACGCGCAATCCTCGAAAACTCATCCCTCGTTGACGAATCGTATAGAGGTCGAGCAATGCCTGTGTCGGATGCTCATGCCAACCATCACCGGCATTGATGACCGATGACTTCACACCGTGAGCCAACGTTTCGGCGGCGCCAGCCGAGGAATGACGCAAGACGATGATATCCGCCTGCATCGCCTCGATATTTCTCGCCGTATCGAGCAACGTCTCCCCCTTCACGACGCTACTGGAAGAGGGGGCAAAGTTGATCACGTCGGCGCTCAGTCGCTTGGCTGCCAATTCAAAGGATGTCCGCGTCCGCGTACTCGGTTCAAAAAAGAGATTGACGACCGTTTTCCCTCTGAGCGCCGGGACTTTCTTGATCTCACGGCCGGTCACTTCCTTGAAGGAATCGGCCGTATCCAACATCAGCGTGATCTCGTCGACCGACAAGGGGGCCAGACTCAACAGATCTTTGCGCTTCATGCTCATGGAATCCTCCGTTCCATGATCGTCATCCTGCCCTCAAAATGACCACCCGGTCATTCTCTCCATCCTCTTCCAACAAGACCTGCACCTGCTCCTCCCGAGCAGTCGGCAGATTTTTCCCGATGTAATTAGCCTTGATCGGCAACTGCCGATGACCACGATCGACCAGCACCGCCAACTGAATTTCCTCCGGACGTCCTAAATCCATGAGCCCATCCATTGCCGCTCGGATCGTCCTTCCCGTAAACAGAACGTCATCGACCAGCACGACGACTTTGTCTGCCATGTCGAACGGCACCGAGGTTTTTCTCAAAATCGGCTGATTCTTTCGCAACGCCAAGTCATCTCGATACAACGTAATATCCAATTCCCCGATAGGAATCTGAACGCCTTCGATACCATGAATCCGCTTGGCAAGCCGGTGCGCCAGATAGACGCCGCCGGTCCGAATTCCGACCAGCGCGAGATCCTTCACACCCTTGTTCCGTTCCAGAATTTCGTGCGCGATGCGCGTCAAGGCGCGGGCAATGTCCCCGACATCCATGATGAGCTTCTCGTCTTTTCGATCCGACGGCTGATTCATCTGTAGCTATTAGATACGGAGTGATCTCGTGATGTGATTACAGGCATAAAAAAACCTCCTCACCACCGGAGTGAGAAGGTCCACTGACAACCAAGCTGAATCGGAATACCACCCATCGATCAACTCCTTGCTCACCTCACTGGATGAGCATTAAAGGTTTCGCCATCCTACTGACTCACAGACACTCTGTCAAGATTCGCCTCGATGGAAAGATGGGTATGAGGTCCTTGGCGTCAAGAGCCGGGTCTCGGGATGCTAAGATTACGACCAAGCATGGTTCACCATCCAGAAAATCACGGTCACAGGTCGATTACGAATCCCGTCCATGTTTACTCCGCCATACCGTCAGCAAGGCCGCAAGCTTGTCTTTCGATGACCGATGCTCTTCAGCCAAGGTTTCTAAGAAATCCGAAAGCCGACGGGATTTCAATACCGTATAGAGTGTGACGAAGATGACCGGAATCAGTACGATGAGAAAATACCCGATGCGTGTACTGGACGGCTCGTGACCCAGGTCGAAGAGATTCATCCCCAATACCCCGGTCGTCGCCACGCCGATCAAGCCGACCGTCGCCACCACCGTCAGGCGCACCATCGTTTCCCCCTGACGACGGAGCGCGTCGCTGTCGAGATATTGGCTCATATCCTCCAACTCCGAACGGAGCTCATCGTAGAGTCGACCGGTGCCCAGATGTTCGCTGACCATCCGATAGAGTTCTTTCACCTGCCCATGATCCGATACCTGATGCGACCAGTAGCGATGGGTAAACCGCAGAAAGATGCCGAGTGTTTGGCGGATCACGCGGCGAAACTGCCGGACTGAGTCGAGCTTCGTCAGATCGAGTTGATTCATTGCCTCGACCAGACGATTCGTCAGCATCAACAGGGCCGCCTTGTGAAAATGCGGAATCAGAAACAACAGAAAGTATTCGTGACGGAACTGTTCCAGATTGGTCTTGCGATCCTCGAACGCTGGTTCTCCCGCTTCTCCCACCATCGTAAATACACGGCCCGTACACATGAAACGCGCACCGGGAGAACCGTGCCCCTCTCCGTTCCAATACCGGTCATAGCAATGGCGTTCTTCAAAGTCGCGAAGATAGCGTTCTGAAAACGGTAATGTATCGGAGCTACCCGGTGCCGCCGCCAGCCCAACTCGCGTATATTCTCCCCGCGTCAGTGCGCCAGGATCGTCGAGTGTGAGATACGCCATAACCGGCATCAGGTGGTATTCCAGTTGCCGATACCGAATAAGCCCTGCTTTCTCCGAATGGTGGAGCACCAGCGGTTCAAGTAGAAACTCCCAATGGGAGGCAAGACTCAACGACCGATGCTGGCAGACGAACGAGAGATATTTTTGACGGTGATCGTAGTCGGAGACGGCAAGCACTGTCCCATCAGAGGACAACCATTCCACATGCTTGGGGCAGTGGCCACCATGCCCGTCACGTTCCCAGTAGGTAGGATAGCATCGGCCGAAGCGAAAGAGTGAATTCTGCACCTGGACAAGCGGCACGTCATCGGCATAGATCTCAACGACGAGGATCGCCACATCGATGTCGTAAAAAAAGTACAAATCGACATGGGCCACGGTAAAAGTCACCGCAGTCCCGTGGGGACCAGGAAACAGCATCCGCACCTTCGCAATATCATTGCGCCGAAAGACGCGGATCGCAGACTCCTCACGAACCTCTGAGCTGGCCCTCTTTCCTTCACCGTAGAGGAACCGCTGGACATAGGGTAGAAACGTCACAAATTCGCTGTAGTGTCGTTCCTGAAACTGACGAGGATCACCGGTAAACTCATCGACCACTTCGCGCCAAGGATTCCTCGAGTCGGTGGCCTGCAAGAGCTCCCAGTGCTTTTGAATCGGTGCATCCTCCCGAATAGGTGTGAGCTGCATCGGCCACAGCAGAATCTGTCGGAAATGTCGAACGAGCTTTGAGCCGTCAGTCATCATGCGCCTCGCACTCGGACAAGCCAGCGTTCTCCCACACGTCCAGATCCATGCGGGCTCTTCAGACAGAGAGTCATCACAACCCTATGACTTATACCATACGGGATTTCAGAAGGGGCGAGCGTTGGGATAGAGACCATGCCGGTCCGTTGGCTGCTGGAGATGCCGTTCCTGCTGACGCCCATCGTCTTCGCAGCTTGCTGGCTGACGCAGCGGCGGAAGTTGCATGCGTGCTCTTCTTGGACAAGGGAGCATGCATCACTCTTGACTGCGGCCCGCTCCACTTCGCCGGCATATCTCGGAAGGCCCGTCGATTGTTGCCAACTCAAGGAATCCAAACAGAGGAGCTATCGCGTAGGTGGAGCACGCGGTCCGGTGGATCAGGATTGCAGCGTCCCAGGCCGTCGTCTGGCACCGCCTGGAACAATGACGAATTCGTAGAGCCGGCATTCCAGATCACCGTTGAAAAGAGGAATACGTTTCGATGGAGCCAGACCGATGAGTTTCGGCACACGGGCGTCGCCCGTCAACACATAGGCCCGCCATCCGGCAAAGCGCTGCTTCAGCCAATCGCCCAACTTTGGGTAGAGCGACGCCAATTCTTCGGGGTGACTCAAGCGTACGCCATAGGGCGGATTGATGACCAGAACGCCCTGCCCTGCCGGAGCCGCCAGATCCAGAATGTCGCTCTGCTTGACCCGCACATCGACCACCACCCCCGCCCCTTGAAACGCCCGCTGAGCAACCTTCACCATGGCCGGATCATGATCCGACGCATAGATGGCGGCGGGAACTTCGGCCAGGCGTTTGGCGAGTGCCGCTTCGCGCAGACGGCCCCATAGTTTGTCATCGTGAATCAGCAGCCGCTCGAAAGCAAAATGGCGGGCCGTCCCCGGCGGAATCCGGCGAGCCATCAGCGCGGCTTCGAGGGCGATGGTCCCGCCCCCACACATGGGATCAAGCAGCACGTCGCTCGGCGTCCAGCCGGCGAGCCGGAGGATACCTGCCGCCAGATTTTCCTTCAGCGGCGCTTCGACCGACGCGATCCGGTAGCCCCGCTTGAAGAGCGGCTCGCCGGACGTGTCCAGGTAGAAGGTGATGGTACTCTGATCGAGAAAGGCATCCAGCTTGATGTGCGGCCGTTCCGTGTCGACGCTGGGCCGTCGTTGGTGCATGGCGACGAACTTGTCGCACACGGCGTCTTTGATCCGGAGAGTGAGAAAATCGAGACTCGGAAGCAGGCAGCGCCGCGCGCTCACTTTGACTTTGATCGTCTGCGAGGGCGCAAACCAGTCCGGCCAGGGGAGCGCATAGGCCGCGCGATAGACATCGTCTTCCGTTTGATAGGGACTGTAACCGACTTCCCAGAGCACACGACTGGCGATGTGACTCTTGAGATTGACCCAATACATTGTCGACCAGGGGGCCGTGAACCCGACGCCGCCGTCGGTCTTGGATGTGGCCGGCACACCGAGATCGTGAAGTTCCTGTTCCAGCACCCCCTCCAAACCTCGTGGGCAGGGGGCAAAAAATCGTCGTGATCTTCCGTCCATTTCTTACGTGTCCTTCTGAGACGAGATGGTCTGGCCTTTATCGTCTTCGTCGAGTCACTGTCGACTTCCCTACTGAATACCCATGCTCCACCTCTCACCACGGAGGACAGGAGCACCGTGACCGGTGATGGTATCATCCGGCACGGCTGTTGAGCACCTCAGATCGCCCCGTTACGGACCGTACCGATCATCGCTGCCGATCAGTTGCCGCTACGGGGAAGGACAACTGCCGATGGTGACAAACTGGAAGGGTTGGTAACTTCTGAGGCTTTGTCGCACATGCCAGTTGCCTCCTTGCTCGGCAACATACACGATGGCCTTGCGTCTCTGCAGAGTGTCGAGCGTCACATGGCCGCGTGACGTCGGCAAACACGGCCCAATGTGGCAATACTGAGCATCGGTGGTTTTCTGGTGCGCCGTATCACATCAGCATGATCGGTAGTACTAACAGGCCGTAGGTCCTTCCGAGTTTCCATTCGCTCACGAACGGTCGGCCTATTTAACTATCGCGCAATGGAAATCGTTCTTGGAGCTTGGAGAATGCTGATGCTGTCCGGCCAGAGTGTCTCAGGATCTTTACTGAAGATATCAAAAGAGTTGAATGACAAGACACCCCACGAGCCTTGACGCATCTCGTATTCGAGCTGCCCCGGCGCCCAGCCGGCAAACCCGGCAAAACCACGGAAGGCTTCGTTCGGCTTGGGGTTAGCCATGATGCGTTCTAACACCCTCGGTGTGCCCAGGTAAATCCCATTCACAATATGCCGTGCATCGGGCCAGAGTTGGCTGAGCCGGAACAGGAGCACCAACTGTGTGCGCTCAACCGGTCCTCCCCCAAACAATCGGTGACTGGTCTGCTTCAACAGGGGGAGATCCTGTAAGACCTCCGCCAGCAGCACATCCGTAGGGCGGTTCAAAATCAGGCCGACGGTCCCCCCTCGTCCATGTTCGACAATGAGCAGAACCGTTTGAGTGAAGTTGGGATCATTCAATGAGGGGCTGGCGACCAAGAGCACCCCTTTATGGATTGTCGAGGGCGCAAGTTCCTGCTGGGCCATGACCGAGAGCGATGGCAACACCATCATAATAACCATAACCAAAAATAACAGTACACTGCTTGCAAGTCTTGCCATCGCCACACTCACGGCATTCACAGAACGGCACACCGTCGGATCACGTCATCGATACAGACGTCACACGCCAAAAGGCTACGACTCTCGATACTGTGTGTCAACCGTGAGTGGACGTGACAGGGAAGGTCATGAAAATGGATGAGCGCATGGGGTCATGACATCCCATGCGCTCATCGGAGCGTGCATCAGAAATGAAAGGACAACCCGCCGACCCCATGAACGGAACTGAGATCAAGCTCAAGCGGGATACTCGCACCTTCCAGTTTTTGGTTGTGAGAAGCGTAAATAAATTTTCCTTCCGCGAAGACCGCGAAGTACTTGTTCAGAAAGACTTTGATTCCTCCAAGTCCCTGAAATGCCGGTGCCGTATTTCGGCCCTCATTCGTCCCCGGCGCTTTCATCGCGAGACGTTGCCCTCCTCCCCCAATTCCGATATAGGGAAACCACCGTCCGTTTGGCAGATCTGGCGTCACCCCCATCGGGAGACGGGCGAGGACATTCAGTCCAAAATACGTGGCATCCAGCTCAAGCGTCGAGTTCGAGATGTCGGGATTAAAATGGGTCACATCAATCTCGAATCCCACATCAATGCCCCAGGTCTTCCGGGGCGCAGTAAGCCACATCCCTATCTTGCCTCCCACGGATAGAGAGTCTTCAAGTTTGACATCTGGCGCCGTCAATCCACCAAACTTGAGGTCTGTGCTGAACGGGAACGAATAGCCGCCGAAACCGGAGATGTACAAATCAACCGATCGGACCCGAACTTCTTCTTGAGCCCGAACACGCTCGGAATAACCAAGCACACAGAGTAGGATAAGAGCTGCTACAATGAGACCCTTCATCTTCACCTCCGCGTTAGACAATAGCAGCGTATCTACCTAGTCATGGTACCCACTCTGAGATAGAGCGCAGGCGATAGGAGGAAATCCGAGGGCATTGCGACGATCGTACACATGGTCGTCTCTCGGGTAGG
>Ga0224500_10001430_pt1 | contig 14077 bp, 10 predicted proteins | sample SF_Oct11_sed_USG_FD_168126 | JGI IMG/M metagenome (GOLD analysis project Ga0224500, IMG submission 168126) | Sediment microbial communities from San Francisco Bay, California, United States - SF_Oct11_sed_USGS_4_1 | ecosystem: Environmental > Aquatic > Marine > Sediment | place: USA: California... | reverse complement strand
CAGCGAACCAAGGTACAGCTCGATCATGTCGGGCGGCGACGGCTTGATCGCCACCTGGTACTGGTAGTAGTGCTGCAGCCGGAACGGATTGTCGCCGTAGCGGCCGTCGGTCGGGCGACGGGAGGGCTGCACGTACGCGGCGCTCCAGGGCTCGGGCCCGACTGCGCGCAGGAACGTGGCGGTGTGGAAGGTGCCCGCACCGACCTCCATGTCGTAGGGCTGCAGGATCACGCAACCTTGCTCGGCCCAATACCGTTGCAGCGTGAGCAGGAGGTCCTGGAAGGTGCGGGGAGGCTGGGCCACTTTGGGCATGGGAACGCTCGAGGAGTCGCGAAAAGGGCGGGAGTATAGCAATCGCACGGCGCCCGTTCGTGCATCGATATAGTTAATTAATAATCAACAGTAGCACATGATCCAAATTATAAATCAGGCAGATTGCATAGATTTATTGCTTAACTTATGGACTCATCGGATGGCGTAGCCACCGTCGACGCGGAGCGTTTCGCCGGTCACGAAATCCGATGCGGATGAAGCCAGGAAGATCGCCGGTCCGGCCATCTCCTCGGACTGGCCCCAGCGACCGGCTGGCGCTCTGACGCTTCATTGGCTGACGCGTGCCGCCAGCCGCTCGCGGTACTCGTCAAGCGGAAACAGCGCGACCTCCCCCGAACTCTGGTCCCGGACGCCGCCCTTGAAGTCGAACGGGTTGTCGACGTCCTTGATGAGCCGCAGCATGTAGATGTTCACCAGTGCGACGAACGGCACCAGCAGCGACTCGGCGATCACGCTCCTGAAGCGCGCGATCATCATCAGCGAGATGATCATCACGATCAGCACTTCAAGCAGGGCGTAGGCGGGCGGCAGGAAGCCGGTGCGCACGATCACGTCGATGCGGCTGACGCATCGGCGCACCATCAGCAGCTGCGGCACGGCGCGTGAGGCATACGGCCCGGCTCCGGCGCGTTCGAGTTGCTGCAGCACGTCGTTCAGCCTGGTCATGGCAGCGTAGACCTCCGGCGTGGAGACGCGCTGCATCAACCAGGCCCGGATCGCGTCGGTCAGCACCAGCAGTTCGCGTCGCAGGTCGGACAGGTCCAGTGTCGGACGGCCCGTCGCCGCCAGCACGAAGATCTCCTCCATGGTCTCGAGGGTGCAGGACAGGTCGGCCGGCAGTTTCTCGGCCTCCTTGTAGTCGGCCATGGTGCCGGCCAGCAGGAAACCGATCAGGAACACGCCGGAGGTCAGGATGATGCCGACGTCCGAGAAATCGACCAGCCCCTCGAAACCGAGCACGCGTTCGAGGAACAGCTTCAGGCCGAGCAGAACCAACACGACCGGCAAGGTCGAGACCATCAATTTCCACTTGAGCACGCAACCTCCCTTCGGGTCCTGCGATCATAGCCAGGACCGCTGGCCGCATCTTTCTAGCATGCGGCCGCGGAAGATGCGCGTCGAGAGCCCAGCGAGAGGTACCAAATGACTGCACAGACCCCGCAAGAAGAATCGGCCGGCAAGCTGGTGAAGTACCTGCTCGAGAAGGGACTGGGGGGATTCCCACCGCTGTCGAGCGCCGCGAACCTGGCCGATGAATACCTGATCGACCGTGACTTCGACAGCAACGACGCGCGCGTGCGGGCTCTGGTCAAGTGGGAAATGGCCAAGAACTTCTCCACGGGGTTCATCACGGGACTTGGAGGAATCGTCACCTTGCCGGTCGGCGTCCCGTCGGCGCTCGGGGCGTCCTGGCTCATCCAGGCGCGCATGGCCGGCGCGATCGCGAGGATATACGGGCATGACCTCGCCGAAGAGCGTGTGCGGACGCTGATCCTGCTCAGTCTCGCCGGCGACGTGGCGAAGGAAGCGATGTCGGACCTCGGCCTCAACCTCGGTGCGAAGCTGCCGCAGTCGGCGATGAAACAGGTGCCAGGCCGCGCGCTGGTCGAGATCAACAAGCGGATCGGGATGCAGCTGCTGGCCAAAGCGGGGCAGCGCGGTCTCGCCCAGTTTCCGAAGGCGATCCCCGTGGTCGGTGGCGTGGTCGGCGGGACGTTCGATGCAGTGGTGTGCCGCATGGTTGGGCGGACCGCAAGGAAACTTTTCCGGCCGGTCGCCGACCAGTAGCCGGGGTCAGATGAATCTTTCGATGATGGCGTGCACGTTCACGCGTGCCCGCAGTTTGGCGCAGATCAGGAACGTGCCGATCAATTTGCGGTGCAGGAAGATCGTCGCGGGCGGCGGCGAGCGCAGGCCCTGGCCAAAAGCCACGGCGAGGCCGAGGTCGCGCGCGCGAACGGCGAGCCCTGACCCGGCGAAGTCGTAAGGCCCGCGGTGCACGAGCGGCTCGCACGCGAGCCGGAGGATGTCCGCAGCATTGCGGATCATGGCCTCAGGATCGTCCGGGTGGGCGTAACCGATCGCAAACATGGCCTCGCGCAGCGCAGCGTCGTCGCCGGCAATCATGGCGAGGCAGGCGTCGCGGTAGCTGGCAACGAGCGCGGCGGGATACTCGCCGGCGGAACCCAGGTCGAGCAGTGCGAGCTGATGCGTCGCCGGCAGGTAGAGATAGTTCGCGAAGTTGGGATCAGTCTGCACGAAACGGAACTCGAACAGTTCGCGGAACATCAGCTCGTACAGCGTGCGGGCGACAGCGTTGCGTCGCGCCTGCGGCACGGCCTCGCTCGCCAGCGCTTCCAGCGGCTCGCCCTCGATCCAGTCCATCGCGAGCACGTGCCGCGTGGTGAGCGTGCGATCGACGCGAGGCACGACGACGTCGGGCATGACGGCGACCAGCTTGCGGTAACGCTCGAGGTTGTGGGCCTCTCGCTCGTAGTCCGTCTCGAGCTTGAGCTGACGCTTGGCCTCGCGCGCGAGCGCCGGCACGTCGAGTTGCAACGGCAGGAAGTCGAGGCGTCGCAGCAGCGTGGCGAGGTTGTCGACGTCGCTGTCCACGCTGCGCGCCACGCCGGGATACTGGATCTTGAGCGCGAGTTCGCGCCCTCCGTGCTTGCGTGCGCGGTGGATCTGGCCGATGGAGGCCGCCGCGACCGACTCGAAATCGAAGTGCGCGAATTTCGCCTGCCAGCCCTTGCCGTATTCGCGACCCAGTACGCGACGCAGCTGGCTGTCGGGCATCGCGTAACCCTGTGCGCGCAGCACCTCGAGTGCGCGACGGAATTCCTCGGGCACGAGCTCTTCGCCCGATAGCGAGATCAGCTGCCCGAGTTTCATCGCGGGCCCACGCAGCACGGCGAGCCTGCGCGCCAGCATTTCCGCGTTACCAGGCGTGAGCAGCGAAGCCGCCAGGTCGACCGGCTTGCCGCTCGACAGTTGCCGCGCCGTGCCCATGGCGGCAGACAGCGCGAGCTCGCCGGTCAGCATGCCGAAGCGCAGCGCCCGACCCAGGCGGGAGGTGGGGACGGCGCCGCTTTTACGCTTGGTGTCGACAGGCATGGTTACGGCGAGAGCTGGAGCGCGATGACTGTGGTATCCGGCATCGTCGACCCACGTCCCGCGGGGCGTGGGCCCAGGTCAGGTGTACGCCTGGTACTTCTCGAGGTAACGCACCGGCTTCGACAACGCGTCTCGCCGGAACGGATCGCCCAGTTCCTGCGTCAGCATCATCTCGATTACCGTGCACTTGCCCGCAGCCTGTGCCTGCAACGATGCCTGCAACGCGGGGCCGACGTCGGACAGCTTGTCGACGGTGACCCCCTCGCAGCCAAAGGCTTTTGCCACGGCTGCCCAGCTCGGGCTGTCGAGGTTCACGGCATTGAAGCGTTGCGAGTAGAAGTCGACGTGGTTCTTCTTCTCGGCGCCCCACTGGCCGTTGTTGAACACGACGACCGTCACGCCGATCTTCTCGCGTGCGCACGTGAGCAGCTCGTTGAGGCTGATGCCCCACGCGCCGTCCCCCACATAGGCGATGGCCGGCCGATCCGGCGACGCGATCTTCGCGCCGCACGCCACCGGAAACGCATAGCCACAGTTGCCGAAACTCATCGCCGCGAACATCGAACGCGGCTGCTCGAAGCGCAGGTACGAATTGGCGACCGAGCAGACGTTGCCGATGTCGGTCGAAACCATCGCGCCCTTGGGCATCGCCTTCTCGAGCTCGCGCAGCATCTGGCGCGGGTGCATGTACTTCGAACTCTTCGCGACTTCAAGCGAGAACGGATCACGCTCGTGCGTCCACTCGCCGAGTTCCTTTTCCCAGCCACTCCTCTCGGCCGCGATGCGCTGCGAGCGCTCGGCCTTGTTCGCGATGCACGCGAGCTCGCGCCCGGCGAGCCGCTCGATCAGTGCCACCGCGGCGGACTTCGCATCGCCATTGATGCCGACGGAGATCGGCTTGACCAGCCCCAGCATCTTCGCGTCGACGTCGACCTGGATGATCTTCGCGTTCGTCGGCCAGTAATCGAGTCCGTGCTGCGGCAGCGTGCCGAACGGCCCGAGCCGGGTGCCGAGGGCCAGCACGACGTCCGCCTGCGAAATCAGTTTCATCGCGGCCTTGGAGCCCTGGTAGCCGAGCGGGCCGCACCAGAGCGGGTGCGAGGCCGGGAACGAATCATTGTGCAGGTAGCTGTTGCAGACCGGCGCGTGCAGGAGCTCGGCGAGCTGCACGGCCTGCTGCGAACCTTCGGCAAGGATCACGCCGCCGCCCGCCAGGATGACCGGGAACTGCGCCTGCGCCAGCAGTGCCGCCGCTTGGTCCAGTGCCCTGGCATCGCCCGGCCCGCGACCGATGCGCATGGGCGGCGCGATCACCGCATTGCACTCACCATAGAAATAGTCACGCGGGATGTTGAGCTGTGCCGGACCCATTTCCAGCATGGCACGGTCGAAGCAGCGGGCCGCGATCTCGGCCATGCGCTTCGGGTTGTTCACGTGACCCTGGAACTTCGTGATCTTGGAAAAGATCGGCAGTTGCTCCGTTTCCTGGAAGCCGCCCAGCCCCATCGTCATCGAGCCCGTCTCTGGAGTAATGAACACCACGGGCGAGTGAGCCCAGTACGCGGCCGCGATGGCGGTGACGAAATTGGTGATCCCTGGGCCGTTCTGGGCGATGCACACGCCGTGGCGACCCGAGGCCCGGGCATAGCCGTCGGCCATGTGCGCCGCGCCCTGCTCGTGCGCCACCGGAATGAAGCGGATGCCAGCGGCTGGAAAGATGTCGAGCGCGTCCATGTAGGCCGAACCGACGATGCCGAAGACGTCGGTGACGCCGTTGGCAGCGAGCGTTTCGACGAGAGCTTCCGAGGGGGTCATGCGCTGCGCGCCGGTAGTGCCACTCACGTTCTTCTCCTTCGACAAGTTGCCATTGTCCGGTAGGTCATGCACCCCGTCATCGTGATCTGCCGAAGTGATTCAGGGCCTGCATTCTTCTGCCACACCAGAAAAATGGGCGGCCGAAGGCCGCCCATTGTTTCGATGCGCTCGAAACGCTCGCTCAGGAGGCGGGAGACGCCTCATCCGGTGCCGGCGCTTCGTCGCTGACGTCGGGTGGGACAATCGCGGTCCATGTCGAATCCGGGTCGAACTGCTGGATCGTCTCGACGACCGTCGCGGTGTCTTCGCCCAGGTCCTTCTGGAAGACCACCCCGTCCGCGTTGACGATGAACGTCATCACGCCGCTCGCGCCATAGTCCGCAGGCCACGCAATTCCCGCGAAGCCTTCGGTCAGCACCCCGTCCTTGAAGTACTCGCGCGCGCCACCGTTGGCATTCGCTCCCTGCGCATACAGCATGCGGTAGTAGTAGCCGTGGTACGGCGTACGCTGCGTTCCGGCGGCATACCCTTCCGCCGCCGCCGCTGCGACGAACGGGCCAGCCGGGCTCGGCGTTTCGTCTTCCGCCGTCGGCCAGTACAGGCCGTTGTGCATGCCCTCGTCGCTGACCAGCTTGAGCGCGTAAATGCCCGCCGGGTCACCGTCGCGCCCTTCGGATGCGTAGGCGTTCTGTGCATTGACGTAGCCATACATCACGTCGATGGCGCCCAGTTCGTTCTCGCCCACTCGCCGGTAGATCATTTCGTCGGCGCCTGCCGCGCCGTCCCAGACCCACTTGCCGTCGCGCTGCACCAGCGGGATCGGCATCGGCCACGCGTTGTCGCCAACGGTCAGCATCATCTTGTCGCCGTCCGCTGCAAGCGAGTGCTTCGCCTGGTACTGCGCGAGGAAGTCGGCACGGTCGGTCTTGTCGGCGACGGGGTCGCCCGACGACAACAATTCCTCGGTACCGGGCCCGAGCAGCTTCGCGATTGCAGCGGTGTCGTCCTGCTCGAGGGCCGCGACGAGCGCATTAACCGCTGCTTCCGGCGTCGCAAAGCCTGCAGCCTCGTCTTTCTTGCCGGCGCAGCCGACAGTCAGCAACGCGAGCGCCAGCAGCGATACGGCCGAGCGCGCGCGAACGATCTTACGTTCTGTGTTCTTCATGTTCATGCTCCTCGCTCAGCGCGCTTTCTTCTTGCCGCCACCGCCACCGCCCTTGCTGCGGGCACCCTGCGGCATGCTCTGCTTGCCGCGCTGGCTGGCAGCGTTGGCACCGCCGCCGCCCCGGTTCGCACCGGATACTGCCGTGGGTTTGCTGGGGCGGGGCTGTGCGCTGGGTGACGGACGGTTCGCCGGCATCGGCTTGGCGGCCGGACGTTGCGCGCTGCCGCCACCGTAGCCGCGATCTCCGCTCGGCACCGGCTTCTGCGCGGGCTTCGGCTTGTCGCGAGTGGCGGGCTTCTGCGCCGGCTTCGGCATGTCACGCGTGCCCGGCATCGAGCCCGTGGACGGACGATTGGCCTTGTCCTTGCCCGCGTACGAACCCTGCACCTTCGGCGGAGTCCTGTTCTGGGCAGTCGCCGGACGCGCGTTGGACGCTGGTTTCGAATAGCCGGGCGTTGCGGAATTGATCCGCTCCTGCGGGCTCTTCGCCGAGGCGGGTCGCTGGTCCTTGCCCGCGTAGCTCTGCTGGCCCTTCCAGTTGCTGGCCGTTGCGTTGGGCGAAGGGCGCTTCACGTCTTGCGGCATGGGCCGCGGCTGGCGCTTGCTGAGGTCGTTCAGGTCCGATCGGTTCGGCTTGGCCTGGGTTATCGGGCTGTTCGCCTTGCGCGGCTTGTTATAGCCGTTGTTGCCACCCTGGCGCGGCTTGTTGTCGTAGTTGTTCCAGTAGTTGTTGCTACTGCCCGGACGGTTGTTGCCACCGCCGGTGTTGATGTAGATGTTGCCGCTGTTCTGGAAGCCGCTGTTGTAATTCGGCGGACGGTTGTAGCCGTTGCTCGGGTAGTAGCCGCCGCCGTACGACGGCCGGTACGGATACGGCGGGTAATAGGGCATGCCGCCATAGCCGTAGTTCGGGTAGTAGTAGCCGTTGTGGTGGTCGTCGTCATCGAAGATTTCGTTGACGAGGATGCCGGCACCGAACGCGAGCAGGCCTGTCGTGACCATCGCGCCGGTGCTGTGACCGGTCTTTTCCGTGGTCGTGGTGGTTGCGACCGGCGCTGCGGCCGCAGCCGCCGGTGCCGGCGCATACGCGGCTTGCGGGTCGTACTGCGGCACGTAGACCACGTCCGGCTTCGGCGGACTCAGCACGACGACTTCCTTGCCTTCCTGCACCTCGGTCTCGACCTTCATGGCCTCGGACGACTGCAGGTTGCCGACGTCCATGGCCTGCTTGCGCAGGCGCTGCACGGCGTCGAGCACGCCAGCCTGGTCAGCGACGAACGCCTGGCCGAGCTCGGTGGTCCAGCCGAGTTCCATGCACATCATGTCGATCGTTTCCGGAAACTGAACCAGCGCCCGGATCGGCGGGGTGAACCCGACCTGTGCGGCGCCGTCGTCGAGCGCCTTGCCCTTGAGGCTCTCGTTCGCGATGAGCCAGTTGCCGGCGTCGAGCACTTCCTGCGGATTGGTCGAGGCGATCAGCACCTGCGACAGCACTGGATCGGGATACAGCGCAATCGGCGCAAGCAGCTCTTCGAGCGCTTCCGCCGTCCACGTGGCGTTGGCGACGTCGGCAGCGGTAATTGGTGCGGGCGCAGCGGCGGGTGCGGCGTCGGGTGCCGCGGCCGGTGGCGCGACAGCCGTCGTCGTGGCTGCGGGCTCCTCCTTCGAGCCGCAACCGGCGAGTGCCGTCACGACGCCGAAAGCGAGTGCGATCGCCAGGTTGCGGCGATCCGGGGCGCGAATCTTCATCAAGGGACCTCCCCCGCATTGGCGCGGGTCGTTCTTATCGACGCACGTCTCCAACCGCCCCTTCCTGGCAGTCGTCGCGTGTATTTCCGCACCCCCCCGAATCGAGACGAACTCTAGCACGGCGTCGCGGTTTTCCGTGAGGTGGGGATAGCTGGTGCGCCGCTCCGGGGATTGCTGTCGGGCCCGTTCGCCACATCGGAGCCGTGCAGGAGCGATGAACCCTATGTGCACCAACACAGGGCATCAAAACGCTCATATGCACCAATATGGTGCTCCGCGCTGGACGCAATCGAACATGGCGGGCAATCGCAACCCCTGGTTGCGCGTTTTTCGTGCGATGGCATAATTGGTGCATTCCGATTGCGCTCACAGACAATCTCTCAAGGGCCGTCGCGGCGAGCGACCCTGAGCATCTCATTCGCTGCACGAATTCATCAGGAGACCCCATGAGCACCGGCGCTGACGTCCTCAAGCTGATCGAGGAAAAGGGAATCAAGTACGTTGACCTGCGCTTCACCGACACGAAGGGCAAGGAACAGCACGTGACCGTGCCGTCGCGCATGGTCGACGACGCCTTCTTCGAGGACGGCAAGGGCTTCGACGGCTCGTCGATCGCCGGCTGGAAGGGCATCCAGGAGTCCGACATGATCCTCATGCCGGACGCGACCACCGCCATCCTCGATCCGTTCTTCGAAGAGCCGACGCTCAACCTGCGCTGCGACATCGTCGAGCCGTCGACGATGCAGGGCTATGAGCGCGACCCGCGGTCGCTGGCGAAGCGTGCCGAGGCGTACCTGAAGTCGACCGGCATCGCCGATACCTCGTTGTGGGGCCCCGAGAACGAATTCTTCATCTTCGACAACGTGCGCCATGGCAGCTCGATCAACGGCTGCTTCTACGAAGTCGATTCTGCGCAGGGCGCGTGGAACTCGGGCGCGCAGCTCGACGGCGGCAACCTGGGCCACCGTCCGACCGTGAAGGGCGGCTACTTCCCCGTTCCGCCGGTCGACACCTACCAGGACCTGCGCACCGCCATGTGCGGTGCGATGGAGCAGCTTGGGCTCAAGGTCGAGGTGCACCACGCCGAAGTGGCAACCGGCGGCCAGGCCGAGATCAACGTCTCGGCCAACACGCTGGTAAAGAAGGCCGACGAAGTGCAGATCCTGAAGTACGCCGTCCACAACGTGGCAGCGGCGTACGGCAAGACGGCCACCTTCATGCCGAAGCCGCTCGTGGGTGACAACGGCAACGGCATGCACGTGAACCAGTCCCTGGCGAAGGATGGCAAGAACATCTTTGCCGGCGACAAGTACGGCGGCCTGTCTGAAATCGCGATCTACTACATCGGCGGCATCATCAAGCATGCCAAGGCGCTGAACGCGATCGCGAACGCCAGCACCAACAGCTACAAGCGCCTGGTACCGGGTTTCGAAGCCCCGGTCATGCTCGCGTACTCCGCGCGCAATCGCTCGGCGTCGATCCGTATCCCGCACGTCATCAATCCGAAGGGTCGCCGCATCGAAGTGCGCTTCCCGGACAGCACGGCGAACCCGTACCTGTGCTTTGCAGCGATGCTCATGGCCGGTCTCGACGGCGTGAAGAACAAGATTCACCCGGGCGACCCGTCGGACAAGGACCTTTACGACCTCGAGCCCGAGGAAGCGAAGGACATTCCGACCGTCTGCCATTCGCTCGACATGGCGCTCGAAGCCCTCGACAAGGACCGCGGGTTCCTCAAGGAAGGCGGCGTGTTCACGGACGACGTCATCGATGCCTACATCAGCCTGAAGATGCAGGAAGTGACGCGGCTGCGCATGGCGACGCACCCGGTCGAGCTCGAGCTGTACTACAGCGTCTGACGCGGGCTGGTCATGCCTGATCGCGCCGGGCGGGCTCCTCAGGCCGCCCGGCGCGATCGCCCGTCCATGACGCACTTCGCGGATCGCGGGCGTCGCTTTGTCAGCGGAATCGCAAGTCGCTATGCTTCTGGACCATGAAAACCTGGCTACTGCTGCTCGGATGCCTGCTCGCCCTGACGAGCCAGGCCCAGACTCGCCGCGAGGTCTACGCGTGGAAGGACGCGCAAGGCGTCACGCACTACTCGGACTATCCCCAGCCCGGCGCGCGCAAGATCATATTGAACGGCTCGCCCTCGACCACGACGGCGACGCAACCGGCCACGACAGCCGCGGCAGCCAGGCCGGCGGCACAATCTGCTGCGACCGAGGTCGCCTACCAAAGGCTCGAGATCTGGTCACCGGAGAACGGCGCCAACTTCTTCGAGCCCGACTCGGTCGTCGACGTCCGCTTGCGCCTGGAGCCTGCCCTGGGGCCCACGGATCGCCTGCTCACCTACCTCGATGGCAAGCTGCTGCCGGGCGAGAACTTGACGGAGCACGCGCTGACCGATGTGGAACGCGGCGTGCATTCGGTCACGAGCGTCGTCGTCAACCGGGACGGCAAGGAATTGATCCGCAGCGAGCCGCTCGTCTTTCACATGAAGCAGACGACCATGAACAATCCGCGCAACGTCGGGCCGTCGCTCAAGCCGAAACCAACGCCCAGGGGCGGCTGAAGCTTCCGCTCGCACCGGCGTCGCGCCCTGCAGGGAGGGCGTGACGTGGCCGCCGAACCCCGCGCGGTCGCAAGAACCACCCCGGCCGAACTCGCCGCAATGCTCGACGGCATGGCGACCTCCATCGTCTGGCTCGATGGCGACGGCGCGGTCGTGCACCTGAACGAACCCGCCGAAGACCTGTTCGGGGTCAGCCGCAACCAGGTCATGGGTCGCGCCATGCGCGACCTGCTCAAGTCCAACATCGAACTCGAAGGCGTCGTGAGCCGCGCCCGCGCGGCTGCCGCGCAGTACTCGCGCCGCGAGATCCCGTTCGAGGCCGGCCCTGGCGCCGCGCCGCGCGTGCTCGACGTCACCGTGACGCCGTTCGATCCGCCAGGCCGCGGCGGCGGCGTGCTGGTCGAGCTTGCCGACACTACGCATCACCAGCGCATCACGCGCGAGAATGCGCTGCTCACGCAACTCGGTGGCAGCCGCGCGATGGTTCGCCAGCTCGCGCACGAGATCAAGAATCCGCTCGGTGGCTTGCGCGGCGCGGCGCAGCTGCTCGAGCGCCAGCTCAAGGAGCCGGCACTGCATGAATACACCGCGGTCATCATCGCCGAGGCCGATCGGCTCGCGGCCCTGGTCGACGCATTGCTCGGACCCGGGCAGCCACCGCGCAAGGAACCGGTCAACATCCACGAGATCGTGCAGCACGTCGGGCACCTGCTCGCAGCCGAGGCGCCGACCGGCGTGCAGATCGAACGCGATTACGATCCGAGCCTGCCGCGCCTGCGCCTCGACCGGAACCAGATCATCCAGGCGCTGCTCAACCTGGGACGCAACGCAATCCAGGCCGTCGGCGAGCACGGCCGCATCGTGCTGCGTACGCGCGCACTGACCAATGCCAGCATCGGCAGCCGCCGTTACCGTGTCGTCGTCGGCCTGCAGGTGGAGGACGACGGCCCCGGCGTGCCGGTCGAACTCAAGGACACCGTGTTCTATCCACTCGTCACGGGGCGCAAGACCGGCACCGGTCTCGGCCTTGCCGTCGCGCAAGACCTGATCGGCCGTCACGACGGCCTCATCGAATTCGACAGTCGCCCGGGTCGCACTGTCTTCACGATCCTGTTGCCTTTCGACGCCAATGAACCAACCGCCGGCACTTGAAGTCTGGATCGTCGATGACGATGCCTCGATCCGCTGGGTGCTCGAGCGCGCACTGCGACAGGCGGGCATGTCGCCGATCGCGTTCGAGGATGCCGACAGCGCGATGGCCGCCCTGCGCCGCGGCGAGCCCGACGTGCTGGTCACCGACATCCGCATGCCCGGCCGCAGCGGGCTCGAGCTGCTGGACGATGTGCGCACGCGGCGACCGCGGCTGCCGGTGATCGTGATGACCGCGCACTCCGATCTCGACAGCGCCGTTGCGGCCTACCAGGGCGGTGCGTTCGAATACCTGCCGAAGCCATTCGACATCGACCAGGCGGTCGAGCTGGTGCGGCGCGCAGCCACGCAGCAGCAGGCCGTCGAGTCGGCGTCCGAGTCGCGCCGCATTCCGGAGATGCTGGGGCACGCGCCGGCCATGCAGGAGATGTTCCGCGCGATCGGCCGCCTTTCGCGCTCGAGCATGACGGTGTTGATCACCGGCGAATCGGGCACGGGCAAGGAACTGGTGGCACGCGCGCTCCATCGTCACAGTCCGCGCGCCACCAGGCCGTTCATCGCGCTCAACACGTCGGCGTTCACGGCAGACCTGCTGGAATCGGAATTGTTCGGCCACGAGAAGGGCGCGTTTACCGGAGCAACCGAGCTGCGCCGCGGCCGCTTCGAGCAGGCGGACAGCGGCACGCTGTTTCTCGACGAGATCGGCGACATGTCGCCGCAGTTGCAGACGCGCCTGTTGCGCGTGCTGGCGGAAGGCGAGTTCTACCGCGTCGGCGGCCAGTTGCCCGTGAAGGTGGACGTCCGCGTCATCGCTGCCACGCACCAGGACCTCGAATCGCGGGTAAAGGAAAACCTCTTCCGCGAAGACCTGCTGCATCGCTTGAACGTCATCCGCATCGAAGTGCCGCCGCTGCGCAACCGGCGCGAGGACATCCCCGAACTGCTGCAGCACTACCTCGACGTTGCCGCGATCGAACTCGGCGTCGCACCCAAAGTGCTGTCCGAGGATGCGGCGCGTGCACTGACGGCTTTCAACTGGCCCGGCAACGTGCGGCAGCTCGTCAACGCGTGTCGTCGCCTCACGGTGCTGGCCGCGGGGCGCGAGATCAAGGCGAGTGACATCCCTGCCGATCTCGGGGGCGCTGGCTCCGTGCCGCCGGCAAGCGGCACCGAGTGGTCAGTGGCACTGGCAAGCTGGGCGCAAGGGCGCCTCGCGAGTGGTGGCGCGCCGTTGCTCGATGACGCGATGCCGGAGTTCGAGCGCACGCTGCTGCGTGAAGCGCTCAAGGCGACCCGCGGCGGCAGGCAGGAGGCAGCGAAGCTGCTCGGCTGGGGCCGCAATACGCTGACGCGCAAGCTCAGGGAGCTCGGAATGGACGACGTCTAGTTCGCGGCAAGCGAGTGCGGCGCGAAACCTGATCAGCAGGCGCAGGCCTGGACGGTTCTTTTCGGTGCGTCGAGACTGCCGATCAATTCGCCGACCGACGCCATCCCGTTCGCCGCGAGATACGCCGCGATACCCTCGTTGATGCGCTTGCACGAGTGCGGCTCGTAGAACAGCGACGTGCCGACGCCGACCGTCGTGGCGCCGGCGATGATGAACTCGAGGGCGTCGTCCACGCTGCAGATGCCGCCCTGGCCGATGATCGGAACGTTGTGCGGGCGCGCGACCTCGGCGACCTGCATCACCTTCAGCAGCGCGATCGGCTTGATCGCCGGCCCGGAAAGCCCGCCCTGGATGTTGCCGATGACCGGCTTGCGCGTCTTGACGTCGATGGCCATGCCCATCACGGTGTTGATGACCGCGAGCGCATCGCTGCCCGACTCGATGCAGCGCCGCGCGTTTTCCTTGATGTCGGTCTGGTTGGGCGACAGCTTCGTGATGAGCGGCTTCGTCGTCACGCGCCGGCACGCCTCGACCACGCGGGCTGACATGTCCGGCGAATTGCCGAACTGCACGCCGCCTTCCTTGATGTTGGGGCAGGAGATGTTGAGTTCGATCGCGTCTACGGCTGAATCGTCGAAACGGCGCGTCACCTCGACGTAGTCCTCGATGGTCGACCCGCAGACGTTGGCGAAGAACGCCGTCTCGGTGAAGTCGAGAATGGGCAGGATTCGTTCAATGACGTAATCGACGCCAGGGTTCTTCAGGCCGATGGCATTGAGCATTCCCA
>Ga0224500_10001427_pt1 | contig 14090 bp, 10 predicted proteins | sample SF_Oct11_sed_USG_FD_168126 | JGI IMG/M metagenome (GOLD analysis project Ga0224500, IMG submission 168126) | Sediment microbial communities from San Francisco Bay, California, United States - SF_Oct11_sed_USGS_4_1 | ecosystem: Environmental > Aquatic > Marine > Sediment | place: USA: California... | reverse complement strand
CACCTCGAAGAGCTCGCTCGAGATGGTCGTCGCCGACATCAACCGATTGTCGGTGTTGACCGTCACCCGGAAGCCCTGATCGGCCAGCACGCCGATCGGATGCTCGGCGATCGAGGCGGCGACGCCCGAGTGCACGTTCGACGTCGGGCAGAGTTCGAGCGCGATGCCGCGATCGCGCACCTCACGAGCGAGCGGCCCGAGCATCGGCCGACCCACGCGGCCGAGGTCGATCTCCTCGGCGAGCCGGACGCCGTGCCCCAGGCGTTGTGCCCCGCACGCGAGCGCGCCGCGGATCGACTCCAGGCCGTCACCCTCACCGGCGTGGATCGTGAGGCCGAGCCGTCCGTCACCGAGCACCAGGTCGCAGGCCTCGCGATGGGCCGTCGCCGGGAACCCGGCCTCCACGCCGGCGAGATCGAACCCCACGACCCCTCGATCCGCCCAGCGCACGGCGAGCTCGGCGATCTCGAGGCTCCGATCGCTGGTTCTCATGGCCGTGATCAGCGTGCCGATCTCGATCGTGGTGCCCGCGCAGCCGACCGTGAACCCCTCGATCACGGCCTCGACGATCGCATCCAGCGGCAGGCCTGCGTTGACATGCAGCTCGGGCGCGAATCGGACCTCCGCGTAGACAACGCCGTCGGCCGCGAGGTCCTCCGCACATTCGCGGGCGACCCGGTTCAGAGCCTCCGGTGTTTGCATCACGCCGACCGTGTGGGCGAACGTCTCGAGGTACATCGCGAGGTCTCCGCGGCTCGCCCCTCGGGTCATCCAGGCCGCGACGGTCGCGGCATCGTGCGCGGGAAGGTCGGCATAGCCGGATTCGTCGGCGAGCTCGATCATCGTGCCCGCCCGCACGCCACCGTCGAGGTGATCGTGGAGCAGCACCGAGGGGAGCGAGGCGAGCAGCTCTCGCGTGAGGGGGCCGGGCATCGAGTCATCGTAGGGGAGACGACTCAGAGCGTTGGGTGATGCACGCGATCTTCGAATGCTCGACGAGCGTCGTCGAGCATGCGTGCTGCCCGCTCCCGCAGCGCACTGCAGGTTCCGGTGAGTTCATCTCGTCGAGCCTCGTCGGCGATCGCGAACGCGTTGAGCTCGACATTGGCGAGCGCGGCGACCGCTGCCGCATGCAGGGCGGCGACGGCGGCGAGTCCATCTGCGGCCGCGTTGGGGTCGGAGGCGACGGTCGCTTCTTCCGCGAGGCCCGCAAGGAGCACCGAGCGCCGAGCGAGATCGAGCTGCACGTCGACCGCATCCTCGAGGACCGACTGCAAGGTGACGAGCCGCGCTGTGCGTTGCTCCTCGGAATCCTGGGGCATGCGCGCAGCGAGCGAGAGCTCGTGGGCCACCTCCGCGTCGCGGTCCGCCGAAGCGAGCAACACCGGCCGACTCGCATCTGCTTCGTCGGCGATCTCGCCGAGCCGACCGGCGTTGCTGTCCTCGGCCGACGATCTCCGCAACGTCCGTTGTGCAACGGAGGTCACGAGCGCCGCGCCCGAAGCGGCGGCGAGCGCAGCGAACGCCCCCGAGCCGGGCTCGGTCGCACCGGAGGCCAGCGCATCGAGCAGCGTCTCGACCTGCTCGCCTGCCACGACGCCCCGGGCGGTGGTCATCCGGTTCCCCGTGGGGGAGGTGGCCAGGGCCTGCGCATGGCTGAGCCTCCCCCGCGAGCACTCGACGGTCAAGCGTCCGAGGGTGTCGCGACGCCGGGGTCTCCGGCGGAGTCGGTGGGATTCGTCACGTCGGCTTCGTCGGCGGCGAGCGCCGTGAGCAGATCGGCGTCGCCGACGTGCAGGTTGACCCCACGTGCCCCGGCTCCGATCGCGACGGTGCCGAGCCCACGGATCGTCGCGTCGGCGAGGACGGGCCACGCCGTCGTGGCGCCGAACGGCGTGATGGCTCCCCGCTCGTAGCCGGTTACAGCCTTGGCCTCGTCGGCGTCGGGCAGGGAGATGCGACGCCGGCCGAGATGTGTCCGCAGCTTCTTCCAGTCGATCTGTCGTCCACCTGGCACGAGCACGAAGACGAAGTCGCCGGCTCCTCGACGCACCACGATCGTGCGGAGCACCCTGCCCACGTCGATGCCCTGGAGCGCGGCGCTCTCCTCGACGCTTCGAGGAACCTCGGTGACGACCACCTGAGCGTTCATGCCCGCTTCGGCAGCCGCGCGCGTCGCCGGGGTGTCGACCATGCGGTCAGTACCGGGGTGCGTCCGAGGCGGGAGCGGCGTCGAGATCGGCGAGGTCGGTCGCCGTGAGCTCGAGCGTCGACGCCTCGACGTTCTCCTCGAGGTAGCGCAGACGTTTCGTGCCGGGGATCGCCAGCACGTTCGGGCTCTGCGCCAAGGTCCACGCCAGTGCCACCTGAGCCGGCGTCGCACCGTGACGCTCGGCCACGTCTCGGACGATGCGGACGATCGCCTGGTTGGCGGCGATGGACTCGTCGGTGAACCGGGGGTTGGTCGAGCGGAAGTCCCGGTCGTCGAATCTCCCGTCGGCGATGGTGCCTGTGAGGAATCCGCGGCCCAGTGGCGAGAACGCAACGAACGCGGAGCCGTGGCGTTCGCACCACTCGATCACGCCGTCGAGAGCTCCGCGCGTCCAGACGCTGAGCTCCGACTGCACAGCGCTCACGGGATGGATGGATCGTGCTCGGTCGAGTTGTTCCACGCTCACTTCCGACAAACCGATCGCCCGGACGAAGCCAGCCTCGACGAGCGAGGAGAGCGCGCCCCACGATTCCTCGATCGGCACGTGTTCGTCGACCCGGTGCAGGTAGTAGAGATCGATCACGTCGGTCCGCAGGCGGCGCAGCGATCCGTGCACCTCGTCTCTGATGCGCTCCGGTCGCGCATCGCGCGACAGCGGATAGCCTCCGTTCGGTCCGACCACGAGGCCGACCTTCGTGGCGATGATCGCCTCGCTTCGGCGTTCCACGAGCGACCTGCCGAGGAGTTCCTCGTTCGTGAACGGGCCGTACACATCGGCCGTATCGAACATCGTGACGCCGAGGTCGAGCGCCCGGCCGATCACGCTGGCCGGCTCGTCTTCGCTCGCGGCATCGACGTAGCCGAAGCTCATCGGCATGCAGCCGAGCCCGATGCGCGCGCCGGCGTCGACGAGATCCACGATGCGCATCGTCCCACGCGAAGAGCCTCGTAGGCTGCCTGATGACATCCGAGACGAGGAGCGGACACATGGATCTCTCGAGGGCAGCTGAAGGCATCTTCGAGCGCGGCGACGACGGCAGGTTCACCGGCGAAGTGTGGCTCCGCTCGACCCTTGCCGACGAGGCCGCCACCAACATCGGCGTCGTGCACTTCTCGCCCGGGGCGCGCACCCGCTGGCACCGCCACCCCGGTGGCCAGTTCCTCTACGGCGTGAGCGGCCAGGGTCGCGTGCGTTCACGGAACGAGCCCGGGTACGTGCTCACGCCGGGCGACGTCATCCACGTCGGGGCCGATGAGTGGCATTTCCACGGTGGAACCGGCGACTCGCCGCTCGTCCACGTGGCGGTGAACGTCGGCGGCGCTCCCGAGTGGGGCGACCCAGTGAGCGACGAGGAGTTCGACGAAGGCTTCTGATCGCGTCGATCAGAGCTGGATCGCACCCCGGACCGTGAGGAACAGACCCATCGCCGCGATGGCGGCGGCAGAGCCGATCGGGAGCAACCTCGCCGCGCTCGCTGAGAGCCGACGCTCCGCGACACCTCGTGCCTGCAGGGTGAGCACGCCGACGCCGATCAGCGCGCCCGCGAGGCCGACGCTGAACGCGGCGATCAAGACGAGTCCGAGCGCCGTGCGACCGAGCGTCACGGAGGCGAGCAGCACCACCAGCGCGCTCGGCGACGGCAGGATGCCTCCCGAGAACGCCAGGGCGAGCATGCCGCGTCTCGACAGCGGTGATCCTTCTGCGGACGCCCCGTGGCCGTGCTGGTGCGCTCGCCCGGGAACGTGGTGTGCGTGATCGTCGTCCGACGAGCCGGCCGTGACCGAATGAATCCGCGAGACGAGCAGCGCTGATCCTAGTCCGAGGGCGATCAGCCCCGAGGCGAGCCCGAGCACCGGGTACACGCGTTCGGGCGCGAACAGCCGCTCCGCCGACAGCACCAAGAGCCCGAGTGTCAACACCGACGCGGTGTGCATCACCGAGACCGCTGCGCCGACCCCGACCGCGTGGCGGATGGAGCCACCGGCTCCGACGAGGTAGGCGCCGATGAGCGTCTTGCCGTGGCCGGGCCCGAGCGCGTGCAGCGCTCCGATCCCGACCGCGACGACGATCATCGCTGCGACGAGCAGAGGGGTGAGGTCGTCGCGGCCGACGAGCGATGCCAGCAAGCCGCCATCACGACCTTGGATGGTGCTGGACGAAGCTCGTGTCTGCGCTCCCGGACCGGGGAGTATCGCCAGCCGCTCGCCACCCGGAGTCGCCGAGACCGATGCTGCTCGCACCTCGGGCGACAGGGCGCCCTGCGGGTACGAGGTGAGCCGGTCGGTCACGGACGTCGCCGGCACGCTTGCGCCGGCGAGGGTGACGCCGTCGCCGACGACGGTCACCTCGCGCCATCCGATCGTCTCGGAGAAGTTGCGATCCTCGTAGGAGATCGCCACGCCCGAGGTGTCCATCGAGATCGCCCCCTTCAGGCGGCATTCCAGCCGCAGGGTGGACAATCCTCCTGCCCCCTTGGGGAACGACAGCGCGTGGACATCGGTCGGCGCCACGGGCACGGGCCGATCGTCGACCCGCACCGAGATCCCGTCTGCGACCGATCCGCAGGTGCGCTCGCGATACGCGATCGATTCGGCGCCGTCGACGCGGTCGTCGCGGTTCGCGTCGATCTCCCGCTGCTCTCGGAACGCCGGGATCTCGGCCATGTCCACCACGTAGTCCACGACGATCGAGTCGGTGCGGACGACGATGCCGTCGTAGACGTTGACCGTGAAATTGCCGAGTGGGTGCGCGGAGGCCGGCGCCGCCGGCCACAGGGCCACGATCGCGCCGATCGTCGCGACCGCGAGTGCCGACCGCAGGGCCCGCCGTCTCACACCGAGCCTCCGAGTCGTTCGAGCGTCTCGCGCGCCTCCGGTGCGAGGAGCGGGTCGAACGTCGGACTGAGCGACAGGGCACGCGAGAGCTCCTCGCGTGCCCGATCGTCGTCGCCGAGCGACGCCGAGATCATGCCCGCGTGGAACCAGAGCCGGGCGTCCGCTGTCCCCATGGCGAGGGCCTGGTCGCTTGCCCGGCGGGCTTCGTCGAACCGGCCCGTCCGATAGAGGATCCAGCCGAGGGCGTCGTAGGCGTAGATGTCGCGGCGGGTCTCGAGGCCTCGTTCGACGATGGACAGGGCCTGGTCGAGATCCCCGTCATGGTCGGCGAGGAACAGGGCGAGCTGGCGGTCGTAGAGCTGGCGGTTCACCGCCTGCAAGGTCGCGATCGCCTCGACCGTCGCGTACCGGTCCGCAGCGGTTCGGTCGTCGCCGGTGAGCGTATAGAGGTCGCCCAACGCGGCCAGCGAGGCCGGCTCGGGCACCATCGCGACCGCCTGCTCGTAGAGTCGGATCGCGTCGTCGGTTCGCCCCTGCGCTGCACGCGCGCTCGCGAGACCGGCGATCGCGACGTGGTAGTCGGGGGCCACGTCGACGGCTCGCCGGTAGTGGTCGGCAGCCTCGTCGTAGTGCCCTGCGTCGAGCGCGAGCCGACCACGGTAGGCGGCGAACCAGGAACGCGAAGCGCCGAACGAACCCTCACTCTTCGCGGCGTCCTCGGCCAACGCAGCGAGCCTTGCCGCTTCGCGCGCCTCGCCCTGAAGGAACGCGAGCCGCGACAGGCGCACGAGCGAGGCCGACGCGTCGGGGAGCGCCCCTGACAGCACCTGGTAGTCGCTCGCCGCGGCGTCGTAGCGACCCAGCTCCAGCGCAGCGTCGCCTCGGACGGCGAGGGCGCTCAGGCTGCGGTCGTCGTCGTAGATCTGCGTCGCGAGTTCGAAGGCGCCCGTGAAGTCGTGGGTGGTGAACCGAACACTGGCCAGCAAGGCACGGGTCTCCGGATCTTCGGGCGCGAGTCGTGTCGCGGCTTCCAGGGCCCCTCGTGCTTGCGCGTACGAGTCGACATCACCAGTGAGTCTCGCCCGCTGGATCTCGAGCTGGCCCAGGAACGCGAACCCCGCAGAGCTCGGCGACCGTTTCGTCTGCGCCTGGAACGAACGGATCAGCCGATCGAGCTCGGCAAGCTGTGGTCTGCCGGGAGCTTGAGACAGCGTGGTCGTGCTCGTGCCGGGGATCACGCCTTGTGTCTGGCTCGGTGGCTGCGACTCGGGTCGCTGGACGACGTCCCGTCCCACGTAGGTGAACGCGGCGGCCATGACCGACAGGATTAGAAGCCCTGCGGCCACGTACTTCGTGCGTCCCATCGAGATCTCCTCGTTCTTCGCTTGTCCGACCGGTTCGCGGACGTTCGGCACGGTGCCCGAGCGCCCGAGGATCGGCCGGGGTCCGGGGGCGAAGACCGCCCCCGGACTTCCGGTCACGGTGCTTCCTACGCGTGCGGCTCCCCGAGGTAGGGGAACGCGCTCATGTAGTCGCCGTGTGGGCCGACGCAGTCCGTCCCGATCGCTCCGTTTCCGTCCCGCCCGTCGAAGGCGAAACCACCGGTCACGATGTTCAGCTCTGCGTCGATCACGTCGTCGGTGAGCGCGCGGCCGTTGAGCGGGCCGGCGGCAGCCGTCCGAGTGTCGTAGGTGACGTAGTCGGGCAGCAGGACTTGCGCCAGCGCCTTCGTCTCGGCGTTGGTGTAGGCACCCTCGCTGTCGAGGCCCGAGAATGTGTCAAGCACCGAGCGGACGTTGTCGCTGAACCGCTCGTAGTCGGTACGCGGGGCACCGTTGTTGAAGCGGTTCTTGTCGTTGCCGCTATTGAAGACGGTGTTGATCGCCGGGCGACCCATGCGGTCGATCCGGCTCTCGTCCTCGCCCGTGGTCACGGCCCAGACTCCGATGTTGCGACCGAGGTCGCCATCGGGCACCTGGAGCACGATCCCGTTCGTGTTCAAGGCCTCGAAGAAGTCGACCTCGTCGCCGTCACAGAACGCACGGTCACCCTGACCCAGAACGGAACCCTGGAAGGCCGCCAGGTCGAAGAAGAACGGGTCAGAGCGAAGGCCCGCGAAGACCTTGCCGCCGGTCGAGACATCGACCGTCTTGCCGGTGAGGCCTCGGGCGATCCGCCGTTGGGGACCCCACTGCAGGGTTCCGCGACGCTCTTTGTGCACCACGCGATAGCGCTGACGCCCGTTGTCGTTCGGCGCCTTGAAACGGAACGAGTACTGGCTGTCGGCTAGCGCGTCTCCCGTTCGGTCGACACGGACCTTGTAGGAGATGTCCGTGGCGTACTCGAGAGGAGCGATCGCTCCGGCGCCGGGATGCGTGGTGACCGCGATCACCGTGTTCTTGTCGTTGCTGCCCTCGAAGACGTAGACATCGTTGATGTCTCCGTCCGCGCGTGCGTCGGGCGGCGTGAGGCCCGGCGCGTCGAGGTGGTCCGCACCGAACCCGATCATGGGCGCCGCGCCGAGGGCGAGTACGAGCGCCGACGCGGCGATCGCAGTGCCGAGCAGCTTTGTGCGCTTGGGTTCCATCGTTCACTTCCTTCCTGATGATCAGCGCGACACTGATGCGTCGCGTCGGCATGTGACGTCGTCGGCGGGTTGACGGTCACCCCCTCCCGGGTTGGTTCGTCGCCGGCGAACACCCCCTCTTCGCGGGCCAGGAACCATCGGATCACCGCTGTTAGCGTCGGGCCATGTCGAGAGCCCCGCAGCCGGTCGCCGACGAACGCTCCAGACGCACGGTCGGCGTCGTGCTGCTGTCGTTCACCACGGTGGTGTGGGGACTCGTCCCGCTCGTGCTGAAACAGGTCGAGATGCCGACCTTGGCGTTCGCCAGCTACCGGTTGTGGATCGGGGTGATGCTTTATGCAGCGATCTTCGTGGCGACCGGTCGGAGGCTCTCGTGGACCGCGCTCCGCGTCACGGCGCTCGGCGGCGTGTTCTTCGCCGCCGACATCATGCTGACCTTCACCGCGTTCCGGCTGACGAGCGTCGCGAACGCCACGATCATCGGAGCTCTCGCACCCGTGTTCATCACGCTCGGTGCCGTTCGGTGGTTCGGAGAGCGCCTCGTGCGCCGCGACGCCTTCGTGATCGCGTCCTCGTTCATCGGGGTCGCCCTGGTCGCGATCGGATCGCAGGGTTCGCCGAGCTGGAGCCCGGTCGGCGACGCGGCCGCAGCCTTGAGCGTGCTGACCTGGTCGGCGTACTGGTTGTTCTCCAAGCGGGCCAGGGAAACGGTCGACGCCGTCGACTACATGGCCGGTGTCATGCTGGTGTCGGCCATCGTCGTGACGGCGCTGTCGGTGGCGACCCGGACGTCGCTGCGACCACCCGACGCCTCCGATTGGACCTGGATCGTGCTGATCGCACTCGTTCCCGGCCTGATGGGGCATCTCTCGGTGGCATGGTCACATCGGTTCGTGGAAGCATGGCTCGGCTCGCTCCTGCTGCAATCCCAGCCGGTGATCGGGTCGGTCGCCGCGTGGGTCCTGCTGGGTGAACGCATGACCGCCTTGACGGCGATCGGCGGTGCGGTCGTCGTCGTGGCGACGGCGTTCATCGTCGTACGTGCCGCACAACGCGACCCCGATTATCCCGAGCCGGAGACTTTGTCACCGGCCGGGTGAGTGGCATCACTCGCAGCTCGGTGAGCCCGTCACCGCGCTCCACCACCGCTGCAGCATCGGGGCGATCAGGGTCGCCTCCGCGTCCTGATGCTCGGCTGCGGGGTGCACGCCGTCGAAGAGCGACTCGTCCGGCACTCGGGCATCCCAGTCGGCGATCGAGACGTTCGAACGCCGCCCGGCCGCCGCCGCGATCGCTGCGTTGATCTCGGCGGCGGGCACCACATCGGGGGGGCCCTGCACGTTCTGCCACAGCACGAACGGCACGTCCCGCAAGGCGCTGAGGATCTGCTTCGCGTTCTCGGCGAATGAGGCCGCATTGCGATCGTTCGTCCCGAGCTCGACCACCACCACTTGATCCTGGGCCGTTCGCGAGGCCGCGATCGACAGGCCTTCGCTCGTTCCTCGCCCGTTGAGAGCATCGATCTCGATCGCCCAGTCCGGTAGCGCCGTTGACAACAGCGAGGAGCCGCCATCCAGGATCGAGTCGCCGAGCATGAAGGCTTGCGGCCCCGCCTCGAGGGTCGACGAACGAGGCAGCGCCAGCCACCGAACGATCGATGAGCCGCGAGTCGTGTAGAGCAGCTGCGGTCGATCGGGCACCCTCACGAGCTGGGCACCGTCTCCGACCCCCACGACCTCCGCACCACCGGGCAACGCGGGCACGGCAACCTCGAAGGCACCTCCCAGGAAACGCTGCTCGGAGGCGCCTCCGGCATCGAACACGATGATCGGCGCTCGTCCCTCGCACTGGTACCCGACCGCTCGGTTCCGCGGGATGCAATCGCCGCCGGGCCCCTGGAACACGATGATTCGCGATGAACCGCGTCGACATACGGGTGAGCCGAGGCCGGGGTTCGAGCACGATGCCGCCGCGAGCACGATCACCGCCAGGACGACGATCGTGGAGGGGTTCAGTGCACGGGCTCGGAGGGGCGTCGCCATGGGTCGCGGCCGAGCGTAGGTGCCCCGAGGGGCCGTCGCAACGAACCTTCCCTGGGGAACCCTCGATACGGATCTGTGCCGGATGCTCAGGAGAGCCACCCTGGTGGCCGATGGACGGAAGACAGGTTCTGGCGATCGAGAAGGTAACGGGGTGCGACCGGCGTGAGTGGTGGCCGTGCGTTGAATGCGATCAGAAGGGGACGGCGGACGTTCGTTACCCTCCTGCTGGTCTGCCTGGTCCTCGTCGCAGGTGCCACCTTCCTGGGAACGAGATCGCTCGAGCAAGCCGAATCCCAAGCACAGATCACCGCGAAGGGGCTGGCGAACGCCGGCGTCGCCTCTGTGCTCGTGCCCGGCCAGGTCACCGGCACGATCGGCGGTGCGACCGCCCGTGATCTGCTGTCCCGGCTGCAGCGAGGGGTTCTGGCCGATGGAACCGCCTTCCGCGTGCGTGTGTGGTCACCCTCCGGAGACCTGCTCTTCTCGACCGACGCCGGAGATGAGTCCGATGCGGTGAGCGGGAACCTCGATGCGATCTATGCGGCCACACGCAACAGCGGCCGTATCAGCTCGATCGCCTCGTCCGATGGCCAGGTCTTCGCCACCTTCGTCCCGCTTCGCCTCGGGCAGACGGGATCGATCGGAGCTGTCGAGGTCGATCAGGGATACGAGCGCATCGCCACGAGCGCGTCGAGTCCCTGGCGACTGCTTCGGACGATCGGCATCGTCGGGGCGGCCCTTTCGCTGCTGTTGGTCATCGTGGCCTCGTTGCCCGGTTCGGGATCGCGCAGCGGTGGCTTCCTCACCCCGGGGCGCGAGGCCGCGCTCGCCAGACAGAGAGCCAAGGATGACCAGACGGTCATCAGGGCCCAGGAGCGTGCCAAGTTCGCTGAAGAACAATTGAAGGACGCCGAGCATCGGGCCCGCGACTCCGAGGCCCGAGAACGCGACGCACAGACGCGGGCGATGCGTGCCGAAACCGAGCTCGAGAACGCTCGGTCCGAGGTGGAGCGTGCGCAGAGGGCCGCGGCCGACGCCGCCGACTCGGCCGCTCGGTCGCAGCCCGACGAGGACATGGTCGCTCGCGTTGGAACGTTGGAGCGGGAGCTGGCGGCTCGCACGCAGGCGCTTGCTGAAGCCGAGCGCTCGGTGCGGGAAGCCGAAACACGCGCCGCCGAGTTGGCCGAAGGATTGCGACACGCACAGGCCGACGCGGTGCGAGATAGGTCGAGCGTCGAGGAGCTCGACTCCGTTCGTGCCGAGCTCGCGGAGACCCTGGCTCGCGTCGACGAGCAGACCCGCGCGACCTTGCGGGCCACCGAACGCGCCGAGGACGCGGAGCGTCGGGCCGAAGAGGCGGCCGAACGCGCCGACGACGCGGAAGCCCGGGCTGCACGATCCGGCTCAGAGAGCACGGCCGACCAAGCGGCCGTCGCCGACGCCGAACGTCGTGCTGCCACAGCCGAGCGAGAGGCCGCCGAGGCACGCGAGCTCGCCGCGACCGAGCGATCGAAGCTGGTCGAGCTCGAGGCCACAGCCGCTGACGCGCTCAGTCAGAAGGAGCAGGTGCAACGGGGCGCGGAGGAGGCCGAGGTGCGCGTCGCCGAGGCTGCGGCTCGTGTTGCCGAGCTCGAGTCGCAGCTCGACGAGACGGCTCGACGAGCCTCGGCCGCGGAATCGCGACTGACGCACCTCGCAACCGAGGGAGCCGACGCCGAGCAGCGCATCGCTTCGCTGCAGGCCGAGCTCGACACCGAGCGAAGCGCGCTCGAAGACGCCCAACGGGCAGCGGCGTCGGCCGCTTCCCGGGCCGAGGAAGAGCACACTCGATCGAGCGCGGCGCAGGCTCGTGTCGCCGAGCTCGAGTCGCTCATCGCCGAGGCCGACGATCGAATGGCCCAGGTGCAGTCCCTCGCCACCCAGGCAGAGTCCCGAGCCTCGGAAGCCGAGGCACGTGCGACGGACTCCGAACTCCGCCTGACCGAGGCCGAAGCACGCGCGTCGAGCTCAGCAGCGCGGATCGACGAACTCGAGGCTCGCCTCGAAGGCGCAACGGCGAAGGGGAACAACGCCGATCAACTGGTCGCCCAACTCGAAGGTGAACTGTTGACCGCCAACGCGTCGGTGGCCGAGCTCGAGCGCAGCGTGGGATCGGCGAGTGAGCAGGCCGAGCACGAGCGTGCCCGAAGTGCGGAGCTCGAAGCTCGCCTCGCCGAGGCGCAGACGCGTCTTTCCGAGGCCGATGTAACGGGCCAAGCTGCCGCCGCCGAGCTGGTCGAGGCACGTGCCGCGGTCGAGAGAGAACGCGAACGTGGCGCGGAGCTCGAGGCTGAGCTGCAGGCGCTGCGCACTGCCTCCGAAGCCGCAGGTCGTTCCGCCGAACAGGCGATCGAGGAGGCAACGCGCGCGGCCGCTTTACAGAAGAGCCGTCGCAAGGAGGTGCAGGCGGAGCTCGAGGCCGTACGTGCCGATGCGCAGCGGGAGTTGGAAGCCGCTCGCGAGGCGGCCGACGCCGCCCTCGCCGCCGTCAAGGCCGAGTCCGGGCAGCAACTCGAGCAGGACCGAGCAGAGGTGAGGGGGCGTCTCGCGGAGCTCGAGGCGTCTCTCGCCGAGGCCGAAGGGCGGGTTCGCGCCGCCGATGAAAAGGTCGAAGCTGCGACGGCCCGCGCAGACGAGGCCGTGGGCGCCGTCGAAGCATCGCGAGCCGCGGCGACCGAAGCGATCGCTCGAGCCGACGAGGCCGAGCGTTCGGCAGCGGAAGCCGAGACGACCGCACGCGCCGCTCGCGCGCGTGCCGAGGAAGCCGAAGCCCGGGCCGAGAGTGCTCGCGCTGAGATGACCGCCGCCACCGCCCGAGCCCAGGCAGCGGAAGCAGCCGCGGCTGAACGCACCGACGCAGCGGATGCGGCTTCGGCAGAGGGCGAACGCGCCGTGCAGGAGCTCGAGGTACGGGTGGCCGAGGCCGTCGCGTCAGCGCAAGCGTTCAAGTCGGAAGCCGGTGAGGCCGTTCGCCGAGCCGAAGCTGCAGAGGCGCGCGCCGAGGCCGAGATCGCGGCTGCCCAGGCCGACGCGAAAGCCTCGATCGATCGAGCGCGCTCCGAGGCCGTCGATGCGGTTCGGCGCGCGACAGGGTCGCCGGCGCCGACCGATCCGCCAGGCGACGCAGATGGTGCAAGCGCCGAAGGCGACGCCGAACTGAGGAGCGAAGTGGCTCGTCTCGAAGCAGAGCTGGAGCAGATGTCGGGCCGATTGCGGCACGCATACGCGCAAGTCGAATCGTCCCAGGCGATGGTGACGTCCGCACGGGGCACAGGGCAGCTTCCCCCCGAGGTTGCCGAGCTCCATGATCTACGCCGAGAGGTGCAGCAGCTACGGCGCGATCATCTGGAGACCGTCGGTCGCATGCGCGACGCTGAGCGCCAGGCTGCCGAGCTCAAGGTCGAATTGAACGCATCGCAGGAGCGGCTCGCAACCAGCACGATCGTCGGGGCGCGCGACGGTGTGGACACGAACGGTGACGATGCCGCTCACGACCGGGGAGGCGAGGGCGAAGAGGCGGCCCGCAGCCTGCGCTCACGCCTGGCGCAGACCGCTGCGCGGAAGAAGGGCGATAGGGCCGACCCCGACGCTGGATTCGGATCCTGATCCCCTTCACGCACCTGCGAGTCCGGTGGTCGCAGCTCGCAAGCGCTGCACGGGACCGCGGAGTCCGTTGACCTCGGCGAGCTCCTCGGCGATCTCGTCGTCGCGCTCGCCGACCCACGATTCGAGGGGTGCGTCGGTCTTGATCGGAACGAGTTCGCACATCGCAGCCAAATAGTCGTTCGCCTCGAGCAGCCGTGCCCGAAGGGCGGGAGCCCCCTTCAGCGGGCCCGGCTCTGGATGAGTGTTGGCGGCGTCGATCAGCATCGCGTCGATGTCTGGGTAGGTCTGCACCAGCGCCCGAGCGGTCTTCTCCCCGACACCCCGGACGCCCGGCAGTCCGTCGGACGGATCGCCTCGCAGGATCGCGAACTCCGCGTAGCGCGATGCCGGCACCCCGTACTTCTCGAGCACGCTCGCTTCATCGAACTCGTGGAGCTCACTGACCCCGCGCACCGTGTACAGCAGGCGTACGTCGGGGTCGTGGACGAGCTGAAGCAGGTCGCGATCACCGCTCACGATCTCGAATCGATCGGAGGGCTCGCCGCGAGCGCAGATCGCGCCGATCGCGTCCTCGGCTTCCCAGTCGAGGCAGTGAGCCTGCGAGGCGCCGGTCGCCTCCAAGATGCCGCGCAGCAACACGAACTGAGGGGTGAGGTCGTCGGGTTCCGGCGGTCGATCGGCCTTGTATCCGGCGAAGAGGAGGGTGCGCGCGGTCGGACGCCAGTCGTGGTCGTACACGTGCACGACCGAATCGGGCCGGCGGTCTGCC